>Ga0182015_10004251_pt1 | contig 15516 bp, 17 predicted proteins | sample 712P3MmetaG_FD_120478 | JGI IMG/M metagenome (GOLD analysis project Ga0182015, IMG submission 120478) | Permafrost microbial communities from Stordalen Mire, Sweden - 712P3M metaG | ecosystem: Environmental > Terrestrial > Soil > Wetlands > Permafrost | place: Sweden: Stordalen | collected... | reverse complement strand
TGAACTTCCATAATCTTCGTGACTAAGCCGTAAGGAGCAGTAGGGCAGCTCCGCCAATTCCGCAGACCACCAGCAGCGCGCCTGCCACCCCGAGAAAGACACCTGAATACTCCAGCGGCAACCAATTCATCAGCAGCATCGTCGCGCCTACCAGCGCCAGAGAGCCCCCGCGCAATCTGGCGTGCCACTGAGGTGTCTTTGGCGCGCGCCGCATCCACGCCCGCGCTCCCCAGTAAATCAGAAACACGCCCAGGGCGATCCACATCGTTTCCCGATGCGGCGGGGAATACCGTCCGGACCACGCCAGCAGCAAGAGCAATCCCCCCAGCAGGGTGATCACGATTTCGTTCAGAAGATCGAACAGCCGCCCTGGCATCGCCTTGCACCCCTTTCGTCCGGGGCGGCATTATTGCTCGGGGGAAGGCGCCAGAGCAACTGGGATGCGATGGAGTTTAATGATGCTAAAATGACCGTCTTTGTCTATGGCGGCACAGGACTTCCGGGTAGTTGAATCCTGGGGCTGGCTTGCGGCGATCCAATCGGGAGGAACCTACGTGTACAAGGTAATCATTATCGGGAGCGGTTGCGCCGGTTTGACCGCGGCCATTTACGCGGCGCGCGCCGATCTCAAGCCGTTGGTGATCGACGGGTACGAGCCCGGCGGGCAGCTATCGCTCACCACTATGGTCGAGAATTATCCTGGTTTCCCCGATGGCATCCTCGGACCGGAACTGATCGAGAATAGCCGCAAGCAGGCCCAGCGCTTTGGGGCTGAGTTTCGCGCCGGCGCGGTCACCGAGGTGGATTTGAGCAAGCGCCCGTTTCGCATTACAGCCGCGAAGGAGAGCTACGAGGCCGAATCGCTGATCGTGGCCGCGGGAGCCTCGGCGAAAATGCTGGGCCTGGAATCCGAACGCCAATTGTTGGGGCACGGCGTTTCCACCTGCGCCACCTGCGACGGCTTCTTCTATCGCGGGAAAGAAATCGCCGTGGTGGGCGGCGGCGATACCGCCATGGAGGAGGCGACGTTCCTCACCAAATTTGCGTCGCGAGTGAGCATCATTCACCGGCGCAACGAATTTCGCGCCACGAAGATCATGCTGGACCGCGCCCGGGCCAACGAAAAGATCAAATTTCTCATCCCATTTACGGTCGATCGCGTCAGTGACGTCGATAAGAACAGCGTCGAAACCCTGCACCTGCGCAACATCGAAACCGGCGCCACTTCCGAATTGCAGGTAGCCGGTCTGTTCATCGCCATTGGCCACGAGCCCAACACCAAAGTCTTTAAGGGCTTGCTGGACATGGACGAAAACGGATATCTCGTCACCACCGGGGGCACCCACACCAATATTCCGGGCGTTTTCGCCGCCGGCGATGTCAAGGATCACGTCTACCGCCAGGCGGTGACTGCCGCCGGTTCCGGCTGCATGGCCGCAATGGACGCGCAAAAATTCCTCGAAGAGGGCCACTAGAAGAGATGCCGCCCCGCTTCCCACCCAACGTTAGCTCCTCGCCCCGGCTGGTCCCGGCTTGATGCTTCGCTCCCTTCTCATTCGGATGTCCGAAAGCAAAAAGCTCGAGCATTTCGTCACCTCTACCGGCCCCACCCGCCGCATGGCTCAGCGGTTCGTCCCAGGCGCCAGCCTGGAAGACGGGCTGGTAGCCGCCCACGAGGTGAATCGCATCGGGCATTTGGTGAGCCTCGATTTGCTCGGCGAAAACGTAGTGGATGCCGCCGGCGCAAACCGCGCAGCCGCCTCGTACATGGGCATGTTCGATCGAATCGCCAAGGAAAAGCTGGACGCCAACATTTCGCTGAAGCTCACCCAGCTCGGGCTCGATCTGGACGCCAATCTCTGTGAACAATTGTTGAACGAAATCGTCGCCCGGGCCGGAACCTTTCAGAATTTCGTGCGCGTGGATATGGAAGGCTCGCCGTACACCCAGCGGACCATCGACATGGTCAAGCGGGTGCGCTCCCAAGGTGGCTCCGTGGGCACGGTGATGCAGGCGTACCTCTACCGCACCGAGCAGGATGTCCGCGATTTAATTGCCGCCGGGTGCCGAATTCGTCTGTGCAAAGGCGCCTACAAAGAGCCGCCGGAAATCGCTTTTCCGAAGAAGGTGGAGGTGGACAACAACTACGTCAAGCTGATGAAAATCATGCTGCCCAGCGGCGTCTACCACGGCATCGCCACCCACGACCCGGCGATGATCGCGGCCACCAAAAAGTTTGCCGCGCAACAGGGAATCGGCGCCGACAAGTTCGAGTTCCAGATGCTCTATGGCATCCGCACCGATTTGCAGCGATCACTTCTGAAAGAAGGCTACCGCGTAAGGGTCTATATTCCTTTCGGTTCCGACTGGTTTCCGTATTTCATGCGCCGGCTCGCCGAACGCCCCGCCAACCTCATGTTCTTCCTACGCAGCGTTTTCTCCCGGTCGTAGCTGTCGCGTCCTCCCCCACCCGCCGCGGTGGGCCGGCGGACGGGCATGCGACGCATCCCCAAATCCTTACACAACATGATCCATTGCTCCCGAATTGCGCGGATGCTATAAGCGGACAAGGAGACAAAAACCATGCCGCCCGAATTTGAAGAGTTTCGTGAACTGGTCGCCTTCCCTGGCGAATCCTTCAATCCCATCGAAGCCGCATTTCTGATCGCCAAAGAAGAATATCCTCAGCTCTCCGCATCCCGTTGCGGACGCCTCCTGGCCGAAATGAAAAACGAAGCCGAAGAGCACATGCTGTCCCTCAAAGGACGTACCGCCAAACTCGCGAAGCGCCCAGACGCCATCGCCCAAGTGGAACACTTCAACCAACTCTTCTTCGGAAAATGGGGATTTCACGGCAACACCGAGGAATATTACGACCCCAGAAACAGTTTTCTAAACGACGTCATCGATCGCCGCACCGGCATTCCCATCACCCTGGCTCTGTTATACGTCGATATCGCCCGCGGCGGCGCAGGCATCGACCTCGTCTCCGTGGGCATGCCCGGGCACTTTCTCGCCGGCTTCAACCATCGCGAAGACCTCTATATCGATGTTTTCGACGCAGGCGCTTTGCTCACTCTTCCGGAGTGCGGCAAACGCGCCGAAGCCATCATCCCCGAACTTAAATTCGAACCCGGCCACATGTACCGCGTCGGCCGGCGAACGATCATCTCGCGCATGCTGCGCAACCTGATCAATATCTACATCGAACAAGAGAACTTCGCGAAAGCTCTGCACTCCATCGAAATGATTCTATGCGTCGACGGCGATACCCCGGAATGGATGCGCCAGCGCGGCTTGATCTGCGCGGCCACCCAGCAATTTGGCGCCGCGGTGACCCACTTGGAGCGTTACCTGGAATGCGCACCCAACGCCCCCGACCGCTTGATCATGGCCGATCACGTCCGAGCGCTGCAAAAAAAGCGAGTCGCGGTGAACTGATTCCCGCGGCTCTCCGGGCACACGCCGGGCGCCACAGTGCAAGGGCCTAGCGCTTGACGGCCACGGTCAAGCCGTCCCGCAGCGGAATGATCGCCGCAAACGACGTCTTGTCTGCGTACAGACGGCGGTTGTACTCCTGAATGGCGCGGGTTTGCACGTCTTTGGAAGGATGAGCCACCTTGCCGGACCAAAGCGTGTTATCCGCCAGCAACAGGCCGCCCCGCCGCAATCGGGGCCAGGCTTTGCGCAGCGCCTCGGGGTATTGGTGCTTGTCGATATCAATGAAGATCAGATCGAAGGTTCCGCGGGTATGGTCAAAGAGCTCAAACGCATCGCCCCAGCCAAAGTGAATGCGATTGGCCACCCCGGCTCGGCGGCAGAATGCCCGCGCGCGCTGATGATTCTCGGGACTGCCATCGGAATAATAAACTTCGCCGCGAGGTCCGGCGGCGCGGGCCAGCCAGATCGTCGAGTACCCAATGGCCGAGCCCATTTCAAAGATGCGGCTGGCTCCGCTGATCTTGGCCAGCAGGTATAGCAGACGTCCCACGGCCGGCCCGATGATCGGGATATCGTTGCGCTTAGCGAGCTTCTCCATCTCCACCAGCACTTTGTCCCTTCGGGGAAGCACGGTGCTCAAATATTTTTCAACGTCGGTGTTTACGATGGGTTTCATGGGAATCCTAGGTAATCGACTCGCCGGGCGCGAGCGTGTGAATTTCCAGGCCGGCAATATCCTGGGTGATACGGCGCAGCTCATCCGGTGTTCCGGTCAGCACCGGGAACGTGCCAAAGTGCATGGGTACCACGTGCCGGACGTTGAGCAGCCGTATGGCCAACGCCGCTTCCCGCGGGCTCATGGTGAAAAGGTCTCCGATCGGCAGCAGCGCCAATTCCGGCGCATACAGATCGGCGATCAGTTTCATGTCGCCGAAAACCGCGGTGTCACCGGCATGATAAATCGTCAGGCCACCGGGGAGCCGCACGATGTAGCCGCACGCTTCGCCGCCGTAGACGATCTTGCCATCGTCCAGGATTCCGCAGGAATGGATTGCGTTCACCATGGTCACTTCGATTTCACCCACCCGCTGGGTGCCACCTTTGTTCATCGCCTGCACGTTCCCCACGCCTTTGGACTCCAGCCACTGCCCAATTTCGTAGATCCCCACGATTTGAGGCTTAAATTTTTTCCCGAGCTCTACCGCGTCCGCGATGTGATCGAAGTGCCCGTGGGTGATCAGCATCGTGTCGACGCGTCCGGGCTTCTGCAACTCCGGAGGACAGGCGGGATTGGAAGCAATCCATGGATCGATCAGCACCACTTTCCCGGTGGGGGTGGTGATGCGGAAAGCAGCGTGGCCCAGCCACGTCAAAGAGTTACCACGGGTTCGCAGCATTCGAAAACTCCTCCTGATTTGGCCGGGCTTCGGCTCCCTCGGCCCGCTGCGGTCGCGCTAGCGCCCTTATGCGCCTCAACCGAGGGCTCCAACCGACCCCGAGGGTAACCGTTCAGCAGCCCTAAAGTGCGATTCAGCGCGACGAACTTGTTTGCCGCCCGCATTTGATGATATAAGAATTTCCTTCGCCGCACTGTCGAATTTGGTACGATGAAATAGATATTTGACCCGAGGAGAAAGATTCATGGCCTACGTAATTGCTGAGCCCTGCGTCGGAACCAAGGACACCGCCTGCGTGGATGTCTGCCCTGTGGATTGCATTCACCCCCGTAAGGACGAACCAACCTTCGAGGCGGAAACCCAGCTCTATATTCATCCGGACGAGTGCATCGACTGCGGCGCTTGCGTCCCGGTCTGCCCGGTCACCGCAATTTTTGCCCTGGAAGACCTGCCAGAGAAATGGGCGAGCTTCACCCCGATTAACGCCGACTGGTACAAGAAGTAGCTTTTCGCGCGCTGGTAACGCACCGAATGGCGGGTGCGTTACTGATGCCCCGCCGGCGGTGCTCCGGCGGTAACGCTAATGTCCCAGCCGCGATTCCCGCGGGGCGTCAGCCGTCATTTTCCCGCGGCCTTGCCTTTAGACGTCAATTCCCAACTGCTGCTTCGCTGCCGCGCTGATCATGCTGGGATTCCACGCCGGTTCCCAAACCACGTCCACGGCCACCTCGCGAACCTCCGGCACCGCTCCCACCTTGGCCTTCACGTTGTCCGGAATCGACTGCGCCGCGGGGCATCCCTGTGACGTCAGGGTCATCTTCACGCGCACCCTGCCCTGGTCGTCCACGGCCACGCCGTACACCAATCCCAGATCAACGATATTGACCGGAATTTCCGGATCGAAGCACTGCCGCAATGCTTCGTAAACATTCTCGCGCGTTAACGCCATTTTGTTTTCTCCCGGCGTTAGAATTTCACACGCGTCAATGAGTGTCAATGGGAGGCCGATGATGAAGATCCGCGTCGAGTTGCGCGCCGTGAAGCTAGGGGTGGTCGAAGCAACAGGCGTCCACGTGACGCTGGTGGAAGAATCCCTCGCGAAAGAAATGAACGCGGTGTGCGAACGGCTTCGCCGCATCCACACCGTGGAAAGCCTCCCGGATTTTGAACCGGTCCGCAGGGTGCGAGCCATGTTTCGCGCCTGGGGGATGGACCCGTCGAAGTACCGCCCGTCTTCCGAAGCGCTATTGCGCCGTGTAGCGCAAGGCAAAGGACTCTACCGAATATTGAATGGCGTCGACGCCGCAAATCTCGGCTCGATCGAGACCGGCTGGCCCTTTGGCTGCTACGACCTCGCCAGAATTTCCGGGCCCATCACTCTGCGTCTCGGCGCGCCAGGCGAGAAGTACGAAGGCATAGGCAAAAAGACCTGGCACCTCGAAGACCGCCCGGTCCTGGCCGACGATTCCGGCCCCTTCGGCAGCCCGATCAGCGATTCCACTCGCACCATGGTCACCGAGCAGGCCCAGGATCTACTGGCGATTATCTATGCCCCGGAACAAACTTCCACCGCAGCACTCGATGAAGCGATGTCACGAGTGGCCGAGCGATTCACCAGGTCCGCCGGCGCTAAAACGGTAACCACTCATATCATTCACGGTATCTGATTCCACCACACGTTTAGCCAGCACCAGGTGAGCCTGTTGATAATCGGATGAATAAGCCAATCACGCGATATAAAATGAAGTTTCCGCCGAATTCAAGCGTTCCGACGATGATCTTGTCCGACCAAGTGGTTGGATCGACGATACCGGCGATCGAAAACGGCCAGAGAACCAGAAAAACGGTGACACTGAACATGTGGTGTGTGCGAATCGTTGTCGCGACTAGCACCAGGGCAATGATTACGCCAATGCATCCTGAACCTAAGAACCAACGTTCAAGCGACCGTCTGTTCTTCATACGCTGCTCTTACTACTGCAACGCGCAATCCTACGGAGCAAAGCTGAGGGAATGGTCCTTAAACTCGACCCAGAGTTTCACTTCCTTGATGCTTGCTTGGCCTACCGCATCATTCGAGGCCGGGAACGGGCTCGTCGGGCTCACTTCCACTACCACCACCACGCCGGAGGCATTGGTCGGATGCGCAGAGGTCGACAGCCGGAAACTCCGCACGGGGCCGTAGTAGCCGGCGGTCCCCCAGTCTTCCAGAAAATCTTTCAGCGAGTATCCCGGCTGAGGATGCCAAATGCGATAAGCCGTATCCATCTGTCCGGCAACGACGGCGGTGAAGAAATTGTGAACCACCGCTTTTTCCGAGTGAAACCGCAGCATGTACCATGCGCCGCCCCACACCAGCAGAATAAACGCGATCCCGGTGATGACGTAGCGCCGCAGGCGCGACTCCGGATGTTCGCTGGTGCCGTCGAATAGTGTCAACTTTCCTCCGATGGGACGCCGCGCCGGCTCCGATCACCAGAACGGGCCGCGCGCGCATTATAGCTGTCGCTTGAACAGCAAGGTGCTGGCGGTGATGGTAACCGCCCCAAACGCCATTAAAACTAACACGTCCAAGTAAATTCCTTCAATCCCTGTGCTTTTCAGCGTCAGGTTGCGCAGGGCATGCACCGTATAAGTGAAGGGATCGATCACCGAAATCCATCGCAGCCACCACGGGAAAGCTTCGATGGGATACACCGCTCCGGAAGGGAAGAACAACAACGTATTCAAAACTCCGAAAATCGCCCGCGGCACCAGCGGATCATTCACTCGCACCATCAGCATGAACATGAAGCTGATCATGGCGATGGAAGCCACGCCCACCACCAGCGCCAGATACGCCAGCCTCAACGGATGCCACATTCCCGGTATCCCGGCGATCAATCCTCCCACTACCGACAACACCATGCCTGCCATCAATCCCTTCAGCGCGCCCGAAGCCACCAGGCCCAGAACCAGTTCACTCTTGGAGATGGGCGTGGCCAGGTAGCCCTCATGCATGCCGCGGGACTTATCGTCGATGAAGGTGATTCCACCGCCGATCATTGCGACAATAAAAACCGAGAGCGCCACCGAACCTGCCAGCAAGTACTTGATGTACTCGATGTACGGATATACTTCCACCACGTCCAACTCCACGTTCCCCGGAAGTCGCGACACCACCGACGGAGCGTTCAGTTGGTCGACCATCTGCTGCATCCGCTCCAGGACCGAACTGGCGATGAACTGATCGGTGTTGTCTTCCGAAAACGCGATGCGCGGGCGGTCCTTTTGGTAGAAGCGGCGCGAAAAATCGTGCGGTACGGTGACCACGCCGCGGACGAACCCAGCATGGAGGTCGTCCAAGGCCTGAGTTTCGGAGCTGTAATCCTCGATGCGAAACGTCTTCGGACCCGCGGCGATGCCCGCAAACATCTCCCGCACCTGGCGCGATTCGGTGGTGTGATCCTGGTCGACAAAAGCCATCGACACATTCCTGATTTTGCCGCCAAAGGCGTATCCCAGCACGATCAGCTGCAACAGCGGGAAAACCATCGAAGTCATCATCAGCGCCGGACTGCGAAAGAATTTTCGCATGTCCCTTTCGATCAGTGCGCTGGTGCGCGATAGAGAAATCATCAGGCGTTCTCCGGCACGGTAATGGATTTAGCGATATAGGTGAGAGACATCAAGGCGTCGTGCTCCTTGCGCTGAATCGCGCAGATCGCTGCCGGTGTAGTGCATGAAAACATCGTCCAGTGTGGTGCTGGCCACGCTCACCTTGCGCACCGTCACGTGCTTCGATCGCGCCAAATCCATCAGCGCCGCCACCGTTGCCGGGCCGTCGTTGGTGGCGATGTGCGTGAAATCGCCATGCTCGGTGACGCTGGCCACCTGCGGCATGGCTTGCAGTTGCGCGTGCCAATCCGCCGGCGCGCCGTCGAACTCCGCTTCCACCCGGTCGTTTCCCGGTACGCTGTCCTTCAACCGCGTCGGAGTATCCAGCACCGCCAGCTTGCCGTGATCGACAATCGCGATGCGGTCGCACAATTTGTCGGCTTCATCCATGTAATGCGTGGTGAGCAGCATGGTGAGATTGGATTGCCCGCGTAGCCGCCGGATCATCTCCCACACGTTGGCGCGTGACACCGGGTCCAGGCCGGTGGTCGGCTCATCAAGGAACAAGATCCGCGGCGAGTGCACCAGACCGCGCGCGATTTCCAGCCGGCGCCGCATGCCTCCGGAAAACGTTCCGACCATGGCATCTTTAAATTTCAGCAAGTCCACCCACTCCAGTCGTTCCTGAATGATTCGCGAGCGATCGGCCGCCGGCACGCCGTACAGCTTGGCGTGGATGATCATGTTTTCCTGGGCGGTCAGTTCGGGGTCGGAAGTAAATGCCTGGGGAATCACCCCGATGGCGTGCCGCACTCCATTGGCGTCGGTGCGAATGTCGTGGCCGTCCACTCGTGCCGTGCCCGAAGTGGGCAGGGTCAGCGTCACCAGCATACGTATCAAGGTGGTTTTGCCCGCGCCGTTCGGACCCAGCAACCCGAAAATTTCCTGCTGCTCGACGTTGAAGCTGATGTCGTTCACCGCCGCCAGCTCGCCGAAGCGCTTGCTCAGGTGATCGACTTCGATGGCATTCATTCCAAGTTTCCTGGGGCACTAAATTTCGCAGCCGTCGCGGCACAGCCAACTTGGCTGTGCAGACCGGGATCCGCTTACAATTTCGCGAACCAACTCTTCTTTTGCGCCACCGGCTTCAACATCACCGTAGCCGTCATCCCCGTAAATAGCCGCCGCTCCGGATTCGGCACGGCCACTTTGATAGCGAACGTCCGAATATCGCGCTTGGTGCGGCTCACGTCGCGCTGCGTGGCGAAATCGCTTTCCACGCCCTTGAAGATCAGGTTGCCCTCGATGATGTCTCCCGAAGGAAGCGCCACCTGCATCTTGTCGCCGATACGCAACGAGTCGATGTAGGACTCCTCCACGTCGGCGTGCACCCACAGATGATCGACGTCGACCAACACCACGATCGGTGTAGCGGTGGCGATCACTTCGCCTTGTTTGGACACCCGCACCGAAACGACTGCGGATATCGGAGCGTAAATTTTGGTGTAACCGAGCTGCGTCTGAGCCTGGTCGCGCATCGCCCGTGCCTGGCGCAACTGCGCTTCGAGTGACACCACGTCCGATTGCTGCACTTGCACTTGCCTCCGATTCGCCTGGGCCACCGCCAGCGCCGCCTTCTGCGCTTTCACCTGGTCTTCCAGCGCTCGCACGTTCGCCCGCGCTGCTTTGGCGACTGCGTCCGCCGAGTCGCGGTCCTGCGCCGAGCTCACGCTGGCATCGAAGAGCCCCTGCATGCGCTTGAGATTGATTTCATTCAGCTCGAGTGTGGCGCGGGCCTGTTCGAGCTGCGCTTGCGCCGCAGTCACGTTCGCCTGCGCCTGACTAAGCGTCGCGTCGGTTTGCTCGTTGGTCATGCCCTCGGTCTGCTGCGATTGGCGCACCTTGGCTTCCAGACTGGCGATGTTGGCGACGTCCTGTGCCAGCTGCGCTGCGAGCTCCGCCGGGTCGAGTTCCGCGATCAGGTCGCCCTGCTTCACTTCCGATCCTTCGTCGACGGTGAGCTTCACGATTCGCCCGGCGATCTGCGGGCTCACGATCACTTCGTTGCCGTCGACGATGCCGACCAGCGGGATGGCGCTGCCGTGCGGCGTGGAAAATGTATACACCGCCACCGCGATCAGGAAGAGCACTCCTAAAAACATGATGAACTTACGCCCGGTCATGCCCGCCTCTTTTCAGCGAGGAACAACCCGTGCTCCAGAAAATCAATTACCGCACGTTTTCGTTCCGCCACTGCTTTGGGACTGAATGCATTCTTTTGCAGAACTTCGCTATGCACCACCGACGACGAAAAATAAAATCCAATCATCCCGATCAGGGTGATCACCGCTTGTTTGGGATCCACGCGCCGGAATTCTCCGCGCGCAATTCCGTCTTGAATCATGCGCTGCAGCAGCCGATGTCCTGGCACGATGTGGGTGCGCGCCAGCCAACGCGCTTCCGCAGGCTCGCTCATCATCAGCCACATCATGATTTGCGGATACCGCGGTTGATTGGCCCGAAAATCGAAATACGCATCCACAAAAGTGAGAATTCGTTGCCGGGGTGTCGCCGTCCGCGGCATGGCTTTTTCGAATCTCAGCCGAAACCCCCGAATCAGATTCTCCAGCACCGCGCGGTGCAGCCGCCGCTTGTCGCCGAAGTAGTAGTACAGCATCGCCTTGTTAACATGGGCGGACAGGGCAATCTGATCGGTCCGCGCCCCGGCCAGGCCATGCGCGGCGAAATGCCGTTCCGCGGCCTCCAGTATTCGCCGGGCAGTGTCCGGATCCGTCACTTTCTTTCGTCCGCGCTTCATCTCCGCCCTCTTCTACGCATGCACTTAGGAATTTATTTCACAGGGATAGCACAGCTCCGCCGCAACTCCGGGCCAGGCGATCTGATGGATTCGATCCTTATCGGCTGCAGTTAGCTCCACCTACAGTGCGCACGGGTTCTCATCCAGATACGCCCGCCGCATCCCCAGTATGTAGGAAATCCGGTGAAGTCTAGCGATTGTGTGGACGGGTATTCCTTAACTGCACAGTTAGTTTAATCGTCACAGGAGAGGTAAGTCAAACCGTTTGGCCACTCGCGGCCGGGAGACTTGGATTATGCGGCTTGCCGGCAGCGGGCGGCGCCGCCACCGGCACTGGAGTGGGACGCAGCGAGAACAGAATACGATTGATGTCCGCTTGCGATGGCCGGGGGCTTATGCGATGCCCGCACCCAACGATCATCTCGACTTCACGATCCTGCGCGTCGAAGGCCTCGATTTTGACCCCATCGTCTTGCGCGGGAGCTCCATATTGGAAGCCGCGAAACCAGGCAGTCTGGAAAGAGTACAGGCCGTGTTTCCGCTCGGAGACATAGGCCCCCTTCAGCGTGAGCAAAACTGAGTCGGCCACCATTTTTTGCCGGGAGGCAAATAGATGTAAGTCCGCCGGCGTCAGGTTCAGCATCGTCGAACGAAACGCATATCTGGAGCGCATCGCGTCGGCACCCCATATGCTTCTGGCGTCGCGGTTCTTCTCCGCACTTTGTTGCGTCAGTAGCTGCACTTCATTGACACTGGCCGTTGGATCAAAAAAGGCGATGGTCTGACCACCAGAGAAATTGACACGGATGAGCGACTTCGAGTTTTGTTCTTCTTTTCCCTCGGTCCACGGCGAATCGAAATCATATCCGTAATAGGAGAGCGTCTTCCCCGTTGGCGATTCAGCGGCCGCTGCAGATAAGGGTGTGGGAACCGTCCACAGCTCCGGCGAGTTCCGGATCTCATGCTTGGTAAAAAGTAGAAAGGCGATCGGTTGGCCATAGACATAGAAAACCAAAAGAAGGGCAAAGGAAGTGAGGATCAAGGTGGTGCGTTTCTGCCAGGTCTTCATCGAAAGTAAAATACCTCTCTGATAATTCTTTGTTTCGGCGGCGGATGCATCGTACACCCATTCCCTTGGCTTGGACGGAAACGTTTAGATCTGTGCAGCACGATCAAACTTGGGGACTGAAACGCGAATCAGAGGACCGAATGTGTCGCGGGGCTACGCGTCGAGCGCGCCGGCGGCGCCCTGGGGCAATTCTATGGTGAATTTGGTGCGGGCCTTCTCGGCTTGGCGCTTCAGCGCAAAGCCGATCAGCAGATCGACCAAATCGGAGTAGGGAATTCCTGAAGCTTCCCACAACTTGGGATACATGCTGATCGCGGTGAAGCCGGGGATGGTGTTGAGTTCGTTGACGTAAATTTTCCCGCTGCTCTTTTCCAAGAAGAAATCGGCCCGCGCCATTCCTTCGCACTCGATCGCGCGGTACGCACGGATGGCCATGGCTTGGAATTTCCCCACCTGTTGCTTGGTCAGTTTCGCGGGTATCGACAGCCGCGTGCCCTGCTCGAGGTACTTCGCGGTGTAATCGTAAAATTTGCGGTGCGGCACGATTTCGCCGGGGATCGACGCCATCGGTTCGTCGTTACCCAATACGGAGACTTCGATCTCGCGTGCCTTCACGCCGCGCTCGACCAGAATTTTCTGCGCGTATTCTGCGGCAGTGTCGATGGCCGCGCCGAGCTCGGACGCTTTGGCTACGCGAGTCATCCCGACCGAAGAGCCGAGATTTGCCGGCTTCACAAATATTGGAAATCTGAATTTCTTGCGCAGCAGCGCCAACACATCTTCGCGCTGCGCTTCCCACTGCGTGCGGGAGAAGGCGTGGAAGGGAACGATCGGCAAACCCGCGTCGCGAAACAACCGCTTCTGGACGTCCTTGTCCATGCCCACCGCCGAAGCGAGCACGCCCGCTCCGACGTAAGGCAAATCGGCCAGCTCCAGCAATCCCTGAATGGTGCCATCTTCGCCAAACGTGCCGTGCAGCACCGGAAAAACGACGTCCAGGTGCAGCCCGCCGCCTGAGCCACCTTGTCCACCCGCGGACGCCAGCGAAATCAGCGAACCCGCGGTGGGATCTCCAGGCAGCACGACGCGGTCGCCCGATTTCAAAACGTCGGGCAGCAACCGGTTGGCGCGGTCGCCGACCAGCCAGCGCCCGTCCTTGGCGATGCCAATCGGCACGGCTTCATATTTATCCGGACTGAGCGCGCGGATTACCGACGCCGCGGAAGCGAGCGAGACTTCGTGCTCGCCGGAGCGGCCACCAAAGAGAATCCCAACTCGCAGTTTTTTATTGACCATGAAAAAGTGCCACGCAAAATAAACGCCGCGTTCAACACCTGCACAAAAGTGAAAACACCGAACGCCTACAGAATTTTCTTACCCAGGCACGACAGCGTCAACTCGACGCCCAACGCGGCCGTTTTATTGTGCTCGTCGATGATCGGATTAATTTCCACCAGTTCGAAGGAAACCAGCGCGCGGCTATCCGCGAGCATCTCCATCGCCAGATGCGCTTCGCGGTAGGTCACCCCGCCGCGCACCGCTGTCCCCACCCCCGGCGCATCGCCGGGATCGACGCTGTCCATATCCAAGCTGACGGCCAGGCCGGCAGTGTCGTCGGTAGCGAAGCGGATCGCCTCGGACATCACTTCGCGCATCCCGCGCTCATCGATATCGCGCATGGTGAACACGTGCACGCCGGTATCTTTCATCAACCGCCGCTCTTTCGAATCCAGCTCGCGAATTCCTACCAGCGACACATTTCGCGGATCGACCATCGGTTTCTGCTCGGAGAGTCCGGTCAGTTCCGGCGGGCCGTGGCCGATGATCGAAGCCAGCGGCATCCCGTGAACGTTTCCCGAAGGTGAAGAGTCCGGCGTATTCATGTCCCCATGCGCGTCGATCCAGATCAGTCCCACACGCTTCGACGCCTGATGAAAATGAGTGCTGACGCCACCCACGGTGCCCGCGGCAATGGAATGGTCGCCACCCAGCACCACCGGAAACATTTTTTCTTCCAGGGTCTTGCGCACGATTTCCGCGAGCCCCTTGCAGGTTTCGGCGATTTCGTCGAGATACTTGGCGCGCTTTTCGCCGTAAGGCTGTTCCTCCGGCTGTTTAACGGAGATGTTGCCGATGTCTTCCACTTGGTGGCCGAGCTGCTTCAGGCGCGAGTACAAACCGGCGACGCGCAGCGCCGACGGACCCATGTCCACACCCCGGCGACTCTGGCCGAGGTCCATCGGCACTCCGATAATTCGAATCCTTTCAGGCATTGAGGTGAAGCCTTTCCAGCCGCAGCCCCGAGAGGCGGGGAACTAAGGATAAACGCGGTACAACATACGTGGGAAGGGGATTACTTCGCGGATGTGCTCGGTTCCGCAAATCCACGCCACGGTGCGCTCCAGGCCCATTCCAAACCCCGCGTGGGGCACGCTGCCGTACCTGCGCAGGTCCAAATACCACTGGAACGAATCCGCCGGCAATTTTTGCGCTTCCAGGCGCTCGACCAATTTCTCGTAGTCCGCCAGACGCTCGCTGCCGCCGATGATTTCTCCGTACCCTTCGGGCGCGATCATATCAAAGCTCATCGCCAGTTCCGGATTCGCGGGATCTTCGGTCATGTAGAACGCTTTGATGGCCTTCGGGTAGCGGTGAATGATCACCGGGCGGTCGAAGTTCTTGGAGATGATGGTTTCTTCATCGCCGCCAAAATCGTCGCCGAACTGCGCGGGATTCCCGGCTTTCTGCAGAATCTCGATCGCTTCGCGGTAGGTCACCCGCGGGAAGGGCGCCTTCACGTTTTCGAGTTTGGCGACGTCGCGCTTCAGCGTTTCCAGCTCGCGCCCGCGATGCTGTACCACGCTTTGCACGATCTCGCTGACTAAGCCCTCGCCGAGCGTCATCATGTCTTCGAGATGCGCGAACGAAGCTTCCGGTTCGAGCATCCAGAATTCGGTGAGGTGCCGGCGCGTTTTGGATTTCTCGGCGCGAAACGTGGGACCGAAACAATACACCTTGCCCAGCGCGGCCGCGGTCGCTTCGATGTAGAGCTGTCCGGACTGGGTGAGATACGCCTTTTGGTCGTCGATGTAGTTCACTTCAAAGAGCGTGGTGGTGCCTTCGCACGCCGCCGGGGTGAACACCGGAGCGTCGGTGAGCGTGTAGCCGAGGCCGTCCATATAATTGCGCGCGGC
>Ga0182015_10004250_pt1 | contig 15517 bp, 8 predicted proteins | sample 712P3MmetaG_FD_120478 | JGI IMG/M metagenome (GOLD analysis project Ga0182015, IMG submission 120478) | Permafrost microbial communities from Stordalen Mire, Sweden - 712P3M metaG | ecosystem: Environmental > Terrestrial > Soil > Wetlands > Permafrost | place: Sweden: Stordalen | collected... | reverse complement strand
ACCGCGGCGGGAACCATCATTACCGATACCGGTACGCTCACTACCACCACGCGCGATATCAACCTGAACAACAACTCCGCTACTGTGAATATCGCCGTCGCCGGTGCGGGACAAGCCGACTTGGGCGTCACAAACTCCGCCAGTCCGAATCCCGTATCCGCGGGTAGCAATATCACCTACGCGCAGACCATTACGAATGCTGGACCTGCCGCCGCAACTGGCGTGTCATTGACCGAAACCCTCCCCGCAAACACTTCCGCCGTATCTCTCACTGGCCCCGCTGGATGGACTTGCTCAACAGCCACACTAACCTGCACCACTACCGCTGGCCTCGCCCTAAATGCCACGGCAAGTTTCAACTTCGTTGTGGCAGTAAGCGCGACAGCAGCCTCGGGCTCCACCATTAGCCAAACCGGCACGGTCGCCTCCGCCAACGATCCCAATTCTCTCAACAACACTGCGACGGCGAGTGTGGTGGTTGCGGCGTCGGCGAATCTGTCCGTCACCAACGTCGCCAGCCCCGTACCTGTGCAAGCTGGCAATAACATCACCTACACGCAGGTTGTAGCCAACGCCGGACCAAGCACCGCAACCGCGGCAACCTTCACCGAAACGACTCCAACGAATACCACGTTCGTTTCCTTGACTCCTATTCCCAGCGGCTGGTCCTGCATTCTTCCAGCAGTCGGCAGCGCAGGAACGATTACCTGCACCAATCCCAGCTTCGCCACCGGTACCGTCACCTTCACAGTGGTTGTAAAAGTTACAGCCGGAACCGCCGCCGGGACTGCGATCAACGACACCGCACTAGTGAATTCCACGACTCCCGACCCCAACTCCGCGAATAACGCGGCAACCGCAGCGGACGTGGTTGCCGGAGCAACCCAGGCTGATCTCATTACGACCAACGTCGCCTCGCCGACATCGGTCGCCCCCGGCAGCAACGTTACTTACACGCAGAGTGTCACCAACAATGGGCCGGTCGCGGCAACCACGCCGACTTTCATTCAAACAACTCCTCCCAATACCACGCTCGTATCTATCACTGCCCCTCCCGGCTGGACGTGCAGCGGCGTAGCCGCCGGCGGCACCGGTACGATCACTTGTACGGCCACCACGCTCGCACTGAATTCCGCTGCCAATTTCAGTCTCATTCTGCAAGTGAATCCCGGCACCGCGTCGGGCACAACCATCGCCGAGACTGTGACTGCCTCGGCAAGCAACATCGTTCCCAACTTAACCAGCAACACCGCCACCGCCACAGTGGTTGTCGCCAATGCGAATAGCGCCAACGTTGCTATCGTGAAGACCGCATGGCCAAGCCCCACGGTTTCCGACGGAGATCCTCTGACGTATACCCTCGCGATCACCAACAATGGTCCCGCGAGCGCGACAAACGTAACCGTTACCGATCCTTTGCCATCGAACGTTTCCTACTTGTCCGTGAACTCAACGGTGGGTACGTGCTCGGAGGCAGGCGGTACCGTGACTTGTCTGCTCGGCACATTGACCAATGGCGCTACTGCTTCCATAACGATTCTTACGCTCGCCGGAGCACCTGGAACCGCCACCAACACTGCCAGCGTAACTGCGGATCAGATGACCATCCCCAACACTTCCACGCAGGTGGAAACCATCACGGCCGCAACCGCAATCAAGCTGATCTCTTTCTCGGCTCAACTTGGCAAGGATAGGGCTGGCGCCGATCGCGTCCTTCTGCAATGGAAGACGGGCGGCGAATCGCACAACTTCGGCTTCAATATTTATGGCGAACAAAACGGCCAGCGCGTTCGTCTCAATCCGTCGTTAATTGCCGGCTCGGCGCTGCTCATGAGCGGAGCGCTGCCGAAACATTCGGGAAAAACCTACTCTTGGATCGACTCCTCCTCCGCCGGCAGCGCCTCCTATTGGCTCGAAGATGTCGACGTGAATGGAACAAGAACCCTGCACGGTCCAGTTTCACTGCAAGCCCCTGCAGCCGCAGCCTCTACCGACGATGATCCATCTTCGTCCAAGATGTTGAATCAACTCAAACAGTCCCAGCCTGCAGGCGCGAGCGATGAATTAAGCCATCCGGTTGAGCGCGTACTGCAAAACTCAATGCCTACCCAGGCTCAGCGCCAGAAGCAATTCGAGCTCGCCGCCCATCCGGCGGTGAAAATCTCAGTCAAGCACGAGGGTTGGTACTGCGTCACCCAGCCGGAACTAATAAAGGCTGGCCTAGACCCGAATGTCGATCCCGCTCTTCTGCACTTGTATGCCGAGGCCATCGAACAGCCAATCCAAATCGTCGGCGCAACCGCGGGTCCCGGCGGCCTAGGTCCTCAGGCAGCCATTTATTTCTATGGCACCGCACTCAATACGCAGTATTCCGGTACGAGAATCTATTGGCTCGCAGTGGAAGAAACCCAGGGCGAACGCATTCAGCGCTTGCCGCTATCCGTCGGTTCCAACCAGCCACCGGCAAGCTTTACGTTTGGTGTGGAATTAACTCCGCACACCACTTATTTCTCCGCACTCATCAATCCGGAAGGGAACAACTTCTTCGGGCCTCTCGTCGATATCACGCCTCTGGACGAGACCGTGCGAATTTCACGTCTCGATACAACATCGACTGAGCCGTCGCACCTGGAAGTGGTCCTGCAAGGGATCGTCCTGGGTTTTCCGCACGACGTCGCCATCTCACTGAATGGCACCACCCTCGGCGACGCCAACTTCACGGGCCAAGACAAAGGCAAATTCAGCATCGACATTCCGCCCGCTCTTTTGCAGGAAGGCGCGAACACGCTAACCCTCACGGCCCAGAACGGGGAATACGATACTAGCCTGCTGCAGACCATTCGCATCACTTATCCGCACACTTACACGACCGATTTTGACGCGCTAATTTTTACCGGACGGGCCGGCGATCAAATAAACGTGACCGGATTCACTCAAGCCTCAATCACCGTTCTCGACATTACCGATCCCAAGCAGCCAGTCGAAATCACGCCCGCTATAGCAGTCGGCGCCAGGTCCAATGAATACTCAATCGGATTGCAGGTTCCCTGGTCCGCGGTGAGTGGGTCAACCGGCAGGCTCGCTCGGCATGTAATGATGGCGGTGGCAAGTGATCGAATTTATTCGCCTGCGGCCGTCCGGCAAAATCATCCCTCTCACTGGCACCGCGCGCAACCCGGCAGTGAAGTGGTCATCGTCTCCGCGGAATCTTTCATGGGTGCGCTAGGCCCCATCTTGAGTGCGCATAAAGCGGAAGGTAAATCGTCTGTCGTGATTTCTGTCGATGACCTGTACGACGAATTTACCTTCGGGCAACACAGCCCATTCGCCATCCGCGACTTCCTGCAAAACGCCGTGAAGGTTTGGCAGACCGCGCCAAAGTATCTTTTACTGAATGGTCGAGCGTCGCTCGACCCTCGCAACTATCTGGGTTTCGGTCATCTCGACTTCGTTCCCACAAAGATCGTTCCCACGCCGATGCTGATGACCGCTTCTGACGACTGGTTCTCGGACTTCAACAACGCCGGTATGCCAACCATCGCAACCGGTCGCCTGCCCGCAACAACCCTCGCGGAGGCTCAACTGATGGCGCAAAAAATCGGCACCTACGAAGGCCAATCCACCGATGGCCCCTGGAGTTCGCAAGTCTTGATGGTCGCCGACGTGAACGACACCATCAACTTTACCCAGGAGAGTCAAATCGTGCAGGCCGTATTGCCGCCAACCCTGCAGGTGACCGACGTCTTCGCCACGAACATCAGTATTCCAGACGCGCGTCAGGACATTCTTAACGCGATCGACTCCGGTCAGTCACTAGTGAACTATTCAGGCCATGGTTCCGAAGACCAATGGTCCGGGGACGATCTGTTCAGCAATGATTCGGTCCCATTGTTGACCAACGGCAATTCGTTGCCAGTCTTCTTAATCATGGATTGTCTCAATGGATTTTTTCAGGATGTGTACGAAGAACCGTTAGCTGTTACGCTAATGCTCGCTCCTAACGGCGGTGCCGTCGCGGTGTTCGCGTCCAGCGGTTTGAATCAATCGCCGCCGCAAACCACGCTCAACAAGCTCGTTGTACAAAATGCAATGGGCTCGGCGCAGCTTGCGCTGGGAGACGCAATCCTTAAGGCCAAAGCGGGCATCACGGACTTGAGCGTCCGCAAGACGTTCAATCTCTTGGGCGATCCGACGATGCGGATCAAAGCTCCTAATTCAAACGGTGCTCATTGATTTCTCACGCCTGGCTTCCGAACGAGAGTCCGGAAGATTCCAGCAGGTTGGAGCCAATTTAAAAGGCACGAAGTGAAACGCGTTTCACTCCGTACCTTGAGAGACGCTTATCTTATTGGACCGAGCTAGCCACATTTGAAAACACCGTATTGGCGTTCGTCCCGATCAACCGTATCGTTCCCACCACCAATACGAGAATCACGGCCAACATGACCGCATATTCGGCAATATCTTGTCCCTTGTCTTCAGCCCACAGTCTGCGAATAATTTCAAACACACAACACCTCCAGCGCGATTTAGCTTTTACCGGTGGGAGGACCAGCAACCAGTGGAAATATAATGTCGCAGCACGCAGACCCTGTCAATCGAGTTGATCAAGCGAGCTTGTTAAAGAATGATCGCTCAAGCTGGTCGTTCGGAGCCGATCGCTTAAGGCTGGTCACTTTCAGGGAAGGGAACGCTGAAAAAGTTGGCGCGCCGATTCCTGCGCATACTGCAGCACCCCATTGGGGGAGATGCCAAGGTAGAGAGTCGCCGCCATGCAGGCCGCAAGCGCCACTCGCAATGATAACGGAGCCCGGGTCACCGGAACCACTTTCCGCGCTTCGCGCATGTACATTACGACAATGATTCGCAAGTAGTAATATGCGCCCACTCCGCTGTTCAGCACGCCGATAATCGTCAGCCAGATTAAATTCGCCTTGATCGCAGCACTGAACACATAAAACTTGGCGAAGAATCCGCCAGTCATCGGAATGCCGATCAGCGATAGCAGGAAAATCGTCAGGGTTGCCGCCAGGAATGGCGAACTGCGGCCCAGCCCTTCATAATCTTCCATATTCACATACCGTTCGCCGGTGTTGGCGAAGTGGCTTACCACCGCGAACGCCCCCACGTTCATCGCCGCGTAAGACGCGGTGTAGAACATTGCCGCCGATGTGCCGATCTCCGGCGCAGCGGCAAACGCCACTAGCAGATAGCCTGCGTGCGCAATTGAAGAGTAAGCCAGCAATCTTTTTACATTGCTTTGCACCAGCGCCCCAACATTCCCCAGCGTCATGGAGAGCGCCGCTGAAACCCAAATCAGCCAGAATTTCCCCGGCACGTTGATCACAAAAAAAATTCTCAGCAACACCGCAAAAGCCGCCGCCTTCGGCGCGGTGGACATCAGCCCCACAATCGGAGCCGGCGCCCCTTCATACACGTCGGGAGTCCAGATATGAAATGGTGCAACCGCCACCTTGAAACCAAGCCCCACAAACATGAACGCAACCGCCACGAACGCCAGGGCCGGGGCAGGTGCGGTTCGCAAAACCTTGCTGATTTCATCGATATTCGTCGATCCGGTGGCCCCAAACATCAGCGCTACGCCATACAGGAAAAATGCCGTGGCAAACGAGCCCAAAAGAAAATACTTTAACGAAGCTTCCGTGCTGCTGGCCGCATTGCGTCGGAACCCCGTAAGCACGTAGGAGGCGATGGAAGAAATCTCCAGTGCGATGAAGATTAAAACCAGTTCCACCGCCGAAGACATCAGCGCCATGCCCACCGCACCGAACAGGATCAGCGCATAATATTCCCCGGCTCGAATCCGCTGCACCGCCATATATTCGAATGAGCTAAGGATGACTACGCTTGCAATTGCAATGATCAGAACATGAAAGAAAACACTAAAAGCATCCACCTGTACCGTGTTCCAGAAAGCTAGTCCGGGAGCATGCGCCATGAACCAAGTCGCGCCTAGCGCCGCCAATGAACCCACGAATGCGATCGATCCCAATACTTTCTGGCCCGTCCGCTCGTCGAGCAGCGGCTCCAGCATCATCACAATCATTCCGAAGATGGAGAGAACAATCTCAGGTAGCACCCGGGCGTAGTCGGCGCTTTGCGGAAGCAATGGTGAGTAGAGTGCGATCATTGCCCCTGCGGTCATTGCCCCACCATCCTGCTCGCCACCCGCGTTAGCGGAGTGAGAGCAGCCTGCACCGCCGGATCGATCGCACCCAGCCAAACGATCGGAGCCACGCCCATCACCAGCGCCGCCGCCGCGCACGGCCACACCGCCCACTTCTCAAGTGCCGAGAGATCGACCAGAGAATTGTTCACCGCGTGCGTGACCTTGCCATAGAAAACTCGCTGATACATCCACAGAAGATAAACTGCGCTCCAAATCACGCCAGTCGCCCCCAGGATCCCGTAAATCGGCTTATCCTGGAACGCGCCGCTTAGCACCAGAAACTCACCGATAAAGCCATTCAGCAAAGGCAGTCCGGCGGAGGCCAGCACGATGGCTAAGAATGACGCTGCATACACTGGCATCGGCGAAGCCAGTCCACCAAACTCGCTGATCTCATAGGTATGCCGCCGTTCATGAAGGACGCCGGCCAGCATGAACAATCCGCCCGTGGAGACTCCGTGCGCCAGCATCACAAACATCGCGCCATTCAATCCTGCTTGCGTAAAACTGAAGATGCCCAGCACAACGAATCCCAGGTGGCTCACCGAGGAATAGGCGATCAACTTCTTCACATTCGGCTGCACCATCGCCACCAGCGCGCCATAAATGATCCCAATCAGCGCCAGCGTCATTACCCAGGATGCGTTGTGTCGCGATTGTTCGGGGAACAATCCAAGGTTGAAGCGCAGCATCCCGTACGTTCCCATCTTCAGCATGACGCCAGCCAGCATTACCGATCCCGCTGTCGGCGCCTCCACGTGCGCGTCCGGCAGCCATGTATGGAATGGAAACAACGGAATCTTTACCGCAAACGCCAGAAAGAATCCCAGGAATAGCCACTGCGCCGCCGTAGCGAACTGCGGCACAGCTCCGCTCATGATCTGTTCACGAATCGTCACGAAGTCGAATGTTCCGGTATGCGCGTAGAGCCACAAGATCGCCGCCAGCATGAACACCGAACCGATGAAGGTGTACATGAAAAACTTGACTGCGGCGTAGACCTTGCGCTCGTGCCCGAAGATTCCGATCATCAACGCCATCGGAATCAGAGTGGCCTCCCAGAAAAAATAGAAAAGAAATAAATCCAAAGAAGTGAACACGCCTATCATCGCGGTTTCAAGCACCAACAGCAGAATGAAAAATTCCTTCACCCGCTCGTGGACCGAATTCCACGAAATCAGCACGCACAGCGGCGTAAGAAAAGTCGTCAGCACCACCAGCCACAGGGAAATGCCGTCGATACCCATGTGGTAGTGAATATTCGGCGTCGAGACCCAGGGCCGGTCAATCTGAAATTGAAAATCTGTTTGTCCGCGATGAAAGTGAACCGGCAGATGTAATGAAAGCGCAAACGTCAGCAGCGAAACGACCAGCGCAAAAATGCGGATGTCCCGGTCCCGCCGTGGAAAAAGCATCAACAGCAATCCGCCCGCCAGCGGTGCGAATGTGACCAGCGTCAAAATAATGGATTCCAGATTGTCGACGTTCATCGTACTCCCGTCCACATCCAGATCATGAAGCCGATCACCACCGCCGACCCTGCAGCCACCCATCCCGCATAGGAGCGAATGTTGCCCGACTGCATATGCCGAACTTCGTCCGACACATGCCGTGCCGCAGCGCCCGTATCATTTACCGCCGCATCGATAATCTTCCGGTCAATCCCTTGCCACAGGATTCTGGTCGAGCCGTTGATCAGCGGCCGCACGAAAACTGCCCCGTACAACTCATCCACGTAATATTTGTGTACCAACGTCTGGTAGCCGCCCGCCATCGACGCCGCAATCTTCCCCGGCAATTGCGGATTGCGGTAATAAAGTTGCCACGCCAATCCGAATCCGAGAAACGCCGCAATCACCGAAATCCCCGTAAACATTAGCTCGGTGGAGACTCCTTTTTTAGGCTCCGGCCCTTCAGTCTCCCGCTCTGACGCGCCCTTCTCGCCGACCTGCTGCGGTTGGGTGCGACTCGGAGCGCTGCCATGAAACACCGGGGCCAGGAACTTGTCGAATTGATTATTTCCGCCCAGCGACCCCGGAACTCCAACATACCCGCCAATCATCGATAGCACCGCCAAAATCGCCAGCGGAATCACCATCACTTTCGGGCTCTCATGAATTCCGCCATGCCCATGCCCGCCGTGTGCGCCCTGCGCCCCATGACCGTGATCCGCTTCGGCCTCTCCTCGGTACTTGCCAAAAAATGTCATGAACCATAGCCGGAACATATAGAAGGATGTGATCAAGGCCGTAACCACTCCCACCAGCCAGTACGCCCAACTCGCCTGATACGAGCGCCACAAGATTTCATCCTTACTGAAAAATCCCGAGAAGCCCGGAATCCCCGAGATCGCCAAAGTCGCCGCCGTCATGGTCCAAAATGTCCACGGAATCTTGGTGCGCAGTCCGCCCATCTTGCGCATATCCTGCTCACCGCCCACCGCATGGATCACCGATCCCGCCGCGAGAAACAACAGCCCCTTAAAAAAAGCGTGCGTCATCAAATGAAAAATGCCTGCGGAGAATGCCCCCACCCCGCACGCCATAAACATGTATCCCAGTTGCGATACGGTCGAGTACGCCAGAACCTTCTTGATGTCGGTCTGCACAATCCCAATCGTCGCCGCAAAGAATGCCGTCAGCGTTCCAATAATCGCCACCACAGTCAGCGCGATCGGCGCGCGCTCAAAAATAATGTGCGAGCGCGATACCATGTACACGCCTGCAGTCACCATCGTCGCCGCATGAATCAGCGCCGAAACCGGCGTCGGACCTTCCATCGCATCCGGCAGCCATATATAAAGAGGGATCTGGGCGGACTTCCCGCACGCTCCCACCATCAGCAGGATCCCGATCGCGGTTAATAGCCCCGCTCCAGCCTTCTCCGGACCCATCGGGCCGATGCTCTGAAACACCTGATCGAAATTCAGCGATCCAAAATGCTTGATTAGCAAAAACAGCGCGATCAGGAATCCAAAGTCGCCAATCCGGTTCACGATGAATGCTTTCTTCCCCGCCGACGCAGCCGAATCCTTGGTGAACCAGAATCCGATCAGCAGATACGACGCGAGTCCCACCCCCTCCCACCCGATAAACATCAACAGATAGTTGCCGGCCAGCACCAGCGTCAGCATGAAAAACATGAACAGGTTGAGATAGCTGAAAAACCGGTAGTAGCTGGGATCGTCCCACATGTATCCGACAGAATAGATGTGGATCAGAAACCCTACCCCCGTGACCACCAGCAGCATGACCAAAGAAAGCTGATCCAGATAGAAAGCGAAGTCCACCGTGAAGCTGCCGGACCGAATCCAATGCGCCACATACTCGTGGTAGGGAAGAGTCAACGACGAAAATCTGGCCACTACCCACAATGCCATCGCGAACGCCGCTCCGCTGAAAAACAGCGCGGTCGTCGTCACCGCCGTTCTCGATGACCTCTTGCCGAGAAAGCCGTTGATTGCAGCCCCCGCCAGCGGCAAAATCGGGATCAGCCAAAGATTGAGATTCGGGTTCATAGCTTGAGCAGGTTCACCTGATCCACGTTCAACGTCTCCCGCGTGCGGTACACCGAAATAATGATCGCCAGTCCCACCGCCGCTTCCGCCGCCGCCACCACCATCACAAAAAACACAAATACCTGGCCTGACAGTGCATGCCATTGCGCAGCGAACGCCACAAACGAAAGATTCACTCCGTTCAACATCAGCTCAATCGACATAAAAATGGTGATGATATTGCGCTTGATCAAAAAGCCGATCACGCCGCACGCGAACAGAAATCCGCTAAGCAGCAGGTAATAAGAGAGCGGCACCATCAGTCCACCTTCCCCGCCGGCAACTCCGGCTTGCTGGCCAGCACCACCGCGCCCATAATGGCGATCAGAATCAATACGGAGGTCACTTCGAAGGGCAGCAGAAAGTCGTGGAACAGAAGCTGCGCGATATCGGTCGGAGGTCCTGGCAGCGCCCCAATTCCCACGGCGATGGTTCCGGAATGCCGCAACACCACCCACGCCATTAGCACTCCGCCAATCAAAATCCCAGGCACGCCAAATAGGATCGCAACCCGGCTGCCCTTCGTCTCTTCTTCCTCGCCCGCATTCAGCAGCATGATGACAAAGACAAACAGCACCATGATCGCCCCGGCGTAAACAATCACCTGCACGGCCGCGACGAACTCCGCGCCCAACAGCAGATACTCGCCCGAAAGCGCCGCCATCACCGCGATCAGCGAGAGCGCGCTGTTGATCGGATGCCGCTGCGCCAGCAGGTTTATCGCCCCGCCCGCGCAGACCGCCCCAAATGCCAAAAACAATAGGAGATGAAAACTCATGTGAATTTAGCGATTGTGCGAGTGTGTGATTGGGCGATTGAAAACCCTAACGCCGGGAAAACCCTGGCTCTTCAATCGCAAAATCCCAAAATCGCCCAATGACTCAATATTCGTTCCTACCACGCCACCACAATTGCCGTAATCACCAGATTCGCAATCGCCAGCGGCAGCAAAAACTTCCAGCCAAACGACATCAGTTGGTCATAACGGAAGCGCGGCAGCGTCCCGCGCACCCATATATAGAGAAAGAGGAAGCAGAAAACCTTCGCCACGAACCAAACTAACGGTAACAGCGCCCGCACAATTGGAGGCCCCGCCAGCGGTCCGTTCCATCCTCCAAAGAATAAAATAGTAGCCAGGCACGCCACCGTAATCATGTTGGCGTATTCCGCCATGAAGAACATGGCAAACTTCATCGAACTGTATTCCGTGTGATAACCCGCGACTAACTCGGTCTCAGCCTCCGGTAAATCGAACGGAATGCGGTTCGTCTCCGCGTAAGCAGCCATCAGATAAATAAAGAAGCCGATGAACTGTCCGTGGAAAATATTCCATCGCGGAATAATCCAAAGAAACCGCCCGGCCTGCGCCTCCACAATATTTCGCAGGCTAAAGCTGCCTGACTGAATCAGCACTCCGACGAGCGAAAGCCCCAGTGCAATTTCATAGCTGATCATCTGCGCGCTGGCGCGCAATCCGCCCAGCAGCGAATACTTGTTGTTCGACGACCACCCCGCCAGCGCTACGCCATACACGCCCATCGAGGTCACGCCCAGAATGACCAGCAGGCCAATATTCACGTCCGTGATCTCGAGCGGAATGCTGTAGCCGAAAATGGGAATCGAATTGCCGAATGGAATCACCGCAATCGATGTCAGCGCGAAAATCAGCGCCATCATCGGCGCCGCCAAAAACAGCGGCTTGTAAACGTGGGGCGGCGTCAGATCTTCCTTAAACAGAAACTTCAGCCCATCCGCCGCAGGCTGCAGCAATCCAAACGGTCCAACCCGCGTAGGTCCCCAGCGATTCTGCATGTGGCCCACGACTTTACGCTCCAGCCACACCGTATACGCCACGGCGGTGAGCAGCACGATCAATACGATCAGCGACTTGATCACCGACACGAGTATGAACACGCCAACTGACAAGCTCGATTCCTCTCCGGATGCTCAAAAATGAAAGTGGATCAGTCTGCCGCTACTTCGCTCTTCACTTCATGACTTTCGCTCACCGAATTCAGGGCGCGCGAATAACGCCCCAGAGTGCCGGAACTAAAAAGCGTATCGTTCGCCGGAACAATCGACTCCGCGCCTTCTTCAACCCGACGCTCAAGTCCAGCTCCAGATTTTGCTAATGACGTATGCTGGCTGTTTCCCGCCAGCAGATTCAGCCGTGAGACGTCATACCCGGGAACCAGTCGCTGGATTTCATCCAAGATTGCTGTCGGATCGAATGGGCTCAGCTTCGGCTCCAGCCCATGAGCCTCCAGCCAAACCGCATGCCGGTCCGCCTCGCCCGATTGCGCCCCGCGCGATTGTCCCATGTCCGCATGCGTGCCCGCGCGAATCCCTTCTCCAAAGGGCACCAGCCTTCGCACATCGAATCCCATCGCATCCGCGATCCGAACGATAATCTCGAAGTCGGTTTTCGTCCCTGTAACCTCGCCGGCTTTCTTCACCAATTGCACGTCGCCGCAGGTGTTGGTGAACGTACCCGACTTCTCGTAAGCGTTTGCCGCCGGCAGCACCACATCGGCCATCACCGCGGTCTCCGTCAAAAACATGTCCTGCACCACCACGAAACTCTGCGAGAACGCAAATGGATCGATCTGCGCCCGCCCAATCGGATTCGAGCCCACCACATACAAGGCTTTCAACTTGCCCGCTTTGGCGGCCTCGACTATTCCGTGTAAGTCGAGTCCGGCGGCCTGCGGAATCTCTCCCCACTCCTCATGGAACGTGCCGTTTCCCGCCGTCGAGTGATATCCCGGCAATAGGTCGGGATACAAACCCATATCAGCCGCACCGCGCGAATTGGCGTAGTCCGCAAGACAAATAAACTTCGCGCCGGAAATCTGCGAACCAAACTTCACCAGATGGCCAAGCCCTTCCCCACGAATTTCAGAGCCGAAAACGATGACCAGATCCGGTTCGCTGCGAAGCCGGTCGCGCAAGCCATTCCACTGCTCCGATGAATCGTCCAACCCAGCCAAAACCGAATCATCGCCCGCCAAAAATGCCGCAACCTGTACTTCACTCCCTACCGGAATCTGGATGAAACTCGCCGCCTGCCGCCGTAACTTGATTGAATTCGAATTCACCACATACAGCCGCGCCTGATGCAGCCGCACACTATTTCGGATCTGCCACGCCAGCAGTGGATGCTGCTCCGTCGGATCGTTCCCAATCAACAAAATCGCCGGAGCCTTATATACATCCGCCATGCTCGCTGTAGTTCCCTCCTTTCCGCGCAGCGCCGCTGCCAGAGCAGGGAAGTCGGCAGTCCGATGGTGGTCGACATTATTCGTCTTCAGCACCATGCGGGCGAATTTCGACAACAAGTAATCTTCTTCATTCGTCGTCCGCGTCGATCCCACCACTCCAATCGCCGCCCCACCATCCGCGTCGCGAACTTCCGCAAACTTTTTTCCAATCAGCGTGAACGCTTCTTCCCACGTCGCCGGCGTAAGCTTTCCGCCTTTTCGAATCAGCGGCCTCGTCAGCCGGTCTTCATGATTGGCAAAGTCGAACGCATAGCGTCCCTTGATGCACAGAAAATCCCCGTTCGTCCCGCTCTTGTCTCGATTGTCTCCGCGCACAATCTCCATGCCGGTATCCGCGCGCCGTACGCCCAGCGTCGTCTTGCATCCATCGCCGCAGTGCGTGCAGATCGTGCCCACATGATTCATCTCCCAGGGCCGCGTCTTGTAGCGATAAGCGCCCGAAGTCAGCGCCCCCACCGGGCAGATGTCGATGCACATCCCGCACTCTTCGCACTCCAGATGATCTTCTTTATTCGGCGCAATGATCGAACTCACTCCGCGGTTCTGCACTCCCAGCGCCCAAACATCCATGCCCTCGCCGCACACCCGCACACAGCGATAACAAAGAATGCATCGCGGACGGTCGAAGAACACCACCGGCGACCACTGCTGCTCATCCTTGTGGTTCTTGGCCTCCATGAACTTCGACTCGGCCGCACCGTAGGAAAATGTCATGTCCTGCAATTCGCACTCGCCGCCCGCATCGCACACCGGACAATCCAGCGGATGGTTTCCCAACAGCAACTCGACCATCGACTTCCGCGCCTGCTTGATCTCATCGCTGTCGGAAGTCACAACCATCCCTTCGCCGATGATCGTGGTGCACGCAGTTTGCAGCTTGGGCATCTTCTCGATCTTCACCAGGCACATGCGGCAAGCGCCCTGCAGCGACAAGTTGGGGTAATAGCAAAACGAAGGCACCTCAATGCCAACCGTCTTGCAGGCTTCGATCAGCAGCGTTCCTGCCGGAGCCGTCACCTTCTTGCCGTCAACCGTAAGTGTTACGTCAGCCATAAAAATTTAGCGATTTTGTGATTGTGTGATCGGGCGATTGAAAACCTTTCGTTCAAAGCTACTCCGGTTCTCCAATCGCAAAATCACCCAATCACTCAATGACTCAATACTCCCAGTTCTTCGACCGCGCTTTCCTTCTCAAACGGGCACGGCTTGCCATCCAAATGATCTTCAAACTCTTTTCTGAACTTCTTCACGAACGCAATTGTAGGCATCGCCGCCGCATCCCCCAGCGGACAAAACGTCCGCCCCAGCATGTTCTCCGCCAGATACTGCATGTTGTCGATATCTTGTTTCATGCCGCCGCCGCGATGAAACCGCGTCAACGTTTTCTCCAGCCAGTCCGTGCCCTCGCGGCAGGGAATGCACCATCCACAACTCTCGTGCTTGTAAAACTTCATCGTACGCAGCGCGAACTTCACAATGCACTGCGCGTCGTCGACCACAACCACTCCGCCCGACCCCAGCATCGATCCGGCTTTCGCCACCGAATCGAAATCCATCGCGACATCGATTTCATCCGCCTTCAGCGCCGGACACGACGACCCTCCTGGTACCACCGCTTTCAATCCGCGCCCGCCCGGAATCCCGCCACCTACGTCATAAATCATCTTCTTCAGGTTGTAACCCATGGGCAGTTCATACACGCCCGGTTTTTCGACATTGCCGCTCAAGCAAAACAGCCGGGTCCCTCCATTCTTCGGAGTACCCAGCTTCGCGAACCACTCTCCGCCGCCCAAAATAATGTGCGGCACATTGGCCAAAGTCTCGGCATTATTAATGACGGTTGGGCCGCCCCAAAGTCCCACCACCGCCGGGAACGGAGGCCGAATCCGCGGAATTCCGCGTTTGCCCTCAAGCGACTCCATCAGTGCCGATTCCTCGCCTACCTCATACGCCCCAGCGCCGCCGTGCCAATAAATATCCAGATCGCGCCCGCTGCCAAAAATGTTCTTCCCGACAAATCCCCTGGCGTAAGCGTCGCGAATCGCCTTCTGCATGATCACCGACAAATACCGGTATTCGCCGCGAATGTAGATGTATCCGCTGGCCGCGCCCACCGCCAGTGCCGCGATGATCACACCCTCAATCACCGCATGCGGATCGTGCTCAAAAATCAGCCGGTCCTTGCACGTCCCCGGCTCGCTCTCGTCGCCGTTGCACAACACATACTTCGGCTTGTCCGATTTCCTCGGCACAAACGACCACTTCATCCCCGTTGAAAATCCCGCTCCGCCGCGTCCTCGAAGCCCGGAATTCTTCACTTCATTAATAATGGCGTCCGCTTCCATCCCAAGCGCCTTCTGGACGGCCTTGTAGCCGTCCAGTTCGAGGTAGCGATCGATGTTAGTCGCACCCATGCCGAATCGCCGGGAGACGACCTTTACCTCATCGGGATGTGAAACCAGGGAAGCCATTGAAATTAAGTGATTGTGT
>Ga0182015_10004249_pt1 | contig 15519 bp, 11 predicted proteins | sample 712P3MmetaG_FD_120478 | JGI IMG/M metagenome (GOLD analysis project Ga0182015, IMG submission 120478) | Permafrost microbial communities from Stordalen Mire, Sweden - 712P3M metaG | ecosystem: Environmental > Terrestrial > Soil > Wetlands > Permafrost | place: Sweden: Stordalen | collected... | reverse complement strand
TTCTCCTCCAGATTGTCAAGAGGAGAGTGACGATTCTGGATGGGGCCGGGAGAGTTATTCGTCGTGGAGGGCGGCGGTGGGGTCAACGCGGGCTGCGGTGAGCAGGGGTCCGAGGGAAGCGAGCAGGGCCACGAGCGCCACACCGCAGGCGGGCGTGAGGATGGAGACGGGGCCGACGGGCGGGACGCCGTAGAGGAGGCTGCGGATGCTGGAAGCAAGGAAGAGGACGGCGAGAAGTCCTGCGGCGGCGCCGAGGGCGATGGCGGCGACAAATTCGCGGAGGACGAGCCCGGCGAGGCTGGCTCTGGGAGCGCCGACGGCCAGGTGAATGGCTAAGGTGCGACGTTTTTGGGTCACGACGAGGGCCATGAGGCCGTAGAGACCCAGTCCGGCAAGGATGGCGGCAAAGAGCGCGAAGGCCGAGGCTAACCTGGCGTTCAGGCGTTCGGCGGCGACGCTGGCGTCGAGCTCCTGGGTGAGGGTTTCGGCGTCGGAGACGGGAAGCTGCGGGTCGAGCGCCGAGAAGACCTTGCGGACGGGTTCGATCAGGGCTACGGGCCGGGTCGCGGAGCGCACATAGAGGACGACGCGGTCGTTGGCCGGGAAGGAATCGTCGGCATACATGACGGGCAGGAGAGGCTCGCGAAGGGAGCGAAACTTCGAGTCGGTGACGACGCCAACGATCACGAAGCCGTCGTCGCCGCGCGGGCCGAAGTGACGGCGGAGGGGATCGACAGCGGGAAAGAATCTGCGAACAAAGGCCTGGTTGACGACGGCGTCGCTGACTTTGTCCGCGCGGGCCTGAGGAGTTTCGAGGAAGGTGCGACCTTCGATAAGCCGGATGCCCATGGCCTGAAAGTAATTGGCGGAAACGGAGTCGAAGGAGACATTGAGCGGTTCGTCGGCGGAGACGGTGGTTCCCACGGGCGCCACGGTCATCTTGAGTCCGCTGCCGCGCATGAGGGGAATGCGGGAGGTTGCGACCGAATCGACGCCAGGGAGTTGGGCGACGCGGGTGGTGAGTTGCTGGCGGAGACGGTTGGCCTGGTCGGGGGTATAGCCAACGAGACCGGGATTGACGGTGAAGCTGACGATGCGGGCGGCGTCGAAGCCGGGATCGAGAGTGCGCAACTGGGCGAGGGTGCGCACCAGAAGGCCGGAGCAGCCGAGGAGCACCGTGCAGATGGCGATCTGCAGTGCGAGGAGGCGGCGTTGCGCTCCCATGCGCTGGGAGACGTGACGGCTCTTGAGGCCCGCGGTGAGCGGAAGGCGAGACGAGTGAAGGGCAGGCGCGAGGCCAAAGCCGAGAAAGGCGCCGGCGGTGAGAAGGATTCCGATGAGAGAGGGACGGGCATCGTGTCCGACGAAAAGCGCGATGGAGAGGTGGCTCGTGGTGAAATCGCGCAGGGGCGGGAGCGCGGCGAGGAGGAAGGGGATGAGCAGATACCCGAGGACGATGCCGGCGGCGCCTCCCACGGCGGCGAGCGAGGCGCTTTCACTGAGGAGCAGGCGCAACACGTGGGCGCGCGAAGCTCCGAGAGCGAGGCGGACGGCGATGCCGCCGGCGTCGGCGGCATTGCGGGCGAGCATGATGGTGGCGAGGTTGGCGCAGAGGAGGACGACAAGAATGAGAGCAAAGACGCCGAGAAGGATCCAGCCGACGCCGTAGCGATCGCGCAGCATGGAAGCGCCGCGGGCGTTGCTGACGACCTGGATGCCGAGGCGGAGGTCATCGGCGAGATTCTGTTTTGCCCAGTCGCCGGAGCGCGCCTGTTGGGTCCAGTAGGCGGCGATGGCCGGACGCCAGATGGCGAGGGTGGAGGCCTGCGCGGCGGCGAGGGGGACGCCGGGCTTGAGGCGAGCGGCGATGGTCAGGAACGGATTGACGATTTCAGCAGGATTGGAGGCCAGCAGCGGCAGAGCACGGAACGGAACACGGACTTCGGGTGTGGTATCGGCGGAGATGCCGGTGAATGCGGGAGGCATGACGCCGACGACGACGAAGGGGTGGCCGTTGAGGGAAATGGTTTGGCCGAGGGCGCGAGGGTCGGCGTTGAATCTGGATTTCCAGAAGGGATAGCTGAGGACGGCGGGAGGAGATTCAGAGGAATTATTTTCGTCGGCGGGGAGGAGGGTTCTGCCGTAGAGGGCGGGAACCGCAAACATGGAGAAGAACTGCGGCGTGACGAGGTGAACGTGAATCTGCGCGGAGGGAGCGGGTTTGGAGAGGACGACTTCCTCGTCGAGCTGGGCGGCGACGGAGGAGAAATCGGTGGAGCGGTCGCGCAGCGCGTCGAAGAACAGGCGGGGGAATTCGGTTTGCGGGCGGGGAACAGAGGCGAGCTGAGCGAAGCGGACGAGCTGTTCGGGGTGGGGCGCATCAAGGGTGCGGAAACAAATGGCGTCGACGAGGGTGAGGAGCGCAGTGGCGGAACCGATGCCGAGAGCGAGCAGGGCGATCAAGCCGCCGGCGTAGAGGGGCGAGCGGAGGAGGCGTCGCAGGGCAAGCTTGAAGATCATGGCAGGACCGGTGGAGGGGAAGCGGCGTGCAAATTTAACTTTAACGATAATCCCGCGAGGACGGGGTCGACAGGTTCGCTTCCGGAACAGGCGACATTGGGGAGATGCGGCGTAAGGCGGCGATGAAGCTTGGCGTGGGTTTGTCAAAACGAAGCGGGACCGGGTTGGAGTGCCATTTTGGTACAGAAACGGAACTAAGGAGTGGAAGGCAGGAAATTCAGGCGCAGGGGCGTGCCCGATTTGAGGTTAGGCTTCTTGCTGTGGGGTGAACCTGGCCGTTTGCTGGCGGGGGTTTGAGGCTTGCGCGGCGGGTTGCTCTATTCGGTGCGCAGGGCCTTAGCGGGGTCGATGGAGGCGGCGCGGCGGGCGGGGATAAGTCCGGCGAGGGACGCGGCCAGGACCAGGGTGGCAATGGCGAGGATCAGGACCAAGGGGTTGATCCCCTTGATGTCGTAGAGTTGCGCCTCGACGTAGCGCACGGTGAGATAGGCGGTGGGGATGCCGATGACGAGGCCGAGGAGGGTTTGAATCATGGCGCCGCGCATGACCAAAGCGATAACGCGGAGACGTTCGGCGCCGAGTGCCATGCGGATACCGATTTCGCTGGTCTGGCGGGCGACGGTGTACGCGGTGACGCCGTAGAGGCCGATGGTGGCGAGGAGCAGGGCGAGCGCGCCGAAGAAGGTGGTGAGGCGGGCGACCATGCGGTCTTCCGTGAAGCGGTCGGCGATCTGCTGGTCGAAGGTTTGGAATTTGACGATGGCGAGATTGGGATTGATGGAGGCGAGGGTCTGGCGGGCGATGGATTCCATGTCGGGCATGGGATGCGCGGTCTGGATGACGATGGCGCCGGCGTAGAGGGAGATGTCCACGTCGATGGGGCTCTTATCGCTGGGCACGCGCTGCAGCATGGGGGTGAAGTACATGCGGTGGTCTTTCCACTGCACGGCAGTGTAGGCGGTGTCGTCGACGACGCCGACGATTTCGAAGTCGCTGTTGTACTTTGAATCGTTGCCGAAGCGCTGGCCGATGGGATTCGTGCCTTTGGGGAGGAGGTCTTTGACGAAGGTCTCGTTGACGATGGCGACGGCGGGCGCGGAGGCGGTGTCTCGCTCCGTGAAAACGCGGCCGAGGAGGAGGCGGGTGCCGACGGAGTCGAAGTATTCAGCGGAGCCGCGGACCCAAGAAGCGTTGCGACCATCGGTCCGCCCGGGGAAGTGGACGCCGGTGCCCCAGTTGTCGTCTTCCATAGGAGTGTAGGTGGCGATGCCGACCTGGACGACGCCGGGGATGGCATGGAAGCGGTCTTCAAAGGCCTGGTAAAGCGGGGCGAGCTGCGAGGGCGGAACGCCGGCGGCCTGGGGATTGATGTGGACGATGTAGCGGTTCTTCGAATCGAGTTTGAGGTCGGTGCTCTGGAGTTTGTTGAGGCTTTGTGCGAAGAGACCTGCGCCGATGAGGAGGACGAGCGAGAGCCCGGCCTGGAGGACGACGAGGGCGCGCTGCAAAAGCGAGGCTTTAGAGGAAGTGGAGCGGGAGCCGGTGCGCAGGGCGTCGGCGGGCTGGGTGCGGGCGGCCATCCATGCTGGTGCTACGCCGAAGAGGATGCCGGTGGCGAGGCAGAGAGCGCAGGCGAAGGCGAGGACGGTCAGGGAGGGCGAGGCGTCGATGGGGACGTTTTGCTCTCCCGGGAAGGCCATGGCGAGCAGCGCGTGGGCACCGGCCCAGGCGACGATGAGGCCGGCAACGCCGCCGAGCAGAGAGAGAACGACGCTCTCGGTGAGGAGCTGGCGGATAATGCGGGAGCGGGCGGCACCGAGCGCGGTGCGGAGGGACATTTCGGCTTTGCGTCCCATGCCGCGGACGAGGAGAAGATTGGCGATGTTGGCGCAGGCGATGAGAAGGACGAGGCCGGAAACCCACATCAACAGGTGGAGGTTGGACTCGTATTGCTGCTGGAGACTCTGAATGCCGCCGCCTGCGGGAGTAAGAACGATGTGGGCTTTGGCGAGGGCTTTCTGGCCTTCGGCGTCAGAGTAGTTGGGATCGGAGGCGATGATCTGCCGGAAGAGGCCGTTAGTTTTGGACTGCAGCGGGGCGAGAGCGACGCCGGGTTTGAGGCGGCCGACGATGTAGAGCCACTGCATGGTGGGACGGTCGACGTAGGTGACGTCCATGAGGGCGGGCATGGATTCGATGGGCAGGTAGTAGTCGGGCGGAGTGCTGGTGAGGCGGTCGCCGTAGAAGCCCTGGGGCGCGACGCCGGCGATGAGGACGGGCTTCGTATTCACCCAGAAGGTGCTGCCAATGACGGAGGGGTCGCCGGCGTAGTTGTGCTGCCAGTTCTCGTAACCGATGACGGCGATCGTGGGGGCGCCAGGTTTGTCATCGGAGTCGGCGATGAGGCGGCCAGCGCGGGGGCGGAGGCCGAAGGTGCGGAAGTAGTTGCCGGAGACAAACTCACCCATGACGGAGCGGGCGGGTTCCTGGGTGCCGTCGCGGCGGACGGTGACGGGGCGGTAGGTGAATCCGGCCTGGATGGCGGCGAGGGAGTCGAACTCGGGGAGTTTTTTCTGGAGCTGCTGCCAGGTATCGGTGGAGAAGAGGGAGTAGGCGTTGTTGTCGGGGTAGCCGCCGGAGTTGACGCAGCAGTTGTCGTCGTTGCCGAGGCGGATGAGAGAGGCGGGGTCGGCAACGGGGAGGTTGCGCAGAAGGACGGCGTTGACGAGGGTGAAGATGGCGGCGTTGGCGCCGATGCCGAGAGCGAGGGTCAGGATGGCGGTGGCCGTGAAGCCGGGGGTTTTCCTCAGTTGCCGCAGCGCGTACCGCACGTCCTGCATCAGGGTGGTGACCATAGCTCTCTCTCCTTCGTTCGGGTCGCTGCAGATTGCGAGTTTTGGGGAGGCGCGCTGGTTTGGGGGAGGGCCTTGGCGCCTGAGGACGAAGTGGCACGTTGGTTTCCAAACTGCGCCGTGGGTAAGGTGCTGATTCTTCGGGCTGCGGGATTGGGTACGAGGGCGCGAGGTGTTCGGTGGCGGGAGGCGCTGTCCGAAAAGGGACAGGGAAAGAGAGGGCCGGAGGTTGGCGTTTGGGGGTGGGGATCGGACACGCAGGAGGCTCACATCGGGCATAGCGGGGAGCGGGACGGCCTGCCGGCTTGTTCGGTTGCCATCGAGGTTGGGAGCGCCGCAGTTACGCCGGTACCGAAGCGGCTGCGGGCTGGTGTGGACTTACTCCCATAACTTAGACTATAGTCTACTTTATGGACAGGCATACAGCATCGCTGCAGACGCGCCGGCGGCAGCAGACGCGCGGGGAGATTATCCGAGCGGCGTTTGAGCTGTTTGGGCGCGAAGGGTACGAAAACGTCTCGATGGAGAGCGTGGCCGCGGCCGCCGGGGTTTCGCGGGCGACGCTGTTCAACTACTTCCCACAAAAAGAACTAATCCTGCGCGAGATTGCAGCGGCGCGGGTGGAGAAGCTGAAGAGCATCCTTGGCGAATTTGGCGCGAGGGGGAAGGCGCCGACCTTCGAGACGATTGTGGAGATGATCCTGCGACTTTGCGAGGAGAATGCGCGGATTGCAGGGCACTCGAAGAAGCTGCTGATCGAAATTATTTTCCGGCAGGCGTCGCAGGGGGTGCTGCTGGTGGCGCGCGAGGAAGCGGTGCGGGCGCTGGCTGCGGCGATGGCGCACTTTCTGCGACGGAAAAAGACGGCAAGGCTGGTGGCGGAGACGGTGTTCGCGGTCTACATCGCGACGATGCTGGAGTGGCTGATGCGGGAGAAAGCACCGCAGAAATGGCTAATGGAGACAATGCGAGAGCGGCTGCTGATGCTGCGGGAGGGAGTGGCATGAAGCGGCGACTGATTGCGGGCGGCGTGATTGCGGGGGTGGTGATTGTCGGAGTGTGGCTCGCGTTTGCGTGGGCGGGATGGAGGAGCCGATCGGAATATTCGGGGACGGTGGAGACGCGGGAAATTCAGATCGGGTCGAAGATTGGCGGGCGAGTGACTGAGGTTGGCGTTGAAGAGGGCCAGCTGGTGAAGGACGGCGCGTCGCTAGTGCGGTTCGAGGCCGACGAGCTGAAGGCGCAGCGGGTGCAGACGCAGGCGGCGGTGGAACAGGCGCAGGCCGATATGGACAAGATGCTGCGCGGGAATCGTCCCGACGAGATTGCGGAGGCCGAGGCGACGGCGCGTGCGGACAAGGCTGCGCTGGACGAGGCGCGGAACGGACCGCGGCGGGAAGAGATCGACCAGGCGATGGCGGACTACGCGGCGGCGGCGGCGGATGCGGCGAACGCGGAGGTTTTCTACCAGCGCATGAAGACGCTGGCGGGGCAGGACATCGTTTCGAAGCAGCAATACGACGATGCGCGGGAAAAGAGGGATGCCGCGGCGCAGCGTGCGGAGAGTGCGCGGCAGCGGATGGCCATGCTGGAAGCGGGGACGCGGGTGGAGGATGTGAACGCGGCGGAGGCGCGCTACAAACAGGCGGAGGCTGCGGCGGATCTGATGCGGAAGGGATTTCGCCGGGAGGACATCGAGGCGGCTCGCGGGCGTTTGGCGGAGGCGCAGGGGCATGTGGCGGAGCTGGATGCGCAACTGCGCGAGGCGGAGCTGACCGCGCCGGCGGATGCGGTGGTGGAGGTGGTGAGCGTGCGGCCGGGGGATCTGGTTCCGGCGGGGCGCATTGTGATGACGATGCTGGAGAGCTCGCAGCTGTGGGTGAAGGTGTATGTGCCGGAGACGGAGCTGGCGCGGGTGCATCTGGGGCAGCGGGCGGCAGTGAGCGTGGACAGCTTTGGCGGGCGGATTTTTGACGGGCACGTGGGGGAGATTGCGTCGGAGGCGGAATTCCTGCCGCGCAACGTACAGACGAAGAGCGATCGGGAGCATGAGGTGTTTGGAGTGAAGGTGTACGTGGACAACGCGGAACAGGTGCTGAAGTCGGGGATGTCGGCGACGGTGAGGCTGGAATGACGGCGATTATCGCAGCCGATCATCTGACGATTCGCTTTGGCTCGGTCACGGCGGTGAACGACGTGAGCTTCGAGGTGGCGAAGGGGGAGATTTTTGGATTTCTGGGGCCGAATGGATCGGGGAAGACGACGATCATCAAGGCGCTGTGCGGGCTGCTGACGCCGAGCGAGGGGACGGGCCGGATTCTGGGGATGGATATCCGGACGGATGCGGCGGAAATTCGTCGCCATGTCGGTTACATGTCGCAGAAATTCGGATTGTATGAGGACCTGACGGTCGCGGAGAACATCGCGTTTTACGCGGGCGTGTATGGCCTCGAGGGCGAGCGGGCGGCGGAGCGCACGCGGGATGTGCAGAAGCTGACGGGCATTGCGTCGTATATGAAGCGGCGGGCGGGGCAGCTATCGGGCGGTTGGAAGCAACGGCTCGCGCTGGCTTGCGCGATTATCCATTCGCCGGAGGTGGTGTTTCTGGATGAGCCGACGGCGGGGATCGATCCAGTAGCGCGGCGGGCGCTGTGGGACTTGCTGTTTCAGCTTTCGGGGCAGGGTGTGACGTTCTTCGTGACGACCCACTATATGGATGAGGCGGAGCGGTGCGGGCGGGTCGGCTACATCTATTTGTCGAAGCTGATCGCGATTGGGACGGTGGCGGAGCTGCAGCGGCTGCCGGAGGCGAATCCAGCGGGAACGTCGCGGGTGCAGATCGACACGGCGAATCCGTCGGCGACGCTCGATACGGTGCGGGCAATGGCGGGAGTGCGGGAGGCGACGATCTTCGGGCGGTCGATTCACGCGCTGGCGGAGACGGATCGGCTGGGAGCGCTTCGGGCGCAGCTGGCAGGGGCGCGGGTGGAGACGATTGAACCTTCGCTCGAGGACGTATTTGTAACACTGACGTATCACATTATGGAGGCCGCGAAATGAGGCGGCTGTTTCGCGGGCTGGTGCCTGTTTGCCGGAAGGAATTTCTGCACATTGTGCGGGATCCGGGAACGCTGTTCTTCGCGCTGCTGATCCCGATTTTGCAGCTGTTCCTGTTTGGTTTTGCGGTAGACACGAACGTGCGGCAGATTCCGACAGTGGTGCTCGATGAGTCGCAGACGCAGGAGAGCCGGCGGCTGCTGGAGAGCTTTACGGGATCGGATGTGTTCGCGCTGCGCAGTTATGCCACGTCGCCCGAAGGGATGTACGAGGCGATCCGGTCAGGGAAGGCACGCGCAGGGATTCAGATTCCGTTCGATTACGCGCGGCGGTTGCAGGACGGGTCGGGCGCGACGGTGCTGGTGCAGGTGGACGGGTCGGACTCATCGGTAGCAGGGCAGGCAATCAGCACGGCGACAGGCGTGGCGCTGCAGGAGTCGCTGGTGCGGGTGCTGCCCAACGGCACGATGCCGATCGAAGTGCGGCCGTCGGTGCTGTACAACCCAGCGACGCGGTCGGCGAACTTTTTTGTGCCGGGGCTGATTGCGATCCTGCTGCAGGTGATGACGATTCTGCTGATTGCGCTGAGCCTGGTGCGGGAACGCGAGCGCGGCACGCTGGAGCAGCTGACGATGACGCCGGTGGCTCCACTGGGGCTGATGGTGGGGAAGATGATTCCGTACGGGGTTCTGGCGTTTGGAGAGCTGTGCGCGATTCTGGTGGTGATGCGGGTGGTGTTTCTGGTGCCGATTCACGGGAACGTGCTGCTGCTGCTGGCGCTGTCCGTGCCGTTTTTGCTGACGGTGCTGGGCATCGGGCTGGTGATCTCGACGAAGGCGCAGACGCAGGCAGAGGCGTTTCAGCTTTCGATGGGGACGATTTTGCCTTCGGTATTTTTGTCGGGCTACATTTTTCTGATTGACAATATGCCGCTGTTCTTTCGCGGCATCAGCCAGGTGATTCCTGCGACGTACTACATCCAGATTTTGCGCGGGATCATTTTGCGGGGAGCGGGGATCGGCGAGTTGTGGGTGCAGGCGCTGGTGCTGACGCTGATGGGATGCACGGCGATTCTGGTGGCGGCGCGAATGTTCGTGAGGCAGAGCGCGAGGTGAGAGAGGCAGCCGGTAGCGGGTAGCCGGTAGCCGAGCGAGAGGCGAGCGAACTGCGAGCGTGAGGCAGAAAACTGCGAGCGAGAAGCGGGGAAAAGCGAGCTTTCAGGCGCGCTTTTTCGAACGCGCGGAGTGAGGGCGCGCAGACGCGACGGGACGCGCGGACAGTGCGGCTTCTTCCGCGGTTTGCGGGAAATGCGCTGGCGGAAAGGCTTCGAAGGCGGGCCTTGCGAACAGATAGCCCTGGAAGAGGCGGATGTTTTGGTCGGCGAGCCAGGTGTATTCGGCGACGGTCTCGATTCCTTCGGCGATCACGTCGATGTTGAGTTCAAAGCAGGCCAGACGGATGGCGCGCACGATGGCCTGGCGCGAACCTGGGCGCTCAATGCCGCGGATGAGCCGCATGTCGAGTTTGATCTGGTCCGGTTGAAGGTCGGCGAGAATGTTGAGATCGGCCCAGGCTGCGCCAAAGTCGTCGATGGCGAGCCGCAGTCCGAGCTTTCGATATTCCTTGAGCAGCCCGGCGAAATGAGCACGGTCGTCGACGAGTTCGGACTCGGAAGCTTCGAGAACGACGCGACCGATCGGTAGACCGGCTTCATGAGCGGCTTCAAGCGTGGAGAGCAGCGACTTCGGGTAAGACGCGAGACTCTGCGGCAGGAAGTTCAGGTGCAAAGGGCGGTCGATGTTGAGGCGCCCGGCAAGCGCGATGGCCGCAGAGCGCGCGGTTTGATCGAAGAGGTGGAGACGCAGCGGCGAGACCTGGTTGAGGACCTGCCAGGCAGGCTCATCCCACATGCCGCGGATAAGTGCTTCCCAGGCGACGACTACGCGCGCGACCGTGTCGACGATGGGCTGAAAGGCGAAGCTGAAAGCCGGTTCGGCTGGAATGTGCGGCTCGGCGCTCATCGTGCGCCTGCGAGTTGGATTGGCGATGACATCGAGACGACGGCCCATCGCGCGGCGTCAAAACGAGATTCCGCGGCAGTATGGCCATGGTCTCGCCGCGATTGTGCGGAGGACTACTCCCCAAACGGGCCAGAGTTAACCCGCTGAAGGTGGGAGAAGCAGCCGGTAGCCGGTAGCCGGGAGCGAGGAGCCGGGAGCCTGTAGCCTGTCGCCGGTAGCCGCGGGAACCCATTCCTTTTGTTTTCCTACCCCACCCCCCCTCCCCCTATGGGGCTCCGGCAAGTCCCTGATCTGACAGGAGTTCCAGGAGGGCCGTTTTGGACTGTGGCATGTTGATGAAAGTGAGCCACTTTGCCTGGGCCTTTTGGCGCCTGGTGCGGGGGGTTCAGGGCCGACCGATGGAGCGCGGTGCAGAAACGTGGCATCAACTGCCCTCCTGAAAAGCGTTCAGCGTACAGCGATCAGCGTTCAGAAAAGCACGGCGCAGAGCGCAGAGATCAGTGATCGGAGTCCTGAACCGAGCAAAGGAAAAGCCTCGCGGGCAGCGAGGCTTTTCGTGGTTCCGAAGCGTAGTCAGCGTGGGGAAATTTCCTTTTTACCCCCTATTATCAGGATACCAAATCCAGCACTAAAATCGGCCAAATATCTTTGAGCGTATAAGGGTGTAAGTGGTGTGGAATGAGGGGTCATTACTTCGGTTTTTTCCACACACTCTTGACAGATTTGTGGAAAAACACGGCTGGGCCGACTTAGACCGATGCGCCGAAGAAGCGGAGGCGTGCGCGGAGGCAATCGAGTGTTTGCTGGATCGCTGTCTGTTCGCCATCGGAGAGGCTGAGCCTTCGGTGGCGCCTCACGAGGTCAATGTAGTTCTGCCGGGCGTTGGCGATGGTATCCCCGACGATTTCCCGGCTTCCACGAACGTCGTCCAGCTCGGTGAGAGCCAGAACTCGATCGGCGTCGGCCAGCAGACCCTGGACCGCCGTCCGGTTCCGCTCATTCTCCAGCACAGGGCCTGCAGAGAAAACAGCGGCCGCTGGGGGTTGGGCGGGAAGATAAGGAGTGGTTGTCATCTTAGACAGGATGACTAAGGATCGGCGGGCAGGATGTGATATCCGTCACATATCAACGCCGCGATTCACTCGCAGCCAGGTTCCGAGCCGGTTCTCGGCAGAATCGGCTTGCCTGTCCGGTGACCCAAGTAGGGGTTGATATGGACGATAGTGGTATCTCGCGGCTCCTCTTATAGGTTCACGATTGACCAATAGAGGCTTTTCATAAGTCACGCCGCTCCTCGTGTTGGAGTTCTGCAGCACCGATGCAACGTTATTGGCAAATCCCGGGTATACCCAGCGCGGTAATCGCTGTCCTGGCAACTCTTCTGGGAATGATGCTGGCGGTGTGCTTCAACCCCGACAACCCGGTTCACCGAGTCTCCGGCGGCGTCGGCGTGGGAGCCATGCTCACCGTTCTGCTGGTGGTCATCGCCCTTGTCGTGCACAAGGCGCTCGCCGATCGGCGATTTCAGATGCAGCGGTCTTTGCTCGAAGGTTTCCTCGACCACATCCCTGACAACATTTTCTTTAAGGATCGCAGCAGCCGTTTCCTGCAGGTCAGCCGGTCCATGGCCAATTACTTTGGACTCGCGGATCCCAGCCAGGCCGTCAACAAAACCGATGCCGACTTCTTCAGCGCAGAGCACGCGGATCGCGCTTTGGCCGACGAGCGCGAGATTCTCCACACAGGTCAGCCGCTCGCCGGCATGGAGGAAAAAGAAACCTGGCCGGACGGCCGTGAGAACTGGGTGCTGACGACTAAAGTTCCTCTCCACAACCACCGCGGCCAGGTCATCGGCACCATGGGCATATCCCGTGACATCACCGATCGCAAACAGGCCGAATTCCGCATTCGCTACATGGCTCTGCATGACGGGCTCACCGGCCTTCCCAATCGGATCCTGCTCGAGGACCGCCTCACGCAATGCATTGCTCTTGCCGGGCGCAATCAAAGCCGGGTCGCCATCCTCATGCTCGACCTCGATCACTTCAAGAACGTGAACGATTCTCTCGGCCACCACGTCGGCGACCAGCTTCTGCAGGCCGTTTCTCAGCGCCTGCGCGAGTTCCTCCGCGAAAGCGACATCGTCGGCCGCCTCGGCGGAGATGAGTTCGTCATCGCCCTTCCGGCCATTTGCAGCAACAGCGACGTCGAGTGCGTGGTTAGCAAGCTGCTGACCACGCTGGCAGAACCGTATCAAATCGATGGCCATGAACTGGTGAGCACCGGCAGCATCGGCATTTCCCAGTATCCTGTCGACGGAGAAAACGCCGAGCTCCTCATCCAGATCGCCGACACCGCCATGTATCAGGCGAAAAAGAATATGCGTGGTACGCATCTCTTCTTCACGCCGGAGTTCACCGAGGCAACCCGCTTCCGGCGGAAGCTGGAAAACGACCTCCGCCACGCCCTTCAACGAGGCGAATTCGTTCTCCATTACCAACCGCTGGTTTCGACAAAACAGGGCAGCATCACGGGAATGGAAGCGCTGCTGCGCTGGCGCCACCCCGAACACGGGATCATTCCTCCATTGCAGTTCATTCCGCAACTGGAGAAGCTGGACCTCATGGTGGAGGTGGGCCACTGGGCCCTCGAAACCGCCTGCCGGCAAAACGTCGAATGGCAGAAACAGGGACTCCCGCCGGTCCGCGTCGCCGTGAATCTCTCGCCCCAGCAGTTCTATCGCGACGACATCGTCGCCACCGTCGAGGGCGTCCTCCGTACGACCGGACTCGAGCCCAAATGGCTGGAGCTGGAACTCACCGAGAGCCTGACGCTCGACGACACTGAGGCCACCATCCAGATCATGAGCGACCTGAAAGGCCTCGGCGTCAGCCTCTCCCTCGACGACTTCGGAACCGGCTGGTCGTCACTGTCCTATTTGCGCCGCTTCCACCTGGACCGTATCAAGATCGACCGCTCGTTCCTCCGCGATATCGCTACCCAGCCGGCTGCCGAAGCTATCGTCCACACCATCATCACCCTCGGTCGCAATCTGGGCCTTACCTGCGTTGCCGAAGGCGTCGAAACGCGCCAGCAGCTGGATTACCTGCAGAAACAGAAGTGTGGCGAGATCCAGGGATTCTTCTACAGTCCTGCCCTCCCTGCGGGCGAATGCGAAACTCTGCTGCGTTCTATGCAGTCGGGTATTCCCTGGTCCCCGGCCGCTCTCTCCGAGGGCAGCAGCCAGCCGGAGCCATCCGAGGAAGTGGCCCTGATCCACTGCTGAGCTCGCCTGTTCCCGTCTCTTCTGAGTTATGGGGTGCAGGCGGCGGTGACGAGTCCTTAGAGGCTGTTGCCGACGACTTGAACTGGCCGGAGATCTTGTTCCTGGAGCCCCGATGGCATCACACCATGAAACTAATGTAGTTGCGCCTTGAGGGGGATCGATGCAGGGGTATTTTCCCAACTGGCGACCCTGCCGTCTCTGAAATGAACCTTTGATGTTCCGTACTCATACGTGTTGTATGAAAAGCCAGTCGGCGTCCCCTGAACCGCCAACACCTCGTCCCTCGACGAGCCTATTGTGAAGTAGTGCATTCTTCCATCGACCGCATGACCCGGGCGAAGTTGCACCTTGAGATGGATCCATAGTGGGGCATCTTCCCAGCCAACGACCTTCTCACAGACAAAGAAGACCTTTGAGCGACCGTACTCGAAAGTGTCAGGTGAATAGGCCGTTGGAATCCCCTGCACGGCCAGGACTTCCTTCTTTGTTGAGCCGATGGTAAAGTACTCCGGAATTATTCCAGGCGAGGAGTCATTGCATGGTTGCGAAGAGAGCAGCCTGAACGCTGCGATTATGGTACACATCTTCTCCGCAGCAGATGCCTTTGCCTGCTTGTCGCTTTCGAACAGATCCGGATGCCAGACCTTCACGAGCAGCCGATATGCGGTTTTGATCTCCTTGTCAGTCGCGGCCTTCTCCAGGTTGAGAGCCTGCAGCGCTGCGCATCTTGCGCACCGAGTGCTGTATTCGTCGATTTTGTTTCCGCAATCGCAAGTATCCATAAACGTTATGCCTTATTGTCGATGGCGGCCCCTGAGGTCGGGTGTGATACGTATCACAACGCTATGTACAACTTATTAGTAGTAACTGGATAGTAATATCAATGGCCAGTAATTGATGGCTAACTAGCAGACTACACCGACCCTCGACGGACCGAGCGTGGACCTGGGATGAGAATGTCCACCAGCCTGGGGCGCTTTGCTGGCGCCGGGTGCGGAGGCTGCATACAAGGCACCGAGCGAAGCGGGTCGACCCAGTGCTTCTTAGAGGCTGTTGCCGACGGCGTTGAATTCGTTGGAGATCTTGTTCCTGAGGCTGCCCATGGCCGCGATCGCGCCGAGGGCAATCAAAGCTGCGACCAGGGCATACTCAATCAGGTCCTGTCCGGATTCGTCCGTCAGGAGGCTCTTTACAAGCCACGCGCCAGCGGTCGATTTCTCGCTCATCGCATCAGAATGCGCCGCGCCGGCGCAAAGACCCATACAACTTTCGGGGCGGTCCGGCAACGCGATCGTCAGGGCAGGACTTAGGGTCCTGGGTTTTGGAGCCAGGAGAGAGCGGCTGCGAGGGTGGCCCATTCACGGCAGGAGAAGTGGTCGCCGCAGTCGTCTTTACGTCGCCCGGCGCGTAGCCGCGCTCGGCGAGAGGGATGGTGGAGGCGGCGGGAGTCGAACCCGCGTCCGAAATCGTTGTCAGCCAAGAGACTCCATGCTCAGTCCGCTCGATAGTTTCGCTTCCGGCGCTTAGAACGGACAAGAAACGCCTGAAACTAGTCCGATGATCTCGTCATCGCCACACGGACCGAGCGGCGGCAACCAGCCCACTGTGCGACGTCCTTCTTCAGCCCATGGGCGAAGCCGAAGAGAACGGCAACTTAACTAATTAAGCTGCGTATGCCAGTTGATTGTTGGCAATTATGGTTTTCCAGGCGATTACGGGTGCCCAGACCCCGGCATGCCTCTTTGCCGCAAGCGATCCCGTCGAAACCGTGACGCCCCCTCCG
>Ga0182015_10004248_pt1 | contig 15522 bp, 13 predicted proteins | sample 712P3MmetaG_FD_120478 | JGI IMG/M metagenome (GOLD analysis project Ga0182015, IMG submission 120478) | Permafrost microbial communities from Stordalen Mire, Sweden - 712P3M metaG | ecosystem: Environmental > Terrestrial > Soil > Wetlands > Permafrost | place: Sweden: Stordalen | collected... | reverse complement strand
GTAATCCCCACGCCTTCAGTGACCGTGTAGATGCGGTCGGCAGCTGGAATTCTCACCATCTCCTTCGCGCCGCTTGGCCAATGGATCTCCGCGGTCCCCGCATCGGTTGCGTCCCCCAGCCCAAAATGCAACCGGCGATCGTTGGCCGAGACATAACTTCCACTCGACAGCACATCCTGCCGCATGCGCATCCCGTTGGCTTTCAGATATACGGTGGCGCAGGTGGCGTCGCGCGGGCTCTTCGCACCCCCCACCAGACCAATCTCCACCCAGTGATGGTGGTCTGGGCTCACGTTTCTCAGCAGCGTTGGCACGCTGTCCACCGAGTTGATCACCACGTCGATCTTTCCGTCGTTAAACAGGTCGCCAAAAGCCGCACCTCGCCCCGGAACGACGACTGCCAGCCCTGTTCCCTTCACAGCCGGAATCAGTGAAAAGCTCTTGCCTCCATCGTTATGAAAGAGCAGGGGCCGCTCCGCCCAACTCGTTCCCCATTCGTGCTGGTCCACCTGGGGGTAAACGTGTCCGTTCGTCATGAACAGGTCAAGCCAGCCGTCGTTGTCGTAGTCGATAAACCCGTCACCCCACCCAACGAACGGGATTGTCGGCTGCGCCACTCCCGCTTTGTAGCTCACATCGGTAAAGCTCAAATCCCCGTCATTGTGGAAGAGAACCTTGTAGTCGTCGCCGAAGTCGGTGATAAAAAAATCCAGCAAGCCGTTGTTTGCGTAGTCGCCGGCCGCAATCCCCATCGAGGCAATCTCGCGCCCATCCTTGTTCAGCGCAAACCCTGAAGCGTAGCTGTCGTCCTCGAAAGTCCCATCGCCTTTATTCACGTAGAAGTAATTTGGTTCGGAGTCGTTTCCGACCAGAATGTCGGGCTTGCCGTTGCCATTGATCGACACCATCATCGCCGTCAGGCCGAAGTACCGTTCCTTGTCCTCTACCCCGGCCTTCACCGTGATATCGGTAAACGTTCCATCGCCATTGTTGTGAAACAGGTGGTCAGGTTCGCCTTGCAGGCCTCTCGGGCCGCAGTTGACATCCACGCCCCGATACACGCAGTGGACATACCCCACCGATTTTGTCCCGGAGATAGGCGGGTTATCGCGGTCAAAGTGCACATACCCAGCCACATACAGGTCGAGCCGACCGTCCCCGTCGACGTCCCCCCATGCCGAACCGCTCGACCAATTGCCCAGGGCGACTCCGGCCTTTTCCGCCACATCGGTAAACGTGCCGTCGTGGTTGTTGTGGTAGAGCCGGTTCTTGCCGTAGTTGCCAACGAAGATGTCGGGCCAGCCGTCGTTGTCATAGTCGGCCACGCTCACCCCATAGCCCCAGCGGTCATTCGTAACCCCCGCCTGCGCAGCCACATCCGTAAACGTGCCGTCGTGGTTGTTGCGGAAAAGCGCAGCCTTGGGCGGTGTCTCTTTGCCGTCCAGCGCGGCAAAGGTCGAGCCGTTCACCAGGTAAATGTCGAGCCAGCCGTCGTTGTTGTAGTCCAGCAGGGCAACGCCCGACCCATTCGTCTCCACGATGAACTTCTTCTCCGGCACGCCCATTTTGTGGGTCCAGCCGGAAAGCCCTGCCTGCACAGTGATGTCCTGGAAGATGACTGGCCCGGAGTCAACAAATCCGCCGGCCGTAATGGGGCGCTTCTGTTCGTCGTAGACAGCCGCTGCGCCCAGACCGCCTGCGATCCCACCCATATTGCCCTGCGATTGCGCTGGCTTTTCCGGTTCCTGCGTGCTCGACGGCGCTCCGGAACCAGCTGGGTCCGCCTTGGAACCAACTCGCTCTACAGGGGTTGCAACGATGACCGTTTCGCCCGACATTGGCGTTTCTGCAGCTGGCCGGCCAGACGGAGCTTGCGCCTGGATCGGAATAAAGACCGGGCCAGGGAAGGAGACAGCAAGCCCCAATACGACAGAAACTACGGAGCGAATCCGGCCCAATCGTGAGTCCTCCCGGCATCAAGTGTAGCCGACCCGACCAACCATGATCCTTGCCCGTTTTGCCGGTTTAATCCGCCCTTTCACTTGCATTGCCACCAAATCGCATGGATTCGCGTCCCGCGTCCGAGTATACTGACCGCAAGGCGGCGCGGATTTCCCGTGCCATGCCGGGTGAGGTGTGTCTTCCGCCTTGACTCAGGTTCACTGACGCTCGAAGTTCCGCCATCGGAGGTTTCTCGTTGGCGCGCTGTGGCCCGCGTGCTTCGAAGTCCCCTGGACGCCCTTAGTTGTGCTCTCCTTCCTGACATTTGTGCTCTCTGCGGCTCGCCTCTGCCGCAGCTTTCCTCTGCGCCAATTTGCCAGATCTGCTGGACCGAGTTCCCACTCCTCCCCATCCCCTCCTGCGCCCGCTGTGGCGACGCTCTGATTTCCCCTGCCTCCGCACTTTGTCGAACCTGCCGGTTGGCCCCGCCGCCCTTTGTTCGCGCCGTTGCCTACGGACTCTACGAAGTGCGTATGAGGGCAGCCTTGCATGCTCTCAAGTACGACGAACTCCACCCCATTGCTCGTCCGTTGGGCAACATGCTCGCCCAGGCAATCGCCAAACTTGCTCCCGAGGCGCCCGCCGAACTCCTCGTTGTTCCGGTGCCTTTACACCGGTCCAGGCTGGCAAAGCGCGGCTTCAACCAGGCTCGCATGCTCTCTCTTCATGCGCTCAAATTCCTGCGCAACTCCCATCCCGCCTGGAAACTCACTCTGGCTTCCACCACTCTCATGCGCCTGCGCGAAACGGTGAGCCAGGCTGGGTTGACGCCGCGCCAACGACGCATCAACGTCCGTGGTGCGTTCTTCGTTTCCGCGCCGGCCACCGTCACCGGAAAACACGTCCTGCTCGTCGACGACATCCTTACCACCGGCGCAACCGCGCGGGCTGCTTCGCAAGCTCTCTTGCAGGCAGGAGCGGCCTCTGTTTGGGTCGCTACTCTTGCGCGCGCACGTCGCAGCAACCCATTTGCTCATGAATCTCTCTCAGACGATGAGAGAGACGATTTCGGCCCGGAAATGATCCGCGCTTCAACCACCTTGCAAGGGAGTTACGGCACTTCATCGCACGACCAACCATCTTTTTGACGAGGGGATAAAGGATGTCGCTGGGAAAAGCAATGATTCACGCCCGCAAGCAAAAATCCATCGCGAAAGCCGCTGCCTACTCGGGCGACTACGCATCGGTTCAGCCTGCCCACATGTTGCAGATGCCGGTTCTCGTGCTCAATGCATCCTACGAGCCCATCAACATCTGCGGCGCGCGCCGGGCGCTGGTACTGGTCCTCAAGGGCATCGCGCGAACTGAAGAGGAGCACGGCCTCATGCTTCATGCGCAGCGCGCTCGAGTCCCCATGCCTTCAGTCATCCGCCTTCTTGAATATCGACGCATCCCCCATCAGACCCGCGCACTCTCGCGCAAAAACATCCTTCTGCGCGACCGCAACACCTGTCAGTACTGTGGAGTTCTGCTCCCCTCGGGCGAACTCACGCTGGACCACGTCGTTCCCCGCTCCCGTGGCGGCAACTCCACCTGGGAAAACCTCGTCGCCTGCTGCCACGCCTGCAACCGCCGAAAAGGAAACCGCATGCTCCATGAGATCGACGACATGATCCTCATGCGCGACCCTCGCCCCTTCTCGCTCCACACCAGCCGCCAGATCATGCGCATGCTAGGCCGCGGCGACGACCGCTGGCGCAAATACCTGTTCTATTAGCGTCCTACTTTCTGATACTGACCCATAGCTCCGGGAAGACCCGTCTGTTCCCAGGGGTCCCAACGAATGAACGCTCAGTTCGGTGGTTAATCGTGAAGAATGATGGAAGTTGAAAAACGTAAAGTCTTTGTAATGAGTAGAGTACTGAAATACAAGATTTGTAAAATGGCGGACTGTAACGCCGCAAGCGATTGAAAGCAAGTGGTTTGAGTGGGCTTTACAGTTTTACAGGAGGAATTGGCGTTTTAGGAAAAAAGAGGGGTGGAGGGGCCTATCTGACTGGTGGGAAAAGAGTTAAGGGAAGAATTGGGGTGCGCAGAAATTTGTGAGTTGGCGGAAGTATCGGCGGAAGTAACTGAGGGCAAAGCAGTTAGCGGAACTGGTGTTTGGGCTGCAGCCGCAGAGCGAGCGGCGCGGGCAGCGGCGTTGCCGAACTGAGGACGGCCACCGGGGTAGGGCGCGGCTTTGAGCGCCTCGGGCATGGCCAGGAACAGAAACCGCACGATGTCGGTGACGGAGGTGTTGTATTCGGCCGCGAGGCGCCGCGTCTGGCGGTAGAGCTCGGGATCGACGGCTACGGTGATGTTGCGAACGGTCCTCATGGAGTCACTCCGGCGGTAGTTGTCAGTTTTCAGTGGTCAGTTGTCAGTTGTCAGTTGTCAGTGGTCAGAGGTCAGGGACCGGGGACGCTCGATGATTTGCATATTTGCAGTGTGCGCCAGCAGTGGGTAATTCTACGCAAAACCCAAGGGAGGTTTTTATGGGGCCTCCCCGCAAAGCAGGCGGAGGACGGACGGCAGGGTGAGCTTGTTTTTTGAACCGTAGCTCTCGCGGGAATCTATCGGGAACGTCCGGTCTGGTGCCCGGGGTCCTGTCCCCCGGTTTCCGGATTTCCCAGGTTTCATACGGCGTTGAGACCGGGATGAGGAGTGGATTTGAGTGATTAGAAGGGTACGATACCCAGCCCCGGAACCATCTGGAAGTGGCGCACATTGGCGGTTGCAACCCGGTAGCCAAGCTCCAGCGCCGTGACACCGATCAGCAGGTCGGAGAGGGCCACGCGGACGCCCTGGGCAGTATTTTCGCCGTCGATCTGACCGGCCCTGAGAGCCACCGGAACCGTCACCGGATGGACCGGCAGAGCGGTCATCAGTTCGTTGAGGAACTGCTGCCTCGTGGCCTTTCTTTGGGGCGTGATGGCGCGGGCTACTCCGTGCGCCAGTTCGATCAGCGTAACGACCGACATGGCGACATCCTCGCCAGCGGCGCGCACTGCGATTTCGGTCAGGGTTTGCCGGGCATTCTGGCCTTTGCGTTCTGACGCGATGAGTACGCTGGAGTCGAGGATCAGGCCCACCGGATCAGTCCCATGCCGGAGGATTCAGCGGTTCTCGATGGGCGGCCACTGCCGATGCGACGTCGCTGGCGAAATCCTCGTCGACGGTCGCCGAAGAGTCGGCAGGCAACAGGGCGATGCACTCTTCGATGGAACGGCGCGGCGGCGCGGGCGTATGCAGCACGGCGACCGGGTACGCATCGGACTCGATGACGACCTCGGCCCCGGCGCGCACGCGAGCCAGCAGACCGGCGAAGTCGCGGGCAGCGTCGGCTTCCGAGATGTGGATCGTGCCCATGCTCATGATGATACCTCGATTCCAGTTTTTAGGGCGGCCTCCCCGCAAAGCAGCCGGAGGACGGACGGCAAGGTGGGCTTGTTTTTTGAACCATAGCTCTCGCGGGAATTTGCCGGAAGCGTCGCGTCTGTCCCCGGGTTTCTGTCCCTGGGTTTCTGGGGCGGGCCACCCGCCGGACAGGCTACTTCTTCTTCTTTTCTGGCAAATGCAGCAGTTCGGCCAAGACTCTGTGCTTCTCTCCGTTTTCGAACCACTTAAGACAAGCGGCAAGATCATCCGTCCAGACGTCGTTCGGAGTGGCCGCGACCGGTTGAAAAATTTCGATCCGAGATGAGTTGTTCTGACGCGGCAGCAACCAAGAGCCCAATGTGTATCGGAAACTCTTCCAATCGCCTGAGGATGGGTGCATGTTCACGGCCAGGATGTCGAACTCCCCAAAGTTGTAGGGTCGAGTTTCTTCGGTCACGGAAGTAGTCACCGGGATCTGTGTGTCTGTGCCGGGAAGCGTCGTGGTGACGGTTTTTGTCCCACTGCGAGTTTTCTGAACTTCAACCACGTACAGGGATCCTTCTTTGTAATGTCTGGGGTAATAGAGCTTCGGAACGCCCTTCTCCAGGCGCTGCAGCTTGACTTGTATGCTCGCTGGCCGGTCCCCTTTTTTAAGAAGGGCGTCATAGGGGTAATCCCCATTAATGGCGACAGACATCCATCCGGAGGCTGCAACGCCGGGGACAACATCGTTCACAAAGACCGCTTCGGCGATGATGCCGCGTATTCCGCGCTTCGTGAGGTCAGAGGATCTATTGATCGCACTCAGAATAGTGTCAGCGTCGATACCCCATTCGTTTTCGAGCGGGTGAGGGACAAGTTCTCTCAAAAGGAGCTTCACGGCCCTGCGTTCGTCGTCAGAGCAATCGTTAATGAGCTTTTGGATCGATTCGAGCGAGTCGTTCATTCGTGGGTCGTCCTGGCTGCTCAGGGACAAAGGTCTCGATTTCAGCGCGGCTCAGCAAAACCTTGCCGGCGATCCTGAATACCTGTAGCCGTCCTTTCTTGATGAGTCGAGAAATGGCCTGCCGGGAAACGCCACGAATGCGTGCGGCCTCCGCCTGGGAGATCCAATCGTGCCCGTTTTGGAAAAAGGTTGACAATGTAAACCTATTTCGACTACCTTTCTCTACAGTGAGGCAGTACTATGACAACAGCCGTGTCGTCCAAACCTCAAATCGTCGACCTGAACGGCAAAGCTCCGCTACCCCCGGAATCGTGCTTTGCTGATGATCTTCCATTGGATCATCCGGCGCGCCTGATCGAGAAGAAGCCTTACTTTGCAACTCGACGTGGAGCTGCCTACCTGGGCGATTCTCTGGAGACGTTACGGGGACTCCCGTCCGGCAGCGTCAACTTGGTTGTGACATCCCCACCATATGCCTTGCACTTCAAGAAAGCATACGGCAATGAGCATAAGGATCGCTATGTAGAGTGGTTTCTGCCGTTTGCAAATGAGATTCGGCGGATCCTCACAGACGATGGCAGCTTTGTATTGAACATCGGTGGAAGTTACAACCAAGGCACACCCACTCGCTCCATTTACCACTTCAAGCTGATGATTGCGCTGGTTGAAGAGATCGGATTCCATCTCGCGCAGGAATGCTTTTGGTACAACCCAGCAAAGATGCCGGTCCCGGCTGAGTGGGTGACAGTGCGGCGTATTCGCGTTCGGGATTCAGTCGAATACGTTTGGTGGTTTTCCAAGACACCGCATCCCAAGGCTTCGAACCTTAATGTTCTCAAGGAATACAGCGAGGACATGATCCGTTTGAACAGGAACGGTGTACGCGGAACAGTGAGGCCGTCAGGGCATGTAATCCGTGACTCCTTCGATAAGATCGATGCCGGCGGATCGATCCCCCCGAACGTGACGGAGGCTGCTTTCGATGTTCCCGAGAGCATGATGAAGATGGGGAACAATGCTGCCAATGACGTCTACACGAGGCGGTGCAAGGAAGAGGGCATCAAAATTCATCCAGCTCGTTTTCCCGCCCTCTTGCCTAAGTTCTTTATCAAGCTTCTGACGGACCCAGACGATCTGATCCTTGATCCATTCGCAGGTTCGCTTACAGCGGGAGCGGTTGCCGAGCAACTGGAACGCAGGTGGGTCGCTGGAGAAGCCGTCGAAGAATACTTGAAGGCTGGCGCCTTCCGTTTTGAGGAGCTAACGCGCAATCCTTCGTTGTTTTAAGTTGCGATCAGCGCGGGCCCTGCGGGTGGCCCATCCAAACCAGAATCCGGATGCCCCGCCCGAGCTTTGCCAGGGCGGGAAGCGGAAGACCGGCCCGGTGCGAACCACGGGCCGCACTCCCAACTGTTCGCGTTTCCGCGCCGTCCACTCCGATTCGATCTCGACCGTGCCTTCGACACCCGTCGCGTAGTGCCGGAAGCTCGACCAGGCCCACTCTTCGGGCCTGGCAACCAGCCCGCGCGCCACCGGATTCCGATGCATGTACCGCAGCTTTTCCACCCGCTTCTCTTCGCCCCAGACATTGAAGTCGTAATATCTCGCTTGCCAGAAAGGCTCGGCAGCGCGCAGCGCCAGCGTGCGCGACACCGACTGCTTCAGGGCCTGCAGTGCGCTCGACAGTGCTTTGATCTGCGGCTCGGTGAGCAACAAGTGCACGTGCTCGGGCATCGCGACGTAACCAAGGACGCAGAGCGAATAGGCTCTGCGGGTCTGCTCCAGAGATTGCTCGAACACCGACCGCGCCTGACCGGTCGCCAGCTTCGGCGGGCGATGGTAGCAACTGAACGTCACGAAATGGAGCTGCTCGCTCTTTTGAAACCGGCGTAGACCCCAGGGCATTGCGGGAGAGTAACACCAGTTCTCGGTTCTTTCTGTGATGGCGGTGGGGTTTCTTTCCCGCCCACCCAAGCGGAGCTTGGATGGGGCACCCTCATGTTGGGCGAGCAAGCATGAAAGAGCGTAGGGTGGGCCACCCGCCCTAGGTGCTTATGGGGGATCATCCCAGTTGCTAGCTTCATTCCGAGGAACCTACTTCTTCGGCGGCGCCCCTGGCTGCTTGTCCCCCGGCGGAAGTTCCTGCCCGTCATAAATAATCTTCGTCGTCGAGCCAAATCTCTTATAGTCCGAGTACTTGATGATGTCGCGGATATGCACGTCTTGCGACATATACCCGTTTCCCCCGCTGAAGTGCAGAATCCCTTCACCGCGGCTATACACGGGGAACCAGAAGTGTCCGTCGACTTGCTGGCGCCATGTAATGAACGGCGGGTGCAGGTCTTCGTTGTTCTTGCGGGTGTCGTCGGGAACCATGCGGCCATTGGTCACTACGATCTGCAGTTCCTGAGTGTCCACCCAGATCCGTCCAGCCAGATACCGTTTCTTTTTTTCGATGACTTTGGGACTCACATCGAAGACGTAGCAATCCACTTCGTCCACTTTTTGCCGCCCCACGTACTTCACGTCGTATTGCCCAATCTCCTCTGCGGTCAGGACGAACGGATATCCCTTTTGAATATCCTGCAGGTCAGAGGGCGTCATCATGATCCGCTGTAACGTATTCTCGGGGGCGAAGACCACCTTCTCCACCCGACTCCCGCTCGCGTCCAGAATTACGTCGTCCACCTCGTAATACTCTCCGTCCACCTTGTTGTCATCGTCGAGGGTTTGCACCTTCGCCACGCGGCGATAGGTGTATTTGTTCAACGCCTGCTGGAATTCACTCTCTTTGGCCGCAAATTGCTTGATGATCTCCTCAGGCGCCAGTTTTGGCGCCGTGATGTCCATCGCGCCGAACCCCGTGTCGAGCGACATCGGCGTAAATGTGTCCTTGCTTTGTGCGCCTGCCGAAAGCCCAAACGCCAACAGCGCCAAAATCATTGTCCCGTTCCGCACCCTGACTCATCCTCCAACGCATTTGCCCGCTAAACGCATCCGCAACCCGATGCCGCAAATCGTTCAATCGCCTACCACATTAGACGCATGTACACCGGGAAGGGGGTAGTTCCAGAATCATAGAGGATGGCGTGCCGAAGGTGCATGCGGCTGAGACTGTGTCCCCGGCAAGAGGTTGATTCGATATTTGATGCCCTCACCTTTTCAGCGCTGCGTCGTCGTAGATTTGGCAGTCGTTCACCGTGCTCGCGAAGCAGAATCGGCTCGCCCTTGCACCCGTCAAGTCGACAGCTTGAAAAGTTCGAGAACTGAAGGAGCCCCACAGCCCAGATGCCCGACTACTACCAGATTCCGGCTTTGATTCTGACCGCACTTCTGTTGCCGGCCTTTGGACATCTCTATCTCCGCTTTCGCGACACCCGCTCCCTCCTCTGGTTCCTTGGATTCCTCTTCGCCATCTTTCGCATGATCCTGTTTTACCGCCTCGGCTCCTGGGACTTTGCCAATGGAGATCATCCCTGGATGCTCGCCGCCGGACAGGGATCCATTCTGATAAGCTCCGCGCTCTTCCTCGCCTCTCTATCCCCTCTGCGCTTCCGGCTCGGACGACTCCAGATTCTCTACGTCATCCCCTTTACCCTGCCCATGGTCGCGTACACCATTCTCTTTCATGGCGTTTTCCACGGCAAAGCACCCAGCGGTCCGCTCTTTCTCATCTTCCCGGCACTGGGGCTGCTTTCCCTCATCGCTGGACTCTTCTGGGCAATTGCAAAGGGCACACTCCCTGTCTGGGCTGGAGTCCTCTGCTGTGTCGTTGCCGGAATCCCCGCATTCTGGTTGCTCCACGCCGCCGGCCCTGGTCTTCCACTCACCTTTGTTGAGTGCTGCAACCATGCAATGACCGCCGTTCTGCTCATCTCTGTCTTCAGAAGGATGTCGACAGGAATGATCCTGAGCGTAATCGGCTTCGCACTCTGGGCTTCCCCCATCTTCCTGATTCTCCCTGTCGTTTCCGGCAATGCCGCTCTCGATACCGGGCTCACGCGGGCCATTGTGCTCGGCAAGGTGGTTGCCGCCATCGGAATGATCCTGCTCGCTTTAGAAGATCAGCTTGTCATCAACAAAGCTGCCAAAGAACGTGAACAGCGGGCTCGCCGCGAAACAGAAGCCTACTCGGGTATTGCCCTCTCGCGACGCCGCGTTGAGGACTTCGACCGCCAGGCAACCGAGATCTGCGAGGCCGTCGTAAAACACAGCCGTTTCAGCAAGGCCGCTCTCCTGTTTCAAACTGCGGGCAAGTATCACCTCGCAGGCACAGCCGGTATGAGTTCGCCAGTCGTTGCCGCGCTCGACGAGCTGGCCCGTAGGATTCCCGTGGACGACTTCCTTGCCCAGGGAACTGTTCCTTGCGCCGTCGAACACAGCAATACCTTCCGTCTTTCGCTCGATCCATGGTTGAGCCCCGGCGACGATCTCAAGCGGCTCTACTTCACTTCTGTCTTGGCCATTCCCATGGCTGGGCGCACCGTAACTGAAGGCGCGCTGTTCCTCGGTGGAATGCGCAACCCCCCCGCCACAAATCAGTCAACCGTCTTTCGATCGGCGGGCGAGCCCTTGAGTGCTGACGATCTTCTCCCCCTCGAAATGCTCGCTGCCCGCCTGCAAGCCAAGCGCAGTCAGACCATCATGCTCGAGAAACTCATTGACGCGGAGAAGTTCGCCGGTCTCGGACAACTCGCCGGAAATGTTACGCAGCAGCTCAACAACCCGCTCACTGTCATCCTTGGCTATGCTTCGCTTCTCGATGAGACTGGCAACTTCGATCCGCAGGAGCGCAAAGGAATCGAGTCGATTCTCACCGAAGCCCGCAGGATGCGGAACACTCTTGAGAGCCTGACGCGCATCGCCCGCCATAACAGCGATCAGTTGGAGACCGTCTCTGTTCACGAGTTGCTGGCCGACATGGAAGAACTCCATCGTACCGAATTCCTCCATCGCTCCATCGATTTCCGAATGAACGTGGCACCCTCGCTGCCCAAAGTGCTGTGCCGCGCACAGCCCCTGCGCCAGGCTGTCCTGCATTGCCTGCAATTCGCAATTGAGGCGGTCGAAAGCCAGGACCACGCCCCAGCCACTGGCCGCGCAATCGACAGCGGATCCTCGTCAACCAAAAGCATTCGCCTTGAGGCCACCTCTGAGGGCCATTTGGTCCAGATTCTTGTTGCTCACTCCGGCCCAGGCTTCTTGCGCCCCGACCGCGCCTTTGACCCCTACGTCCGTGCCCACTCCACCGGCGACACGACAGGTCTTGGCCTTAGCCTGTGCGCCACCATCCTCCGCGATCAAAACGGCCGAGCCGCCGCAGTCAACCTCGATCCCCATGGCGCCGCTGTCATTCTTGAGTTGCAGGCCGCCGCAGCACCCGCCAACGCCGCAGTACCCGTCAATGCCTACGCTCAAGCCAGTTGAGATTCTTCCTAACCTCTAGCCGCGCCCCCCGCAGTCCGCTCACCAGTGCTCCGCCCGCAGCGGAATCCAGCCGGCGTCCCCACGGACAGGTCTTCGTCCGTGGGGTGGAGAGCCGGGGCCCCCACGGACAGGTCTTCGTCCGTGGGGTGGAGAGCCGGGGTCCCCACGGACAGGTCTTCGTCCGTGGGGTGGAGAGCCGGGGTCCCCATGGACAGGTCTTCGTCCGTGGGGTGGAGAGCCCCGATTGCTCTTCCACTCCACAACCCAGCCTTCGCGCAAGCAAATCACCTCCGCACGAGCAGCTTCCCGTAGGCGTCAATCAACCCCGGTCCCAGATTTTCCTAAATATCATCCACTCCGAGGGAGTGTGGAGATGTTTCCCAGGCAGTAATCTCCGAGCAGCCGGTCACCCCACCGGAATCCCGGAATCCGCCTCCCAGGCGCTCGATTCAATACTCGGCGATTTGGCGCGAACAAGAGCACCCGCAAACAGTGCCGGGCTTTTTGTACTTCTTGCTCGTCCGAGCAAGTGAAGGTTGCTCTTTCAGTACTTTGTAGGCTCGATCGTGATCGCCACCGGACTCGTTGTGTCGAGTTCGAGGTACACCACCAGCGAGTCTCCATCCAGATGGGGTTCAATTCCTTGACGGATCGGGATATCGGCTTTCTTGCCCTCCAAATCAACTCGAACTGACGCTGTTTTGCTCCAGTGATCGACGATGAACGCAGGGTGGACCAGCGGGCGCTGCGATGTACTCGAGATCCTGATCGTCAGGGGGCCTTGTGGCCGGCTTCTCGGTCCATGGACCAGATATGCACGCTGAGCGGGGTCGTACTCAATCGACGCCAACGCCCCAGGTAAAAGGATCGCATCGGGCGGCGAAAGCCATGACTTCGCTAGAAGCAAAAGACCCGTGCTGTCTCGGCCTGTCAAACCGCAAAGCAGGAGCTTGGTCATGCTGTCGGGCGAACTTGCGAATGGCTCCCAGTAGATGTGCGATAGCGAAGTGTGCGACGCGCGATCGGCCGCAATCGCCGGGCGTCCGCTCGATCCAACTTGCGCCACTGGCCAATGGTTCCACCATTCGAACATCGAGTAGCTTTGTTCGCCGTTGTAAGTGTCGAATGAGACCTTTCGTGGCCAGACAATCTGAAAGGGATTCTGTGAAGATTTCAGGTGAACGATTTGAATGTTTGCATTGCTTGGCCGATCAAGTTTCGCGGGCCCCTTCGGGTAAGTAAAAGTCTGATCCGTCTTCGGCTCCCAATGATAGGTAGACGTCTCGCCGGCCATATTCTCGAGGGTCAAGGCATCGGCTTCGATGTTGTCCTCCGGACGTTGTCCGGGTCCATTGATCACGATTGTCTCCTGCCATTCGTGAGGAGCATCCAACGAGGAACTCCAGAGCACCTGTTTTCTAACAGCGACCCCATCCGGATAGACGGTCCAATACTCATCCGCCCAATCGAACCACCCGCTGCGAAGATCTGGATGTGCCCCCTCGTAGTTGCGGGCCTCAGCCAGGGCATAGCGCCAGTGGATCACCGCTCGCGCATCGGAAGACTGCAGAACACTGACACGAGAGTAGCGGCTTTGCTTGTCCGACATCGGCTCGCAATCGCCCGCTCCACCGCAACCAGGCCCCCACGTTTCCAGAAATTCATCCGTATACCATTTGCCGTCTTCAGTCACCCAGGCCGGAATGTAGTTAGTCCCCTGCCAGAAAACGAGGCGCATTGCAGACTTGTCGAACCGCACAACGACATCGGAATCGGAACCGATTCTTCTCATGCGATCCCAGGATGGGGAATACTTCAGGCTTGCATACATCGCACCGAATGGACCGGCCCCCTCCGGCCCCGATGGAAGTACAGCATATGGAATCACTTCACCTTCCGGCTTCGCCCCATCGGCAATATCTTCTTGATCCTGCTCCGGGGAAATTGAATGGTTAAGGAGTCGCGCGTTGCCCAGGTAACCATCCAGCGAGTATTGGATTGGGTCTTGCGGATGACTGATCCAGGCGGGAAATGAGACTTGCGGATTGCGTACCTTGCCGAGCACCAGCGTCGCATTCACGTCCTGCCAGAAAATGCCGGGAGCCGCGAGACTTGCGGAAAGTTTCCCGTCCACCAGAATGCTGAGCCCGGCGTTTCCGTCGAACACTCCAGTCACATGTACCCACTTTTTGAGGGGCAGAGTCGTTTCGGTTGTAATTTGCTTCCAGACTCCATTCACTGTCACGCTGAAGCCGACATGTCCAAACGCGTCAATCGTCAGGAAGAATCCGACTTGCTGATGCTCACTTTGATCGACAATGGGAACCCAATTCCAAGGGTAGTTGTTGAGAGCAACCCAGGCGGAAACCGTGAATGCATTCCCAAGTCTCGGGACATCTTTCGCCTCACGCCAGATGCCGGTGGTGTAACCATCGAATTCCAGGGCCTGCTCTTTCGCCTCAGGCAAACGACGCCAGAACCCTTCGAGATGATCGCCGTTTCGGGCAAGCGAATCTCTCAGTGCTTCGTCTGACCCGCTGTCGAAACTCCAGCTTGCATCAACCGCGCGCGGCTGGACAGATTGGGCACAGACGAGACCGGAAACTTGGGCGTATGCCAGTATTGCGGCAACCAAGGTCAGCACGAGCCGCTTCTGTTTTTTCATTTCCCTCTCAAATGCTTCAGAGGCATTATCCCACCCTGGAGCGGAGCGGCTGAATCACCTCCCATCGTCGGCGGAACCACTTGCGAGGATCATCTCTTTAACACAGAAGGGATGGAATAGAGGTTGAGGCTTGGCTTCTAGTCTCCCGCTAGTTCCGCAGGGCAAAGACGAGCGAGTTTACTCTCTCGCGACGAAGATCGTTGCCGCGTGGAATCGACAGCCCACCGCCCCCGTCGTACCGTTGCCGCATAGCAGAGGGGCCTCCAACCGCTCTGCAAAAGCGATAGTCCCTCGACCCAGAAAAACGAGGGGCTTTCGTGCGTTTAGGCGAAGCGGGGATACAGCTCCTTATACGTGGCTTGCTCCCGAAGTTTTGCCACTTGCTCTTTCTGGGTATCAAGAAGGCGATCCTGAGCTTCGGCAATTCTCCACAGGAATGTGGGGTCATCGTTCACCCCGAGCGAACGGCCCAGTTCCATAAGTTTCTCTAAAGAGGCTGCAATTTCATCCAAGGGAAAGTTACCTCATACTTTCCCCATCATCGCGGAAAACTAATCCGCGGCATGTGACGTGCGTCACTGAGGTCAGCGGCAACGCAGTGTTAGGACACTACCCGGAATTGCGTACAATTCCACCCTCCCGGCGCACAGCTTTATTCGCCAAACAGCCCTCAGCCGACACCCGGCTCCTGAACCCCTCCACTGGAACCAAAACCCGACCCCATACCCCCCACCCCACCCCTCCACCCCGCCCCTGAAGCACCCCCCCACCCTGCATCGCCATTTACCCTGCTTTGGCCCGTGACCTGGCGCACACGATATAACAACTCTTGTTATACAAAATGCCCGATTTTGCTAAAATGCACCCATTCGCCACCTGTTTTTACATCGATTTTGAGGTGTTTTGATGCCGCTCCCCGTTCTTGTGAGACCATCATGCCCATCCCCCTGATTCCCGGCAACTTAGGTCTCATTCATGAGACCCAGCCTCACTTCTTCACTCCTTCACTGTCTTCACTGTCTTCTTTGCACATCATGCCCATCCCCCTGATTCTCAGCACTTTAGGCCTAATTCATGAGACCCAGCCTCACTCGTTCACTTCTTCACTTTTTCACTTCCTTCT
>Ga0182015_10004247_pt1 | contig 15523 bp, 16 predicted proteins | sample 712P3MmetaG_FD_120478 | JGI IMG/M metagenome (GOLD analysis project Ga0182015, IMG submission 120478) | Permafrost microbial communities from Stordalen Mire, Sweden - 712P3M metaG | ecosystem: Environmental > Terrestrial > Soil > Wetlands > Permafrost | place: Sweden: Stordalen | collected... | reverse complement strand
GTCCGGCGGGGAATCTCGAGGGTCTGTTCTGGGATGCTCCAGCCGGCGCCGGAGCGCCGCGGCTGGCCGCGGTGGTTTGCCATCCGCATCCGAATTTCGGCGGCACGATGCATAACAAGGTTGCGTATCAGGCGGCGAAGACGCTGAATCGCGCGGGCTTGCCGGTGCTGCGATTCAATTTTCGCGGCGTGGGATTGAGCGAGGACGCGCATGACGGCGGGCGCGGCGAGCGGCGTGATGTGCGCGCGGCGCTCGATTTTCTTGCCGCGCGATTTCCCGGCGCGGCGCTGATGGCCGCGGGATTCAGTTTTGGGGCGTGGGTGGGCTTGCGCGCCGGTTGCGAGGACACCCGGGTCGCGCTGCTTGCGGGATTGGGAATGCCGGTTGGCAGCGTTGACATTTCCTATTTGTCAGAGTGCGCGAAGCCGAAGCTGCTGGTGAGCGGAGATCACGATCAGTACGCGCCGAAAAAGAAGCTCGAGGCGATGGTGGCGGGATTGCCCGCGCGCGCAAAAAAGAATACGGAGCTGATTCTGATTCCCGGCGTCGATCATTTTTTCACGGGGCATCTGGAAGAGCTCGATCGCGTGCTGTCCGATTGGCTGGCGGCGCGGCTGGCCGAGCTCATTTAGCCGCGAACGCGACAAGATTTGTGCCCCGGTGGACGCGCGGGAAGTTACGGCGCGGGCGCGCGGCGCTCAAACAGTTTCGTGAAGACGTCCTGCGCGGCGGGCGCGATTCCCACCAGGCGAAGATTGGCGCGGACGTGCTCGACGCGGCTCATGCCGACGAGAGCTGTGGCGATGCCGGGAGTGGAGCGGACGAATTGCAGCGCGCGTTCGGCGTCGTTCTCAAGGCCGAGAGCCTCCGCGATGAATGGCGGCAGGTTGCGCGCGACCTGGCCTTGCAGCAGCGACGCGCTGGCGACAAGCGCGATACCGAGCGCGTGCGCGGCTTCGATCATCGGCAGAGTGCGATCGTCGATCGGCTGGTTGGCGCGGGTGAGCGCCTCGGTCATGCCAAGGTTGTACGGCAATTGGACGAAGCGGCAATGGTGGTCTTCACCCGCGAGCGATCGCGCGAGGATATCGATCTTCGCGAGCGAGAGCGCGTCGCGCGCGGTCTCCGGCTGGCGAAAACCGTTCCATGTCGCCAGGCCGTAGAAACGGATTTTACCTTCGGCCACGGCGGTTTCGAGAAACTCGAACGCGGCGTGCAGGCGCTTTTCAAATTCTTCGGGCGGAAAATCGCCGAGCTGTGTTTCAGGATTGTGCAAGTAATAGACGTCGATCGTGTCGACGCCGAGATTTTTCCGGCTGCGCTCGATCTGATCGGCGATGAAACGCGGCGCCATTACGTGGCATCCGGCGGCGACGTCTTCGGCGCGAACCAGGCCCGTTGCGACGTAGGTTTGCTGGAAATAATCGGCAACGTCGGCAGGCATTTCGCCGTCGGGCGTGAGGAAGCCGCCCTTGGTGCAGACAACGATTTCGTCGCGCGCGAAACCGCGGCGGGCGAGTTCTTCAAGCGCGGCGCGGATGGCGCGCTCGCTGCGCTGGAAGCGATAGTTGATCGCGGCGTCCAGAACATTCGCGCCGCCCTCGACGGCCGCGACGATGGCGTTCGTGTACGCGCGATCGGTCGCATCGTCGGGCTCGCCGAGATAGGTGCCGATGCCGATCGAACTCAGCAGAAAATCCTGTTGCTTGCGGAAGTGGCCCGCGGCGGCGCGGCTTGCAAACCGGCCCGCGTAGCGCTGTGTTCCTTCCGGGGTCGCTCCACTCATCGTTCCTCCGCGAAACCTAGAGTATAGAGAATTGCAGCGCGAATCGCTGCATCGTCGATCAGGACGCGGACTCGGTCGGATCGATTTTAGTCGTGGGATTCGGCGCCGATCTCGACGGCGGCTTCGGCGGCGGCGCCAGCAATCGCGAGCACGCGCGCAAGATGCGGCGATAGGGCCAGCCATCGGCGGATGGACCGGTGCGAAAGAAAATTTCCCCGGCGCGCGGTTTGGAGTAATACCAGCGCGAGAGGAGAGCCAGATGATCTTCGAGTTCGCGCTGATTGTCGCGCGTAGCTGGCGCGGCGGCGGAGTTGAGCGCTTCGCGCAGAATTTCTTCCGCGGAGCGCGGTTGCGTGGCCAACTCCGCGAAACGCAAAAGAAAGGGTTCGGCGATGCGGCCTGCGCGCAGCGCGAAGACGGCGATGGTTTGCGGCTCGGCCGCGGTTTGCAGGACGACGGCGTTTAAATCTTCGAGGCGGCGCGCAAGCTCGGGCAGGCCGCGCAGGACGTCTTCGGCCTTTTCGATGTTACGGTGCAGCGTGCGCGCGCGCTCGAAATCCTGCTGCTCGCTTGCGGAATCACGCTGGGCTCCGAGTTCGTGTTCGAGCGATTGGCCGCCGGTCGAAAGGAACGCGACGACGCGCGAAACTTCGGAGTCGTATTCGGGCTTGCTGCAGCCGGCAAAGCACGGCGCGAGGCACATTTTCATTTCAGAATAGATGCAGCCGGGAAAATCGGGGTCGCGAAGAATCTTGATGTGGCAGCGGCGAATTTTGAAGAGATCGAGGAAGCGGCTGGAAAAAGCTTCAGCGGCGCGTCGCGAAGCGAACGGGCCGTGGTAGAAGCCGGAGGCGCCGATGCGGCGCGTGATGGTGCAGCGCGGATAGGGGTTCGCGAGATTGATTTTCAGCATCGCGGGCGGGCGCATGCGCATTCGTTCGCGATACGCCGCGGGCCATTGCGCCACTGCGTGCTGCCAATGTGTGTAGCGCAGCTCGAATTGCGATCCGGCGACGCGGTAGGAGACGCGCGCGGCGAAGGCGCGGAGATTCAGGCGCTTCGAAGCTGGATCGGGCGGCCCGAGCAGGCGCTCCAGGCGGCGGCGCAAATCGGCGGTGCGCAGCAGATAGGATTGTGCGCCGGCGAGTTCGGCGCGCGGCTCGATGCGAAATACGGCGGGGCGCTGCGGCAGACGCGCGAAGAAATCGGCGTCGTGCGCGGCATCGAACTCGGCGCAGGCGTCAAGGTCGAGCATTGGTTCAGCTTATAACGGCAGCGGGGGCAGGCGAAACCGAGCGATCGATTTCGCCGCGATGGATTCAGAGTGCGGACGGCTTAAGAGGATTTCAGGACCGAGGCTGCGATTACCAGGCGCTGGATCTGGCTGGTGCCTTCGTAGATTTCGGTGACGCGGGCGTCGCGATACATGCGCTCGACGGGGAATTCGCGGCTGTAGCCGCTGGCGCCGTGAATCTGCATGGCTTTGTGCGTAGCGCGCGTGGCGAGTTCGGAGGCGAAGAGTTTGGCGATCGAGGCCTCGCGGGAAAATCGCGCGCCGCTATCCTGTTCCCACGCCGCCTGGCGCACGAGGCAACGCGCGGCTTCGATTTCGGTGGCCATATCGGCGAGCATGAATTGAATGGCCTGAAAATCCGAAATCGTGTGACCGAAGGCGCGGCGCTGCTGGGCGTAGGCCAGCGCGAGATCGAAAGCGCCCTGGGCGATTCCCGTGGCTTGCGCGGCGATGCCGACGCGGCCGCCATCGAGAGTGGAAAGCGCGATGCGATAGCCCTGGCCTTCTTCGCCGATGCGATTTTCGACGGGGACTTCGCAATCGTCGAACCAGAGTTCGACGCAGGCGGTGGCATGGATGCCAAGTTTCTTTTCTTCCTTGCCCACGCGGAAGCCGGGGACGCCGGGCTTCGCCCGCTCAACGATCAGTGCGGAGATTCCTTTTTCAGCCGCGGCCGGATCGGTTTTTACGTAGACGATTGCGGCGTCGGCCACGCCGCCATTGGTGATCCAGGCTTTTGCGCCATTCACGATGTAGCGATCGCCTTTGCGCACGGCGCGGGTTTCGATCGAGCGTGCATCGGAGCCGGCCTGCGGTTCGGTGAGGGCGTAGCAGCCGATTTTTTCACCGCGCAGGAAGGGCTGCAGGAATTTCTTTTTTTGCGCGTCGGTGCCGAAGCGGTGAAGCGGTTCGCAGCACAGCGAATTCTGCACGGAGAGAATCACGCCGGTAGAGGCGCAGACGCGCGAAATTTCCTCGATCATGATGGCGGTTGAGACGTGATCGAAGCCGGCGCCGCCTTCGGATTCGGGGAACGCCACGCCGGTGAGTCCGAGCGCGGCGGCTTTGCGGAATGTTTCGAGAGGGAATTGGCCGGTCTCATCGATCTCCTTCGCGAGCGGCTGGACTTCATTGCGCGCGAAATCGCGTACGGTGCGTTCGAGAAGTTGTTGCTCTTCGCTGAGATCGAAATTCACGGGTTTAAGCCGGGCGCGCGGCTGCGGCGATTCTAGCGCGCTTCGATGCCGATTACAGCCGCGACCGGCGGGAAGCGGCGCCGCTTCACGCGCCGAGGGCCTGCCGCAGCTTCGCGTAGGTCGTGTCGAGTTCTTCGGGCTCGAGGCGGGTTTCGGAAACCGTGGTCATGAAGTTGGCGTCGCCGGGCCAGCGCGGGAGGACGTGCAGGTGCAAATGGCCAAGGACGCCGGCGCCGGCGGATCGGCCGAGATTCATGCCTAGATTGTAGCCTTCCGGGTGATAGACCGAAGCGAGCGCGGCTTGCACGCGCTGCGCGAGAAGCATCATTTCGGCGAGCGTCTCGGCGTCGCAATCGCCCAGCTCTGCAATGTGCGCGAAGGGCACGATCAAGACGTGCCCCGTGGTGTACGGGAAGCGATTCAGGATGATGTAATTTTTTACGCCGCGGAGAACGATGTGAGCGGCAGCGTCGTCGCCGGCGGCCGCGGCATCGCAAAAAACGCAGGACTGATTTTTTCCGGCTTGGGCGATGTAGCGGTAACGCCAGGGCGTCCAGAGATAGTCCATGATCGATTTCGTTCTTTGTGCCGCCGGGATTGCGTGGCGCGCCGGCGCCCGCGCGCGCGGCCGGCTAACGCGACGTATTGACGAAATCCTTCAGTTCCTTGCTGGGCTTGAAGAAAGGAATGCGCTTCGGCGGCACTTCGACCTTTTCGCCCGTCTTGGGATTGCGCCCCACGCGGCCGCGGCGCTGGCGCGTGCGGAAGCTGCCGAAGCCGCGAATTTCGATCTTGTCGCCGTTCTGGAGGGCGCCGATGATGCCCTCAAAAATCGTTTCGACGATGACTTCCGACTCCTTGCGCGGGAGTTCGGTGTTCTTCACGACCTCTTCAACCAGGTCGGCTTTCGTCAATGTGGAATCGTTCATGTGTCGGTTGCTCCGCTAAGGTTCGTGATGCATGAGTGCGGCACCACCGGTGCCGCGCCCGGCCAGGCCCCGGGAACCCAGCCACGCTGTGCCTTTCCTATCACTAAACTACGAAGTCAGGGAAACACTATTTTCAGCCGCGCGGTCCACGTGGCCGCGTCCGTGCGTTACTGCGTTACCCGCTTGGCCATGATGGCGTCGCCGATCGTGGCCGTCGCCGAAGATTTCGACGAGCGGTAGTCTTCCATGTCGCGCCGCTCGGCTTGCTTGATGGCGGCGCGGAAGCTCAGGCCGATTTTATGCTGATCGGCCTGAATCTTGACGATCTTGAATTCATAGCCCTGGCCGACGTGCAGCATGTCGCCGCCCGATTTCGCTCCGCCGGCGCGCGGCGGCCCCTGCGACTGATCGCGCTTGTGGCGCTCTTCGATTTCCGAGATGTGGCAGAGGCCTTCGATGCCTTCGGCAAGAGCGACGAAGGCGCCGAAGGTCGTCAGGCGCGTGACTTTGCCGTGGACCAGGCTGCCGACTTTGTGATCGGCGAACCAGTTGGCCCAGACATCGTTCACTTGCTTAATGCCGAGCGAGACGCGGCGGCCGGACGGTTCGATCTTCAGAATTTTGGCTTTTACCGTGTCGCCTTTTTTCAGGACGTCGGCGGGAGTTTTGATGCGCCCGGTCCAGGAAATATCGCTGACGTGGATCAGGCCGTCGAAGCCTTCTTCGATTTCGACGAATGCGCCGAATTCGGTGAGATTTCGGACTTTGCCTTCGACCACGGTGCCGACCGGATATTTCGCGGCCAATTCCTGCCAGGGGTCGGTTTGGGCCTGCTTCATGCCGAGCGAGATGCGGCGCTCTTTTAAGTCCACGCCGAGGACGACGACTTCGACAGGGTCGCCGGGTTTCACGACCTTCGAGGGGTGCAGCTTGCGCTTCGACCAGCTCATTTCGCTGGCGTGAACCAGGCCATCGATGCCGGGTTCGATTTCGACGAACGCGCCGTAATCGACGACGCTGACAACTTTGCCCGGCAAGCGCGTGCCGACTTTGTAGCGCTCGATCACGCTGAGCCAGGGATCGGGCTGGAGCTGCTTCAAGCCGAGCGCGACGCGGGCTTTCTCGCGATCGAACTTCAAAACCTTCACTTCGACGTCGTCGCCCGGACGCACGATTTCCGATGGGCTGGCGACGCGGCCCCAGGACATGTCGGTGACGTGCAGCAGGCCGTCGAGTCCACCGAGATCGATGAACGCGCCGTAAGCCGTCACGTTTTTCACCATGCCGCGGCGCACCTGGCCTTCGGCGAGGGAATCGAGCAGCTTCTGGCGATCGGCCTTGGATTGTTCTTCGAGAATGGCGCGGCGGCTGACGACCACGTTGCCGCGCTTGCGATTCAGCTTCACGACGCGGACGGTGATTTCCTGGTCCTTCAACGCGTCGAGATTGGCAACGGGGCGAAGATCGAGCTGCGAGGCCGGCAGGAACGCACGCACTCCGACGTTCACGACCAAACCGCCTTTGATGCGATCGACGACCTTGCCGCTCAAATCCGTTTTGTCGCGATACGCCTTTTCGATATTTGTCCACGCCCGGCGCTTGAGCGCGCGCAGATGAGACAGAACGGCGTAGCCTTCCTTGTGCTCACCGGTGCGCACGACTTCGATCGGCTGGCCGGGATTGAGGTTGATGGGTTCGTCGGCTTCGGTGATTTCCTGCGCGAGGATCAGGCCTTCGGTTTTTTCGCCGAGGCTCACGACGATGCCAAGGTTGGTTACGGCCACAACCTGCCCGGCTTCGATTTCGCCTTCGGTCGCAGTGGTTTGCGGGGCGGCGTATTGATCGAGCAGCTGCTCCATGTCGGCGGAGGCTTCATCGGAATCGCCGGCGTTTGAAGCGTCGGCTGCGCTTGCGTCGGCTTCTGCGGGAGCTTCGGCTGGGATCGGCGAAGAGGCCACAGCAACAGGAGCGTCCGCCGGAGCGGGAGGCGCTTGCTGCGGTTCTGCGGCCGGCGACGCTGTCGTCGAGTCGGCTTCGTGTTCAGCGGCCGGCGTCTCTGCTTCGGAAAACATCCTGACGGCCTCCCAGGCCATGCAACCTACGCCGGGGACGCGTGTGCCCACCCCGGTCGTTCTTCCCAGTCACGGAACAAGTGCAAGGAAGGAGATGCGAACAAAGCACATATTGCTGCTTCGTTCGGGATGATACGCGCAGGGTCCGCCGGTGTCAATGAAGCTGTGGTTTTAGCGGTGGCGAATGGGGCTAACGTGGCAAAAAGCGCGTCAGATAATCGGCGAGCGTCAGGCCGAGCAGCAGGAACATCCAGACGATGCCGGCCAGAATGACCAGACGCGTGCGGCGCGGGGCATAGGCGGCGTGCATGAAGAAAAGGACGACCAGCGTCGCCTTGACGCAGGCGATCACGATGGCGACGACGACGTTCAGCGGGCCGAGATCGACGAAGGCGACGCTATAGGTTACAAACGTCAGCACCAGCAGCGTGGCGCAGATCAGCGCGTACGTCTTGATCGGCACGATGTGTTCGGGTGCGTGCTGTTCGCGTGCCGCGTGTTCTTGTGAATCTTGCATTTGCGCCTCGATGGTCTCCCTAATGATGCAGATCGATCAGATAGAGCAGCGGAAACAGGAAAATCCACACGATATCCACGAAGTGCCAGTACAGGCCGCCATTTTCGATCGGCGCGCGGTAGTCGCCGGTGAAATGTCCCTTCCAGGCGTAAATTAAGAGTATGAGCAGCATTCCTTCGCCGATGATCATGTGCACGGCGTGCATGCCGGTCATCAGGAAATAGAGCGCGAAGAAAATTTCGGCGTGCTGCGCTTCGGCTTCGGGGCCCGGGAAATCGTAATTGTAGCCGGGCACCAGGTGGTGCTCGAACTTCTGCGCGTACTCGAACCCCTTTACGGTGAGGAACGCCGCGCCGAGCAGCATGGTGGCGATCAGAAAGATGCACAGCAGATTGCGCTTGCGCATCTGCGAAGCCCAAACGGCCAACGCCATAGTGAAGCTGGAAAGAATCAGCACGCCGGTGTTCAGCGCGCCCATCGTGACGTCAAGTTCGCGGCTGGCGGCGGCGAATGCATCGTGATATTTCCAGCGATAGACCGTGTAGGCCAGGAAGAGTCCGCCGAAGAACATCACTTCGGTCATCAGGAAGACCCACATGCCGAGCGAGGCGGTCTCGCGCTGCTGATCGAGGTCTCGAAAATGCCCGAAGAGTGCGCCGGTGCGTTCCACTCTAATCACCCGCCTCGAGGCCCGGCGCTTCAAGAGGCGCGGGCCGCGCACGCTCCGGTTTCGGCAGGCCGAGGTCGGGGCGATGCTCGAAATCGTATGGCTCCCAGGTGACGACCGGCGTAGTCTCAAAATTTTCAGTGGGCGGAGGCGAGCTGGTTTGCCACTCGAGTCCAGTGGCCGGCCAGGGATTCGAGCTGGCGATCGGGCCGTAGCGCATTGACCAGATGAAATAGCAGATCGGCAAGAGATAACCGAGGCCGAGGATCGAGGCGCCGGCGGTGGAAAAAACGTTAAGCACCTGGAATTCCGGCGGATAGGTGGCATAGCGGCGCGGCATTCCGAGATAGCCCAGGATGAATTGCGGGAAGAACGTCAGATTGAATCCGACAAACAGGACAATGGCCGCGGCGCGCGAAAGCATTTCCGGATACATGCGCCCGGTGATCTTGGGCCACCAATAGTGCAGGCCGCCGAGATATCCCATCACGGCGCCGCCAACCATAATGTAATGAAAATGAGCGATGACGAAATAAGTGTCGTGCACGTGAACGTCGGCGCCGATCGAGGCGAGGAACAGGCCCGTCATGCCGCCCATCACGAACAGGCCGATGAAGCCCAGCGCGTAGAGCATGGGCGTTTGCCAGGAGACGGAGCCGCGATAGAGCGTGGCCGTCCAATTGAACACTTTTACGGCCGAAGGAATGGCGACGAGATAGCTCAACAGCGAGAAGACCATCGCCGCGTAAATCGAAATGCCGGCCACAAACATGTGGTGGGCCCAGACCAGAAAGCCGATCGCGGCGATTCCCAGGCTGGCGATGGCCACGGCCTTATAGCCGTAGAGATTTTTGCGCGCGAATGTGGCGATGATTTCCGTGGTGACGCCCATGGCCGGCAAAATCATGATGTAAACCGCCGGGTGCGAATAGAACCAGAACAGGTGCTGGAACAGCAGAGGGTCGCCGCCGAGACGCGGATCGAACACGCCGACGTGCAAGAGGCGCTCGGCCGCGACCATCACGAGCGTGATCGCGAGGACCGGCGTGCCCAGGATGAAGATGATGCTCGTGGCGTAGTGCGACCAGACGAATATGGGCAGGCGCCACCACGTCATGCCCGGCGCGCGCATGGTGTGGATCGTGACGATGAAATTCAGGCCGGTGAGAATCGAACTGAACCCGGTGATGAAAATTCCGATGACCGCGGCGGACACCTGCGAATTGGAATAGATGCTGCTGTACGGCGTGTAGAACGTCCACCCGGTATCCACGCCGCCGGTCACGATCGAATAGATCGTGAAGATCGCGCCGATGTTGAAGATGTACCAGCTGAGCAGATTGAGTTTGGGGAAGGCCAAATCCTTCGCGCCGATCATCAACGGAATCAGAAAATTCCCCAGCACGGCGGGGATGGACGGAATCAGAAAGAAAAAAATCATCATCACGCCGTGCATCGTGAAAAGACGATCGTAAGTGTCCGGGCCGACCAGAAATCCTTCTGGAGTGAGCAGTTGCAGGCGGATCAGCATGGCGAAAAATCCGCCCATCGCGAAATAGATCGTCACCGAAAAAAGATAGAGCAGCGCGATGCGTTTATGGTCGGTCGTAAATAACCACGAGCGAATACCGTAGTTCGCATTCAGATAGTTTTCATGCGGCCTGTGCGGCGGGCTGGAGGCCGGCGACGGGTTCGCGGTTATGGCGCTCATAATTCTGTTACCCCTTTCATTGCCCCGCTGGCGCGGCCGGGCCTGCTTCGCCCGGCGTGTCTTGCGCCGGCTGCGATCCGATTGACTTGATGTACGCGAGCAGTTGCAGCAATTGATCTTCGCTGACGACGCCCTGAAACGTCGGCATGATGTTGTCGTAGCCGGCGACGATCTTGGCGCCGGGATCGAGCACGGATTCGCGTAGATAGCCGTCGTCGGCGGTGACGCTCTGGCCGTCGTTCAATTTCACCGTCGAGCCATATACGCCGCGCAGCGACGGCGCACGAGGTCCGGCCCCGCGTTCAGATGGATCGCCGTGGCAAGAGATGCAAGCCAAAGCCGTAAAGAGGCGCTGGCCCGTTTGTTCGGGGCTTTCGGTGTTCGAGCCGCCGGAGAGCCACGCCTGATATTCCGACGGCTCCATCACATCAACCCAGCCGCCCATTTGCGAGTGATTGGTGCCGCAGTACTGCGAGCAGAAAAGATGATAGCGGCCCGTTTTTGTGGCGCGGAACCAGAGCGTGGTGTAGCGTCCGGGCAGCACGTCCATCTTCACGCGAAACGCCGGCACGTAGAAATCGTGGATCACATCCTCGGAAATCATGGTGAGCTCGACGTCGCGATTCACCGGCACGTGCAGCTCGTTGAATTCGCGCCGTCCATCGGCGTGCTGGATCTTCCACATCCATTGCTTGCCGACGACGTAGATGTCCAGCGCGTCCGACGGCGATTGGCGCATCGTGACGTAAAGCTTCGCGCCCCAGGCGAACAGCACCATGGCGATCAAAAACGGAATCACCATCCAGGTGATTTCAAGAAGTTCCGAACCGGGCACGAGCTGGCCGACTTCGTTGCCCGGGCGCCGGCGGTAGCGGAAGGAAAGATAGAAGATCGCGACGCCAACCACCACGGAGAAGAAAACCGCGACGATCACCAGCAGTATGAAAAAATCGTCCACACCCCCGGCTACGCTCGACGCACGCTCCGGAAATAGCGGGAAACTTTGCATCGCGATGTTACCTGGCTCCCGATGGAATTCCGGCGGCGGCGTGCGCGTCGCGGCGCCAGTGAATTCCCATGAAAATGGCCAGCGCGATCACCAGCATGATTCCCAGCAGGCGGATCACGTTCAGAATCGTCGCGCTGTAGCGCCCGGTTGCAGGATCGTACTCGCAGCAGAACAGCAGCAGATGATCGACGGCGCTGCCGATTTCTCCTTCCGAAGATTCGACCAGGCCCAGCTCCACGTAGCGCGGCGGATATTCGATGCCGTAGAAGACGCGCGAAATTTTTCCGTCGGGCGTGAGCACCAGAATGCCGGTGGCGTGGGCGTAGAGGCCGGTCTTCGGATCGTAGACGTATTTAAAGCCCGCGGCCTGGGCGGCGCGCCGCACGTTGGCGTCGTCGCCCACCAGAAAATGCCAGCCGTCGTCGGTGCCCGGGCGATGGTAGTAATCGAGAGCGGCCTTTTTCTTGGCCGCCGCCATCGCGGGAGTCTCCTTGGGATTGAAGCTGATGAAGACCACTTGAAAGTCCGTGCCCGGACGGTACTTCACGACCTTCAGCACGCTGGCGATGCCGCGCTGTACTTCGGTGCAGAGCATCGGGCACTGGTAGTAGCCGAACGTCAGGATCACGGGCTTTGAGCCGAAGTAGTCGCCGAGATGAACATCGCGGCCCTGGTCGTCGCGGAACTCAGTATCGAGCGGCATCGTCGCGCCGAATGGCGGCACGAAATCCACGCCCGCCAGTTGCGGCGGCATCAGGTTCGATGGGGGAGAAGTCGCCGGCGCGGCGCCACCATTGAACATTCCCTGCGCGCGCAGCGGGACCCGGGCGCACAGGCCGGCGAGCAGCAGCAATGCCGCGATTTTCACGACGCGACCGAATTCCGTAACGCCCATCGCACGGGGCTTCATTGGCTCTTCTTTCCCTTCGCAGCGGCTGCTTGCGGCTTGCTTTGCGCGACCGCCGCTTGCGGCCAGCCGTTTTTCACCAATTGATCCATCGCGTCATCAATCGGAATGTGTGCGACGCCAGCCTGCGCGTCGACCCAACCGTAGCTCTGGAGTTCCGCGGCGGCGGCGGCTTGAAACTCGCGCTGTTGCTCCGGCGGAGGCACAGTGTCGCCGGGAATCCCCTGCATGCGCGGCGCGGGCGGCAAAGGATGTTCGTTCGCGGTAACGCCCGCCGCGATTTCCGGCGTGCCGAGCGGCTGCACATGCGTCAGAAAGTGGAACGCCCCCGCGGCCACCGCCAGCACGATAACGATCACCACTCCCATGCCGAGCCCCACGCGCTCGACTCCGCCGACGCTGACGTCTTCCGGCTCGAAGGCCACCGTCGGATTCACGGGCTCCGCCGCGATCGCCGATCCCTCGCGCGCGTGCGCGTCGTGTTCAGGCATGGGCGTGACGCTCCATCGCGTTCGCGAGTTGCCGGTCGCCAACCGGCAGCAGCGGCCATTGCCGCAACTGCCGCGCATAATATGAAATCCAGATTCCGCCGATGCCGATGGGAGCCAGCACATCCATCCAGTGCAGATGAATTCCGCCGGGCCAGAACTCCGGCGCGGTCAGCCAGTAGACGTCCACAAGGCGCGCGGCCAGCAGAAGTCCCGCGACCCAGACCAGACGCGACGGCCGCCGTTTCAAATCGCGCGAAAGCAGCAGGCTGAACGGCAGCACGAAATGCGCAATCACCAGAATCAGTCCTACATAGCGCCATTCGCCCACCATGCGCGACATGTACCAGGTGATTTCCTCCGGCAGATTGCCGGACCAGATGATGATTAGCTGCGACACCGAGATGTAGGCCCAGATCATCACGAAGGCGAACATCAGTTTCCCCAAATCGTGGAAGTGCCGAGATTGGTAGACGCTTTCCATCGGCTCTTCGCGCCCCAGCATCGCCAGCGTAAAAATCATCAGCGCCATCGCGGAAACCAATTGTCCGCCGATGATCAGCATCCCGAAAATGCTCGAAAACCAGGATGGATCGAGCGACATGATCCAATCCACGCCGGCGAATGAAATTGTCAGGCCGTAAAGCACCAGTCCCGGCCCGGCGAGGTACTGCAGCCTGATATTGAATTTCACGTCCGCCGTGGCGTCCTCCTGATGCGACCAGCGATTCAGCAGCCACTGCAGCACGATCCACACCGTGAAATAGACCGCGGCGCGCGCGAGAAAAAACGGCACCGTCAGGTAGGCGGCTTTGTGCGGGGGCAGCACCATTCCCGGCGCGGCCCACACGTACACGCGGCGCAAACCGAACGCGAGAGGCACAAACGCCACCAGCATCAGCGGCAGCGTGCGCGTGGCGCTTTCCAGCGGCCGCCGAATCATCGTTCCCCATGCGCCGCCCGTCAGGTACTGGAGCATCAAAATCGCAAGAGAACCGAGCGCGATGCCCAGCCAGAACAAAAATCCGATCAGATACGAGCGAAAGAACTGCGTCGGATTCGCGAAGCCGCCGCCGATGGAAATCGCCAGAGCGATGACGCCGATGACCAGCGCGGTCGATTGCCAGCGCGCGATGTCCGGAGGCGCCATGTACGCCTGAGGCGCGGAGTTGGATGACGCGCTCATTGCGCGGCGCCTCCTTGATCGAGCTTGGCGCGCTCGTCCGGCGTGAGCTGCGCCGCGGGAACGTTCTGGCTCAATTGCAGCGCGCGGATGTAAGCGATGATGGCCCAGCGGTCGCTGGGCGGAATCTGTGCGGCGTAATCGGGCATCGCGCCGAAGCCATTGGTGATCACATCGAAGAAATGGCCGACGGGCGCGGCGCGCAATCGATCGCTGTGGAATGTCGGCGGGCGGCGGAAGCCGCGCGTGGTGATGAAACCGTTGCCGTCGCCGATCTGTCCGTGGCACGGCATGCAGAAAATGTTGTAGCGCTGCTGGCCGCGCGCCACGAGATCGGCCGTCAGCGGCACGGGAAACGCCGTGGCATCCTTCGCGACGTAGAGGTCGTCCAGGTCCGCGCGGCCTTGCGCCAATGTGCCGGGCACGGGCTGGCGCGCCGATTGGCCATCCGCAAAATAATCGCTGGCGGACAAAGGCCGGTAGCTCGGCTGCACGGCCATTTGCTGCTTGCAGCCGGCGAGCGCCGCAAGCGCGGCGATCGCGCCGAGCAATGGAAGATGGAGGCGGCGCGTCCTCACAGATTCGAGACCTCCATCACCGCGCGCGTGGTCAAAGTTTCCAGCAGCCGGCGCGTCTCCGTGCTGTCAAACCGGCGATCTCGCGCTTCGACGCACAGGAAGAAACGATCGCGCGAGGCCAGTGCGAAGCGCGGCTCGTTGAACAGCGGATGGTAGGGCATCGGCAGACCATTCAGCGCGAGCATGCCCAGCACCGCGGAGAGCGCCGCGCCCAGAATCGTCATCTCAAACGTGACGGGAATAAATGCCGGCCAGCTGTTGAACGGCCGGCCGCCGACGTTGATCGGGTACGAAACTTTCGAGATCCAGTATTGCAGCGCGAATCCGCCCGTGCCGCCGGCCAGTCCGCCAATCAGCGTGATCAACGGCACCATCGTGTTGTGGCGCCCCAGCGCTTCAGGCAATCCTTCGACGGGAAACGGCGTGTAGGCATCCATGCGGCGATAGCCGGCTTCGCGCGCGCGGTGCGCCGCGGCCACGAGCTGCTCGGGCTTCTCGAATTCCGCCAGCAATCCGTAAATGCGCGGGCGCCGAGCCATCAGTCACCCACCGGCTTCGCGCTGGTTTCTTCCACCAGCTCGCGCATTTCAAAAATGGAAATCATCGGCAGGAACCGGATGAAAAGGAACAGCAGCGCCAGAAACAATCCGATCGTGCCGACGTAGATCGCCCAATCCCAGCGCGTTGGCGCATACATGCCCCAGGAAGACGGCAGATAATCGCGATGCAGGCTGGTGACCACAATGATGAACCGCTCGAGCCACATGCCGACGTTGACGACGATCGCGATCGTGAACAGCGCCTTCACGTTCCGCCGGATGCGCGAAAACCAAAGCAGTTGCGGCGCCACGATGTTGCAGAAGATCAGCGTCCAGTACCAATACGCGTAGGGCCCGCCCGCGCGATTCAGAGCGACGAACAGCTCGTACTTGTCGTCGCTGTACCACGCCGTGAAAAACTCGAACACGTAGCCATAGGCCACGATCAATCCGGTGCTCAGCATCACCATGGCCATATTTTCGAGATGGCGCATGGTGATGAAATCTTCCAGGTGATACGCCGCGCGCAGCGGAATCGCCAGCGTCAGCACCATCGCAAAGCCCGAGTAAATCGCGCCCGCCACAAAGTACGGCGGGAAAATCGTGGTATGCCAGCCGGGAATGATCGCCACGGAGAAATCGAAGCT
>Ga0182015_10004246_pt1 | contig 15524 bp, 18 predicted proteins | sample 712P3MmetaG_FD_120478 | JGI IMG/M metagenome (GOLD analysis project Ga0182015, IMG submission 120478) | Permafrost microbial communities from Stordalen Mire, Sweden - 712P3M metaG | ecosystem: Environmental > Terrestrial > Soil > Wetlands > Permafrost | place: Sweden: Stordalen | collected... | reverse complement strand
TTCAGAGCTACGCCTAGCCGTCGTCGCTGGCGATCGGGCGGAACGACGATGTCTACGTCGCCAACTGCGGGGCTGGGATCAGCATCTACTCACCGGGCGCAGCGAAGCGCATCGGTGCGATCGGCGCCCAGTTTGGCGCCTGCACCGTCGCGGTCGACCGCCGGGGATATATCTACGTCGTCAACGGTTACCACCTCATCGACGTGTACGAGCAGGGGAAGAAGCCGGGAGCGGTCAGACTAGTGTGGCGCATCCGCGATGGCTTGAGGGGGCCCAGCGCGCCAAACGCGATCGCGTTCGGCCCTTCGGGCGAGCTCTTCGTTTCGAGTTACCCCGGCGCTGACGGTCACAGCAGCGTGGTCGAGTACGCGCGCGACGCGGGGACACCCGAGCGGAAGATCACCGCAGACCTCGATCTTCCTCTAGCGATTGCGGTCGATTCCACCGGCACGCTCTACGTCGCGAACGATCCGGGGTCGTGGAGACGAACCGACGGCTGGATTTCCGTCTACGGCCCGACCGGCGATAAGCCGATCGGCCGGATCAAACCGGGAATCAATGGACCGCTCGCACTGACGACCGATTCGGCGGACAATCTCTACGTCGCCAACGCCTATGATAGCGACGTATCGGTGTATGCCGCGAAAAGCATGGAACTGCTGCGCCGGATACGAAAGGGCGCAAGCGATCCGAGCGGATTGATTATCGGGGAGTAACGATTGCAAGAGATGACGGAGGCAGGTTGTGTTTGAAGAGCGGGTGGCATTGGTTACGGGCGGCACGCGCGGCATCGGTGCGGCGATCACGGAGGCACTGGCGGAGAGCGGGGCGACGGTCGCGGCCGGTTACAGCCGCGGTAAGGAAAGCGCCGAAACGTTTCAACAACGAATGAACGAAAAAGGCGCAAAAGTTTCCATTCACCAGGGCCGCGTCGATCAAGCTGAGGATTGCATTCGCGTCGTCGGCGAGGTCATCGATCGGTTCGGCCGCGTCGATTTCCTCGTGAACAACGCCGGCATTACCGTCGACAAGACGGTGCGCAAGATGACGGTCGACGATTGGCGCCAAGTCCTCGACGTCAACCTGCTGGGCGCGTTTCAAATGACCAAGGCGGTGCTCGAGCACATGATCGAGCGCGGGTCGGGACGGATCGTCAACATCAGCTCGGTGATCGGCCAGACCGGTAATATCGGGCAAGCGAACTACGCGGCCTCGAAGGCGGGGCTGTTCGGGTTCAGCAAGAGCTTAGCGCTGGAAATGGCGCAGCGCGGCATTACCGTGAACTGCGTATCGCCGGGCTTCATCGCGACCGAGATGGTCTCGGCGATTCCCGAAGCCGTACTCGCGAAGATCGTCGAGAAGATTCCGCAGCGGCGGCTCGGCACGCCGCAGGAGGTAGCGCGCGTCGTGCGGTTCCTGTTGGAGGATGAGTCGAGCTATATCACCGGTGCCGTCTACGACATCAACGGCGGATTGGATATGTAGCGAGCAGCTGGCCCGCGTACCACGTGGGCCATGCTTCCGCCGGTTTCTCCTTCGTGTACCGTTCGTCGAGCTCGACGAGATCGCGCGTGAGATGGCTGCGGATCGGCGTGCTTCCAAGGAGTTTCGGCAACTCGGAATGGTGGAGCAGCCAATCGGAATAAAACGTCGCCCAGTCGTCGTCGGCACCGTCGGTGTCGGCGAACACAATGTGGTGCACCTCCCCGACTTCATGGAGCAGCTCGGCGATGTGTGAAGTTAGACCGTCGTCCATGGTGTGATGCTTCGACTTCGCTCAGCATGAGGACCCGCATGTCCTTCGGCTCGCTGCGCTCGCTCAGGATGACAGGTTGAATGTCCTTCGACTCGCTGCGCTCGCTCAGGATGACAACTGGTGTACTCGCTCCGCTCACTATGACGGGGGCAGGTAAACAGGCGGGGAGTTGGGTAAATCTAGCGCGTGGATAGTTTATCTCTCACTGGGCGGGTCGGCATCGTGACCGGCGGGGCTCGCGGCATCGGCGGCGCGATCAGCACGCTGCTCGCACAGGACGGCGCGAAGGTGGCCGTGCTTGGATTGCCGGAGGACCGCGAGCGCGCCCACACGCTGGCCGCGCAGCTCAACGGCGCCGCCTCGCGCATTCACTTCTATCAGACAGACGTGGCGGCGTTCGACGAATGTCGCACGGCGGTGGATGCTGTCCTCAAGGAACATGGGCGCATCGATTTTCTCGTGAACAACGCGGGCATCACCCGCGACCACACGGTTCGAAAGATGACGGTCGAAGAATGGGAAGCGGTCCTGCGAGTCAATCTCTCGGGGCCTTTTTTTATGATCAAAGCCGTGCTCGACACGATGGTGGAACAGGGTTTCGGGCGGATCGTCAACGTGAGCTCCGTCGTCGGCGAGAGCGGCAACTTCGGCCAGGCGAACTATGCCGCCGCGAAGGCCGGCTTGATCGGCCTCACCAAGACGGTGGCCCTGGAAGTTGCCAAACGCGGCATCACCGTCAACGCGGTTGCGCCGGGATTCATCGATACCGACATGACCAAGGCGATGCCGGTCGCCGCGATCGAGAACGCGATCGCGCAGACCCCCGTCCAGCAGCTCGGCCAGCCCGAGGAGGTGGCGCGGCTCGTGCGCTTTCTGCTCGATGAGAAGGCCGGCTACATCACCGGCGCCGTGTATAATATCAACGGCGGCTGGTACATGTGATGAATGACACCATAGCTCCCGAGGAGTTGAAGTACGGCATCGACGTCACCGGATTGGATCCGGCGTCGCTGACCGATGCGTTACGTGCGGTCGTTGCCGATGCGATGAACGATCCGATGCGGATGACGACCTGGATGACCGGCTTCGCGCTGGCCGAACAGAACGTCGGCCTCAACATGCTGCGCCGTCTGAGCGGTCAGGCGCCGGCGAACAATCCGTTCCCCGGCGATAAGCGTTTCTCAGAGCCCGAATGGGCGGAGAATCCGTTCCTCGCGGGCGTCGTGGAGGAGTACCGCGCGCGCACCGAGGCCGCCATGCAGCTCGTCGAGTCGGCGCGTTTGCCCGAGGCGACGCGGCGTAAGGCGAAGTTCGCAATGCAGCTGATGTGCGATGCGTTCTCGCCGAGCAACGTGCCGTGGCTCAACCCCGGCGTCGTCAAAGAAGCGACCGAGACGCAAGGGCAGAGCCTCGTCCGCGGCCTGCAAAATTTTCTCGAGGATGTCGCCAACAACGGCGGCTATCCGCGCCAGGTCGACCGCTCCGGCTTCGAGCTGGGGCGAAATCTCGCCGCGACGCCGGGGCGCGTCGTGATGCGCAACGAGCTCATCGAGCTCATCGCCTACGATCCGCAGACCCCGCAGGTGCACGCGCTGCCGCTGCTCTGCAGCCCGCCGTGGATCAACAAGTACTACATCATGGATTTGGCACCGGGCCGGTCGTTCGTGGAGTGGGCCGTGCAACACGGCCATCAGACCTTCATGATCTCCTACCGCAATCCGGATGAGGCGCTCGCGCACCTCACGATGGACGATTACCTGCGCGACGGCGTGCTGGCAGCGCTCGACGCGGTGCAGGAGATTACGGGCGCGCCTCGCGTCAACATCGCCGCACTCTGTTTGGGCGGCACGCTCGCGCTCGTCACGCTGGCGTATCTCGCCGCGCACGGTCACGGCGATCGCGTCGCATCGACGACGCTCACCAACACGCTGATCGATTTCGGCATCCCGGGCGACCTCGGCGTCTTCACCGATGAAGACACGATCTCGCGCCTGGAGAAGCGCATGAACGAGCGCGGCTACCTCGATTCTGCGGAGATGGCGCGCACCTTCGACTGGATGCGCTCGAGCGATCTCATTTGGAGTTACGTCGTGAACAACTGGTTCAAAGGCAAACAGCCGCCTGCGTTCGACATCCTTTCGTGGAACAACGATTCCACCCGCATGCCGGTCGCGATGCACTCGCAGTACCTGCGCGCCTGTTACCTGCACAACGCCATCGTCAAGCCGGGCGCGTTCGTGATCGGCGATACGCCGATCGATCTCGGGAAGATTCAAACGCCGCTCTACGTGTTGGGCGCCGAGAACGACCACATCGCGCCGTGGCGGGCGACCTATCTCACGACGCAGCACGTCGGCGGCGAAACGAAGTACGTGCTCACCAACGCCGGGCACATCGCCGGCATCGTCAACCCGCCGGGCGGCAAGAAAACCTGGCACTACACAAAGCCGCACGCGACCCGCGGCGAGAGCGCCGACGAGTGGCTCGAGACGGCCGACCGTCACAACGGGTCCTGGTGGGAAGATTGGGCCGCGTGGGCCGAGAGCCACGGCGGCGAGATGCGCGCACCGTATAAGGTGCCCGGCGGCGAGCCGGCGCCGGGCCGGTATGTCCGCAATGAAACGGGCGAACCGTTTTCGCCGGTCATGGTCGAGAAGGTCGAGGCACGATCATGAGTGATGACGAGAAGGGCGGCCCGGCGAGCGGTGCTTGGCGCAGCCTCGGGGATTTCATCCGCGGCCAGCGAGAGCTGGCGAACCTCTCCATGCGCCAGCTTGCCGAGATTGCGAAGATCTCGAACCCGTATCTGAGCCAGGTCGAGCGGGGGCTCTATAAGCCCTCGGCCGAGGTCCTCAAGAGCATCGCCAACGCCCTCCAGATTTCGGCCGAGACGATGTATTCCCAAGCCGGCCTGCTCGACGACTCGGTCGCCGGGCCGGAGAGCCACCATGGGGTCGAGCATGCGATAAAAGTCGACCCCCGGCTGACGACCGACCAAAAAGAGGCCCTCATCCGCATCTACCGGAGCTTCACCGGCGGCACTAGTTGACAGATGCAGCACGTGCTTGGTATACTTAGCACATCACAGAAGCTGAGGAGATAATACCAACCATGACCGTCAACGTTTCAGAATACATGAGCAAGTTTCAAGAAGAGAGCCTCGCGGCGATCAAGCAGACGCAAGACGCCAGCCTGAAGGCAATGCACTCGTTCGGCGAGTTCACCAAAGAATGGAACGACAAGCCGGGCACGATCCCGACCTTCGAGAACCTGCCCAGCCCGACGCAGCTCGTCGAGATGTCGTTCGGCTTCGCGAGCCAGCTGCTCGAGATGCGCAAGAACTACACGATGAAGATCGCCGAGATGATGCTCGACACGCAGAAGCAGGTCGAGTCGCGCGTCAACGCCCCGACTGCCCCCAACGCCGCGCCGATCAACAGGCAGCCGGTTAAGTAAGCTTTCCTTCCAAAGGCTCCCCACGACCGCTCGGCACTCTGTCGGGCGGTCTTTCTTTTTCGCCGTTGAAGCGGTTGGTGTGACTACGGAGCTCACCATCACGATCGGCGGCGACTGCACCGTTCGGCGCCTGGGTTTCGGCGCGATGCGGCTGTGCGGACCCGGCGTGTGGGGATGGCCCAACGATCGCGAGAACGCGCTGCGCGTCTTGCGGCGAGCGGTCGAGCTTGGCGTCAACTTCATCGACACGGCCGACGCGTACGGGCCGGACCTCAACGAAGAACAGATCGCGCGAGCGCTCTTTCCCTATCCCGCCGGCCTAACGATCGCGACCAAGGGCGGCTGCACGCGCGGTGGTCCCGGAGAGTGGGGACGCGACGGACGTCCCGAGCATCTGCGTGAGGCCTGCGAAGGGAGTTTGCGGCGGTTGCGCGTCGAGTGCATCGACCTCTATCAGCTGCACGCGATCGATCCGCGGGTGCCGCTCGCGGAGCAGATCGGAACGCTGCGCGAACTGCGCGATGCCGGCAAGATTCGGCACGCCGGCCTCTCCAACGTCGATCTCGATCAGGTGCGGCGCGCGCGCCAGATCGTCGATATCGCCAGCGTACAAAATAGCTACAACCTGCGCGATCGCGAGAGCGAGCCGGTGCTGCGGTATTGCGAAGCCAATGGCATGGCCTTCATCCCGTATTTTCCGCTCGATGCGGGCGATCTCGCAGGGCCGGCGTTGGAGGAGGTTGCGATGGCGCAGGGCGCGACGATCTTTCAAATCGGGCTGGCGTGGCTGCTCCGCCACTCGTCCGCGACCCTGCCGATTCCCGGCACCTCGTCGCTCGAGCATGTCGATGAGAACGTTGGGGCGGCTTCGCTCTCGCTCTCCGACGCGGAATATCAACGACTGAGCGCCCTCGCGAGATAGGTTCAAATGAGACCTTCGGGCCTTCGGAGGCGGACGCTCCTGCTCAGCGCGGTGCCACTGGGTTTTCTGCTCGCCTTGCTCGGCGTCGCGCTCTTTCTGCAGACGCGCAATGCGATCGAGGCGGCGCAATCGCGCCGCCTTACCATGGTAATTTCGGAGTCCGATCAAGCCGGCGGACTGCTCGATAAGGCAAGCCGCAGCGTGTTGGCGTTCGACCGCAGTCACCGGGAGAGCGATCTTCGTGACTACGAACTCGTGCGAAGTCAGCTTCCGGCGACGTTGGCAACGCTCGCGCGTCTGCAACAAGAGATGCCACGAGGCCGCGCGTCGGAGCTTCGACTCTCGCGCTCGTTGACGGAAGGCCTCGGCGTCATTACCCAATACTTGGCCTACACGCGCTCCGGCGACACGGCTGCGAAAGCGCGGTTGGTGAGTTCGCCGCGCATCAATCGCTTGTCGGTCGAGATCAGCACCGCGCGCGTGGATTTCAACGAAGCGCAGCGGCGGCTGACCCTCGATCGCTTGCAGGTGCTGCGACGGCAGATCACCATACTCACCGCGTCCCTTATCGGTGTGAGCGTGCTCGGCATCGCCGTCACGGTGCTGCTGGCGCTGCGCTTCGGAATGAGCATCACCGGGCGCATCATGCTGCTCGCGGAGAACGCCCGCCGGCTGGCCAGCGGGGAAGAGGCGCAGCACATCGGCGGCAACGACGAAATCGCGGAGCTCGATCTCGTCTATCGCGAGATGATGCGGCGCACCAAACGCGAGCACGACATGGTGACGATTCTGCAGCGCGCGCTGCTGCCAGAACGGCTCCCGACGGTGGCCGGAGTGCGGCTCGATGCGTGCTACGTGCCGGCGTACGAAGGCGCCGACGTCGGCGGCGACTGGTACGACGTGTTCTCGATCTCGGAGCGGTTGCTGGGGATCAGCATCGGCGACGTCACCGGCCATGGCTTGCGGGCCGCGACGATCATGGGGCAGGCGCGACAAGGGCTGCGCACGGCGTCGTTCGTCACCGACGATCCGGGGAGCGCATTGGAGTACGTCAATCGGCTGTTCTGCCGCTCGGAAAGCAACGTGCTGATCACCGCGTTCTTCGCGACCCTCGATCTCTTCGAGGGCACGCTGCGGTACGCGCTCGCCGGACATCCCGCACCGATGTTCGTCAAGACCGGCGGCGAAGTGGAGCCGCTGGAGGGGCGCGGCTTCGTGCTCGGCGTCGACGTACGAACCACGTTCGAGACGCACACGGTGACGATGGACGAAGGCTCCGCGATCGTGCTCTTCACCGACGGTCTGGTCGAAGTGAACCGGAACTATCTCGAGGGCATCGACCAGCTATGCGACGCGATCGAGGACGAGTATCGCGAAGCCTCGCAGAACATCGCGCAGGCGATCGTCAAACGCGTCGTTCGGGGACGCTCGCCGCGCGACGACGTGGCCTTGTTGTTCTTGGGCGTGACGGCGCTGGGCGCGGCGGCCTTTCCGCCGGCGCGGATGCACTGGAGGCTCGACGCGCGCATCGAGCGGTCGGCGCGGCGCATCAAACGCGCACTCCTCTGGCAGCTCGGTGAAATGTCCGGGGACGAAGCCAACCTTCGCGCGGCGGAGCTGGTGATCAACGAACTCTTGGCCAACGTGACGCGTCACACGCCGGGACCCGCCGAAGTCGTGCTCGAGTGGAGCAACGAGAACGCGACGATCCGCGTGCGCGATCGCGGACGGCCATTTACGCCACCCGACGGCTCCGCCCGCGTCGAGCTGCTATCGGAAGACGGGCGCGGATTATTTCTCATTCGATCGGTGGCGAGCGATCTCACCGTCGAATGGAAGGGCGACGGCAACTGCGTATCGGCAGTCTTACCGTTCAAGGTGTTGCAACCAGCATGAAGAAAACCATTTCCCAACGCACACCTGGAGGATACCGTGGGACGATTTCGCGCGATCGCTGCCTGGACCGCAGCTGCCGCCATCGCCGGCTGCAATAGCTCGAACGCTATTCCGAATCAGTCCCCGACGCTGCATCCGATTACCCACGTGATCGTGATGATGCAAGAGAACCGCAGCTTCAACAACTTATTTGCTGGGTTCCCCGGGGCGATGACTGCTATGAGCGGCCCGTGCTTGCCGGCCCCCTGGTGCAAGAGCGGAACGTTGAAGCTTCACCCGGTCACGCTTGAGACGACCAATCACCTCGGCCTTGGGACCGACATCGACCACAGCCATAACGGCTTCAAAATCGAGTGCGACCTCGATACCTCCGGCGACTGCCGCAACGACGGCTTCGACAAGATTCGCCACGGCGAAACGGGTGAGGGGGAGTTGGCCAAGACCTACCCATACGCGTACGTCGATCGCTCGGAGACCAAGGCGTACTGGGACTTCGCAAAGCGGTACGCGCTCGCAGATAATATCTTCTTCACCGACACGGCCTCGAGCTTCATCGCACACCAAATTATCTTGTCGGGAACGGTGCGGCTAAACAGCGACGAATCATTGACTGATGAGCCCGACGACGAGATTTGGGGCTGCGATGCTTTCCCCTACACGACGACGCCCGTGCTCCGTAAGGACGGCAAGGAGTTCACGAATGGTCCGTTCCCATGCTTTACGGAATACGGCACGTTGGCCGACCTGCTCGACGCTGCGCACGTTTCGTGGAAGTACTACGTCGCTCCGGTATACGGCGACTTTTCCGGAGACGTGTGGGACGGCTTCGATGCGATCGCGAAGGTACGCTGTAACACGTTTACGCCGCCTGAAAAATGTCAGGGTCAGGGAGCGGACTGGAAAGCGCACATGAGTTTCCCCAATACGACGTTCTTCAGTAATCTCAAGGCGGGAACGCTTCCAGCGGTTTCTTGGTTGATACCGCAGCTTGCGGAGTCCGATCACCCGGCGAGCGGCTGTAACCACGGCCCGCACTGGGTAACTTCGGTCGTCAACGCGGTCGGTGAGAGCAAGTATTGGGACAGCACGGCAATCATACTGCTGTGGGACGACTGGGGTGGTTGGTACGATCCGGCGCCGCCGCCGCAGACCAATTACACGAGCCTTGGTTTCCGCATGCCGATGATGGTCATCTCGCCGTTGGCTCGAGCTGCTACCGTCGTGCATACGCAGTATCAGTACGGAAGTATTCTCAAGTTCATCGAGGAGAACTTCGGTTTGGGGTCGCTGGACACGACCGACGCAACCTCGACCTCGATTGGAGACATGTTCGACTATAACCAGCGGCCGGCAAGGTACGTGCGGGAGCCGCTGCCGTCAGAACGGATCTGCACGGGCCACCCAACGGCGCAGCAAATCATTCAGCACGCCGGCGGCGTCCCCGAATAAGGCAACACATGAAACGCTTCCAGCTCGGGGTTTTGGCCGCTATGTTCTATGTAGCCGGCTGCAACAGCTCGGTGAGCGCAGTTGCGCCGCAACCGAGCACCGCGCCGGGACGCATCCAGCACATCGTGATCCTGGTGCAGGAGAACCGCAGCTTCGATAATCTGTTTGCCGGATATCCGGGCGCGGATACGGCGATGGAAGGTTTGTGCAAGCCGGTCGAGCCGTGGTGCAAGGCCGAGCACGAAGTCCCGCTGCTGCCGGTGACGCTCGAGAGCACGCACCGGCCGGGAGGCAAAGACATCTGCCATAGCCATGCCTGCTTCAAGATCGAGTGCGACCGGCAACCCTCCGGCGTGTGCAAGAACGACGGCTTCGATATGGTCGATTTGGGCGAAGTCCAAGGCGGCCAGCCGGCCAAACTCTACCCGTACGGCTACGTCGAACGCTCCGAGAGCAAACCGTACTGGGATCTCGCGCATCAGTACGGCCTGGCCGATCGCATGTTCTCCACGGATACGGCCTCGAGCTTCATCGCCCACCAGCAGCTCATTGCGGGCACGGTGCGCCTGAACGACGAGGAGTCGCTCACCGATCAGCCCGACGACGGTACGGCAGCGTGGGGCTGCGATGCGCCGCCACGCACGCAAGTGCCCGTCCTCCTGCGCGACGGCCGAGAGATCAGCCCGCCGCACAAAGGCTTGCCATTTCCGTGCTTCACCGAATACCAAACGCTGGCCGATCTCTTCGACGCGGCCAACACCACGTGGACGTACTACGTGGCGACGCTGTACGGCATCGATGCCGATACGTCGGCGGATACCTGGAACGGATTCGATGCGATCAAGAAGGTGCGCTACGGCTCTGGTTGGTCGCACATGCGGCATCCGGCAGCGAAGATCTTCAGCGACCTCGAGAACGGCGATCTCGCGCAGGTTTCGTGGGTGATCCCGAAGCTCTGTGAGTCCGACCATCCTGGAAGCGGGGCGAATCGCGGCCCGCTCTGGGTCACCAAAGTCGTCAACGCGATCGGCGCCAGCCGGTACTGGAACAGCACCGCCATCATCGTGGTTTGGGACGATTGGGGCGGCTGGTACGATAACGTTCCCCCTCCCCAAATCAACTACACGAGCCTGGGCTTTCGCGTTCCGATGATCGTGATCTCACCGTATGCCAAACCCGGTTACCTCTCGCACACGGAATACAACTTCGGCAGCATCTTGAAGTTCATCGAGCAGAGCTTCAACCTTGGATCGCTCGGCGCGACCGACGCCTCGGCGAACTCCATGACCGACATGTTCGATTTCATGCAACGGCCCACCGCGTTCAAGCGCGCGGCGCTTCCTTCGGCGCGCAGCTGCCCGAAGAATGACGAAGCGCAATTTGTGAAGGAAAACGGCGCACCGCCCGGTTGAGCGCGCACCGAACTTTTCGTAAAGGTTGACTTACGTCACACCTTCATGCGATGGTTGCGGCTTTCCGCCGCCGAACGAAGTACGCTGCTCGTTTTTCCTCTCACCAGAAACCTTCCGGCTTGCCGGTAGACACGGAGTAGAACAATCATGTCCTTTACGCGCATACGTGGAATCATTGCCGTCGCATCGCTGCTCGTTGCGTCGGCCTGCGGCGGACAGAACGGAGCGCTGCCGACGAATGGCGCGTCCGCGCAGATGCAGAACGCTCCGGTCGGCTCGAGTGCCGAGCGCCGGCACGATACGACGTCGATTCTGAAAAAACTCACCAAGAACGTGGAGATCGGATCCACCGTCGATCCGACCAACGGCGACACCGGGCCGCGTTCGCTGGCGTTGGCGACCGAAAACCAGGGGACGATCAAGAAGGGCGACTTGCTCGTCTGCGACTTCAGCGATTCGTCGGGAGACGCCGGTAAGGGTACCAGCATCGAACTGCTCTCGTCCGCGCCCGGCTCCAAACCGGCGACGTTCGTGCAGAACAGCGACATCGAAGGCTGCGACGGCACGGCCCTCGTCACCGGCAATCAGACGTACGCGACCGGCCTCACGAGCAACGAGATGTGCTCGTACGACCCGACCGGGAAGCTGCAGAAGTGTTACAAGTCGCCGATCGTCGATCCACTCGACGACGGCTACGGACCGGTGCCCCCCGGAAGCGGCGGCCTGTACTCCCCGTTTTTCGTCTTCGTCGGCGACGTGGGGTCGGGTTCACTCGACGCTCTGAGCCTCGGGCTGTACGGTACCGGCAAGACGCTGCAGGCCGTCAGCGGGTTTCCGGTGAGCAAAGGTAGCGGCTACAGCGCGCTCGGACCCTCGGGAATGGTATACAACAACGTCAAGGGGACGCTCTACGTCGTCGACGGTGCCTGTAATGCCGTCATCGCGATCGAGAAGGCACCCAACCTCTTGCTGAAGGACGAGATCATGGTCGGTCCCACGTGCAAGACGTTCACCTGCAAAGAGAAGAAAGACACCTGCGCGACGCTGGTGAAGGCGGGCAGCCCGCTGAACAAGCCGGAGGCCGCGGCGATTCTTCCCAACGGCAACCTGATCGTCGCCAACACCGCCAGCAACGAGCTCGTGGAGCTCACGCCGACGGGTCAGGTGCTCGACACGAAGGTCGTAAGCAGGAGCAAGAAGCCGGGGATTTACGCGCTCTGGGCCATCGGGAAGAACGATAGCGACACGGCGCTGTACTATACCGATACCAACACCAACACGGTGCAGGAACTGGAGCAGTAACACCGGACGTAAAGACGCGCGATGACGCGCGAAGAGTTCCTCTCCAGCGCCGGCGCGCTTGCGGCAGTACTGCCGCAGCCGTCGGCGTCGGCGCCGCCGCCGTTGCCGCAGGGCTTTACGCTCGCGGCCTTCGATGCGGCGCTGGCAACGACGGCCAAGCACCGGCATCTCTTCGCTTGCATCAGCGACGCCCGTGACGCCATGATGGCGGTCAGCCATACGAGCGATGCCTATCGGGAGATCGGCGTGGCAGCATCGGACGTCCATGCCGCGGTGGTGTTCTACCACGGCACCGCGGTGCTCTCGGCCTTCGACGACGGTATCTGGACGCGGTACGTCGTGCCCTCCAAGACGTTGGGAAAACGGCCGGCGGGCGTACGCGAGCTGACGGCGCCCACCTTCGTGTGCAACCTCGCGACGCACGGCTTCGCGTCGCATTTCGCGCAGCAGTTAAAGCTCGACGAGAAGGCGGTCTACGCCGACATGGTGAGCCATCTCACGCCGCCGGCGATGCTCGTTCCGGCGGGCGTGTGGGCCGTGCACGCCGTCGAGGAACGCGGCTACACCGTGCTGCAGTTTTCCTAGGCGGGCGCGAGGCGCCCGATTAGGAGTGAGCTTGCCAGTGCCATAACTTTGTGATACAAAGTAGGTAGATGGAACTTGAGCGGGCGCTCTCCGATTTGGCGGAAGTGCGCGATCGCTTGGCGCATTTGCAGCGTTTCGACGGTTACTCCGGACCGGCGGCCGCTGCGAGTGGTTTGGCGGCCTTTGCGGCCGCGTTCGTCCAGCGCCGGGTCGCGCCGCTGCCGGCGAACTCGAGCGCGCTGCACGCCTACCTCGATATTTGGCTGGGCTGCCTCGCCGTTGCGCTGCTGCTCAACTACGGCGCGGTCGGGCTGTGGCTTCTCCGCCATCGCGCGCCCGGCGCGCGCAGCCGTTTTCGGACCGCGGCGCTGTCGATCGCGCCCAGCATCCTCTTAGGCGGCGCGCTGAGCGTCGCGCTGATCGATCATTCGGCCTACGCGCTCTTGCCCGGGACGTGGTTTGCGTTCTATGCAATCGGACTCTTCGCGTCGCGGGGCGCCATTCCGAGCTCGACGTTTGGCGTAACGATCGGTTTCGCCGCGCTCGCGCTGCTCTTTCTCATGCCGCCGCTCAATGCCGTCGCGCTAGCGTGGTGGGTCATGCCGATCGGATTCGGCGTCGGCCAGATCGCGATCGGTTCGATTATCTGGCGAGGGCGGACCGCATGAAAGAGACCGCCGCGCCGTTCTCCTATCCGGGGCTCGAACGAATCTTTCACGAACGCGGACGGCTCGCGATCTGCACGTGCTTGATCGCGCACCCGGAGGGGTTGAGTTTCACCGATCTGCAAGACGCCTGCGACCTTACGGATGGAAATCTCAACCGCCATTTGCACGCGCTGGCCGAAGTCAACGTCGTCTCGAATCTGAAACGACGCGGAACGGGACGATCGTTGACGATCTACCGCATCACCAAGTCGGGCCGTCAGCGATTTCTCGCCTACGTTGACGAGCTGGAATCGGTCGTGCGCGACGTGCAGCAGCGCGCCGAGGGGCCCGTCACGCGTTCGCGTCTGGCAACGACGTGATTCCGCGCCACGTCGCGATCGTCATGGACGGGAACCGCCGGTGGGCCCAGGCGCACAAACTGCCGGTGCTCTGTGGTTACCAGCGCGGCGTTGCGGCCCTACGGCGAACGTTGCGCGCGGCCCAACGTTCGGGAGTTCGGATCGTCACCGTCTACGCGTTCTCCGAGGAAAACTGGAATCGGCCGGCGGCCGAGGTGGAGCTGCTCATGGCGCTGTTCGTCGAGGCCGCGGTGCGCGAACTGCCCGCGCTTGCCGACGAAGGCGTTTGCGTGCGGCTCTGCGGCCGCCTGGACCGTCTGCCCGCTGCGACGCGCGCCGCGTTGGAGCGCATGGTGGAGGGCACGGCGGCCAATGCTGCGCTCACGCTCAACTTGGCGCTCGATTACGGCGGCCGCAGCGAAATCGGCGATGCGGTCCGGGCGCTGGTGGGCGAAGTCACGGCGGGCCTGCGCGACATCGAATCGATCGACGAGCACGCGGTGCAGAGCCGGCTCTACACCGCCGGCCTTCCCGATCCCGACCTCGTGATTCGAACCGGCGGCGAGCTGCGGCTGTCGAACTTTCTGCTGTTCCAGGCGGCCTATGCGGAGTTTTGGGCCACACCGACGTTTTGGCCGGATTTTACCGGCGTGGAACTGAAAGCTGCATTGGACGATTTCGCCATGCGTCAGCGCCGGTACGGCACGTAGCCGCAAGAAGAAGAGGAGCACGACATGAAGGTTTCGCGCCTCAACCACGCGCCATTCGTCTTCCCGATCGTCGCGATGCTCGCCGGTTGCGCCGGCCAGCAATCCGCGTCGGAGCCGCCATCGCCGATCTCGACGCAGCGCATCGTACCTGCGGTGACTCCAGACACCGTCCCATTTCTGATCACCAACGATTCGGGCAAAACGATCTATTTCAATAAGGCCGTCGAAGCGCCGCCCGGTAAGGCGTGGTGTCCGTGGGTGCTGTATTTTCCGGCCTTTCCCGACCGCCTCGCTCCGGGCGACACGGGACCGGGTCAGCCGAACATTCTGAGCTACGATGGCGGGTGTTCCCCGGCGACCGAACCGGCGGTTTGGTCATTCTCGTACGGCACCAATCTCAAGAAACGCGCTACCATATGCAAATGGACGGCGCAGTTCACCGGAGCCGTCAGCTTATCGTTCGAGGTGCTGAACCGCCGAGATACGGCCTGCTCGGAAGGCTACGATCGCACCAACGGTACGGAGTACTTCTACTACCATGCGAAGTGATCGTCGAACGGCTCGCCGTCACTCGGCATTGAGGCGGCGTCGCCCATCGGTCTGTCGCCCGCGTCAGTTGCGCGCCGGCACGTTGTCGCATGACGTCGTCGTCGAGTATATCGGCGGCCTGCGCGGTTGCAGCGGTACGGTCCTCGGCGTAGCCACCGGCCATGACGGCGGCATGGTGATCGATAACAAGGGCGACATCATCGCTCCGCCCTATACCAGCGTCACCAGTACGATCCCCGCGACGTTTCCGTTCCACGTCACGCTCAACCAGAAGAACGACCGGGTGTACATCGCAAGCTACGACGAGGATGAAGTGTACGTCGATTCGTACCCCAGTGGCACCAACGAAGCAACGTTGACCTCGAGCAACGGTATCGACACGCCTGGCGGCGCGGTCGACGGAATGAACTTCGTTCCGTAAAGCGCGCATCGGAGAGGATGGCAATGTCCCGAATGAAAATCTGTTATCTGGCAGTTCTCT
>Ga0182015_10004245_pt1 | contig 15528 bp, 11 predicted proteins | sample 712P3MmetaG_FD_120478 | JGI IMG/M metagenome (GOLD analysis project Ga0182015, IMG submission 120478) | Permafrost microbial communities from Stordalen Mire, Sweden - 712P3M metaG | ecosystem: Environmental > Terrestrial > Soil > Wetlands > Permafrost | place: Sweden: Stordalen | collected... | reverse complement strand
TCCTGCGGCGACCAAGGCGCAACTGGCCGAAAACTACGGAAAGATTCCCTTAAGCTTCGAGGCCAACCAGGGCCAGGCCGATAAGACTGCAAAGTTTCTTTCCAACGGCAGCGGGTACTCGCTGTTTCTTACGGATTCCTCCGCGGTATTGGCACTGACCAAACCGGAGGTCTCAAACGCGAAGGTCGGCGTTGCCGCCGGAAAAGGGCTGAAACCTGCTTCCGCGCGCCCAGCCCGGAAAACCGATGTTGTGCGGATGGAGTTGGCCGGCGCCAATCGGGCAACGCGTGTCACGGGTGTGGATCCGCTTCCAGGCACCGCCAACTACTTCATCGGGAACGACCCATCAAAATGGCACAGCGGCGTGCCGGTCTTTGCCAAGGTGAAATACGCCGGCGTTTATCCCGGAATCGATCTGGTCTATTACGGCAACCAGCGGCAGCTGGAGTACGACTTCGTGGTTGCGCCGGGGGCCAGTCCGAAGTCCATCCGGCTTCAATTTGCGGGCGCCAAAAAGGTTGATCTAACTGCCGACGGAGATTTGACCGTTTCAGCGGCGAATGGCGAGATCGCGTTTCATAAGCCCGTCGTCTATCAAGTAAAGGACGGAGTGCGCCAGCCGGTTGACGGGCAGTTTGCCGTGCTGGCAAAGAACGCGATTGGCTTCACGCTGGGCCGCTACGACCGTTCGAAGCCGCTGGTGATTGACCCGGTGCTTTCTTACTCCACCTACCTCGGCGGCACCCTCGCTGACGGCGCCAATGGCATCGCCGTGGACAGTTCCGGCAATGCATACGTGGTGGGCAGTACGTTTTCGACGAATTTTCCCGTGACAACCGGGGCAGCTCAGTCGGTGAACAATGAGCCCGCCAACTTCCAATGCGTTTTTATCAGCAAGCTCAACCCAACCGGCACGGCGCTGGTTTACTCGACCTACCTCGGCGGCAGCGGCGCCACCAACGACGCCTCCACCCAGTTTGGCGATGTGGGCCAAACGATTGCCGTGGACAGCGCAGGCGACGCCTACGTGACCGGCCTTACGCAGTCGACGAGTTTTCCCACCACACCCAATGCGTTTCAACTTGTGAACAACAGCACCCTCAAAGGCGAGCTTTTTAGCGCCTTTGTGACCAAGCTCAACCCGACAGGCACGGCGCTGGTGTACTCAACCTACCTCGGCGGCAATTTCGAGGATTCCGGCTCCGGCATTGCCGTGGACACCCTGGGCCACGCCTATGTGACCGGATATACGACCTCGTCGACGTTCCCCGTGACACCGGGCGCGTATCAGCTCACGAACAACGCCAACATCACGTCCGGGTGGGGAAGCGCGTTTGTCACCGAGTTCAACTTAACCGGCACGGCGCTGGTGTACTCGACCTTCCTTGGCGGCACCGGCTATGGCGCTAAAGGCACGGGCATCGCGGTGGACAGCTTGGGCGACGCTTATGTGACCGGTAGTTCAAATACGACGGATTTTCCGATCACAAATGGCGCGTTTCAGACCACGAATTACGCCGCCGCCGCCGTAGATGGGAATCCAGACGCCTTTGCTTCAAACGTGTTTGTGACCAAGCTCAACCCAACCGGCACACAGCTGGTGTATTCGACTTACGTGGGCGGCTCGACCGACGATTACGGCACAGCCATTGCCCTGGACGGCGCGGGCGACGCTTACGTGACGGGCTCTACGTACTCGAAGGATTTTCCGGTGGCGGGGAACGCTTATCAGCCTACCAACCTCGCCTACGCCAACGAGGCTTCAGCCGGTTTTGTCACCGAGGTGAACCCTACCGGCACCGCGCTGGTGTATTCGACTTTCCTGAGCGGCAGCGGCATAGCGCCCCAATTCTGCGGCACTGACTGCACCTCAGGCGGCTCGGGAGATTCAGGCACCGCGATCGCCGTGGACGGCCTGGGCGACGCCTATGTGATCGGCGATGCGATTTCGTCGAATTTTCCCACCACAGCGGGCGCTTACCAGACCGTGAATAACGCGGCAGGCTATCCTGCTACTAAAGCGTTCATTGGCGTGAATGCATTTATCACCAAGCTCAACCCAGGCGGATCGCAACTGCTGTACTCGACCTACCTCGGCGGCAGTTCGCAGGATTATGGCTACGGCATTGCGCTGGACGGAGTGGGTGGCGTGTATATAGCCGGCCAAGCGTCATCGACGAACTTTCCCACGACAGCGGGTTCTTATCAGCCCGCATACGCCGGCGGCTTTGAAGATGCCTATATCGCCAAGTTTGCAATTGGCTCCGTGGCAACCACCATCGCCACCACCACCTCAGTGATCTCGAGCGCCAATCCGCAAGTGCAGGGCAGCTCAGTCACCTTTACGGCCACGGTTACGCCTGCTTCCGGCACCGCTGTCCCAACCGGCAACGTCGTCTTTAGTGTGGACGGCACAGTCGCATCCACGGTTGCGCTGGACGGCACGGGGGCAGCGACCTACATGACCGCTAGCCTGACCACCGGACCGCACACCGTCCAGGCCAGCTACGCCGGCAGCGCCGCCTACACCGCCAGCAGCGCCACCGTGACGGAGACCATCACCGAGCCGCAAGCCTCCGCGCCCACCTTCTCGCCGGCTGTTGGCACATACACCTCGACCCAGAGCGTGACGATTACTGACAGCACCACGGGTGCGGCCATTTTCTACACCACGAATGGAACCGCGCCGACCGCTTCATCCACTCAGTACACCGGTGCGATCTCCGTTTCGGCGACAGAGACGATCGAGGCCATCGCGATAGCCCCCGGCTACACGAACAGCATCGTGTCTTCGGCTACCTACACAATTAATCTGGCAGCGGCAGCCACGCCGGTAATCTCACCCGCGGCAGGCACCTACTCCGCAACGCAGAGCGTGACGATCACGGACAGCACTGCCGGGGCGACCATCTACTACACGACCAATGGGACTCCGCCGACCGCGTCGTCCACGGTATACAGCGGCGCAATCTCTGTCTCGGCGACGGAGACGGTCGAAGCGATCGCCGTCGCCAGCGGCTTCTCCAACAGCGCAGTGGCTTCGGCTGCCTACACCATTCAGGCGCAAACAGCCGCCGCCACACCCGTCTTCTCGCCGGCTGCCGGGACCTATACCTCAGCGCAGAGCGTGACGATTACTGACAGCACCGCCGGGTCGACCATTTACTACACAACCAATGGGACTGCGCCAACGGTGTCGTCCACCGTTTACAGCGGTGCGATTTCAGTGTCGGCGACGGAGACGGTCGAAGCGATCGCTGTGGCCAACGGCTTTACCACCAGCGCAGTGGCTTCGGCTACCTACACCATTAATCTGGCCGCTGCCGCGACGCCTGTCATCTTGCCCGCGGCAGGCGCCTCGACCTCAGCGCAGAGCGTAACCATCACTGACAGCACTACCGGTGCAGCGATTTACTACACCACCAATGGAACTACGCCGACTGCGTCGTCCACCCTGTACACCGGCCCAATCACTGTTTCGACATCGGAGACCATCGAAGCGATCGCCATTGCCACCGGCTTCTCCAACAGCGCAGTGGCCAGCGCGGACTACGTAATTGTGATCACCGCGCCCAGTTACACGCTGAGCGCTAACCCGGTGTATCTCGTTATCACGAGCGGCTCGACGGGAAGTTCGGTCATCACATTAACCCCAACAGGTGGATTTACGGGCACGGTGAACTTCAGCTGCGGAACACTGCCGCCGGAAGTGACCTGTGCCTTCGCGCCAGCCAGCTTGACGGTCTCTTCCGCCGCGGCTCAAACCACGGTACTCACAGTCGGCACCACCGGGACAGCCGCGGCTTCTCTCCGCAATGGACCGGGTGGGACCGGCCCCAATGGAACGCTCTTGCCCGAGATATTTGTAGCGATGATTCTGTTGCCTCTGGGCTTTACGCGCCGCATCCTTCGCCGCAGGAAGAACGGAAGTCCGTGGCTCATGGGCCTGCTTTTGCTGGCAACAGCAAGCCTTGCTGCAGCAGGCATGGCCGGGCTATCGGGGTGCGGCGGATCAGGCAAGAAATCCACGCCGGCAGGCACCTACTCCATACCCATCGATGTAACCAGCGGCGGAACATCAGTCCCGCTGAACATTGCGATTTCCGTTCAGTAGCAAGCCGATGAGATAGGTCGCAAAAGGGCGGAGATACGAACCAGCGGGCTGGTGCGTATCTCCGCTCCTTTGCGGGTATTGAGAAGGCGCTTCAGACTCGCCAGGGGGCGCGAAAGGAGGGATGTTGCCTTTTTCTCCGGAGCGGGACCTGGAAGCCCCACGCCGCAGGAAGGAATTCTCGATTTACGCATGATCGCCAATGCGCTCGTTGAGCATCGCAGGTGCGCAAGCTCCGCGCGTTTCCGAGAAATCGTCGCGAAAGAGGAAACTGCACCGCGGCCCTGACTGCCGGATTCTCCTCGCCGCATAGCCCGATATGGAATAATCTGCCGGTGACTCCCACGGCGGTGACGACGGCTGGCAGCTGGTACCTGGTGGCGTGTGCCGCTGGGGCAGTGCTGCTGCTTCTCATATTGATTGCACGCGTGCGGCTGCATCCGGCGCTGGCGCTGGCTGTGGCTGCGGTGGGGCTGGGCGTTGCGGCGGGGATGCCACTCAAGCAGATTCCGATCTCGTTTACCACCGGCGTCGGCAACCTGATGGGGCACATCGCCATTGTTCTGGGCCTGGGCGCAGTGTTGGGGCGGTTGCTGGCCAGCTCTGGTGGTGCGGCGGCGCTGGGCAAGGCGCTGGTTGACGGCTGCGGACCGAAGGGCCTGCCGTGGGCGCTGCTGCTGGTGGGCATTGTTGTGGGGATGCCGGTGTTTTTTGAGGTGGGCCTGGTGCTGCTGATGCCCATTGTGGCGGAGTCGGCGCGGAGAAGCGGGCGGCCGCCGATTCTGGTGGGCATGCCGCTGCTGGCCGGGCTCTCCATCGTTCACGGCACGCTGCCCCCGCACCCGGCGGCGATGCTGGCTGTGGCGCAATATCACGCCGACCTCGGCAAGACGATTCTGCTGGGTCTGTGCGCGGGGCTGCCCGCGGCGGTGGTGGCCGGGCCGGTGCTTGGATGGCTGATGTTGCGGCGATGGGAGCGGACCAAGGGCAAATCGACGCTGATTCCCGCCAATGAGGAGACCTTGTTTACGGCGACGGCGGAGGACGCGAGCCGGGTGCCCCAGGTCCCGAGTTTGGGACCTGGGAATGAACATCAGAGACGGGAGCCGGTTCCCGCTCCGGCCGGGCCGGTGCGCGCGGCGGCGGCCATTCTGCTGCCTATTGTGTTGATCTTTGCCGGCAGCTGGGCTGATACGCTGGCAACGCCGGGCACTCTGCCCAACCAGATTCTGCGCCTCGTGGGAAGCCCGGACATCGCCCTGCTGATTGCCGTGCTGGTGGCGCTGGTGACGCTCGGCGGGCGCATTCAGACCGGTCAGCATCACGGGCGCGAGCTCTTGCGCAAGCTGACCAACGAGTCGTTTGAGCCGATTGCGAACGTGCTGGTGATTCTGGCGGCGGCGGGCGGGCTGAGCGGCATTCTGAGGGACTCGGGCGCGGCCCAGGCAACGATTGGATTGGCGCTTGGCGCGCACATGCCGCCGCTGGTGCTGGCGTGGGTGCTGGCCGCGGTGGTCCGTGTGGCCATGGGATCTGCAACGGTGGCCATGGCCGTGGCCTCGGCGGTGCTGGCTCCGCTCGCGGGGCAGGCCGGCGTGAGCCCGGAGTTGCTGGTCCTGGCCACAGGCACCGGCTCGCTGATTCTCTCGCACGTCAACGACCCCGGCTTCTGGATGATCGAGTCGTTCTTCAAGCTCGAGGTCAAAGGCACTCTGGCCACATGGTCGGTGATGGAGACGGTGCTGAGCGTGACTGGGCTGGGAACGGTGCTGCTGTTGGGAGCGTTGGTGCGGTAAGCAGAGAATTCGCTTCGCTTGACATGAGCCGAGCCTCCTCCTAACCTTCCCCTATGGACCTTCAGCTTCCAGAACGCCAGGCAGCAGCCCTCATCAGCCTCGCCACACGCACGGGCCGCACGGCAGCGGAGCTGGCAACGGAGGCAGTGGACCGCCTGCTTGCCGAAGAGAGCTGGTTCAACGCGCAGGTCCAGTTGGGAATCGATCAAATCGCCCGCGGCGAGTTCATCGAAGAGGAAGAAATGGACGCCCGCGTGGCACGGATGCTGCAGCGTTGAAGAAGCTGCGGTGGTCGATGGCCGCGGCAGACGACCTTGAAAACATCGCCGATTATCTCTTCCTCCACCACCCCCTCTCTCGCCGCCGCCACTCTCCAGCGGCTGTACGATGCAGCAAAATCGCTCAGGAACTTTCCTTACATGGGCCGCCTTGGCACGAAAGATGGCACGCGCGAGCTGGTGCTTGCGCTGCTGCCGTATCTACTGATCTATGCCGTCGACGGCGACGCGATTCACATCCTGCGTTTTCTGCATACCGCAAGAGATCGAAGCTAAACTCAAACCGTCGCAATCTAGGTCTCCTGCCGAAGGGTGCCAGTGATCGACCTCATGTAGGTTTGGCGGCAGCCTTCTCCAGCGGCCTCAGGTAGGCTTCCATTTCGGTGCTGCCCACGTGATGGGCCCAGTCGGCCGGTGTTCCTTTCCATAGACAATCCTTGATATCGACGCGCGCGCCGCGTTCGATCAAAAGCTGCGCGAGTTCGAGGGTCCCATACCCCGCAGCCTGATGCAGCGGGGTGCAGTGCGAGTGGCCGCCGATGGGGTTGTAGCGGTTGGGGTCTTCGCCGGCATCGAGCAGGATACGCACGATCTCCACGCGGCAATACTGCGCGGCGACGGCCAGTGCCAGATGGCGGTCTTGCGCGCTGGCGGTCGTCAGCATTCGCTTGAATCCCTCAGCGTCGCCCAGCGCCGCAACGGTAAGATCTACCTTTGCTCCGCGACGAATCAGGGCTCGAACCGCTTCGAGACTCCCGTGCAAGACAGCCGTGCGGAGTGCGCTTCCGGGGTCCCCGCCCCAATCGCAGAGCAGGTCGATCAATGGGACCTGTTTGCCGCATGCCTGCGGCACGCTTCCAGAGGAAACCAGCGCGAGGGTCACGTCGAGCGCGGTCTGGTCCTGATTGAGGTTGGCGTCGGCGTTCGGGCCTGACTTCGCCATCGCCTCGAGAATCACCTCGGTGACGGCGACAATGTTGTCTGGCATCTTGTTATGGCGGATCGGATTCTCCGCAATGAACTCGAGCAGCGATGGATTGTGGAAGTAGTTCATGCCTTCGAAGACGACGTGCCGGCGAGCCAGGCCCGGATGCAGCTTGAGGTGCGCGCGAAGGCTGGCTTCATCGCCCGTGTCGATCAGGTCGACAGCCCGGCGGAAAGCCGGATCGGCGATGCGCTCGTGATGTGGCAGGTCAAGGCGATCCGAGGGAACGGGCTTCTCGATGCGCCGCTTGAGCCGCGTCCAACTGAGGAATCCGTGTTCGCGCGCAACGGTGAGCTGCGCATCGCTGAGCTTGAACTCGATGGCGAAGATGGCTTCGTCCGACGCGCCACGGAACTGCGGATTGAACTCGCGGATGAGCTGCGCCGCGGCAAGGGTGCGGCCGGCGTGGGCCTTGATGAGGTCTTTGGCCTGCTGCTTGAGATGGTCGAGGTTGGGGCGGGACGGGAGTTGTCTTACCGGCATAACGAACTTCCCTTCGTGAGCCCAGGTCCGCATATTGAGGGCAGAAAGTCAGTTCGCAAAAGCCAAGTTGTGCGTGCCAGGTGGACTTCAAGTCCTTTCCGCGGACCGGATGCGCCCTTGTGCGCTACGGAAAGGCTAGCACGAGACCAGGCGCTGAGGAAACAGAGGCTACGGGTTCTTGTCCGTGCGCTAGCCCGATCTAGTTTCGGGTTTGCGGCGCATGGATAATCCCAAGGTTCACTTCCCCCACGCGCCCAGCAGTTGCCGGACCAGAACCAGCTGGCCCACGTGGTACGCATTGTGGTCGGCCACCAGCAGGGCCTCCCGCAGAGTTGTCTGGCCTTTTCCGTGGGGGATGGACTCGAAGAGGTCGGTATTCGGGTCGCCGATCAAAGCGCACATCTTCTTGAGGTCGCGGCGGAAGGCGCGCACGCTCTTGTCCCAGGCCTTCTCGTCGGGCGGAGCCGCGGAGGCCGGCCAGTAGGCATCGGGCCACGCGAGATGCTGGTAGCTGGGATTGATGCAGAAGTCGAGAATGTCCCATTGCGCGATTCTCAGGTGCTCAAGCAGCTCCCACGCGGTGTGGTCGGCATTGCGCGGACGCTTGCCGCGTAGCTCGGGGGCAAGGCCCTTGATGGCCTTCTCGAAGGTAGCGTGGGCGTTGGGCTGGGTAAGCAGGCTGATCAGTTGTTCGCGCAGGGCAGTGTCGGTGCTCATGGGCAGGTCTCGCTTTCGTGGGGTCTTTCCTGGTGCGAGCGCGCCGCCCCGAGGTTCCGAGCGCAAAGAGAGAAGCGCACACAAGGGTGGGATTCGCGCGGGAAGCCAAACGATGCCGGGAATTATCGCGGAGAGCTGGCGCGATTCATTCAGACCAGAAGGGGTGGCATCGCATCCTACCCTTTTCGCGAACAACGCGAAAAGGATGGGGCACCCCAGCGAGTTGTTCGAGTAAGCTGCCTAGAGATCACCGAGCGCGACGCGGGATCAGGAGGAGAGGCTAAGTGACGCGAGACGAAGCCTGGACGCTGGCCAACCAATGGGTTGCGGCCTGGAATGCCCACGATCTGGACCAGATCATGAGCCACTATGAGGACGGAGTTGAGCTGACCTCGCCCGTTGCCGCGCGGCTGCTGGGGATCGCCGATGGCCGGGTGACGGGGAAGGCAAACCTGCGGGCCTACTTTCAGCGAGGGCTTGCGGCCTTCCCCGATCTCAGCTTCCACCTCGAGGATGTGTTGTGGGGCCTCGCAAGCGTGGTTCTCTACTACACCAATCAGCGAGGAACCCGCACCGCGGAGTTTATGCAGCTCGGAGCGGGAGGGAAGGTCGCGCGGGTCATCGCGCACTACAACGCCTGAGCGGGGCGGGTAGACCCCGTGCGGAAATGCCTCCGAGCCAATTCGCGGATGAGCTGTAGAGAACAGCCGCTACAACCCCAGCACCGCCCGCTGCGCGGCGAAGATCTCCTTCAATCCGCCCTCCGCCAGATCGATTAAGGCATTCAGTCCAGAACGAGAAAAAGACCCCTTCTCGGCGGTGGCCTGCGTCTCGATCAGGCCCCCATCGGCGGTCATCACCACGTTCATGTCCACCTCGGCGGCGGAGTCCTCTTCATAGCAAAGGTCGAGAAGCGGCCTGCCGCCCACGATGCCCACCGAGGTCGCAGCCACAAGTTGCTTGAGCGGCGAAACCTTCAGCGTGCCTGCCTTGACCAGAGCGTTCAGGGCCAGGCCCAGCGCGACAGCGGCTCCGGTGATCGCCGCCGTGCGCGTGCCGCCGTCGGCCTGAATCACATCGCAGTCGAGAATCACGGTGCGTTCCCCAAGGGCGTGCATGTCGACCACCGAACGGAGGCTCCGGCCAATCAGTCTTTGAATCTCGTGGGTGCGCCCGCCGATCTTGCCGCGTTCGCTCTCACGCGGTGTCCGGGTCACCGTCGAGCGGGGCAGCATGGAGTACTCGGCCGTGACCCAGCCACGGCCGGAGTTGCGCAGCCAGCTCGGCACCCCCTGCTCGATGGTTGCGTTGGTTAAAACGCGCGTGTTGCCAAACGAGACCAGCACCGATCCCTCGGCGGTCTGCACGTATCCCGGAGTCAGCGTAAGGGGGCGAAGCTCGGTGGGTGTGCGCCCCCCGGGGCGGTAGAACTGTGCATTCGAACTCATAGGGGGATTGTACGAGAGCGCTGCCGATTGACGAGAACCCGGAGGCTGAAGGCACGCCACGGAAGGGCTCTTAGCCCCGTTCCCGAAGCGGGATTTTGGGTTTGTGCGACGCCGAAACGGGAATGTGTCGATAAGCAGTTGAAAACAGAAATGTTACTTGAGAAACAGAGGCCGGAGTTTTCCCGTTTCGGGACAGTAATCCTGGGGGCGGCAAGGGGCCAGGTGGGCCGAAGCCGGTCCGAAGCTCTTCCCTTATCAGGAACTTAGCCGATGCGTTCTGGTTTGGCACTCCACGTGTAAGAGCAGATGTATCAAATCAGTGCAGTCCGGGGCCCTCCGGGCAGTTTCGGGAAGGGATGCCGGGAGTAGGTTGCGAACAAGACCCCGAAGGGTTGCGAAGCAATTGGACAAAGGGTTGGGAAGCGATAGGAAAAAGGGTTGGAAGCAATAGAAAGGGAGCGGGCTATGCAAGAGATGATTCAGGTGGCGCGTCAGGGGCAGTCGGTTGGTCAGATACAGCAGCCCGAGCCGGGGTCTGCAACGGAGCGCAAACGCGTGGAGGCGGTGGTGGAGACTCTGGCCACACTGCGCGGTGACGGCGAGAGCCTGGCGGAGCTGGCTCACGATGCTCGCAACATGGTGACGGCACTGGGGCTCTATTGCGACCTTCTCGAGGAGCCCGGCGTGCTGGCAACCCAGTTTACGCACTACGGGAGCGAACTGCGGCTGGTGGCCGCCGCCAGCCGGCGGCTGGTTGAAAAGCTGGTCTCGCTCGACGTCCGCGGAAATGGCGTATACGGGAATGCCGGGTGCGGGGCCGCTGTGCGCGGGAGAGCATTGCGCGCGGCTCGGGGAAGCGGCGGGCAAACGGCGCCTGGACCAGCGACCCTGCATGCGACACGGGAGATGCTTGCCGTGGAAAACACCACGGTGCCCGAGACCGCCTCCGAAACCCGGACCGGCCTGGCAGCTGGTTCGGCTGCAGGCGCCGCCGCGGGTATCTCAACGATGGGCGATCCAACCGTGCACTGGGACCTGATGCCCCCTGAGCTGATCTCGAACCTGGCGCAGGAACTGCTCGCCAGCCGCAACCTTCTCTCCGCGCTGGCCGGCCCCTCCATTGCGCTGACCGTCGACGTGGAAGGCGGGGCGCTCCCGGTTCGGCTGAACGCGGAAGACCTGACCCGGGTGATGGTCAACCTGGTAAAGAACGCTGCCGAAGCAATGCCGAACGGCGGCTCGATCCGCATCAGACTGCGCAAGCGCGCCGACGCGCCCGAGGGAAGGGCCGGGGACGACGAGGTGCTTTCGCTGACGTTCGAGGACAGCGGCCCGGGCATTCCGCGCAAGGCGCTGGAGCGCATCTTTGAGGCCGGCTTCACCACGCGCGCAGCAGGCGCCAGCGCGGGGAATTTGTCCGCCAACAGCTGGCCCTCCGCACATCGCGGTCTGGGTCTCTCCATCTCCCGCTCGATTTTGGAGGCGGCAGGCGGCCGCATCTACGCAACCAACCTTGAAGGTTCGGGAACTCCAGGGCGCGGAGCGCGCTTTGAGATCGTCCTTCCTGTCCGCAAACCCTGAGGCAGGACTCAACGACAGTACGGCTCAAGGCTCGGTGAAAGCCGTTCCAGGGTTGCTGTACCTCGAAACCATCGACCCCAGGTCGGCGCGAACCAAAGATGCAACGACCTTACAGTAAGCCGGAAAGGGCTTACCTAGCCTGGAATCTCTCTAAGAAGCCGGTCTGCAGCAGCCAACACACTCACCAGCACATGAGGCGACTACAATGCTCGAGACAGTTTTGAATCCGGGAGGCGCGGCGCCAACCGCGGAAAGCGCAGTCCTGAACCAGGGGAACTCGATCCTGAGCTCAGGGAACTCAGTCCTAAACCATGGAAATAGAGCCCAGAACGCCGGGCACCGAACTCTGAATGGACGGGCCGCAATCCTGAACGATCCGAGAAACGATCGCGGCGCGGCCCAGAAGGAACGAAACGCGATCCTGAACGCACGAAGCATGGACTTCATCGCTCAACCCGCCGAGCCTCAAGTGCGGCTTCACCTGCTGGTGGTGGATGCCGACACTGCGGTTCGCTCGGCCTGCGCCGAGATCGCCGCCAGCCTGGGCTACGCTGTCGAGAGTACGGGGGACCTCGCGCAGGCACGCACCCTGCTGCGCGGCAAGGCCGCGGACATCCTGCTGGTGAACCTGCCCGCGGGGTCGAATCAGGGCCTCGAGCTTGTCTCCGAGATCAAGCTGCTCTACCCCGAGACATCCGTGATCGCCATGACCTCCTCGGCGTCGGTGAACGTGGCCGTCGAAGCGATGCGCTCGGGCGCCACAGACTACCTGACCAAGCCGTTTGCCATGGATGAGCTATCGACTGTTCTCGATCGGGCAGCGGCCGCCCACCTGACCGACACTGCCACGCGCCAGCTGCGTGAGCGGCTGCGGCTCTCGCAGGGCCTGGGCGCCATGATCGGCCGCTCGGCGGAGATGGAGAAGCTCTACCGAATCCTGTCGAAGGTCGCACAGAGCACCCACCCGGTGCTGGTGCTGGGCGAGAGCGGCACCGGCAAGGAGCTGGTTGCGCGCACCATCCACGCCTACGGGCCCAACGCGAACAAGCCGTTCCTGCCTGTCGACTGCGGGTCGCTGGTGCCCACGCTGATCGAGAGCGAGCTCTTCGGCTACGTGAAGGGAGCCTTCACCGGGGCGAACCGCTCCAAGGATGGACTTTTAGTTTCGGCCGAGGGGGGCACAGTCTTTCTCGACGAGATCGGCGAACTATCGGTCGATCTCCAGGCCAAGCTGCTGCGGGCACTGCAGGAGCGCGAGGTCCGGCCGGTCGGGGCGACGCACAGCGTCCCGATTCGCGCGCGTATTTTGGCAGCCACCAATCGCGACCTGGCGGAGATGGTCGAGAAGGGGACCTTCCGCAAGGATCTGTTCTACCGGCTCAACGTGGTCAATCTCAGGCTGCCCTCGCTGCGCGACCGGCGCGAAGATATTCCTCTGCTGGCGGCTCACTTTCTTGACCGCATCAGCCGCGAGCACAACATCAAGTTCACGCTGAGCGACGAGGTGCTTCGCATCATGATGCGCCATGACTGGCCGGGGAATGTGCGCGAGCTCGAGCACGCGGTGGAGCGGGCCTGCGCCCTCTCATCCGGGCCGGTAATTCATCTGGGCGATCTGCCGACCCAGTTGCAGCAGCAGGGTCTCGAGGCCCAGCGAGCGAGTGCGGCGGGGGACGAGCCAGCCGGATACGGGCCCGCTCCCTCAGTGCAGACACTCGCCGACCTTGAGCGCGAGGCGATCCTCGGAGCCATTCGCACCCTCAACGGGGACAAGCTGCAGGCAGCCAAACTGCTGGGCATCGGCAAGACCACCCTCTACCGCAAGCTGAAGGAGTACGGCATCGCCGACCCGATGCGGGACGACTAAGAACAGCTTCCAGCTCTTAGCTTTCAGCTCTCAGCTTCTTTTCTGCGGGGTGCGACCTCGGGTGCGGCTCTATCGCGGCCGGCGCCGGGAAGAGCCTGAGTAAAGGCTAACGGCCAGAAGCTAAAAGCTAAGAGCCAGAAGCTAAAAGCTAAGAGCCAGAAGCTAAAAGCTGAGAACTGATCGCTGACAACTTATCGCTGACCACTAACAACTGGCATTTGAGATCGGGGAGAGAATATGAGCATTCTGATGGTGACGGGAGTGGAAGGCGCTCGCAACTGCGCCGAAGTGGTGGGCACGCAACTTGGCATGGAGGTCGAGGTTGCGGAGGGACGCAAGACCGCCCTTGCCGCGTTGCGGCGCAAAGAGTTCACAGCCGTGGTGGTGGATGAAACGCTTGCGGAGTGCGATCCCGCGGCGGCCGAGGCGATCTGGGACCGCGCCGGCCTGGCGATTCCTCTGCAGATCAACTTTGCCCTCTCCGGCGCAGCCCGGCTTGTGCGCGAGATTCGCGCCGCGCTGCACCGCCGCGAACGCGAGCAGACGCTGGCGCGCCGCGCCGCCGAGGCTGTAATTGAGCGGGAGCTGAAATCGACGGTCGCCGGGCTTCTGCTCAACTCCGAGCTCGCGCTCTCGGCAGGCAATGTGCCCGCGCCCCTCGCCGAGCGTCTTCGCGTCGTCGCGGATCTGGCGGGAAATCTTCGCCAGCAGTTGAACTCGCCTTCGCTCCATCGTGGCGAGAGCGCCGCCTGATTGCCGGGCGCGGCGGACGGGGCTGTGAGGCGGGGTCTTCGGCGCAAGATAAATCCCTGAGACCAGCACTCCAGCCTTGACCGGATCGGGCCTTGCGCATCAGTCGAAGACCACCGTCTTGTTCCCGTAGCAGAGGATGCGCTGGTCGAGATGCCAGCGCACGGCGCGCGAAAGAACAATGCGCTCCAGATCGCGCCCTCGGGCGACGAGATCCTCAACCTGGTCGCGGTGAGAGATGCGCGCCACGTCCTGCTCGATGATGGGGCCGTCGTCCAGCAGATCCGTTACGTAGTGACTCGTCGCGCCGATCAGCTTCACCCCGCGCGCATGCGCCGCGTGATAGGGCCGCGCCCCGGTGAAGGCAGGCAGAAACGAATGATGGACGTTGATGATCTGGGCAGGATAGCGGACCACGAATCCGGGCGAAAGAATCTGCATGTAGCGGGCCAGGACGACGAGGTCGATTTTCTTTTCGGCCAGAATTGCGAGCTGCCGTGCCTCCGCATTGGATTTGGTCGCGGGCGTGACTTCAACGAAGTCAAACGGAATGCCGTAGAACTCCGCCAGCCTCTCAACTGCGTGATGGTTCGAGACGATGACCGGAATTTCGCAGTCCAGCTCGCCTGTGCGCCAGCGATGAAGAAGATCGGCCATGCAGTGGAGATACTGCGAGCAGAAGAGCGCGACGCGCGGCTGCTGGGCCCGCGAGGTGAGCTGCCATCGCATGCCCAGCTCGGCGGCGAGCGGCGCGAAGGCTGCCTTGAACGCTTCCAGATCAAACAAACCTTCGGTGGATTGTGCTGAAGAGTCGACGCTGCCGAGTTCATTGCCGGGCTTGTTCAGGGACTCGCTTACGGACCCGTTGCCGGACCCGATGATTGGGCCTGTGCCTGGTTCGTTCCCGGGCCCATTGCCGTCCATAGCCCACTCAACGCGCATGAAGAAGAGGCCCAGGTCGTGGTCTTGATGCTGGTCTGCGTGAAGAATGTTTGCGCCGTGCTCATAGAGCAGGCCGGAGACGCGGGCCACCAGGCCCTTGCGGTCCGGGCAGTCGATCAGTAGAACAGCTGAGTCGCTCATTCTCTTTCCAGAGTACGACAGCTTTGGCGTGATTTCGCGTCAAGCGAGCTACGAGCGAGCCAGGGCCCTGCGTCTCACTTTCCGACGAGGACGAAAGCGGCCCAGTAGTAGGGCAGGTCGTGGCCGTCGTGTTCGCTGCGGACGCGCTGGCGCATCTCGAGCTGGGCCTGCTTGAGGGCTTCGTGCTTCTCGATGCCGCTGAGCCACTTCTGGTAGAAGAGCTTCATCAACTCCAGCGTCTCTTTGTCGGGCACCGACCAGAGCGACATCATCACCGACTGCGCGCCGGCCTCTTCAAGGGCGCGCCGCAGGCCGAAGACGCCTTCGCCGTTCTTCACCTCGCCCTGCCCCGTGTTGCAGGCCGACAGCACCACCAACTCGGTGCCGGTGAGGTCGAGGTTGCCTGCCTCGAGCGCGGTGAGGACGCCG
>Ga0182015_10004244_pt1 | contig 15529 bp, 12 predicted proteins | sample 712P3MmetaG_FD_120478 | JGI IMG/M metagenome (GOLD analysis project Ga0182015, IMG submission 120478) | Permafrost microbial communities from Stordalen Mire, Sweden - 712P3M metaG | ecosystem: Environmental > Terrestrial > Soil > Wetlands > Permafrost | place: Sweden: Stordalen | collected... | reverse complement strand
CTGCGTTTACAGTACTAGTACTGTAGTACTCATCCAGCCGCGATGACCCACAAAAGATGCTGTTTCGACCCAACCCTGCCTCGGGCGTTCCGATCTACCTCCAGCTCATGGAGCAGGTGAAGCATGCGGTCGAGACGGGGGCGCTGCGGCCGGGGGAGCAATTGCCGGGCATCCGGCGTTTGTCGGAGAAGCTTGTGATCAATCCGAATACCGTGGCGAAGGCTTATCGCGAGCTCGAGCACGAGGGCATCGTGGAGCTGCGCCAGGGGGCGGGTGCGTTCGTGGCGGCCGGGGTGGGCACGCAGGCTCAAGCCGAGAAATTCCGCGGCGCGACGGCGATTGTCGCCGCCGCGCTGAAGCGATTGCGCGCCCACGGATTGACGGACGAGGAGATCCGCCGGCTGCTCGAGGCCGCGCTCACCGACGTCTCGGGCAAAGGGAAAGCCAATGACTGAATCCAACCTGATCGAAACGACCGGTCTCTCGAAGCGCTACCCCGATGTGATCGCGCTGGATGGCCTCGAGCTCGCGGTCCCGGTGGGCTCGATTTATGGACTGCTCGGGCGCAACGGTGCGGGGAAAACGACGGCGATCAAGATTCTGATGGGTATGGTGCATCCCACCGGGGGCAGCGCTCGCGTCTTTGGCCTGCCGGCGAACGAGGCCGCGGCGGGGGTCGCCATTCGTCAACGTACGGGGTTCGTCAATGACGAGCGAAGTCTTTACGACTACATGACTGTCGCGGAGATGATTGCGTTCACGGCGAGCTTCTTTCCGCGCTGGCGCAGCGACATGGCGAAGCGGTATGTGCAGAGCCTCGATCTGCCGGAATCTCGCGTGGTCAGGGCGTTGTCGCGCGGGACCCGCACGAAGCTCGCGTTATTGCTGGCGTTCTGCCGAGGGGCGGACCTCCTGATTCTCGATGAGGCGACCTCGGGGCTCGATCCGGCTGCGGCGGACGAAGTTCTGCAGGCGCTGGTCGCGCATGTCGCGGGCGACGGCGCGACGGTGTTTTTCTCGTCGCACCAGATTGGCGAGATCGAGCAGATCGCGGACCAGGTCGCGATCATCGATCGTGGCCGCAGCGTCCTTGCCGGGGGGCTGGATGAGCTGCGCGGCGCTTATCGGCGCATCGAGCTCGTGTTCGACGGCGATGCGCCGGCGGCGGTATTTCGCGGTCCGGGCGTCGCTCGAGTCGAGCGCCAGGGGCGGGTGCTCACCGTGCTCGCGAGCAGCAACGCCGCGGGGCTTCTGGAGGAGGGGCGATCGTTCGGGCCGGTGTCGGTCGAGGCGAGGCCCGTGACGCTCAGAGAGATCTTCCTGGACATCGTCTCGAGGGAGCGCTGACATGCTCTGGCACAAGGCTTGGATCGACACGCGCTGGCGCTTCTTGATCGGACTCGTGGTCCTGGTCGGGCTGGCGATCGAGAACGTGTTCTACTTTTCGTCGGCACAGACCCTCAATCTCGGCGCGGTACCGGGGGCCGCGGGTTGGCTGGCCGATCAGCTGCGCGAGATCGCGCACCTTTCGCAATCCTTCGGCGGCTACATCTGGGTTCAGTTCGTCCGCCAAAACCTGGCGCAGCCCTGGATCATCCTCGCCGCGTTGCTGGGAGCGGAGGGATTGGTCTCGGGACGCCGGGGTGGATTGTTCACGCTCTCGCTACCGGTGTCGCGTAGCCGCCTCTGCGCGGTGCGAGTGGCGACGGATCTCGCGGAGCTCGCGCTCCTCGCGCTCGTTCCGATGGGGATCGTCTCGGTCGTGGCGCCGGCCGTCGGACATGCCTATGCGCTGGCCGATGCGCTGGTCTATGGGATCGGAGTCTTTCTCGGCGGGGCGGTGTTTTATGCCCTGGCGCTTTGGCTCTCGACGGTGTTCAACGACCGGTGGAGGCCCATCGTCATCAGCTTGGCGGTGGCGGCCGGGCTCATTTTCTGCCGAAACCTGACGCCGGCGCTGTCGGCCTTCAGTCCCGTCAGCGTCATGGCCGGGGAAAGCTATTTCCGCACCGGCGAGCCGGCGTGGGCGGGACTTCTCGCTTGGCCGCTCGTGTCGGCGGGGCTGATCTTCGCCGCGGTGAGATCCATTCAGGCGCGGGACTTTTGAAGGTGTCACGGACATGACGGCGATCATTTCCCTCAAGTCGGTGACCAAGCGCTACGTCCGCGGAAAGCAGCCCATTGAAGTGCTGCACCGGCTCGATATGGAAGTGGAGCAGGGCGAGTTCCTGTCCTTGATGGGTCCTTCGGGGTCGGGGAAGACCACGCTTCTCAACCTCATCGCGGGGCTCGATCATCCCACCGACGGCGAGGTCCTCGTCGCCGGGGAGCGCATCGATCGGTTGTCGGGCACGGCGCTTTCCCGATGGCGCGCGCGCCACATCGGCTTCGTGTTCCAATTCTACAATCTGCTACCGGTATTGACGGCGCAGCAGAATGTCGAAATACCGCTGCTGCTCACCGATCTGTCCTCCGCGCAGCGCAAGAATAGTGCCCGCGTGGCGCTCGAACTCGTCGGGCTCGAGGATCGTGCGACCCACAAACCGAACGAGCTATCGGGCGGGCAACTGCAACGGGTCTCGATTGCGCGCGCGCTCGTGTCGGATCCGACGCTATTGGTGTGCGACGAGCCGACGGGCGATCTCGACCGGGAGAGTGCGGGCGAGATCTTGAAGCTGCTGCAGATGCTCCATCGCGAGCACGGCAAGACGCTGCTGATGGTGACCCACGATCCGATCGCCGCCGACTACGCCTCGCGCACGCTGCACCTCGACAAGGGCAGTCTCGTGGTAGCGCCGCTCAAGAGCGTGGCGTGAAATATTTCATCCTCATCTGGGCCGGATTGTGGCGCAAGAAGGTGCGCACGCTCCTCACCATCGCATCGATCGTCATGGCGTTTCTGCTATTCGGTCTGCTGCAGGGGATCAATCAAGACATCAAGAATGGATTGAGCGACTCGAGCAACGACCGATTGTGGACCACGAGCAGCGCGGGGGCATTCAACTCGATGCCTATCAATCTGCTGGAGCGGATTCAACGGCTCCAGGGCGTGCGGGCCATCGCTCATGTCAGCTTCTTCGGCGGGTATTTTCGGGACGCCAGGAATTCGCTGCCCGCGCTCGCGACGGGTGTGGATCAGCTCGCAGCGGTCTATCCGGAGCTCAACATCACCCGGGCGCAGATCGATGCGATGAAGTCGACGCGCACGGGCGTGCTCATCGGGCGGCCGTTGGCGGAGAAATATGGGTGGAAGGTCGGCGATAAGATTCCGGTCGGGACGACGCTATGGACGAACAACGAGGGTGGAAACAACTGGATCTTCGACGTGGTTGGAATTTATGAAGCGGCGCCGAAATACGCCCGAACCTCGCTCGGCAGCGGGTTTTGGATCAATTATGACTACTGGGACGAGGCGCGGCTGTCGGATCGCCACCGCGTGGATCAGTTCATCATTCAAATCGATGATCCTCGTCATGCGACCGCGATCGCCGGGGCGATTGACGGGCTGTTCGCGAATTCATCGGACGAGACGCGCACGCAGACGGAGAATTCGGCGATTCAATCGCAGCTCAAAGAGCTCGCGGACATCGACTTCATTGCGAATTCGATCGTGGGCGCGGTGATGTTCACGCTGTTGTTCCTGACGGCGAATACCATGATGCAATCGATGCGCGAGCGGATTCCGGAGATTGCGGTACTGAAGACGCTCGGATTCGGGGACGGGACGCTCTGTACGCTGGTTCTGGTTGAGTCGCTGCTGCTCTGCTGTTTTGCCGCGGCGCTCGGGCTTCTGATGTCGGCGTTCGCCATCCCATTTGTCGGCACCGCTCTCGGTACGCGGGCGCTTCCACCGGTCGTGATTCTGGGAGGGGTGGGCATTGCGGTGGCGTTGGCGATCATCAGTGCGCTGCCGCCGGCGCTGCGCGCGCAGCGACTGAACATCGTCGATGCCCTGGCGGTGCGGTGACCCATGAGCACCTGGACGCAGATTGGCGCCGTCTCCGCAATGAATATCCGCAGCCTGCCGAGTCGGATGGGCGCGTCGTCCGTCGTCATCGTCGGGATCGCGGGGGTCGTGGCTGTATTGATCTCGGTGCTGGCGATGTCGACCGGGTTGGTGAAAGCGCTTCAGCCGACGGGTCCCGAGAATCGAGCGATTGTGGTGCGGACCGGCGCGAATGCGGAGATCGTCAGTGTGTTGACCCATGAAGAGGCGCAGGCCGTTGCCGATTCGGCCGGCATCAAAAGGGGTGCGGACGGCCGCGCGCTGGCTTCGCCTGAAGTCTTGATGAGCTTCAATTTGTTCCGCAGGGATCATATCGAGGCCAATGTTCCGTTTCGCGGCATCGGGCCGGAAGGCTTCGCCGTTCATCCCGAGATCAAGATCACCCGCGGGCGGCCGTTTCGGCCCGGTTTGGCCGAATTGGTGGTGGGCGAGTCCGCGCAGCGGCTGTATGGCGCGCTTTCCATCGGGTCGGAGGTCAAATTGCGGGGTACGCGGTGGGCGGTGGTGGGCACGTTCGCGTGCGGGCATTGCGCGCATGAATCCGAGCTCATCGCCGATGCTGAGACGCTCAATTCCGTGTATCGGCGAGGCAGCGTGATCCAGAGTGTGCTCGTGGTGATCGATCCCCGCTCACGCTTCCAGGCCTTCAAGGATGCGATCACGACCAACCCCGAGCTCAAGGTGGATGTCGCGACGGAACAGGAGTTCGGCAGCCAGGAATCCGAGACCACCAATCGCATTTTGTCGATCGTGGCCTATGTCATCGGCGGCATCATGGCGGTGGGGGCGATCTTTGGCGCGCTCAACACGCTCTATTCGGCGGTCAGCGCGCGCTCACGGGAGATCGCCACCCTTCGGGCGATTGGATTTGGGCCGGTGCCGCTGGTGGTTTCGGTGTTCGTGGAGGCACTGCTGCTGGCACTCATCGGTGGCGCGGGCGGGGCGCTGATCGCCTGGCTGTTGTTCAACGGTCATTCGGTGAACTCCGTCGGCGGTGATATGGGCGGACAGCTCATCTTCGACCTCGCGGTGACGCCGGGGCTCATGATGCTCGGCATCGCCTGGGCGTGTCTCATTGGGCTGATCGGCGGACTGTTTCCGGCGATTCGGGCCGCTCGGCTGCCGATCGCCACGGCGTTGCGGGCGGCGTAGCGGTGCACGACGAAAACATGAATGGTCGATCGGCGGCCCGGGTGTTGGGCGTATTGGCGCTGTCGCTCACGGGGGCGGGGTGCGCCGTTGGACCGGACTTCAAGCCGCCGGCGGCTCCGGCCACGCAGGGCTATACGCGCGGTGAGCTGCCGGGCGGCACGGAGGCGGAGGCGAGCGACGGCGTGGCGAGCGATCGGACCGGCGGCGTGGCGAGCGACTGGCCTGGCGGCGAGACGCAGCGCTTTCGAGTCGCGCAAGATCTGCCGGGGCCATGGTGGACGCTGTTCGGGTCGGCGACGCTTGCGCGGTTGATCGACGAGGCGCTGGCGAAGTACCCGGACATCGCTTCGCAGCAGGCTGCGTTGCGGGCGGCACGCGAGAACGTGCGGGCCGCGCAGGGCGGGTTGTTTCCGCAGATTCAGGGGGCGGTGAACGGCACCCGCGAGCAGGTGAGCGGGGGCTCGGTCGGGCCGGGCTTTCCTGGGTTCCTCGCCAACGTGTATCAGGCGAATGTGGCCGTGTCCTACCCATTGGATGTGTTCGGCGTCGAGCGGCGCGCCGTGGAGGGGGCGCAGGCTCAAGCGTTGGCGCAGAAGTTCAGGCTCGAGGCGAGCTATCTCGCCTTGACGGCCGGCGTGGCGTCCACGGCGATCCAACTCGCGTCGGTGCGTGAGCAGATCGCGGCCACGCGCGAGATCATCGCGCTGGAAGAGAAGCAGCTGGGCATCATCGAGCGCCAATTCGAGCTCGGCAGTCACACGCGCGCCGATGTGCTGCAGCAGCAGGCGAACCTCGCCTCGGTTCGCGCGACGCTGCCGCCGCTGCAGCAGCAAAGTGCGATGGCGGAACACCAGTTGGCGGTGCTGACGGGGCAGTTTCCGCATGAGGCGGCGCGGGTGGAGCTCGATCTCGCGGCTCTCACGCTGCCCCGCGACCTGCCCGTGAGCCTGCCCTCCGCGTTGGTGGCGCAACGCCCGGACATCCGGCAACAGGAAATGATGATGCGTCAGGCGAGCGCCGCGATTGGGGTCGCCACGGCGAATATGTTGCCGCAGCTGACCTTGACCGGCGCGTACGGTGGCGAGTCGTTGAAATTCGCGAGCCTGGTCACGCCGGGCTCCAACGCCTGGAATGTCGTCGCGGGAGTGACGCAGCCGCTGTTCGCAGGCGGCACGCTGCGGGCGAAGCGGCGCGCGGCCATCGACAGCTACGATCAGGCGAGTGCGCAGTACCGGCTCATCGTGATCGAGGCCTTTCAGAACGTGGCCGATACGTTGACGGCGCTGGACAATGATGCGCACGCGCTCAAGTTCCAGCATGACGCGGTCAACGTGACCACGGCGAGCCTCGACTTGATTCAGAAGCAGTATCACGACGGTGCGCAGAACTATGTGTCGCTGCTTGCCGCGCAGCAGGCCTATCAGCAGGCGCGCCTCGCGGACGTGCGGGCGGTGGCGAGCCGCTATACCGATACCGTTGCGCTGTTTCAGGCGTTGGGAGGCGGGTGGTGGAACCGCAGCGATCAATGACTTCAGGAGAGCCCGCCATGGACCCGAAGACCGCGCTGCTCGATCAGCTGCGGATTGATCGGAGGGAGACGCCTGCCCGTGCCGGGGAGCGGCTCAAAGGGTGGATCGGACTCGGTGCGGCCGCGGCGGTCGTGGTGGCCGGCCTTGCGATATTCGCCTTCACGCGGGAGGGGGTGGCCGTGCACTCCGCGGTCGCGATGGCGGACGGAGCGGGGGGCGCATCGAGCGGCGGCGGCTCGTTACTGGATGCGTCGGGTTATGTGGTGGCGCTGCGAGAGGCGACGGTGTCGGCGAAGAGCATCTATAAGGTCCGTGAGGTGTTGGTGCAGGAGGGCCAGCCGGTGAAGGAGGGCGAGCTCATGGCCACGCTCGATGACACCAATGCGCGCGCTGCGCTCGAGCAATCCAAAGCGCAGGTGAAGCAACTCGAGGCGACGGTGTTGGCGGCGAAGCTTGCGGCCGATGACGCGCGGCCGATCTTTCTGCGCGATCGGACGCAATTGGGCGAGGGGCTGATCAGCCGGGAGAGCTTCGATACGTCGAAAGCCAACTACGACGCGGCACAAGCCGCGGTGTCGGTCGCCGAAGGGAATTTGGATGTTGCGAAGGCCGCGGTGCAGGTGAACCAGCGATACGAGGACGACACCGTCATCAAAGCGCCCTTCGACGGCGTGGTCACCGTCAAGAGTGCTCAGCCCGGTGAGATCGTCTCGCCGCAATTTCTGGGCGGCGGCGGCATTGCAAAGATCGTCGACATGGGGTCGCTCGAGGTGGACGTCGATGTGGGGGAGAACTTCATCAATCGCGTGCACCCGGAACAGGCGGTCACTATCACGCTCAATGCATATGCCGACCAGGCGATGGCGGGGCGGGTCATTGCCATCATCCCAACCGCGGATCGTTCGAAAGCGACGGTCAAAGTCCGCATCGGCTTCGACGAGAAGGATCCGCGCATCGTGCCGGAGATGGGAGCGCGGGTTTCGTTCTTGGACGGGGCATCAGCCGCGCGCGCGGGCGGTTCGCCTGCTCAACCGGCGGTGGTGGTTCCGCTCGAGGCGGTCCGGATCGAGGGCCATGCGGGGGTCGGCGACACGGGCATCGGCCATACCGGCATCGTGTTCGTGATCAGCGGCGATCGCGTGCTACGGAGCGCGGTTCGGCTCGGCGCGCGGAGCGCCGGCGGGCAGACGATTCTGGCGGGGCTCAAGCCGGGGGCCCAAGTGGCGGTCGGCGATTTGAGCAAGTTGGCCGACGGGTCACGCGTTCGCGTAATTCAATAGAGGGTGGTGCGATGGTCGCTAATTGGAAATCACGTTTTTTACTGGGTGGAGTCGCAGCCCTTGGCTTGGCGGGGATGAGCGTCGCGCAGGCGCCACTGACCGCGCAGGCGGCCGGGCAGTCGCCACCGGCTTTGACGCGCGCGGACCTCGAGGCCTTTCTCGACGGCATCGTGCCGTACGCGCTCGAGCGAGGAGATGTGGCGGGGGCCGTCGTGGTGGTGGTCAAGGACGGGCAGGTGTTACTGCAGAAGGGGTACGGGTATGCCGATGTGGCGGCGAAAACGCGCGTTTCGCCGGAGGACACGCTGTTTCGCACGGGATCGGTGGGAAAGCTCTTTACCTGGACCGCGGTCATGCAGCTCGTCGAGCAGCACAAGATCGATCTCGATCGCGACGTCAATGACTATTTGGATTTCAAGATACCGCCTGCGTTTGGCAAGCCGATCACGATGCGTGAACTCATGCAGCACACGGCGGGCTTCGAGGACCATGCCAAGCACATCTTTGTCGACAGCACGCGCTATCAGCTGTCGGTCGAGCGGTTCCTGAAGGAAAACATCCCGCCGGGGATCTTTCCGCCGGGCGAGGTGCCGGCCTATTCCAACTACGGCGCGACGCTCGCGGGGTATATCGTGGAACGGATTTCGGGCGAGCCGTACGCGCAGTACGTCGAGCGCCATATCTTTGCGCCGTTGGGCATGGATCACAGCAGCCTCGAGCAGCCGTTGCCGACGACCCTCGCGACCCATATGTCGCAGGGGTACGACCTTGGCTCAGGACCGCCGCAGACCTTTGAGCTCGTGAATATCAGTCCCGCCGGCGGCGCCGCCAATACGGGCGCCGACATGGGGCGCTTCATGCTGGCGCACTTGAATGACGGGCAGTTGGGCGAGGTGCGGATCCTGGAGCCGGCGACGGCGGAGCTCATGCACCGCCAATCGTTTCAGGCCACGCCGCCGTTGCCGGGATTCGCGCTCGGTTTCTATCACGAAGACCGGAACGGGCACGAGGTCATCGCGCATGAGGGGGACACCAATTTTTTTCATAGCAACCTCGAGCTCTTGCTGGATGAACACGTGGGCTTCTTCATCGCCGTGAACAGCCTGGGCAAGGACGGGGCGGGCGGCGTCATCCGCAACGCGGTGTTCAACGAGTTCGCGGACCGCTATTTCCCAGCGCCTCCCACGGGACCCGAGCCGACGCTCGGCAGCGCCCACCGGGACGGTGCGTTGCTGGCGGGAGACTATCACTTGAGCCGGCGCATGCAGACCAATCTGCTCGATTTCGTGTATCTGATCGGACAAACAAAGATCGCGCAGGCTGCCGACGATACGCTGACCGTCGCCGGCACGAACACCCTCGGTGGGGCGACGAAGCGCTGGCGCGAAGTGGCGCCGTTCGTCTGGCGGGACTTGGACGGCCACGATCGAATGGCGGCGAGCGTCAAGGATGGCGTGGTCACCGCGGTGTGGTTCGATGAAACGGTGCCGGCGTTCGTGCTGCAGCGAGTGCCTGGTGCACGCGACAAGAACTGGATATTGCCGCTGCTGGGCGTGTCGCTGGTGACTCTATTGATCGCAGCCGTCTCCTGGCCGGTCGGGGCGATGCTGCGCCGGCGCTATGGGAGCGCGTTCGCTCTCACGGGCTCGCGCGCTGTGAGTTATCGGCTGGTCAGGATCTGCGCCATCGTGGATCTCGTGTTTGTCGGCGGCATGCTCGCGACCATCACCTACATCGGGTCCAAAACGACGGCGCTCGACGGCTCGAACGATTGGGTGCTGCGGCTCTTTCAAGTCGTTGGCGCGATAGGGCTGGTGGGGATCCTGGTCGGGCCCTGGAATGTCGCCGAGATTTGGCGTGATCGGTCGGCGGGGTGGTGGGCGAAAGCGGGGGGCATCGGGCTCGCGGTGGCCTTGATCGCCACCAGCGTGTTGGGATGGATGGTGCATCTGCTGACCCTCAGCCTGAATTACTGAGGGGCTGGACGGCTAGCGTCGAGAAGTCGGACGGCTAGCGTTTGCTCTTTTTTGCCGCCTTTTTAACGGGCTGAGCGGGGTCGGACGGCGGGGCCGAGGCGGCGGGTTCCGCCTCTCCGTGCAGCGACAGCAGGGATTGCATCAGGCTCTCGTCGGGGCTAGAGCACACGCCGAGAACGGTGGCCTCGTCGCAGCCCTCGGCGGTGAGGTAGCCGTGTCCCATGTTGCTGTCGAGGTAGATCGACTCTCCGACAGTCAAGATCACCGGATCGTAGAACTCGGTAATGACCTTGATACTGCCTTCCAGCACGTAGATATATTCTTCACCGGAGTGATGCACGAGCTCGCCGAACTCTTCGGCGCTCTTGGCGCGGATGCGGGTCAGAATCGGGATCATGCGCTTCTTGCGCAGCTCCGGACACATATAGAAGTAGTCGTAATTCTTGGTGTTGACACGGACGGCATCGATGACCCGGCCGATGCTTCGGCGTGCGGTCACGGCCGCATCGACGGTGCCCGCCGGGTCGGCGAACAGCTCGGATATCCGGATGTTGAGCCGCTGGCTCAAGTGCACCAGCTTGTCGTAGGAGAGGGTCAGCCGGTCATGTTCGACTTTGGAGAGCGTGGAGACGGGAATGGCGGTGCGTTCGCTCATTTCCTTCAGCGTCCAGCCATGTCGAGAGCGCAGCGCGCGTAGCAGGCTTCCCAGCGTCGGATGACGCACTTTCATATCCATACCGTTCCCTTTGCGAGTGAAGTCGCAATCACAGCTTGGATCGCTCTCAAAAACAATAGCGCCCACTCCGAATCTGCATTGTAGCCGGAATAGAGAAATGGGTTGACAGTTTTCTGTCCAGGATCATACTGACCCAATTGCGACAAGCCGCGGATGCGCTGATCGCAGTCATCGACAGCTGCAGGATCGGGAGACGCCATGAACAAAATGATCACGTCGGCGGTGCTGTGTCTTATTCAGGCGGGCGCTTTTTTTCCATGGACGTCCGTGGTGGCGCAGACCACGGCGCAGACCACGGCGCAAACCTCGGCGCATTCCTCGGGGAGCGATGCGAATAACCTGGAAACCATCGTGGTCACGGCGGAAAAACGTGAGGAGCGCCTCGCGGATGTCCCGATGAGCGTGACCGCGCTCGGCGGCAACCAGCTCGACGCATTGCAGGATCGAAGCTTCGCGGACTACGCGGCGCTGGTGCCCGGCCTGTCATTGGCCAGCTCCCAGCCCGGCCAAACCCGGCTCACGTTGCGGGGCGAGAACGCGGGCGGCGTGGGCTCGACGGTGGCCGTTTATGTGGATGAGTCGCCGTTCGGATCGAGCACCGCGCTCCTGAACGGCTCGGTCAACACCGGCGATTTCGATACCTGGGACATGCAACGCATCGAAGTGCTGCGCGGGCCGCAAGGCACGCTGTACGGCGCGAACAGCGAAGGCGGCATTCTCAAGTTCGTCACCAACGCGCCACAGCTCGGCACCTTGTCGGGGGCCGCGGAAGTGAGCGGCGATCATGTGGCGAACGGCGGCACCGGCGGCGACGTGCGTGGCATGTTGAATCTTCCGCTCGGCGACAAGATGGCGTTTCGGGTGAGCGCCTCCGATGAAGACGTGCCGGGCTACATCAGCGATCCGGAACACCAGGAAAGCGGGGTCAATGGCGGGCACAAGGAAAGCGGGCGCGCCTCGCTTCTCGCCGCACCGACGGATGACCTCACGATTCGACTGACGGCTACCGCACAGGAATCGAAATATGGCGGCGTGAACACGGTCGATGTGAACCCCTACACGTTGCAGCCGCTGTACGGTGGGCTGACGCAGGAGCGTTTCCTGTCCGAGCCGAGCAATTTCAAGTACGAGAACTACAACGCCACCGTGGATTGGAATGCGGGGCCGTTTCGGGTGTTGTCGAGCACGAGTTACGGGATCCTCAATACGTACACGGGCAGCGACGTGACGCCCTTGTACGGTGGGCTGGCCGGTGCGCTGTTCGGAGGAGCTCCGGCCGCCGTGCTGGACGATAACGTGGGCTTGAGGAAACTCACGCAGGAGCTTCGGTTGACCTCGCCCGCGGCCGAAACGCTCGAATGGCAGGTGGGCGGGTATTTCACCCACGAGATCGGCGAGCTCAATGAGTATCTCGACGGCATCGCGCTCCCCGGCGGCACGTTGCTGGGGTTGATCGAGCAACCCATCATCCAATCCAGCTACAAGGAGATCGCGGGATTCGGCGATGTGACCTACCACTTCAATTCGCAATTCGATCTGCAGGTGGGCGGCCGCTACTCGCACAACGATCAGACAACCACCCAGATCACCAACTTCAACCCGCTGCTCGGGGCGACGCAAGTCGTCAATGGCGCGTCCAACGGCAATGTGTTCACGTATTCGGTGGCGCCATTGTTTCATATCAATTCGGATAACTCGGTGTATGCGCGCTTCTCGACGGGCTTTCGCCCGGGCGGTCCGAACGCGATTCCTCCGGGCAACCCAACCGTGCCGGCGGCCTACGGCTCGGACAAGACCACCAACGTCGAGGTCGGAGTGCGCTCGAGCCAGCTGGGGGGTGCGTTCTCGATGGATGTCGCGATCTATCACATCGACTGGAAGAACATTCAGCTGTTCGAGGTGGTCGATGCCTTCGGCGTCAACGGCAATGGCGGCACGGCGCGAACCCAGGGTCTCGAATGGCAGTTCGGCTATGTCCCGGTGCAAGGCCTGAAGTTCGAGTGGACCGGAGCCTATACGGAGGCGAAGCTCACCTCCCCGGCGCCGGCGTTGAATGCGAATTCGGGGGATCCTTTGCCGTACGCACCGAAGTGGAGCACGGCACTCGATGGCGAATACGACTGGGTGCTATTTCAAGACTACCAGGGCTTCGTGGGCTCGACCTGGAGTTACGTGGGCTCGCGCAGCAGCGATTTCGCGAGCTCGGCGGCCCTGGTGCCGGTGCAGATCGTACTGCCGAGCTACAACACCACCGACGTTCGCCTCGGCGTGAAAAAAGCTCACTACACGGTGACGCTGTATGGCAAGAACCTGACCGACGCGCGCGGCATCACGGACTTCGAGAGCAGCGGTGCCCCTTACACGGTGGTGACCGTCATTCAGCCCCGTACCGTCGGCGTGACACTGAACGCGACATTCTGAGCATGCGGCCGGCAGCGAGTGTGGAGGTCATCGAGCTGCCCCATCCCTACCTTTTGTTCCTCGGCGACACGACGGAACCGGCGTATGCGAAGACCGCCTTCGGGCTGCGCGATTGGGCCGGGGAGCGCTGCGTGGGCGAGTGGTCCTGCGGGGGCACCGCCATCACGACGGGCCTTCCCCGGCTGACGCCGCGAGAAGCGCGCGAGCGCGGCGCGCGTTCGCTGGTGGTGGGGGTGGCGAACGTCGGCGGCGTCATCAACGAGAGCTGGATGGGGCCGATGATCGAGGCGCTCGAAGCGGGCCTCGATATCGTGAGCGGACTGCACACCAGGTTGAGCGACTCGCCGCCGCTCAAGAGCGTGGCGGCGCGTTGCGGGCGGCGCCTGATCGATGTGCGCACCCCGCCTCGGGACATTCCGATCGCGTCGGGGCGCAAGCGCTCGGGCAAGCGGTTGTTGACGGTCGGCACGGATTGCGCGCTGGGGAAAAAATACAGCGCGTTGGCGCTCGCGCGGTCGTTCGCCGCGCGGGGGCTCGATGTGAATTTTCGGGCCACCGGGCAGACTGGGATCCTGATCGCGGGTGCGGGCATTCCGATGGATGCGGTGGTCGCGGACTTCGAGGCGGGCGCGGCGGAAATGCTGAGTCCGGATGCGGCGCCGGAGCACTGGGACGTGATCGAGGGGCAGGGGTCGCTGTTCCATCCGGCGTATGCGGCGGTGTCGCTCGGACTCCTGCACGGCAGCCAGCCGGATGTGATCGTGGTGTGTCACGAGCCGGGGCGCACTCATATTCTCGGCTATCCGCAGTACCTCATCCCGGAGATTGCGGAGACCATCGATTTGAACCTGCGTCTCGCGCGGCGCACGAATGCAGGGGCGCGATGCGCCGGGGTCAGCTTGAATACGTCGCGGCTCGGGGCGGAGGGTGCACGGGAACTGCTGGCGGCGGAACGTGCGCGGCTGGGGGTGCCGGTCGCGGATCCGATGCGGGGCGGGGTGGAGTTCGAACGGCTGGTCGATGCGTGCCTCGAGTAGGGGAATCGGCCGACCACTGCGACGCTTAAGGGGAACATCATCGTGGGCATCAAAATTCTCGGGGCGGTTCTCGTGGCATTCACGGCGGTGGCGGGCGCTGCGCAGCGGACTGCCGCGCCGCGAACGGTTGGGGCGGCGGGACCGGCGGTTGCGGTGACGAACCCGGTGCGGGACGCGGCGGCGGGGGCGCCACCCGCATCGGCGGCGCCGTCAGCGAACGGGTCCGGCGCCGTCGCGTTGACGACGGAAGATCTCAATGCGTGGCTCGATGGCTACCTGCCTTATGCGTTGCACACGAGCGACATCGCGGGAGCGGTCGTCGCGGTGGTGAAGGATGGGCAGATCCTGGCGGAGCGCGGCTTTGGGTATTCGGATGTCGCCAAGCGCACTCCGGTGGATCCGAAACTGACCTTGTTCCGGCCGGGATCGGTGTCGAAGTTGATCACTTGGACTGCGGTGATGCAGCTGGTCGAGCAGGGGAAGATCGATTTGGATGTCGATGTGAACCGGTATCTGGATTTCAAGATTCCTGCGCGCGACGGGAAGCCGATCACGATGCGCAATCTCATGCAGCATACCGCGGGGTTCGAGGAGCAGGCGAAGGGCATCATTTCCGAGGACCCGCATGCGCCCGGGTTCGAGGAACTGCTCAAGCAGTGGGTGCCGGAGCGGATATTTGCGCCGGGCACGACGCCGGCGTACTCCAATTATGGCGCCTCGCTCGCGGGCTACATCGTGCAGCGCGTGTCGGGCGAGTCGTTCGACGATTACTTGGACAAACATATTTTCGAGCCGCTGGACATGCAGCACTCGACGTTCCGTCAGCCGCTGCCGGCGAGTCTCGTGCCGTTGATGTCGAAGGGCTACATTCTCGGCTCCGATCCCCCGCACGCATTCGAGATGGTGGGACCTGCGCCGGCGGGCGCGCTGTCCGCGCCCGGTGAGGACATGGCGCATTTCATGATCGCGCATCTGCAGAACGGGGAATACCACGGTCAGCGCATTCTCTCGGCGGCGACGGCGGAAATGATGCACAACAGCCCGCTCACGGTGCTGCCGCCGTTGAACCGGATGGAGCTCGGGTTCTTCGAGACCAACATCAATGGGCGGGAAGTGATCGGACATCTGGGGGACACCGAGTTGTTCCATACCTCGCTGCATTTGTTCCTGAAACAGAATGTGGGGTTCTATGTGTCGTTCAACAGCCGCGGGAAAGACGGCGCCGCCGGTAGCTTGCGGGTCGCGCTGTTCGAGGACTTTGCCGATCGGTATTTTCCGGACGAAGGCGCGGGCGGTGCGGGCGGCGCAGCGGGTGCGGTTCGCGGTGTGGATGAGAAGACCGCGGCGGCGCATGCGGCGATGCTCGCGGGGCATTGGGTGAATTCTCGCGGG
>Ga0182015_10004243_pt1 | contig 15531 bp, 14 predicted proteins | sample 712P3MmetaG_FD_120478 | JGI IMG/M metagenome (GOLD analysis project Ga0182015, IMG submission 120478) | Permafrost microbial communities from Stordalen Mire, Sweden - 712P3M metaG | ecosystem: Environmental > Terrestrial > Soil > Wetlands > Permafrost | place: Sweden: Stordalen | collected... | reverse complement strand
CTGGTCTATGCGGCCATTGCCAGCATTCTGCCATCGTTGACGCTGCCCGCCTACGCCAAGAACCCGATTAACCCCATCGCGGTCGAAGCTTTGAATCCTTGACGAAGGCTTTGATGCAGGCCCTGATCCAGGCTTTGATGCAAGCTTTCTTCCATTTTGCGAGGGGCAGGCAGATTGTCGACGAGGTCAACATTGACTGCCGGCTTCGGGCGAGCTATCGTTGAGCCATCTGGTGTTCGGGAAGGCGGTGCAAATCCGCCACTACCCCGTAACTGTAAGCGCTGAGAGCTTGAACCAATTTGCTCGGGCCACTGGGATGGAACATCCTGGGAAGGCTGTTCAAGTTCGATGATGCGCAAGTCAGGAGACCGGCCAGAGGCCCCCAGGGCTTTTTTCCGCTTCGATGGGAGAGCTGGAAAGCAACCACGCTGATATGGTTTGAAATCAGCACGGACGCCGCCTGTTTATTGGATCCCGCTTCGCGCCAGGGCCTGCCCTGCGCCAGAGGCGACGCATGCAGTCAACCCGCCAAAAGACCGTGACCCTCGTGCTCGGGGGCGTGCGCAGCGGCAAGAGCAACTACGCCCAGCAACTGGGCGACGGCGCCGGTCGTGTGGTGTTTGTGGCCACGGCTGAGGCGCATGACGACGAGATGCGGCGCAAGGTCGAGCGCCACCAAAATACCAGGCCGGCACATTGGCGGACGGTCGAAGAACCTCTGGATTTGGCCGAGACAATCGTCCGCCATGGACCCGATTGCGACCTGATGATCATCGACTGCCTGACTTTTTTCGCTGCCAACCTGCTCGAAGCCAGGGGCGATGATCCGCATTCGATCGAGCAGGCGGTTGAGGATCTTTGCCAGGCGCTCCAGTCCCCTCCCTGCTCCGTTGTGCTGGTTTCTAACGAGGTGGGTAGTGGGGTCGTGCCGGCCTACCCATCGGGTCGACGTTTTCGTGATTTGCTGGGCGAAATGAACCAGAGTGTTGCCCGCGTCGCCTCGAATGTGCTCTTGCTGGTCGCCGGTCTTCCTCTGCTGCTCAAAGGCCAGGTGGAAGCCAGACCCGAACCGGGGATCCGCCTGAAGACCGAGGCCAAGCCTGAGCTCAAACCCGAGGTGACACAATGATCGGGCTGTTGGTAGGAGGCACTGCCAGCGGCGTGGGCAAAACCACGGTGACCCTGGCGATCCTCGCCTGCCTGCGGAGACGCGGCTTTGTGGTGCAACCGTTCAAGGGCGGACCTGACTTTCTCGATACCACGCACCACAGCCGCATCGCGGGGCGAACCGCACGCAATCTCGACACCTGGATGCTCTCTGAGCAAGCGAATCGTGAGGTGCTGGAGTCTGCGTCCTTTGACGCCGATGCAGTGGTCGTGGAAGGCATGATGGGGCTGTTCGACGGCAAGGATGGGGTCACCGAAACCGGCAGCAGTGCGGAGATTGCCAGGCTGCTCGGATTGCCGGTGGTCTTGGTGGTGGATTGTGCCAAGAGCGCGCGTAGCGTGGCCGCGGTGGTGCTTGGCTTTGAGTCCTTTGATGCTGGGCTTCCCCTCTGCGGGATCATCCTAAACCGGGTTGCCGGCCCGAGCCATTACCGGCTGCTGGAAGCGGCCCTAGAGTCCCGTTGCAGGACTCCCATTCTGGGTTGGCTTCCCCGAGAACCACGAATCGCGATCGCGGAGCGGCATCTTGGCTTGCATGCCGCGACGGAGGGCAACTCCCCGGACGACGAGGTCCGGGTCAATGAGGAGATCGACACCCTGGCGAACCTGGCGGAGAAGTACTTTAAGGTCGATGCCATCCTGGCTCTCGATATTGCTGTCCCCCGCGCAAATAAGGTCGCGGAATCGACGCTCGCGAGGGGATCCCAGCGCTTGCGGATCGGCGTGGCCCGGGACCGCGCTTTCTCTTTTTATTACCAAGACAACCTCGACCTGCTGCGCGATCAGGGGGCGGAGATTGTCCCGTTCAGCCCCAGTGCCGACCGGGAGTTGCCGGCGGCGTTGGACGCGCTTTATTTCGGCGGAGGCTATCCCGAACTGTACGCCCGGGAGCTCAGCGAAAACACCCCGATGCTGGACCAGGTGCGTGCCTTTGTGCGCTCCGGGGGACACGTGTATGCCGAGTGCGGTGGTTTGCTCTATCTGTCGCAACAATTGAGCACCAGCGACGGAAGGGTTTATCCTCTTGCCGGAATCGTGCCCCTTGCGATGGAGATGACCAGCAAGCTGGTGGACTTTGGCTACGTCACCATCACGTTTACAAAAGACTGTTTGCTTGGCCCCCGGGGCACCTCCGTTCGCGGCCATAGCTTTCACTATTCCCGCATCTGTTCTTCTTCCGACGCGGCCACCAGCTACCAGGTTGAGTTTTCCCTTTCGGGCAAACAACAGCAGGAGGGATTCACCTGCGGTCCAGTGCTCGCAAGCTATGTCCACCTGCACTTTCGCGCTAACCCCGCGGTGGCGCAACACTTTGCCGCCACGCTTCGGGAAGCCCGGCGAGTAGCGGCGGTGACCGCGTGAGAAAAGGGTTGCTCTACCTCACCCTGTTGCTGGCATCGACATGCTGCCTTCGCCCCGCTTCGGCCAGCCGCATCGTGACCGACGAAGCAGGCCGCAAGGTTACCGTCCCCGACCACCCGCATCGTGTGATTTGCCTCGTGCCCAGTGTCACCGATGCCGTCTTCGCACTCGGATCGGGAGATGACGTGGTTGCGGTGAGCGACTACACGACCTATCCACCAGAGGCGCTAAAAAAACCGAGCGTGGGCAGCCTGGTAAAGCCCTCGATTGAGACCATCCTATCTTTTCATCCCGACCTGGTAGTGGGCACCCAGATACCCGGATCGTTGGAAACGGCGACGCAATTGGAAGCTGTTGGCGTACCGGTTTACCTGGTTGACCCTCATGGTCTTGCCGGCATCCTGCAGTCGGTTACGGACCTTGGTGAAGCGCTCAATCGTGTTCCGCAGGCAGCGGCGTTGAATGCAAATCTTTCTCGCCGTATCGAAGCAGTAAGGGCACGCACTGCTGGTAAGACCGCTCCGCGGGTTCTGGTTACCGTGTGGTACGACCCGATTATTACCATCGGCAAGCATGCGTTCATCACCGAAATTATCGAGGCCGCTGGGGGCAGATCGGTGACGGACGATCTGGTTCCGGATTGGCCACAGGTCAGCATGGAGGCGGTGCTTAGTCGTTCTCCGGATGCTCTTTTGCTGGTTCGCGGGGGTAGGGTGACCCTGAGTGCGTTGCAGAGCCGGCCCGGCTGGAACAGCCTTCCGGCCGTGAAGGGAGGCAAGGTGTATTACGTGGACCCAGGGATACAGGATCCAAGTCCGGTTGCTATTGGTGCCTTGGAGGAGATGGCCAAGGAGTTTCATCCTTAGGGTTTTGGTTTGAGGGAGGGCGACCAGGGATGGGGTTCGCGGCTGCGGAAAAAGTCGCTGAATGAAGGGTACGGCCTTTAGGCCGTACATCTAGTTAGACAACCGAGCGGCCTTTAGAGTGTGCGTGAGAACCGGCGAAAAAGCCACAGCAGGTCCCTCCACTACGCTACCCCGGATTTCCTGTTGATATTGGTGGCGCTGGCAAACTTCATGCGGCTTTCCTTAACGAAAGCCGCACACGCGGACGTTGGTGAGTGCCGCGTGGCAGGAAATCCGGGTGCGCTCCGGTCGGGATGACAATTCATTTGCAAGAAAGTAGGTTCTTTCTTCGAGGATATGGGTAAATCGCACAACAAAATTGTCATCCCGACCGGAGCGCAGCGTAGTGGAGGGACCTGCTGTGGCTTTTTCCCCGGTTCTCACGCACACTCTGAAGCCCGTACCTTCATCCATCGAGTTTTTCGCAGCCTGTATAGCCGTGCTATTCCTTCGACGGGTTTAGTTACTGCAGAAGCAGAGAACGGATTATTTCCGTTCTTACGACAATAATCACAGCAAGGTGACGAGAAGGCGGTGTGAATCCGCCACTACCCCGTAACTGTAAGCGCAGAGAACCCGGCACGATCCATGCCACTGGGACGAATTTCCTGGGAAGGCAGTCGAGGTTTGTTGACGCGCAAGTCAGGAGAACGGCCTTGCTTTACCAACTCGAGGGAGTCCGTACATGTTGAACTTTTCTATCTTGCGAAACATCTTCGTTTGTTCTTTCCTGATCGCGGCGTTCGCAGCTTATGGCGCCGAGAGCGGCACCTTGCGCGGTACCGTAACCGACCCGCTGGGCGCGGTCATTGTCTCGGCGACGGTGGAGTTGCTGGACGGTACATCGATTGCCGGCAAGACTTCCACCGATGCTGCCGGGAACTATGTGTTCCCGTTGCAGAAGTCGGCTCGTTACCAGGTTCGAGCCGTTGCGCCCACGTTCCAGTCCACTACCAGCGATGCGGTCTTCGTGAGCGCTACTGGCAGAGCCCAGATGGACATTACCCTCGCGACGCAGACGCTGACGCAACAAGTTACGGTGACGGCGACAGGACGGCCTACCCCCGAAGCGCAATTGGGCGCGCCGGTCACTGTGCTCGACGCGGATCAGTACCGCTACGCGACGGAGGTGCAGGATCCGTTGCGCCTGATTCCAGGTGTCCAGGTGACGCAGACGGGCCAGGCCGGCGGGACCACCGGCTTATCCATACGAGGCGGCAACGTCAACGCCAACAAGGTGCTGATCGACGGGGTCCCTGCCGATGACATTGGCGGTGCGGTTGAATTCGCAAATATCGATTCCGCCGGCATCGATAAGGTGGAAGTGCTGCGGGAGCCGAACAGCGCGCTTTACGGCTCCGATGCCCTGGCGGGCGTGGTGAGTCTCACCACTGCTCGCGGCAGCACTCTGCTTCCCTTGCTGACGTATTCCGGCGACGGTGGCAACTTCAACAGCTTTCGCCAGGTGGGCACGCTGAGCGGTGCCTTTCGGCATTTCGATTACTACTCGGCCTTCGCAAGAACCGACACCCGCAACAATCTGCCCAACGATGCTTTCCACAATGGAACGTATGCGGGAAATTTTGGCTGGACACCGAACACGGCGAACGATCTTCGGTTTACAGTGCGGCACCTTACGGTTGCTGCCGATCAGCCCAACCAGGTGCTCCTGTATGGCATCCCCGATTCCGCCAGCGTAAAGGAGCGGGACAGTTATTACTCCGCGGCCTGGAACAACCAGACCACCGAGAAGTGGCACAACCAGATACGCTACGGCGGCCTACGGTTGCATTACCAATTCACCGACTACGCGGCTACTGGGATCTATGACCCGAACCTCGACGTCTACCTGGGGGCGCCGGTCAGCATCAAGGCAGCGAACGGCTACAGCGTGAGCGGGCAGGCCATTTTTCAATACGGCGCCAGCTATGGCGAAAGCTACCCCAACGACTATCTTGCTCCGAGCAAGCGAGACTTTGTCTATGCCCAGTCCGATTACCAGGTCAACACGCATATCGTCGCCCTGGGTGCATTCAAATACGAAGATGAGCGCGGCTCCACGCAAAGCTCGGGGGGAACGCCCACCGCCATCGAGCGCGGCAACTATAGCTACACCATGCAGCTTGCGGGAGATATACGCAATCGCCTTTATTACACAATAGGCAGCGGGCTTGAAGACAATGGGCTCTTCGGTTTCGCGGCCACACCGCGCGCTTCCCTTGCCTACTACCTCTTTCGCCCCACCAACTCCGGCTTTCTGAGTGGGACCAAGCTGAACTTCAGCTTCGGCAAAGGCATTAAAGAACCCAGTATCTACTACCAGAGCATTTCGCTGTACGACATCCTGGCTGCGGCGCCCAATGGCAGCGATCTGATCAAGCAATACCACGTATCTCCTATCGGGCCGGAAACCTCGCGCACCTTCGATGGTGGCGTAGATCAGCAATTGTGGAACGGCCGCGCCCGCGTCACCCTGACCTACTTTCACAATGAATTCACCAATGGCGTGGAGTTTGTGCCGCAATCGGCCTTGCTGGCCCTGGGGCTACCTGCCGCCAGCGACCCGGCGGTTCAATACGGAGCCGCCGTCAATTCCCAGGCGTTTCGCGCCCAGGGCGCGGAGGTAGCCACCGAATATAAGCTCGGCAGCCATCTGTTCGCCCGCGGCGGCTACACCTATCTTGACGCCGTCGTACAGCGTTCTTTCTCCAGTGAATCGCAGCCCAGCTATAACCCAAGCTTCCCTAACATTGCGATCGGAGCCTTTTCACCCCTGATCGGAGCCAGGCCGTTCCGGCGCGCCCCACACTCCGGCTACTTTGGGCTCACCTATAACCGTTCCAAATGGTATGGGGCGTTTACCGGCACGCTGGTGGGACGCCGCGATGACAGCGACTTCCTTACCGATGCGGAGTTTGGCAACAGCCTGTTGTTGCCAAACCGTAATTTGGACGGTGCTTACCAGCGGCTGGAACTGGGCGGTGGCTACCAGGTGACCCGGTCCCTTACGGCCTACACTGATATGCAGAACCTGTTGAGCGAACATTACAGCGAAGCATTCGGTTTTCCGTCGCTTCCGTTCACGGTTAGAGCCGGGGTCAAGATCAGCTTTGGAGGGGAATCGTGGCGATGGAAATAGAGGTCGCCCGTGAGCGCCCAGCACAGGAAGCGATGCCGCCAGAAACCGTAAAGCAGGAAGCGTTGGCCAGTGCTTCTGAACCCCGAAACGGGTTGGGGAAAGGACTAGCACTTACAGTCCTGCTGACGTTGGCCTTGGGTGTCGCCATCCTGGGGTCTCTTGCGACCGGGGCGGTGCCGATCGCGCCACGCACCCTCCTGGCCGCCATGCTGGGACAGCATCCGCTAACGGAGATGCAGAGGCTCATTTTGTTTCGCCTCCGTTTACCGCGGGTGCTGGCCTCAGGGTTGGTGGGCGCGGCTCTTTCAGTAGCGGGTCTTCTGTTTCAGGGGCTGTTTCGCAATCCCATTGCTGACCCTTACGTCATCGGGTCTTCAGGAGGCGCTATTTTTGGCGCGTGCATCGGAATCGCTTTCTTTTCGCAATGGTCGGTCTTCGGTTTCAGCGCTACGGCGTTGCTGGCGTTCGTCGGATCGGCGGCCACCATGGCCCTGGTGTATTCCCTGGCTCGATCAGCAGGCAAGACGAATGTGGTAACGCTTCTGCTGGCCGGGTTTGCCATCAGCACCATGTTCACGAATACGACCTATTTTTTCGAGATATTCGACAAGTCCGGTAACGGCAACCGGATTCTGATTTCCTGGTTGCATGGGGTGATCGGTATACCTGCCTGGACGGAGCTAGCAGTGAGCGCCTGCTTGCTCGCCCTGGCAACGCTGGCTTCGCTTCCGCTGATGCGGACGCTGAATACTCTCGCCCTGGGCGATGAGTATGCACAGCAACTGGGAGTCCGGGTGGAGTCGGCTCGGGTCTGCATCATTCTCATTGGATCGTTGCTGACGGCAGTGGCCGTCACCCTTGGCGGCATGATCAGCTTCGCGGGCTTGATCGTGCCCCACGTGGGACGGCTGCTGTTAGGGCCCGATCACGTTCGACTACTGCCGGTCACAGCGCTTGGGGGGGCGATCTTCCTCATTCTCGCCGATACTGTTGCGCGGACGATCTTCGCGCCCTCAGAGGTCCCGGTGGGCATCATCATGGCTTTTGTCGGTGCGCCCTTCTTTCTCTACCTGCTGCGCAAGATGAAACGGGGCTACACGGTATGAGCAGCCTATTGCAGGTGAGGGATGTTCATTTTGATTACCAGGGCCACAGCGTGTTGCGCCACGCAAGCTTCGAACTCGAAGAAGGGAGCTGCACTGCCCTGATCGGTACGAATGGGGCCGGCAAAACGACGCTGTTACGTATCGCCGCTGGGGTGCTGCGGCCGGTATCGGGAAGTGTCGTTCTGCAGGGACGGCCCATGGGGGCGATTCCCTTGCGAGAGGTTGCGCGCACCATCGCGCTGGTGCCGCAACAACTCGAACTTCCCTTTGACTTCACGGTGCAGCAGGTGGTGGAGCAGGGCCGTACGCCCTACGTTGCCGTGTTACGCGGGCCGGGGCGCAGCGACCGCATGGCGGTTGACCGCGCTCTCGACATGGCAAACGTGTCCAGCCTGCGCCATCGCATCTTCAACGAGCTAAGCGGAGGAGAGCGGCAGCGAGTGAAGATTGCGCTCGGACTTGCCCAGGAACCCCGGCTGCTGATGCTGGATGAGCCAACCCAAAACATGGACATCGGAAGGCAGGTTGAGCTGATCGATCTGCTGCACTTTCTCCAGGCTGAGGGCATTACCATCCTGGCTTCGATCCACGATCTCCACCTCGTGGATAAGAATTTCTCTACCGTGCTGTTGCTGAGCCCGGGAGAGCCATTAGCGAGTGGGACTCCAGAGCAGATGCTGCGACCGTCGATCCTGGAGCACGCCTTTCAATGCCCTCCGGATCGTCACCCGCTCCTGATTGAGCGTGCAGAGTTGTACCAGAAGGAAACCCGATGAGCACCGCACTGCAACAACACCTGGAAGAAGTGATTGGCCAAATCGTGGCGCCGGCAGACCTCTATGAAGCCCAGGCAAGGACCCACCTGGACGCGCTTACCAAGCCGCTGGGGAGTCTCGGACGCCTGGAGGATTTGGCGGCGCAGTGGTTCACCCTTCGCCGTGGAAACGTGCCTGATCGAATCAGCAAGTCGGTTTATGTCTTTCCCGCCGATCATGGCATCACCGCGGAAGGAGTGAGCGCGTATCCGTCAGAAGTGACGCGGCAGATGGTGCTCAACTTCCTTTCTGGAGGAGCCGCCATCAACGTGCTCGCCCGCCTCAACCATGTAGATGTGCACGTGGTGGATGTGGGGGTGGATGGAGACCTGGCCGGCCATGCCGGGCTGGCGCAATGCAAGGTGCGCCGGGGCAGCAGAAATATGCTCCAGGAAGCGGCGATGAGCGAAGAGGAACTGACGGCAGCGATTTCCATCGGGCTCACCATGGCGGACGCAGCCTTTGCCAAGGGAGATCATCTGCTTGCGGTTGGCGAAATGGGCATCGGCAACACCACCGCCGCGAGCGTGATGACGGCAGCGATTACAGGCACGCCAGCCAGCCTGGTCACCGGCCGCGGTACGGGCCTTGACAGCGCGGCGTATGACCACAAGTGCCGCATCGTAGATACCGTTTTGCGTCGCCACTTTGCCCAGCCCACGAATCCGCGGGAGATTCTGCGTTGTGCCGGCGGCCTTGAGATTGCCGCCATGACGGGCATGATGCTGGGTGCGGCGCGGCGGCAGATCGCGATCGTCATGGACGGCTTCATCTCCACTGCCGCTGCGGCGATCGCCTGCGGCATCGCTCCGGCGGTGCGCAGCTACCTGTTCGCCGGGCATCAATCGCAGGAACCGGGCCACCGGGTACTACTGGCCCACCTCAACCTTGAGCCCATACTCGATCTGCATATGCGCCTGGGCGAAGGCTCCGGCGCCGTGCTCGCCATGCCCGTGCTCGAAGCGGCTATGCGGCTCTACCAGGAGATGGCGACCTTCGCATCGGCAGGCATCAGCGGAGCCTCTGCATGAGCCTGCGCTTCCCCGCTCCACGCTTTGCGGTGGACATGGCGGTGGCTTTTCAATTTCTTACCCGGCTGCCGTTTCCCCAGGTGGCTTTTGCGCCCGATGGGCTCGCGCGCTCGGTGAAATTCTTTCCCCTGGTGGGCCTGGTGATCGGCGCGGGCGCAGCGCTGTTGCAGAAGGGGCTTGCGCGTCATTTTGACCGCCCCGTATGTGCGGGGGTGGTTCTGCTGTTCCTGGTGCTCGTCACCGGTTGCCTGCATGAGGATGGTCTCGCCGATGTTGCCGACAGTATGGGCGGCTGGACCGCCGAACAGCGATTGACGATTCTGCGTGACAGCCGCATCGGCAGCTATGGCGCCGCGGCCCTGGTACTTTCACTGGGCAGTCGCGCGATGCTGCTCGCCGAGTTGCCTCTGGAGCACTTTACTGCTTACGTGGTGTCGGCCCATGTGTTGTGCCGTTGGTCGATGCTGCCCCTTAGCTACTTTCTTCCACCTGCGCGCGAGGGCGAGGGCCAGGGTGCCCGGGTCGCACGGCTCACCTCGCTTGCGTCCTTGATTTTCGGCTCCCTGTTTACCATCGCCACTGTGATTGTATGTTTGCGCAAAGCTGCCATCGCTCCGGTCTTAACCGCGATCGCGATTCCCTTGCTCAGCAGTTGGTTCTACATGCGAAAGTTAGGTGGCGTCACCGGCGACTGCTTTGGCGCCACGAATCAGCTCACGGAGATTGCTGTTTACCTGTGTGGCGTGTGGAAGCCATGAGCCGCGTTTTGTTCATTCGCCATGCGGAGACCGAGATGGCGGGACGTTTTTGCGGCCATTCCGACCCGGAGTTAAACGCAGCGGGACGGGCGCAGCTTGGTCCGTTGGTGGACATGCTATCCGGGCAGGCTATCGATAGGGTTTGCAGCAGTGACCTGGTCCGCGCCCGGAGCACTGCACAGGCAATTGCCGGCGCACGGGGCATTCCGTTGGAGTTGCGTCCGGCGTTGCGCGAGTGCTATTTCGGCGCGTGGGAGGGGCTGCACTGGGATCAGATTGAAGAGATCGATCCAGAGTACGCGCGCCAATGGATGGAGGCGTATCCCCATCTCCCTGCGCCGCTGGGGGAAGACATTGAGGCTTTTGAGGCGCGAGTCCTTGAGGAAGTGAATCAGATTCTCGATAGGACCGGTGGTCCGATCGCCGTGGTGACGCATGCGGGCGTGTTGCGGGTGATCTTGAAACGCTTTTGCGGTTGCTCTGAGCCCGAAGCGTGGCAACAAACGCAATCGTACTGCTGTGTCGTGCGCTATGAATTTGAAGCAATAGGAGAAACACAATGAGCATTGCAACCAAACGTGGAGATGCAGGCCAGACGGGGCTTGCCGGCGGTATTCGCATTTCAAAGGCAGACCTGCGCGTTGAGTCCTACGGCACGGTGGACGAGCTGAATACCGTGCTGGGTTTTGCACGCAGTATTTGCAAGAACGAAGAGATTGCCGGCTGGACAGAGCAGATTCAAAAGACGCTGTTCCGTCTGGGATCGGCTTTGGCGACGCCGCCGGAGAGCAAGAAGCCGCAAATTTATATCACTGCAGAAGATGTCGACTTTCTGACTCAACTGGTTTACAAGATCGAAGCCACGGAAGGGATCCTTGCGGATTGGTCGCTTCCGGGCGCGTATACCGAGTCCGCTGCGTATGAGGTTGCACGTACTGTTTGCCGGCGCGCAGAACGCGCAGCCGTGCGCTTGTCTGAGAGCGGTCAGGAGGTTAGGCCGGAGGTGCTGGCGTATCTCAACCGGTTGTCGGATCTGGTTTGGCTCTTCGGCAGGTTGATCGAGTTCAATGCAGGGATCGATGCGCGTCTTCGTGATGGCACCAAGGCTGGTCCGAAGTGGTCGCGCGCCTGGTAGGGTGGGGAGTTAAAGACTTTGAAGGAAGGGCACGGCTTTACAGGCTTAGGAATTCTCCCGGCCACGAACTCGGGTGCGCCCCATATCTCGCGTTCTTTGCGAGATGTGGGAAATTCCACCGCTCTTTCCCGTCAGCCCCTGGAATTTCGATGGATCCCTGGTGTTACAAACGGTCAAGGTCTGTGACATTCCCACATCTCCCCACAAAAAACGTGGTGAGATATGGGGCACCCATGTTCGTGGTACGGAGAATTTCTGGAGTCTTGTTCTCACGCAGCCCCTAAAGGCCTTCTTGTCCAGGCACATAGTGGCACGGCTGAACAGGCTGCGGAAAAAGGCCGAGAGCCACCTCAAGCCCCTACGCCCTGGACGGGTGCCCCATGTTCGCCCTAGCGTACATGGGCTGAATACAACGGGCGAAGCCCTCCAACGCTTTCTCTCAATGAATCACACCGTGACAGATGGAGTAAAAGCATTCGAAAAATGCCATTTCCGGCCCATGTACGCTAGGGCGAACATGGGGCACCCGTCCAGAGCGTAGGGGCTTGAGATGGCTCTCGGCCTTTTTCCGCAGCCTTGAAGCCGTGCCACTCCTGCGAAAGTCGTTTCGTACCTCGTCACCTCGACGAAAACACAGCACTAGAAGTGTAGGAGCATCATGACTCAAGCTCGCGCCATCATGGTTCTTGGAACGAGTTCCCATGTTGGCAAATCTCTCTTGACCGCGGCGCTGTGCCGCATTTTTGCGCAACAGGGCTATCGCGTTGCTCCATTCAAATCACAGAATATGTCCCTTAACTCCGCCGCAACTCCTGAGGGATTGGAGATTGGCCGCGCGCAGGCCCTGCAGGCCGAAGCGGCCGGCATCGCGCCCTCGGTGCATATGAATCCCATCCTGATCAAGCCTTCGGGCGATTGCTCTTCCCAGGTTATGGTGCGGGGGAAAATCTGGGGACAGATTTCTGCCGCCGACTACCACCAGCGCCGCGTGGAAGAACTGATGCCCGTGGTGCGCGAAAGCTACCAAGCGCTTGCCTCCGCTTTCCAGGTGATCGTACTGGAGGGCGCCGGCTCTCCGGCGGAGATCAACCTGAAGCAGCATGACATTGTGAATATGCGCATGGCGGAGATGGCGGATGCAGCCTGCCTTTTGGTCGGAGATATCGATCGCGGTGGAGTCTTCGCTTCCCTGCTCGGCACGGTCGCGTTGCTCGAGCCGCACGAGCGCGAGCGCATCCGCGGCTTCTGCATCAACAAATTTCGCGGCGACTTAAGCCTGCTTGCACCAGGCGTGCGCATGATGGAAGAACGGCTAGCGAAACCGTGCCTGGGCGTGGTTCCCTATTTGCCCTCTCTGGCATTGGACGAAGAAGATAGCGTTGGCCTGCCGCCGGTTACGCATACAGGCTGGCCAGCCAGCGAAAACAAGCCAGAACGTCCGCTGCGCATCGCGGTGGTGGCTCTGCCCTCGTTCTCAAACTTTACTGACTTCGACTCGCTACGCGCAGAGCCTTCGGTCGATCTCCAGTTCTGCCGCTCCGCGGCACCGCTCGAAAACGCTGACGTCGTAATCCTCCCCGGAAGTAAACAGACCATGAGCGATCTGGAGTGGATGCGGGAGAATCATCTCGATCAAGCGGTACGCCACCGGGCCGGGATCGGTCTCGTAGTGGGTATCTGCGGGGGTATGCAGATGCTTGGCTGTGAACTGACGGATCCGATGGGGATTGAGCGGAGGGGTTCGATGCCGGGGCTTGGGCTGCTCCCCATCCGCACATTCATGCAAGCGGAAAAGGTGACCCGCCTTTGCTCAGGCAGGATCCATGGCGGTTCGCTTTTCGGCCAACCGCTTCCGGAAGATCGCATTGCCGGTTACGAGATCCATGTTGGCAAGACCGTCTATCTCCCGCAGGCCGAACCCTTCGCTACCCTGGCCTCCGGAGAGCTGGACGGATGCATCAGCGCCGACCGGCATATTCTCGGCACTTACGTGCACGGCGTTTTCGACGAGGACCATTTTCGCCACCAGTTTGTCAGCATCGCACGTCGCTTCCATAAGCTAAGTCCTCCCTCGCTGCTCACTCCATGGAAGGCGCAGCGGGAAGAATCTCTCGATCGACTTGCCCACGCGGTAAGCACGTCGCTCGACGTGCAGCGCATCTTCTCCTGGGTGGGGTTAACGCACCCATGACCGGTGCCAAAACCATTGCTGCTGCCTATCTTCTTGACTGGATCGCCGGCGATCCGGAGTGGCTTCCACATCCGGTTCGCCTGATTGGGCGGTGCATAAAGCTTGGAGAAGCGCGGCTTCGCCGGCCTGGACAAGGCGCGAAGGAAGAACTGCTATCCGGTGGAGCCCTCACGCTCGGCGTGGTTGCCCTTTCTTACTTCGCTACCGCGAAAGGGATCGCATGGGCGAAGCGATTCGGTCACAGGACGGGGATTGCGACGGAGGTACTGCTGGGCTGGACCTGCCTGGCATCGCGCAACTTGTTCGATGAGAGCTCTGCAGTCATGCGTGCAGTGGAGCAAGTGGGCCTGCCCTTCGCTCGGCAACGACTGGCAAGAATTGTCGGCCGGGACACCGAGGCTTTGAGCGAGCCGGAGATTCATCGCGCGGTCATCGAAACGCTGGCAGAGAGCGCCTGCGACGGAATCGTTGCGCCCTTGTTCTACCTGGCAATCGGCGGCGTTCCGTTGGCCATGGCGTATAAGGCGGTCAACACGCTGGACTCCATGATCGGCCATGCCGATCGACGCTATTTCTACTTTGGCAAGGCAGCCGCACGGTTGGATGATGTAGCCAATTACCTTCCTTCACGCGTGACGGCGATGGCGATCGCAATGGCTGCGGGCGCGGCCAGCGACACGCGCGCCAGCTCAGCCCTGCGCATATGGCGGCGTGATGGCGAAAAGCACAAGAGTCCAAATGCCGGCCAACCGGAAAGCGCAATGGCAGGCGCCCTGGGTGTGCGCCTGGGCGGCGAGAATACCTACGCAGGGGAAGCTGTCGCGAGCCCCCTGCTTGGCGCGGAGTTTGATCCGCCGAAGCTTATCCATGCGCAGCGTGCGCTTCGCTTAGTTACGGCCGTCTCACTCGTGACCGCTGCCGCCGCTATGTTGATTCAGCGCTTAAGATCGCACGCGCGCTGAATTTCGCACCCAGCGGGCGAACCTCTCACAGACCCTTTCGGTAGACAACGAAACCGGACTTATCAGCGACTTTGTCATAGAGCTTCATCGCGGTTGCGTTGGTTTCATGCGTAAGCCAATAGACCCTGCCCGCGTTTGCCTCCTTCGCACGGCGATAAACTGCCTCGATAAGCGCGCGCCCTATACCCGTACCTCTCGCCGCCTCGATGGTAAACAAATCCTGCAGGTAGCACGTGGAGCCGATGGTCGTGGTACTGCGATGAAAGAGGTAATGGACCAGACCCAGCAATTCTCCCGAACGCTCCGCGACCAGCGCATGCACTGGCTCATAGCCATCGAAGAAGCGGGACCAGGTCATGTTCGTCACCACATCGGGCAACGCGGTCGCATCTTTGCGCCCATAGAATGCGTTGTAGCCATCCCAAAGCGGTTTCCATTTCGCAAAGTCGGTCGGCCGTACTTCGCGTATCAGGATCTCGTCACTCACGCTTTACTCCTGTGCAGGAATTCGTGACTCTTGCCCTGCTGCCAATTTGCGGGATTATGGATTTGCGCTCATTTTGCGGATGGTGTTGGTGGTGCTCGCTCCGGTCACCGTGGGCACAATTTCAACCCTGCCACCCCAGGTAGCCATATCTTCGGCGCCTACGATGGTCGATGCGGTATAGTCACCGCCTTTCACCAGCACATCGGGGCGAAGCGAGCGGATCAGGGCGAGCGGCGTAGCTTCCTCGAAAATGATGACCGCATCGGTGGAGCCCAGCGCGGCCAATACACGCGCCCGCTCCTTTTCTCCAACTACGGGTCGGGACGGCCCCTTTAGCCCCTTGATCGACCCGTCGCTGTTGAGACCGATCACCACCTTATCGCCGAATTCCCGGCACTGCTCCAGCAGCGTGATGTGCCCAACATGCAGGATGTCAAAGCAGCCGTTGGTAAAGACAATTCGATCTCCGTTCG
>Ga0182015_10004242_pt1 | contig 15534 bp, 12 predicted proteins | sample 712P3MmetaG_FD_120478 | JGI IMG/M metagenome (GOLD analysis project Ga0182015, IMG submission 120478) | Permafrost microbial communities from Stordalen Mire, Sweden - 712P3M metaG | ecosystem: Environmental > Terrestrial > Soil > Wetlands > Permafrost | place: Sweden: Stordalen | collected... | reverse complement strand
TGGTGTCGCGATTTGTGTCTCCGTAGGGATGTTTGCGGGAGAGCGATCGTTACGCGGGTTGTGGCTATCGGGGCGGGGTGGGAGACGGCCGCCCCGCGAAGCTCAGAACAAACCATAGGATGGCGCGGCACGCCGGGCTTAAGCCAAACCCTAAACAAGCTGCAGATTTCCTTTCGTGGTGGCGGCACAGGCGGGGGATTTCGGTGTCTAAGAAGTGGCTGATGAAAGCCAGGCAGCCCATTGCCGGCTTTTCCGGGGACAACGCCGGTATGGTAACTTGCATCTCGATTGAACAGTTGGAACTCAAAGGTGGGTTATGACACGAGTCCTGCTACTGCTGGGCATGGGTCTTCTCGCTGGTACATTTATTTTCGCGCAAGATCAGAGCAAGGCGGCGAGGCCGCAAGCGGCTGATGCGGCGGCGGAAGGGCGCAGCGATGCGGCAGAATCCACGACGACTGGAAAACTGCCGGTGCGGCGCGTGGTGCTGTACAAAAATGGCGTTGGATATTTCGAGCATCTGGGACGCGTGCGCGGGAGCCAGGACGTGCATATCGATTTTACCAGCGCGCAACTGAACGATGTATTGAAGTCGCTGACAGTGCTGGATTTGTCGGGCGGTCGGATTACCGGCGTGGATTACAACTCGGAAGCGCCGCTGGCGCGGCGGCTGGCGACATTGCGGCTGGCGCTGGGAGAAAAACCAAGCGTGTCGGAATTTTTGAGCGCGTTGCGCGGGGCGCGACTGGAAGTGCGCGGGGGAACGTGCCCGGCGTTGACGGGGAAATTGTTGAGCGTGGAATGCAAGACGCGCAACGCGGCGAACTGGACGGTGGAGACCGACGAAATTTCGCTGATCACCGATGGCGGCGAGGTGCGCACCGTCGATCTGAATCCTGCGACGAGCGTGCGGATCATCGATCACGATCTGCAAGTCGAGGTGGGGAAGTATCTCGGACTGGTCGCGTCGGCGCGCGATCAGGATGTGCGGCGGATGACGGTATCGACAGCGGGAACCGGCGAACGGAATTTGTATGTGAGCTACATTAGCGAAGTGCCGATCTGGAAGACGACGTATCGGATCGTGCTGTCAGCGAAGGCGGAGAAAAAGCCGCTGCTGCAAGGCTGGGCGATCATCGACAACACCGTGGGCGAAGACTGGAACGATGTGGAGTTGTCGCTGGTGGCGGGCGCGCCGCACTCGTTCATCCAGCAACTGTCGGAGCCATATTACGGGCGACGACCGGTGGTGCCGCTGCCCGAGAGCGTGGAGCTTTCGCCGCAAACGCACGCCGGGACGCTGGAAGGAGGAAACGGAAATCTTAGCGGGGCAGTGACCGGCCCATCGGGCACCGCTGTTCCCGCAGCGACGGTGCGGTTATTGGGCGAAAACAACGCGACGATTGCGCAGACGACGAGCGACAGCAACGGTCAGTATTCGTTTTTGGACTTGACGCTCAGGCAGAATTATCGAGTGGAAGTGGAACGGCCTGGTTTTCAAAAAAGCGTGACTACGAATGTGAATCTGGCGCCTGGTGACAATCGGTTGGCGTCGAGACTGAATATTGGATCGACCGCGCAGACCGTTGAAGTTTCGGCGGATTCCGTGTCGCTGCAGACGGAGCAGTCGAGTCAGGGAGCGGTGATGGCGGGCAACGGAAAATTAGGGGTGGCGAGAAGGCCGCATATATTGGGCAACGGTGCCGGTTCGGGAGGGGGCGTCGGAGGGGGTTCGTTCAAAGCACCCGCTCCCGCGCCCGGCACCGTAAGGGCGTGGCTCGAGGCAATGAATACGGCGGCGAGCGGGCAAACCTTGGGGGACTTGTTCGAGTACAAGCTGAAAGACAAGGTTACGCTGAAAAAGAATCAGTCGGCGCTGGTTCCCATCGCGCAGACCGAAATTGAAGCGGAGAAAGTATCGCTGTGGAGCGGCAGGAACGGGTCCGGACGGCCGTTGCGCGGATTGTGGCTGAAAAATACCAGCAACCTGACTCTGTATGGCGAGAGGATCAGCGTGTTGGAAGATGAAGTCTGTGCCGGCGAAGGACTGACCGATGCCATCAAGCCCGGGGAGCGGCGCATCGTGTCGTACGCAACGGACCTGGGATTATTGGTGGAGGCGCAGAGCAACGACGAGCCGCAGCATGTGCGCCGCGCGAAAATTTTGAAAGGTGTGATGACGCAGAGCAGCGAACTGCGCGAGCGCACGGTCTACACGGTACGGAATCAGGAAGATTCGACGCGAATGCTGATCGGCGAGCACCCGGCGCGGGCGGAATGGAAGCTGGCGAACGGAACGAAAGAACCGGAAGAACGAGCGCCCGGGACGTACCGTTTCCGCATGGAGGCGCCGGGGAAAGCGACAACGTCGCTACCTGTCGAAGAAGTGCGGACGCTGGACACGAGCTATCAACTTTCCAACATCGATGCGGACCAGATCGCATTGTTTGTGAAGCAGGGAACGATCACGCCGGAAATGGCGCAGGCTTTGCAAAAAATCACCGCGCAAAAGGCGGTGGTCGCGAAATTCGAGGAAGAGATGGAGAACCGCCAGAAGGATATCGAGCGGATCGTGGACGACCAGGGCCGGCTGCGGGAGAACATGAAGGCGCTGCGTGGAAGCGCGGAAGAAAAGGCGTTGCTGCAACGCTACACGCGGCAACTTGACGAGCAGGAGACGTAGCTCGAAGGACTGCGGAAGAAGATTCAGGATACGGAAGCGCGACGCGACAAAGCCAACGACGAGTTGGAACAAATGATTGGCGAGCTGTCGATGGAAGCAACTTTTTAGCTATTTGCACCCGACTTGCGAACGGGCGACATGTTGGACGGTTGGAGGCGGCAGGTAAGGAGAGCGGGCCGGTAAACCAGGAAAAAGTCGGGCAAAATCAAAACCCCCACGTGCAAAAACGGAACGTGGGGCACCCGCAACACAGAATGTGCGACTAGAGGAGATTTTTTCGGCGGTACAAGGCTAAACCGGCGCTGGTTAGTTTGTTTAGTTCGCGAAACAGTGCGGGATCGGGCTCGGTGAAGTTGAAGCAGCATTTGCCTTGCATGCGCTTCTTTAGCTCCGTCGACACTCTCTTGCTCAGTGACTCGTCCCAATACAGCGGCATTAGATGGAAGCTGACGTAGGCTTTGCCGGAGATTACGGAGCCGAAAAATAGCGGCTTGCCTTTATAGGTCGGCGATTTGGTTTCCAGGTAGAAGCGGCTGCGGGTGTCGGCGGTGACCTTGAGATGTTTCTCGCAGGACGCGAAAACCCGTTTCAGGGCGAAAAAGGTTGCCGCGAAGTTGTCGGCGCGGTCGGGTGACGAGGGCGCTTCCGCGGGCGAGGCTTTTTTTTGTTTCAAGACTACTCTCCTTCGTACTGGGCCCTGGGCGAACGGTCGAGTTCCGCGCCGGGCGCTGGGCGACTGTTGGGGTCAGTATACGGGTCGGTGGTTAGATGCGGAAGGTGACGAGGTGTAGACGTGGGGACGTTTGCACTTGGAGAGAGATTGAATGGTCGAACGATGGAAGGTTACGCGCTGGACGACGATTTACCTTGTGCGGCTCGGTCCCATGGAATACATCCGGGGAACGGCGGACTCGCCAGGAACTTGCCGGGGCATAGAGGCTTCGAGGCTCAGCGCAAGCACCCAAGCAAGAATGTCTGTACCACTCAAGAGGTTGACCGATTTTGCGACAGGGTGTCCCATAAGCGGTCGATTGTGGGTTGGGCGCCCAGGGGCTTCTGAGTCGTTATTTCCAATGGATTCAATGACATGCACAAAATTACAGGGTGGTGCTTGGCCTGCGATTTAGGTTGCCGCATGAGCGCTGCTGCTTCGACATTTTACGGGAATTCGAGCGCTGCCCGCGGGTGCGCGCAACAGGGACTGCTTGTCCGGGCGCGCCGCGGCGACCGCGAGGCATTCGCCGAAATGGTGTCGCCGTACGTGCCTTCGCTGGTGCAACGCGCGTGGCGGATGACGGGCAACGTGGCGGACGCGGAAGATATCAGCCAGGAGGCTTTGCTGAAGGCGTGGTCGCGATTGGAGCAATTCTCCGGCGATCGGGGCGAGAGCACCGATGATTTTCGGGCGTGGCTGGCGCGGATCGCGGGGAATACGTCGATTGACGTCTTGCGGCGGAGGCGCGACGGCAAGGTTTTGTCGTTGGAAGAACCACGCGGGATGGCTGACGACACGGTCGGCACGGGAATCGCGGCTCGAGAGGATAATCCCGAGGAGTTGTGCGCGCGGCGCGAAAGGGGGCGGATGCTGGCGGGGGCGATCCTGCAACTGCCCGCGGATTTGCGGCAGGCTTGTTTGCTGCGCGACGTGATGCACTATTCGACGCAGGAAGTGGCGGAGCGGCTGGAGATTTCCGTGGTTGCGGTGAGGTTGCGGTTGTTTCGGGCCAGGCGGCGGCTGCGCGAGAAGTTGGGGGAGACGCTGCGGCCGAAAAGGCAGATGCGTGAAAAGGATTTGCGGCAGCGAGGGCGGGACCGCCAGGAACGAGATATCGAATTTGTTTCGTTGAATGCGGCTGCGGGTTATGCGGCTTGCGGGGATTAGGCTGGGTGGGTGGTTTTGCAGGGGCGAGCTTAATTCGTCTTTGGCGACGGATGATGATCGACTTCAATATTTCCTGTGGATCTTAAGATCGGAAAGTCAGCGGCATACACAGTTGATTTCCTGAAAATTTCAAACTGATTTCGTGGTTAGAGCTTGCCTAGATGGGGCGCAGCAGTGCTGCGCCCCTACAAGGTTTGGCGCGATGCGTGGGGTTTGTTTATTTCGCGGGAATTGATTCGTCTTTGCCGGCGACTACCTGGGCGTGGCCCAGGAAGGCGACCATCGACACGCCGCCTACGATATTGCCCAGCAGCGTGGGCGCAAAAAAATGAGTCAGGAACGCGCCCCAGGTTTCCGCTCCGGTGACGACTTGAAAGAACATTTTGTTGGAGCCGGCGATGATGTGGTTGAAATCGCCGAGCCCGATCAGATAGGTGATCATCACGATGATGCTGACGCGGGCGGACTCGGCGCCCGGCAGCAGCCAGACCATCAGCGCGAGCAGCCAGCCTGCGAAAAGCGCGCGCATGAAGACGACCCAAAAAGAGGCAGGCGCTTCCTTGCTTACCGTCGCGATGGCTTGCTGGACCTGGGGATTGAAGATGGCGATGCGTGCGATGCACAATGCGAAAATATAGGTGCCGACGAGGTTGCTGGAGAGGACCAAAGACCAGAGGCGAAGCATGCTCAGCGCGGTCGCCAGGTTTTTTTGCAACAACAGAGGCAGGACGACGGTCAGGGTATTTTCCGTGAAGAGTTGCTGGCGGCCTAAAATTACGATCAGGAAGCCGACGCTATAGCCGAGCTTGGAGATGAGCGGACGCCAAGGCCGATCGGGAAGGTAAGCGGTCAGTAAGGCTTCGGCTACGAGCGAAAAACCCATGGAAAGACCGGCGGCGAGGCCGGACCAAGCCAGGGCTGAGGACGAGCGCTTGAGCTCTTCTTCGCCTTCGCGACGTATGGTTTCGTGGACGACATTGGCGCCGATGGCTACGCGCTCTTCGACTTGTTTTTGCTCGATGCGTTTGGTGATCGTGGGAGTAAGGACGGGCTGCTCGGCGGACTTGCGTTTTCTTGTGGAGATCATCGGGCGTGGGTGCAATGGGCTCGGTAGGGGATGATCCTTGTGTGGGGCGGGCCGGTCTATCCCTAATTGGCTGTAGAGGTTCGAAAAGGTGATTGTATCAGGGGGAACCGGGGAGGGGACTAGGATTGCCTGCGGCCAGGTGGATTGGCGGGTGGTCACGGGTGACCCTGGGCGTTCGGTTCGATATACGCCTGGGCGTTTGGGGCGCAGCGGTGCTGTGCCCCTGCGGGTTTGGGCGGGGTGGAGGCGGTTGGTTTGGGCTGTTTTGGGATGAGTTTCGCGTTGACTCTGCTGGTGCGAGGTGCTAAAAACGCGTCACATGCCCTCTGGTGGTAAGTCTCTTATCACGCTGCGACGCGCATCACGCGAGTGAGGCAGCAAGCCTGCCTGGCAGGGCAGGCTGTAGGCCGCCGAGGGTTGCCAGCAACACCCCATCACCCCGGGAGGCGAGAATTTCGGTTTTCGCCTCCTCATTTTTCGCCTGCTTAGTATTTCGCCTCTTATTCTTTCGTCTCCTCATTATTATTGTTGATGATGGTTTTGGCGGCAAACTTGCCGCGGGCCACCGCTTTTATGACCTTCGCGCCGCGCCCTGCAAGCTACTTGCAGGCTGATGGTTACATTGAGGCAAATTGCGGTGGCGGGAATGGGTGGTTTGGAGGATTTCGGACGTATGACTGCGAATTCCGGTAAGGCTGCATTGCTGGCGCTGAATGGTGTGACGGTGATGCGGGGCGAGCGGGCGGCGCTCGCAAATGTTACGTTGCGTATTGAGGCGGGCGAACACGTTTGCATTCTTGGCCCTAACGGATGCGGAAAATCGACGCTGATCAAGACGATCACGCGGGAATGTTATCCGCTGGCGGAGGAAGGCTCGTCGATGTCGATTCTCGGGCGGGAGCGCTGGAACATATTTGAACTCAGGTCGCTGCTAGGAATCGTGTCGCCGGATCTACTGGCGTCGTGTACGACGGAGGCCACCGGGCGGGATGTGGTGTTGTCGGGATTTTTCAGCAGCACGCGCATCTTTCCGCACCACGCGCCAAAGCGGGAACTGCTGGCGCGCAGCGACGCGGCGCTGGAGCGGTTGGGAATCGCGCACCTGGCGGATCGCTCGGTGGCGCACATGTCCTCGGGAGAAGCCAAGCGGACGCTGATCGCGCGGGCGCTGGTTCACGATCCGCAGGCGCTGCTGTTCGACGAGCCGAGTAATGCGCTGGACATCGGAGCGCAAGTGCAGCTGCGCGACACGATGAGGGAGCTGGCGCAATCCGGGTTGGGAATACTGCTGGTGACGCATCATGTCGCGGAAATCATTCCCGAGATCGAACGAGTGGTGCTGTTGCGCGAAGGACATATCGTGGGCGACGGCGCGAAGGAGGAAATCCTGACGGCGTCGCGGCTCAGCGAGCTGTTCGGCGTAAAAGTGCAGATTGGACGGCAGGACGGATATTTTCACCTGTACTGATCGCGAGTCGTTCGTCCCATCGGGAAGGGGAAGGCCTTGAAACTCAGGCCACGCACGGACAGCAGAGGCGCAGGGCTGCGCAAGACTCCGCCCTGCGCTACAAGGACGGAGCTGCGATAGGCGAAGTCCAGGTGACACACTACTTCTTAAGGTGAGTTCAAGGGGAGGGAGAAGCGGCGAGAAGTACGGCGAAACTACTTTACCTGGCGGGTGGTGCTCGGAACGCTTCGCGCTTCGGGATGCTTGGGCGACCAGTCTTCTGGAGGGAAGGCGACGCGCCAGAAATTCGGGTTTGGAGAGGTAAACTCCAAGCCGATTTCTGCTTTGCCTGAGCGCACCGGACCGAGGAAAGCCACATGACATTCCTGTTCTTCCAGAGTCTTCTTGTGGTGCATGCGGACTGTGGTGCCACTGATGAATCGCGCTTCCAGTAGAATCAGAGCACCGTGGGCATTGATGGCGAGCGTTTCGGTCTCTTCCTCGACGGCTTTTCCCTGGGAGTCGGTGCCGCGAATGCGCACACCCACCTGCATCAACACCCGTTGACTCCGGCGTCGAGCTCCTGAATGCAAGGTAGTGTTCGTGACTTGAGCCATTCCAACCTCACTCATTAACTATACCCCGCGGGTAGGGAATGTCGAGCGGCTCGGGGGCGGACGTATCCAAAGATGGCAACGGTGGGTGTTGACCGTCCACGCCCGGGTGGATCTTGTGGATTTAGATGGTTGTACGGTTGAGGGGCTTAGAGGCGGCGGCTGGCCCGCCGCACTCCATGGTTCAGGCGCGCTGGTCGATCGGCACGTAATGGCGGGTGTCGTGGCCCAGATAGATTTGGCGGGGGCGGGCGATTTTCTGCTCGGGGTCAAGGAGCATTTCTTGCCATTGGGCGATCCATCCGGAGGTTCGCGGGATGGCGAACAGCACCGGGAACATGGTCGCGGGGAAGCCCATCGACTGGTAGATCAGGCCGGTGTAGAAGTCGACGTTGGGGTAGAGCTTGCGCTTTACGAAATAGTCGTCTTCGAGGGCGATGCGTTCGCATTCGAGAGCGATCTCGAGGAGTGGATTCTTGCCCATCAGGTCGAAGACTTCGTAGGCAACTTTCTTGATGATGCGGGCTCGAGGGTCGTAGTTTTTGTAGACGCGATGGCCGAAACCCATGAGTTTGGTCTCGCCGGCCTTTACGCGCTTGATGAAGTCTGGAACCTTCTGCACCGAGCCGATTTCATGCAGCATGCGGACGACTTCTTCGTTGGCGCCGCCGTGGAGCGGGCCATAAAGAGCGGCGATGGCGGCTGCCGTCGCCGAATAGGGATCGACATGCGAGCTGCCGACTCCACGGATGGTGTTGGCGGAGCAATTTTGTTCGTGGTCTGCGTGGAGGATGAAGAGAACGTCGAGCGCGTGTTCGAGGGTCGGATTGGCGCGGTAGCGGGTTTCACTGGTGCGGAACAACATATTCAGAAAATTGCCTGGGTAGCTTAGCTCGTTGTCGGGGTAGACGAACGGCATCCCCAGCGAATGGCGGTAGGAGAAGGCCGCGATGGTCGGCATTTTGCCGATCAGGCGGAAGGTCTGCTTTTTGCGAGACTCGGCACTGAAAATGTCTTTCGCGTCGTGATAGTAGGTGGAGAGCGCGGCGATGGTGGAAATCATCATGCCCATGGGGTGGGCGTCGTAGTGAAAGCCATCGAGGAATTTTTTGATGCTCTCGTGAATGAAGGTGTGGTGGGTGATGTTATAGGTCCAGTCTTTCAACTGGCCGGCGGTGGGAAGCTCGCCGTGGAGCAGGAGGTAGGCGGTTTCGAGATAGGTGCTTTTTTCAGCGAGATCTTCGATGGGGTAGCCGCGGTAACGTAGGATGCCGGCGTCGCCGTCGATATAGGTGACTTTGCTGATGCAGGACGCGGTGTTGTTGAAGGCCGGGTCGTAGGTCATCATGCCGAAATCGGTGGCGTTGAGCTTGATCTGGCGCAGGTCGGTGGCGCGAATGGTGCCGTGGGTGATGGGAATTTCGTAGGATTTGCCGGTGCGATTGTCGGTGACAGTGAGCGTTTCGCCAAGCTTGGCAGCCGATTCGGGCTTTTTTGTTGGCGTTACCGAAGTTGTCGAGGAGTCCATTGACCGATCCTTGGAGGCAGCGGGGGCGGAAGCCTGCTGCTCAGCTACTGTACACCAAAGGAGGACGGTGCGGAATGGCAGCGGGAGCGTGGCGGAGCAAGTCGCTAGAAACGAAGGGAATAGGGGGAAAAGGGGGGTTATGGGCGGTTGCCAATACGCCTCTTGACAATAGTCGTTATAACGAGTATTATGCGTGCGTTGGATTGAGGTTACAGACCCAGGAGGTGGGTGATGATTAACATACGTAAGAGCGACGAACGCGGGCGCGCAAACCACGGCTGGCTGGATACGCATTTCACGTTTTCGTTTGCGGATTATTTTGATCCGGAGCATGTGCAGTTTCGGACTTTGCGGGTAATGAACGATGATCGCGTCGCGGGCGGCGGTGGTTTTCCGATGCATCCGCACCGGGACATGGAAATCGTGACGTATGTGCTAGAAGGCGCGCTGGAGCATCGTGACAGCATGGGCAATGGATCGGTGATTAAGCCGGGCGACATTCAGTACATGAGTGCGGGGACTGGCATTACGCACAGCGAGGGAAACGCGTCGAAGACCGAGCCGGTGCATTTGTACCAGATCTGGATGGTGCCGGATAAACGGGGGCACAAGCCGGCGTACGATCAGAAAAACTTCAGTGAGGCGGAGAAGCGCGGGAAGTTGCGGCTGTTGGCTTCGCCGGATGGGCGCGACGGCTCGGTAAAAATTCGGCAGGACAATGAGCTGTACGCAACGGTGCTTGGCGCGGGCGAATCCGTGAAGCATGCGCTGAAATCGGACCGGCACGCTTATGTGCAGGTGGCGCGCGGCAGTGTCAAGCTGAATGGGAAGTCGCTGGAGACCGGTGACGGGGCGGCGATTTCTGCGGAGAAGTCGGTGGAGTTGACTGGGGTTAAGGATGCGGAAGTGTTGTTGTTTGATCTGGCGTGACGTTAGGGCGTGGATTTCAGCCGATCCACGTTTCGGGATGGGCTGGTTGCGTCTAAACCCCGCCCTCTGAAAGAGGGCGGCTACAGATGCTTGATTGCGGGCTTGTTCGCTTGTTGTTAGGCGGACAAGCCCGTTTTGTTTGGGCCGATGCTGGTCGCGGATTCAGGCGATGGTCTGGGGACGTGGAGCGCGTCTCCATGCGGGTAGCGCGATGACTAATCCCATGGCGGCGGCGCAGGTGATGACCAGGAGGCTCGGGCCGAGGCTTAGCTTGCTGACTATCAGCAGGAGGACGCCGAGGACTAGCGCTACGCGGATGCGGACGGAGGCTAGCAGCACGGGATCCTGGAGGCGCGTTTGGAGGACGGTGAATGTGTGATCGGAAGTTTCGGCGAGGATTTTGCGAATGGCGCGCGCGCGGGGCGCGGTGAGTGATTTCGAAGAAGGGATTTGCCGACGCTACTTTCGAGGCCATCGCCACGGAGGCGGGCGTGGCGGTGCCGACAGTGTACGCGGCGTTTGGATCGAAGATCGGGATTATGCAGGCGCTGATGGGGAGGGCGGCGTTCAGCTCGGACTACGGGAATCTGGTTCGCGAGGCGAACAAGTCTGACGATCCTGCTACGCGGCTGAGATTTGCGGCGAAGATTGCGCGGGGTATTTTCGACGCGCTCCGCAGTGAGGCGGAAGTGTTGCGCGGGGCCACGGCGATTGCGCCGGAGTTTATTCGCGAGCGGGAAAAGATACGGTACGAGCGGCAGGCGGGGTTGGTGAAATTGCTGGAGGAGATAAATGCGTTGCGAGCGGGGTTGAGCGCGTCGACGGCGCGAGATATTTTATGGACGCTGACGAGTTACGACATTCACCGGAGATTGGTAGTGGAGCGGAAGTGGACCGCGGACGAATATGAAAAGTGGCTGGGCGATACGCTGGTGGCGACTTTGCTGAAAGTCTAGGATCGAGGCATCCAGGAATCGAATTAGGGCAATCCGTTTGGCGGATTGCCCTTTTGTCGTTTACTTGCTTGTCGCGTTACGGAGGCACAGGCAGGAGTGCCTGTGCTACTTAGCCGTTGGTGCGGTGGAATTCGCGCATGAAGGTGGTCAGGGCCTGGACGGCTTCGGGGGTTACGGCGTTGTAGAGAGACACGCGCATGCCTCCTACGGAGCGGTGGCCCGGTGTGCCTACGATTCCGGCGGCTTCGGCTTCCTTTGAGAATTTCTTTTCCTTGGCTTCGTCGCCGGCGGCCACGCGGAAGACTACGTTCATGCGCGAGCGGGAAGATTTTTCTACCGGGCAGACGTAGTAGCCGCCGCTGGAGTCGATGGTGTCGTAGAGGAGCTTGGCTTTGGCTTTGTTGCGTTTCTGGATGGCGGTGATGCCGCCTTCGGATTCGATCCACTCCATGACCAGGCCGATGATGTAGATCGCGAAGGTTGGCGGGGTGTGATAGAGCGAGCGCTCTTTAATGTGGGTGCGATATTGGAGAAGCGTGGGGAGATTTTTGTCGGCGCGCTCGGCTAGATCTTTGCGGACGATGACGACGGTGGCGCCACTGGGGCCCAGATTTTTTTGTGCGCCGGCGAAAATGAGGCCGAATTTCTTGACGTCGATGGGCTGCGAGGCGATGTCGGAGGACATGTCGGCGACCAGCGGAGCGCCGTTGGTTTCCGGAATTGTGTGCCACTGGGTGCCTTCAATGGTGTTGTTGGTGCACATGTGGACGTAGGAAGGGTCGGGGGAAAGTTTGATTTCGTCCTGGCGAGGGACGCGGGTGAATTTTTCGGATTCGGTGGAGGCGGCGACAGTGTGGAGGATGCCTTTCTTCAGTTCGCCGAGGGCTTTCGCGGTCCACATGCCAGTGTTGATCAGATCGACGGGTTTGCCAGCGAGCGCGAGGTTCATGGGCGCCATGGTGAACTGCATGCTGCCGCCGCCCTGGAGAAAGAGCACGCCGTAGTCGGCGGGGATGGCGAGGTGCTTGCGCAGGCCTTCTTCGGCGCGGGTGGCGATGCCTTCAAATTCGGGGGAACGGTGGCTCATCTCCATTACGGACATGCCGGTGCCGTGCCAGTCGAGGAGTTCTTCGCGGATGCGCTCGAGGACGGAGAGTGGCAGGGCGGCGGGGCCGGCGTTGAAATTGTAGGCGCGCTTGGCGGCCCGGGGTGAAATTGTGGTGGTGCTCACGATTGGTGATTCCTCTCTTTAGAAAATTGCAGCGAGCGGACAAGATTCGCGCTGCGGGTGCTTGCTGACACTCCAGAATAACAGAATCGGCGTCGCGACCGAATGGTACCGCGCGATGAGCGACGAGTTGTGGGTGACGTAGGAGAGGATCGATTTTGGCAATAAACACAGGATGAAAATCGGTGTTTGTTTTTACGCCCGGGCAAGCTGGGGCGCAGCAGTGCTGCGCCCGTACAAAAGTTGCGCGAAATGGCCCGCGACGAGGGGATTGGGCGGCGGATATCGGGCTAGTCGCCGGAGGATACCAAGGCGAATTCGACGCGGCGGCGCATGGGGTCGATGCGTTCGGCGCGGACGCGGACGCGGTCGCCGTGTTGCCACACTAGCTGGGGCTGTTTTGGTGCGCGGACTCGCTGGCTGCCGCGGCCGGTGCCTGCGCGGCGGTTGTCGCCGCCGGAGGCTGCTACTATGGCGTGATCCTTTTCGCGGTAGACACAGCGGGTGCCGGTGGCGGCTTCCAGCGCGTTGATGGGGAGCAGGCCTTCTACGAAGACTTCGAAGAGTTCTACGAAGCAGCCGAATTTTTGGACGGAGATGATCAGGCCGTCGAATTCCTCGCCTAAATGTTGCTCCATGAATTGCGCGGTCTTCCAGTCCATTAGCTCGCGTTCAGCGCCGGCGGCGCGGCGTTCGGCTTCGGAGGTTTCCACGGCGATTTCTTCGAGTTGGGCGTGGGAGTAGACGACGGCTTCAGCGTCGGTCAGGCGTTTTGGCGAGGCGGGAGCGGCATCGTGGGGATGTTCGAGCGCCCACTTCAGGGTGCGATGAACAATCAGGTCGGGATAGCGGCGGATGGGCGAGGTGAAGTGGGTGTACTCGTCGAAGCCAAGCGCGAAATGGCCCAGGGGGTCGGCAGCGTAGCGGGCTTGTTTCAGCGACCGCAACATCAGGTAGGAGATGATGCGCTCTTCGGGTTTGCCGGAGATTTTCTTTACGAGGCGCTGATAGTGCTGCGGCGTGATGCGGAGCTCGGCCCCCGGGAGCGCTACGCGCATGCCGCGCTCGCGACCGTGGCCGTAGGAGTCGGGACGTCCGGCTTTTGCTGGGGACGGAACGTGTCCGTGGCGCACGGCAACTTCTCGCTGGTGCAGATTTTCGACGCCTAGCGTGTAGCCGAATGCGCGGGCCAGCTCTTCGAATTCGAAAACTTTTTTGGCGTCGGGCTTTTCGTGGACGCGGTGGAGGGTTGCAATGCCGCGTTTCAGCAAGTAGCCGTCGACCGCGCGATTGGCGGCCAGCATGAATTCTTCGATCAGGCGGTGGGCGATGTTGCGTTCGCTGCGCGTGATGTTGGTCATGTTCTGCTGGTCGTCGAACTGGATTACGCGTTCGGGGAGATCGAAATCGATGGAGCCGTGTTCGTTGCGGCGGGCGTTGAGGAGAAGGGCTAGCTCTTTCATGTTGCGGAAATGCGGGGCTAGCGGCTGGTAACGAGTGGTGGCTTCGGCGTCGCCTTCAAGGACTTTATTTACGTTGGTGTACGTCATGCGCTCGGCGGACTTGATAACGCCGGAGGTCATGCGAGAGCTGCGCATGTTGCCTGCGGAGTCGAAGTCCATCAGAGCGCTCATCACCAGGCGGTCTTCTTTGGGCTTTAGCGAGCACATGCCGTTCGAGAGAGCTTCAGGGAGCATGGGCACGGCGCGGTCGGGGAAATAGACGCTCGTGCCGCGGAGGCGGGCTTCGCCGTCGAGCGGCATGGCGGTGCGAACGTAGTGGGCCACGTCGGCGATGTGGACTTGGAGATGCCAGGAGCCGTCGGGGCGGTGGTCGACGTAGACGGCGTCGTCGAAGTCGCGAGCGGTTTCGCCGTCGATGGTGACGATGGGTAGATGGCGAAAGTCTTCGCGGTTGTCGCGGTCGGCGTCGTGGACCGGTTGGGCGCGGCGTTCGGCTTCTTCGAGCACTTCGGCTGGGAAAACGTGGGGGAGATGATGCTTGCGGATGATGATCTCGATGTCGACGCCAAGATCACCGGGGCGGCCGATGATTTCGATCACTCGGCCGGTGGGGGCGGCGCCCCCGCGGGGATAGCGGACGAGTTCGACGTTGACTACCGCGCCGTCGAGTTCCGGGATATGCGGGACACGGCGGCCGCGGGCGGCTTTTTCGTCGGTGGGGCTCAGACCGAGCTTTTTCGCCAGCTCGGGCGTCAGCTCGTTGCCGGGAGGGATTTCTATGGCGTGCTGCATGCGCGCGTCGTAGGCGACGACGCTGTTGCCGCGGGGGCCGTAGCGAAATTGGCCGACTACGGTGGGATGGGCGCGACCGAGGATGCGAACGATGCGGCCTTCGGCGCGCTGCGGGCCCTGGCCGAAGCCGGTGCGGACGATTTTGGCGACCACGCGGTCGCCGTGCATGGCGTCATCGACGTAGTCGCGGGGAATGAAGATGTCGCCGGCGTATTGGGGGAGGGGAGTGTCGGGGACGACGAAGCCGTAGCCGTCGTGATGCAGGACGAGGTGGCCAGTGATTTCGTCGCGGCGGGGGGCGGCGTCCTGGGGGTGTGGAGAGGGCTTCGAGCCGCGTGGGTCGGACTGGTTTTGGGGTTCGCGACCGGACTTTGACTTCGCCAAAACGTAGCGGTCGCCTGGTAATTCGGTGATCGCGCCCCTCTTTTTCAGGTTGGCTAACATTTTAAACAGGGGACGGCGGTCGGACTTGCGAATGTGGAGAGCGCGAGCGATTTCGTCCGCGGAGGCGGACTCGTGTCTAACTTGCAGAAAACGAAGTATGTTATCAGGGCTCAGGTGAGAGGGGCGGGGCATGAGGGGGAGCGCGGTGGGCCGGCGGCCGGATCGCTCTGAGGATTCTACTCACTTTTTTTCGGTCCAAGCGAAACTTTTTTCGGGCTTCGTGGGTTTCATGGCTCAGGCCAACACACGACCGGCTGGCCGCCCTCCGTCAGGCTAGCCGGATCTTCCCCGAAAGGGGAATAAGGGAGGCGGGACGACCTGGCCCGCCTCTCACTTACAATCCGCTTTAGAATGTTCCGGTTGCGAACTTCCTCACACCCGTGTACCTTGTGTGAACCATGTTACGGGTCTACCGTCGCCATCTAAAAACATGTCCGCATCGTTCCGTCGCTGAGCATCGCTGCAAGTGTCCGCTCTGGG
>Ga0182015_10004241_pt1 | contig 15534 bp, 16 predicted proteins | sample 712P3MmetaG_FD_120478 | JGI IMG/M metagenome (GOLD analysis project Ga0182015, IMG submission 120478) | Permafrost microbial communities from Stordalen Mire, Sweden - 712P3M metaG | ecosystem: Environmental > Terrestrial > Soil > Wetlands > Permafrost | place: Sweden: Stordalen | collected... | reverse complement strand
TGCCACCGGCACCGGAGTCGCTCCCAACGCCATCCAGTCCGTCATCGGGCTCACCAAGGCATATTGCACGCGCGTCGGCGAGGGACCATTCCCCACCGAAGATCACGGAGACACCGGACATCAACTTCGCAAGCGCGGCAACGAATTCGGCGCCGTGACCGGACGTCCGCGCCGCACCGGCTGGCTCGACCTTCCACTGTTACGCTACGCTGGCATGATCAACGGCATCTCGTGGCTGGTGGTCACCAAGCTCGATGTTCTCGACGAGCTAGAAGAAATTCCGGTCTGCGTCGGCTATATCGTGGATGGCAAGAAGACGATGGAAATCCCCGCTCAGTCCAGCGGTTACGACAAACTCGAATGCATTTACCAAAAGCTGCCGGGCTGGCAGACTTCCACGCAAGGCATCTCTAAATTCGACGCCTTACCCAGGCTGGCCCAGGATTATCTGACCTTTTTGGAAAACGAAGCTGACGCGAAAATCGGCATGATCTCTACCGGCCCCGATCGCGATCACACGATCCTGATGGACGAATTCGCCAAAGAGTTGCAGACAGCTGCAACCCCTGGAGTCTAGGATTAATCTTTATCTGCACCACTAAATCAGCAAGGAGAGCACGATGGTGGTTCTGGCAGTAACCTGGATGGCAAAAGTTGGACGCGAATCCGAAGTCACCGCACTATTCGCGAAATTGACCGAGGAGTCGCGGAAGGAACCCGGTTGTGGGATTTACCAGGTCCACCGGCACAAGACCGAACCGCGCCGCTTTTTTATCTACGAACAATATAAAGACGACGCCGCGCTCGAAGCTCACCGCACATCGCCGCATTTCTTGCAGTACGCCCGCAAAGACCTGCCAAAAATAGCCGACCGCGTGGAAGGCCATCTCTACGAACCCCTAAGCTAAAAGATGCTTGTAGCTGAAACCACTCATGTGGCGCGGGCGCCCCCGCCCGCGAGCTTCTGGCGGAAATCCTTCCCTAACGCGTCACTTCCGATCCACCATCAACTCGCCACCGGTAGCATAGCTGTCCTTGGAAACATCGTAAAAAGCAATAGTGATCGCTTCCCGTGCCGTCCCCGCATCCTCAACCAGCGCATCCGTAATCCGCTTTGCAATCTTGCGCTTCTGCTCGGCAGTGCGCCCCTGCAACATCGTGATTTGAACCATCGGCATATGCAGCACCCCCTTTGCAGCTTTATTTTTTAGCAGTCAGTACTCCATCCCTCCCGTTCTCCCACCGAGAACCAGGAATTCGGAAGAAAGAACTCCTACTTCGCTAGTTCGTATCCGGCGAAGAAGAAGCTCAACTCAAAACGCGCCGTATCCTCCGCATCGGAGCCGTGAATCGCGTTGTGCTCAATGCTCGACGCCCACTTCTTGCGAATCGTGCCCTCTTCCGCGCTCGCCGGATTCGTCGCACCCATCAGCTTGCGCAGATCGGCAATGGCATTTTCCTTCTCCAGAGCCAGCGCCACAATCGGCCCGCTCGACATGAAATCGGTAAGCGAACCGTAAAATGGCCGGCTCGCATGCACCGCGTAAAACTGCTCGGCTTGACGCTTCGAAATCTCCAGCATCTTGATGGCGAGAATATGGAAACTGTTCTTCTCGAATTGTTCGATGATATCGCCGACCGCGTTTTTCGCGACCGCGTCAGGTTTTACGAGGGTAAGAGTGCGTTGCAGAGTTTTCATAAGAGGTGGTTATTCGCTCGTCCTTCGTCTTTTTTATATTTCAGTTCGCAATCTATTTTTGGGGTAATCGGGACCGGCTTAAATCCCGATTTCAATAAGTCGGCGGTTCCGTACTAAGCTTTCACTCCCATCGCCGCCGCCAGCGTCTCCCCAATATCCGCCGGAGATTTCGCCACGCGGATGCCGGCAGCTTCCATGACCTTGATCTTCTCCGCAGCCGTTCCCTTGCCGCCGGAAATGATTGCGCCCGCATGTCCCATGCGGCGTCCCGGAGGCGCGGTCTGGCCCGCGATAAATCCCACCACCGGCTTCTTCATCTTCGTCTTCACAAACTCCGCGGCAGTCTCCTCCGCGTCGCCGCCAATCTCACCGATCATGATCACCGCCTCCGTTTCCGGATCCCGGTTGAACAAATCGAGCGCGTCCACAAAGTTCGTTCCAATAATCGGATCGCCGCCAATCCCAATCGCCGTGGACTGCCCAATGCCGCGCTGCGTCAGTTGATGCACCGCCTCATACGTCAGCGTGCCCGATCGCGAAACAATTCCCACCGAACCTTCTTTGTGAATCGACCCCGGCATAATTCCGATCTTGCACTTGCCCGGCGAAATAATTCCCGGACAATTCGGCCCAATCAGCCGCGATCGCCGGTTTTGCAGGAACTCCCACACCTTCACCATATCAAGCGTCGGGATGCCTTCCGTGATGCAAACGATCAAATCGATCTCCGCATCCGCCGCCTCCATAATCGCGTCCGCCGCAAACGGCGGGGGAACGAAAATCACCGTAGCATTGGCCCCAGTCTTTTCGGCCGCTTCCAGTACCGTATTAAAAATGGGCCAACCCTCGTGCGTGGTTCCACCCTTGCCCGGCGTCACGCCTCCCACCACCTGCGTCCCATAAGCCGCGCAGCCCTTGGCGTGGAACGTGCCCTCGCGTCCCGTGAGCCCCTGCACAATCAATCGCGTTTTCTTATCGACTAAAATTGCCATAAATGAAATTCCCCGCCAGCACGACAAATAATCAAACTAGAAAAATTCTGTTAACCCGAGCGAAACAGTCGGCGAACCGCAATTCTTAACCACTTAAATTCCCACCCAATGATTCGGCTACCGCCACTCCGTCACGCCATGAGTCCCGCGTGCCGCCGCAACCACCTTATCCGCCGCATCTCTCATGGTCTCGGCCACTACAAAATTGAATCCCGAATCCATCAAAATCTTCTTGCCTTCATTTACATTCGTTCCTTCCAGCCGCAGCACCACCGGAAGCTTGATGTTGGTTTTCCTGGCCGCTTCCACCACCCCTGTCGCCAAAGTATCCACGCGCAAAATGCCGCCGAAAATATTAATCAGCACGGCCTTCACGCTCTTGTCACTCAACAGAATTTCGAACGCATGCGCCACTTGCTCCGCATTCGCTCCACCGCCCACATCGAGAAAATTCGCCGGCATCCCGCCCGCGTACTTAATAATGTCCATGGTCGCCATCGCCAGCCCGGCGCCATTCACCATGCAACCCACGCTGCCCTCCAATTTGATGTAATTCAAGCTGTACTTCGAGGCTTCCACCTCCAGCGGATCCTCCTCCGAAATGTCGCGCAATTCGCGAATATCCGGGTGCCGGAACAACGCGTTATCGTCAAACGTCACCTTGGCGTCGAGCGCGAACAGCCGCCCGCCCGTCGTCGTAATAAAAGGATTGATCTCCAGCAGCGACGCATCCGTATCCAGAAACGCCTTATACAGATTCGAAAGAAACGGCACCGCCTGATTCACCTGCTTGCCCTGCAGTCCCAATTTAAACGCCATCTTCCGCGCCTGAAATCCCTCAAGCCCCATCCCCGGATCGATATGCTGCTTCAGAATCGCATCCGGATTTTCCTCCGCCACCTGCTCGATCTCCATTCCACCCGCGGCCGACGCCATGAATACCGGCTTGCCCTCGGCGCGATCCACCAGAATTCCCAGATACAACTCTTTTTCAATCGGCAGAGTTTCTTCAATCAGCAGCCGCCGCACAATCCGTCCCTCGGGCCCGGTCTGGTGCGTCACCAATTTCATGCCTAGCATCTTGCCCGCGAGCTCTCCCGCTTCATCCACGGACTTTGCGATCTTCACGCCTCCGCCCTTGCCTCGCCCGCCCGCGTGAATCTGCGCCTTCACCACAACCCCGGTCGCGCCCGCGTTGAACAACTCCTTCGCCGCGGCATCCGCCTCTTCGCGCGATGTCGCCATCGTCCCGCGGGGCACCGTTACGCCATACTTCTTAAGAATTCCCTTTGCCTGATACTCGTGGATTTTCATAATGACGCTCGTCGATTAACAATTCGGTAGGAATCTGCTTGCGGCTTTTTACGGAGGCAGCAAACTTTTAATTTTATAGAAGGATTGACGATTAGAGCAAACGCGGATGGTCATACCGAAGCCCACTTTGTTTAGCGGCAACCGGTGACGAGAATCAAACTGCTCCTAATTTCGAATCGGACGATTCGGCGGCTGAACCTCTTCACTCCCCTAGCAAAAACAAAGCGCCTCAAACTCCGTTTAGAGTTTGAGGCGCCCGTTGGATCAGCCCTCCCCCGAAAGCTGCTCAACCACAGACTACGTCCGACCGTCATGGTTGGGAATGGCTCTTGCGTGCCAGGCGACAGCACTGCGGTGCTATGAACTACCGAGCTTCTGATTGCAACTCATCCAGATTTCGTCTCGCTTCATCGCGCCCATTTCGCCCATCTCGCCCGTCTGATTTGATAGGATTTTTCCGACGAATTTCCCAGCGCATCCCGCGCAACTACTGAAAGGACTCCGCAAGCCTTGCTTCCCGGCCGCGTTTTGAGCCCGATTTCCTCTGTGCCCCTCTGTGTTCCCTCTGTTTAAGGCCTTTGACTTCCCGGCAGTGTCTAAATATGGGGTTGCCCCATTTCTCGCGTCCTTGGCGAGAAGTGGGCCGGAGCATAGACGTCACCAGTCGGTTCTTCGCTCCTTCATCCGGCGACCACTTCATAAGGCCTCATCATCTCGTTATCTTCGTGTTCCAGAATGTGGCAGTGCCATACATAACGTCCGGTGAAACCCGTAAACGGCACAATGATGCGCGTGACCATATGAGGATCCGCTCGCACCGTATCCTTCCAGCCGGCCTCGTTCGGCTCCGGCGGCTGCGCCGGCCCCAAAAACTGCAACTGCCGCTTGGTTTGAAATAACCATGGCACGTACGACTGTCGGTCGAGAATCTGGAACCGCACCAAGTGCAAGTGAATCGGGTGAGAGTCGTTCGTGGGATTGATCAGTGTCCAGATTTCCGTCGAGCCCAGCACCGGCTTCTCAGTGATCGGTTCGCCCCAATGCATTCCGTTCAAAAGCAGCATCACCGGATTCCCTGCCTTGTTGACATACTCGTTCAGCGTCAGCAACCGGGTCTGCACCGCTTGCGACTCCGGAATCTTGGGCACGGGCACCAGTTCGCGAGGCAACGCACTCGAATCGGCTGCCTTCGCGGACGAGACACGGAACTGCATCACCACAAAAGCATCATTCTTAAGAACCAGATGTGTCCCCCTATATTCGCTGAAATCGACCACCAGATCGGCGCGTTCCGCTGGCGCAATTTCAAGCGTCGTGAGCGGAACCGGGGCGGGCAATAATCCCTGATCCGTTCCAATTTGATGGAACTCCAACTCTTTCGTTTGCGCCCCAGTGGTCGACGAATGAGACGGCGACTCCGTCAGCGACAAATGATAAAAGCGCGAGTTCGAAGCGTTGAGTACTCGAAATCTATACTTTCGCGGCTCGACTTCGAGATAAGGAAAAAGCTTTCCATTCACCAGAATCGCGTTGCCGGAGATTTCCGGAACCCATGGAGATTTGGGATCGGGAGAAACGGGATACAGGAGCTGGCCATCCCTCGTCAACAGCCGGTCATAAAGAAGAAGCGGCAACTCGTACTTGCCCTTGGGTAAATTGAGCGCGTCCTCCACCCCGTCGCGAATCAGGAACGTTCCAAACAATCCAGCATAGACATTCAGCCGGTTAATCCCGATCGCGTGGTCGTGATACCACAGCATCGCCGCGTCCTGCTGGTTCGGGTAGTAGTAAAGCGCCGATTTCCCCGGCACGATCCAATCGTCTGGATAGCCATCGCTCTCCGGTCCAGCCTTGGCTCCGTGCATGTGCACCACGGTCCGAACCGTGGGCTTATCCGGCTCAGCGCCGTGAATGGTGTGGTCCACCGGCAGGAAGTGCTGGTGCGGCAGAGCATTTACCCACTCCACCAGCAGCGGCTCGCCAGATCGTGTTTCGAACGTCGGACCGGGAGTCGAAGAACCAAAACTCCAGAACTCTGTCGGCGGCAAATCGCGATGAACTTTGCTGGTAACCGCCTGGGCTTGAATACGGTAGAACGGCACGCTCAACTTCGCATCCGCTGGGCTGGGCCGGGATCCCTGCGGCTTCGCAATCGGAGGAAGCGGAAGGAGATCGACAAACTGCGCCAGCGTGTTGACGTCGAGCGCTGGAGCCATCGACACAGCTTGCCCCATGGAGCTGTGTGACATCGCATTCATCAGCCCGCCCTTGCCCGCAGCCAGGCCCGCAGCCACAAGGCTTGATCGCCGCAAAAAATTTCGCCGTGTAATCACCGCATGCCTTTCGCGCCATCATAGAACAACGGCAAGGCAGTGAGGATGACGCCCCGCACTCGCCCTGCCGCTGTTTCTTTCGGACCTTAAATTAAGTCATCCTGTCATTTGAGAGTAGGTGCAACAATCAAGGTCCGCGTAGGAACAGCCGCCCCCGCCTGCCCTGGGCGGAGCCGAAGGGGCTGTCCAGCCGAGCGATAGCTCGACCTGTTTTCCCCCGCTGGCAACCTTCACCACTGCCGGTTATTTGCTCGCAGAACTATCGTTCACCGGTTCTCCAGTAAGCGGGTTCAACAGGTAAAGATCGTTGGTCACCGTCTGACTGAAGTCGAATAGTGAACTGATCGAGTCCGCGATTCCATCGAACGAACCTTGACCAATCCTCTGCCCATTCAACCAGTTGTCTTCGATGAAGCGAATCACCGATGTTTGGTCGGTAGTCGAATGATCGACGAAGTTGTGCTTTGCCCAGGGAGAGATAACCACAAGCGGTTGCCGCGGACCGTATCCGCATCGGCCTTGCGCGTGCGTGGTTGCCGGATTAACCCCCGGCAGCGCATTCGCTCCGCTGCCGCAAGCTCCCGGACCGGTTAGAGCATCCGCCGCGGTCTTCGATCCGTTAACGATCTGACCCAGCTGATGATCGTACCAGCCGTCGGAATCGTCGTAGAGCACGATCAATGCTGTGTTGGCCCACTCCGGCTGGCCCTGGAGGAAGTTCGCCACCGTCACCACAAATTCCTGCTCATCCAGAGGATCGGAGTTGCCCGGATGCGCGTCGTGAATTGCGATGGGCTTGAGGAAGCTTACGGTTGGGAAATTCCCCGCCTTCACCGCGTTGAAGAAATCGTCAACGTCATACTCGTGATTGGCTGGATCGCCCGAGTAGCCGATTGTCTGTACCGATTTCGGTCGCGCGTGAGTTGGATTTGCGGTGGAGGCGTAGTACTGCAATGGCGTGTGATGAGGAACATAGTCCGCCTGCGTCCCGACAATCGGCGAAGTCGATTGCCGGTTGCAACCCGTACTGCCGTCCGGGTTAACGATGTTCAGGTTGAACCCCCCGGCGAACCATCCCCACGTTATGCCGGCGGCATTCAGCAGATCGCCGATGTTCTTACCGGCCATCTGCGTCTGCTCTCCGCTCGAACTTGAGCACACATCGCCGTATGGATCGGGATCGCCAATCACGCTATATCCGCCGTTTCCGTCGGCAATCAGCGCTCCGGTGCCATTGATGTTGTTGGCCACACCATTGGTCTGGCCGGAAATCAGATTGATTGCGCCCACCGTGGAAGGGCCAAAGTTGGTGCTATAGGAGTTGTCACTCATGGCGTAGTGCTGTGCGTAATTCCACAGAGCGGTAACGGTGTTTCCGTCGAAGTATCCCATTACCTGGCCGGTGGTTAGCACCACTTGCGGCGGAGCGTTGGGCGGTGGCCCCGCGCTGCCGGTGTTGGCAGGAAACAGATCCATTGCGCCCCCATCGAACGCCAGTTGTTCGGGCGTGTAATCGTGATCCATGTCTTGCGTGTTCGCCTGCGTCCGGTTGAAGCGAAATGGATTGGCCGCGCCGCTACCGTTCAGGGGATTCAGATTTGGATTGTTGGTGAGCAGCGCATTGCTCAGGCCGTTAATGGTGGGAGTATTCGGAAGCGCGTGAAATGGCGGTTCTCCCGACGGATTCAGCGCGTAAGGATACGTGCCAAAATAATGATCGAAAGACCGGTTTTCGTCGAAGATAATCACGATGTGTTTAATCGGCGTGGCGGTTTTTACATTGGAGGCGTTCGCTAACGGCGTTACGACCGGCCCGGCAGCGATTGCGGCAACGAGGAACACAGACATAACTCGACGCATAACTTTTCCTTTTTTGTTGAAGCTGAAGGTGTTGAAGCTCTGCCCATGCTAGTGCGCCGATGTTAAAGGTTCGTTAAAAACGCGGAAAATAAATATCCTCATCCGCAATTCTCAGCAACCGTTTGTTCCGAGAGATTCGACATCGCGGATCCGCCGTCCACCAAACGGAGCGTACCTTAAAACGTACAATGGCGTGATTTCTACGTCTACTTTGGACCCCATTGCCACCCCTTTACCCCCCTCGAAAGTAGACGCTTCATCCCCCGTCTAACCCCATGAATCCATGAGCTCAAGCAAAATGGCTCACCAGTAATCAACAACTTACGGCTGAATTTTTCGGACGAATCGGAATGTTCCTGCAGGAACATTCGTGTGATTGGCGCGCACCTTTTTTCGCATCCCCACTTTCGCCTCCGCTACGCTTTTTCTGCCGTATACTTTCCATTGTCCTCAGGCAATCTCGCAGATGGCGTCGAACTCATCTCGTCTGGCTTACATCGATTGGATGCGCGGCTTGGCCTGCGTCTTGATGTTCCAGACTCACTGCTATGATTCCTGGCTAAGCCCTGGCGCGCGCCAGAGCAAATTCTTCGTCGCCTCACAACTGGGCGGAACGTTTCCCGCGCCACTATTTCTTTTTCTGGCGGGCGTTTCATTCGCATTAGTCACGGAAAAACTTTGGAAGAAAAATCTGCCTGCGTCGCAAATCGCGCGCGGCACGATTCGTCGCGGCGCGGAAATCTTTGGCTTCGGTTTGCTCTTTCGTTTGCAGGAATATGTGATCGCCTGGGGCTGGGCGCCGCTCAGCGATCTGCTTCGCGTGGATGTGTTGAACACCATTGGCATCTCCATGATGCTGATGGGCCTGCTCTGCTGGCTTGTGCTCTCGCTTCAAGCGCGCGAACGAACCAGATTTCTTCTTGTCGCAGGCTCGGCCGGAATGGCCTTGCTGATTTCCCTTCTTACTCCTCCGCTGTGGACCACCTGGAGTCCGCGCTGGTTGCCGTGGCCGCTCGAGTCCTACATCAATGGAGTGCATAATTTCGGCACGCCCCAGGCGTGGCTATTTCCAATTTTTCCCTGGACTGCATTTGCCTTTGCGGGTCTGGCCTCAGGATTTATTTTTCAAAGAGCCTGGGCCACGCAGCGCGAGACAAAAACATTTCTGCTGGCGGGAGCGGCCGGGCTTGGCTTGGTCGCAGCGGCGCATTGGCTTGACCTTCAGCCGGAACGGCTTTACGCCGTTTACGATTATTGGCATACGAGTCCCAGCTTTTTTCTGGCTCGTCTGGGAATGCTGCTGATCATCCTGACCTTGAGTTATTGCTGGTGCCGCTGGGGCGCGGGGCAGTGGGGCTTCAGTCCGCTGATTCAATTGGGACAAGCTTCGCTGCTGGTGTATTGGGTCCACATCGAATTCGTCTACGGGAAGCTCTCAATTGTTTCGAAGCACAGCGTCAGCATTCTGACAGCAACGTATGGATTGCTGGTGATCTCCCTGGGAATGTTATTACTGGCTTTTCTGCGCACGCGGATGAAGGGTCGTGGTGCTGCATTGGTGGTATGGTTTCGCAGTCCATTTCCCGCGAAGCCAGAGAACGCCAACGCCAACCAGAATTACTGAAACTGTTTCGCAAATTCCACTACTTCCCGCTCCGCCCAGCGCCCGTCATATTTTGATTTGCTAGGGTTCGAATCGCCGTGGTTTGAGTCGTCCTTCTTTAAGTCGACGTGGCGGTCGCCAATGAACGAGCAGTGGCCGCCATCTTCAGTCTCGACGAAAATAATGTTGGGGTTCGCGAGAATCTTCTTCCTGGTTTCCGACAGAAGACGTATGAAAGGATCGTTGGCAGAGTGAATGATCAGCGTCGGTCGCGCGATCTGGTCGATCACGTTGGCGGCTGCGGCCCGCGCGTAATAGTCGTCGGCGCCGGTAAAGCCGCAGTAGTAGGCGGTGATGCGGTCGTCGAATTCGCGCAGGGTTTTGACGCCGCGCAGCCGGGAAGCGTCGAACTCATTCGGAAACAAACGTACTTTGCGGCGGAAGCGGCGGAAGAGTTGAGCGAGAAAATAATATTCGTAAATGCGATTCGCCGGTTCATGCAAGGCGTCAGCCCCTGCCGCCAGATTGATTGCTGGACACACGGCAGCCACGCCGCGAAATTCCGGAAAGCCTTCCCTGCCCCACTCTCCGGCAAGTTTCAAAACTAAATTGCCGCCCATAGAAAAACCGATCAGCACAAATGCCGGAATGTGGTCGGTATCGATCAGGTTCCGAGCGACGGCCGCCACATCGGCCGACCGGCTGGAGTTGTAGAGTGTGGGCGCGCAGTGATCCATGCCACCGCAGTTACGCTGGTTCATGCGCACCACGTTCATGCCGGCCGCTAAACCGTTCCGCGCGATTCCCAACATGTATTGCGATTCGCTAGAGCCTTCCAAACCGTGAACCAAAATCAAGGTGAGTGCGGTGCTTCGTTTTTCTTGCCAGTGACAATGGCAGAGCACAGAAATGCCGGGCTCCACTTCGATCATTCGTTTTTCCGCAGCCGCCAGGTGGATGCGGCGCGATAGAAAAAAAGCTCCGAGGGTTTGCATGTGTCCGCCGCGCAACCAGCGGTGAGGCTTGAACTCGGGGAGCGATCGAGAATTCGAGGCCCGAACCACGTTCTTCGCGGCTTCCGTTTGCGAACTCTTCACAAATTGATTCTAATAGGGTCAGTTAGTAAAGGGAGAGCGTCATGCCGATTTTTGAATATGTTTGCCAGGAATGTAAGTACGAATTCGAAGCGCTGGTCTTCGGGCGCGACAAGCCGAAATGCCCCAAGTGTGAAAGCAAGAAGTTGAGCCCGCAGTTGAGTGTTTTCGCAGTTTCCGCAAAGGGCTCTTCGGGTTCGGCATCTTCAGATGCGCCGATGTCCGGCGGCGGGGGTTGCGGTTCGTGCGGCGATCCGCGCGGTCCGGGAGCCTGCTCGCTCGGAGATATGGATTAGGCATCCGCGCGGCGCGAGAACGATGCCTTGCAAGCTGAAGCCTTCACGATCAGGTCGAACAAGAACTTTCGGCACATTCGACGTATGACTGTAGTTACCTTTTCGGGTTTGCTCTGTACGCCTACCATCTCTTGAACTTCATTTGATGTCGAGGTGAGTCGAGATGGATCGACGCCAGCAGTCGCGCGTCTTTGTGGACCTTCCCGTACAAATCTGGGGCATGGATAGTTATTCTCGCCCTTTCATCCAGCCAGCCAGTCTGAGAACGATCAGCGGGCGCGGCGCCACATTGCAGTGCGTCGATGCGCGCTTGAAACCAGGAGACGTAGTCGACGTGATGTACGAGGGATCCAAGGCGCAGTTTCGCATCGTGTGGTGCGGCAAGCCGGGGACTGACATGGCGGGAGAAGTGGGCGTGGAGAATCTTTCCGCCGATGGCAGGTTCTGGGATATCGACCTGGTAAAGTGCGTTGCGGCGGGCGCGGGACAGGGATAGAAGCTTTCTTTTGATGGTTAAGCTTCAGTCCAACAGACTTTGCCTCAGCGGCTAAAGCCGGTTCAGATGATGAGCCGAATAACGCAGCGCTGAAAGCGCTGCGCCACCCAAAGGCTCTTTGCAGCGACAAGATGCGCGCCACCCAAAGGCTCCTTGCAGCGATAAGATGTGCGCCACTCAAAGGCTATTTGCAGCGACAAGAGTTGTAGCACCCCCAGGCACTCTGCAGCGACAAGATCTCCACGCCCAGAATCAAAGTCGCGAACTTAAGAGGGCTCTTCTCGGAGTCAAAGTCGCGTGTAAACTTCCTCAGTGCAAGTAAAGATCCTAGGCTCAGCGGCTGGAGGTGCGTTTCCGCAGTGGAATTGCGCCTGCGCCAATTGTCGCGCAGTAAGGGCCGGCGCCTTTCGCGGTGCGGCGCGAAGCCAGACTCAGGTCGCCATCACCCAAGATGAGCAGTCATGGTTTCTGCTGGGGGCGTCTCCGGATTTGCGAATGCAGATTGAAGGCATGCCTCAACTCCATCCGCGGGAGGGTATTCGCCAATCGCCGATTGCCGGGATTGTTTTGGCGAATGCGGATCTCGACCATGTGTTAGGACTCTTGTTGCTTCGCGAACTTCAGCCCCTGCGAATTTACTCGACCGGATCGGTGAGGCGCATTCTGCGAGAGGACAACTCGATGTTCGGCATGTTGCAACGGATTCCGAATCAAACCGCGTGGAGCGATTTTGAATCCGGAAAACTATTTTCTTTGTGCAATGCGCAGGGAGAGGAGTCCGGATTGCGATGCCAGGCGTGGTCATTGAGCGAGCATTATCCAGCTTATGTAACGGAAGATCGGCGCGGGCAACTCGTTACTGGCGAGGCTTCCATGGGATTCGTTCTCGAATCCGGTTCGGGCTCGCGGGTTGCCTACATGCCGGCGGTTCCGCAGTTAGACGATGCGTTGCTTCATCAACTTGAATCCTGCGATGTCCTGCTGTTCGATGGCACATTCTGGAGCGATGACGAACTGATCCGGGTGCAAGGCAGCGGGCAGACCGCGCTGCAGATGGGGCACATCCCGGTGGAAAATATCTTGACGAAGTTGGCGGGCGTACGCCGTCCGCGTAAAATATTTCTGCACATCAATAACACCAACCCCATGCTGAACGAAGCGAGCACGCAGTATCGCCAAGTGCGGGACGCGGGCTGGGAAATCGCGGAGGACGGATGGCAGTTCAACCTGTAGAAACCGAAACGATACCGCAAGCTGGCCCGTTGCTTACTCTGGACGAGTTGCGGGCGGGCTTACAGGCTGTGGGCGAGGAACGTTATCACCACAAACATCCGTTCCATTTGATGATGCATGAAGGCCAGCTGAGCCGCGGACAACTGCAGGCCTGGGCGCTGAACCGCTATTACTACCAGAGCATCATCCCGATTAAAGATTCGATCATTCTTTCGCGCGGGCCGGATCCGGTGTTCCGGCGCGCGTGGCGCAAACGCGTGGTCGATCACGATGGGGACGCGACCAGCGAAGGCGGCATCAAGCGCTGGGTAAAGTTGGCGGAGGCTACGGGGTTGGATGCGGCGCAGGTTCGCGCGGGGACGGGAATTCTTCCGGCGACGCGTTTTGCGGTGAACGAATATTTGAATATCGTTCGCAATCGATCTTTGCTGGAAGCGGTGGCGTCGTCGCTGACCGAATTGTTTTCCGCCAAGCTGATAACGCTGCGGGTGGAAAAATTGCGCCAGTTTTATCCATGGCTTTCGGGCGGGCTAGATTATTTTGAGGCGCGACTTTATCAAGCGCCGGAAGACGCGCAGTTCGCGGTGAACTACGTCTACGACAACGCGAAGACGCGAGCCGAGCAAGAGTTGGCGATCCAGGCATTGCGCGATAAGTGCGACATTCTGTGGGCGCAACTGGACGCGCTCTACTTTGCCTACGTGCAGCCAGGATGGCCGCCGCCGGGAGCCTTCCGAATTGAGGACAAATAGAGTGGCGGCTCCGGAAGATTCGAGCCAGCCGCGATTAGCTGCCGGTTGCCGCTGGGGAGCGGAGACCAAGGGAGCGAGCGGGCCGGAGCGCGTGGTTCTATTTCCCGAGGGCGCGATCAAGTTGCAAGGCACCGGATTGCAGATCTTGGAACGCTGCGATGGGCAGCGCACTTTCGGCGAGATCATCGCAGAGTTGCAGGCACAATTTACGGTGGCCGATCCGGGGAAGATTCGCGGCGACATCAGCCAGTTTTTGGAACAATTAAGGAATAAAAGGATTGTGGATTATTAGAGGCGGACCACTATTCGATTGACAGCCTAGATCGACGAAATTAGGGTGAGGACAGATTAGGCAGGCTGGAGAAGGCTTCATAATGACCGGAATACAGTTCATCACAGACGAAAAAGGCCGCAAGACCGCGGCCGTAATTGACCTGAAGAAACACAAAGCGCTTTGGGAGGACATCCAAGACGTACTGGTGTCACGATCCCGGCGGCACGAAAGGCGCATTCCCCTCGATAAAGTAAAGGCGGACCTTCTGAAAAGCGCAAAGCTAAATGGCTAGCTATCACGTAGTCAAATCACAACTAAGAAAGAGTATCTGGCGCAATTTGAACTTCGGCATAGCTACCGGGCTTCGCTGAGTTTACGGCTGCGGCAATTTTGACCGTATGTAGCCGCACGAGCGGCCATTGCGGGGGCTCAATACAACAATGGCGATTTTGCGGCCGCAGAGATTCTGCTGATATCGAATATTCTTGTCGGCAGTAAGGAAGACTTCGAAGCCAGCCTTCTCAGCTTCGGCCAGCAGTTCGCCATTGGAGAGCGTGTCCCAGCCGCGTTCTCGAGCTCTGGTAACAGTATGGCCCACCAGAAAGCGTGCAATCCCGCGCGGCGTTCCATGATCAAGAAGAATGAGCATCGACGGAGGAGTTTACGGCGTGCCCGCTGGTGGGACGCGGGTCGAGACTAAGAGCGGCAAATTCCAATACGGCGTTGATCTGGTCCCGCGTGACGTCGAACTGCTCAATGATTTCATCGATGGTGGCGCCAGCTTCGAGGTTCTCGAAAACCGCGGATACAGGCATGCGAGTGTCCTTGAATACCCATGCACCACTCAATCTCCCGGGCACGCTTTCAACAGCCGGGCATTGCGACCAATCGAGAGTTGCCATATCTATACCTCGGCTTAATCTTACATTCTTTTATCGGCGCTAATAAAGATAGGCTGCATGCGTTCGAAGATCCCTCGCCCCGCTGGAGAAAACGCGGCGCTCGGGATGACGCTACGAAGGGCCGCGGGACTGCCGCGCTCTGGGAAAGAAATCCATCAGAAGTGGAAGATCAGGTCGCTGGCTGCGGTGATCTGATTTTGGTCGCGGCCGTTGTCATAGGCTTTGCGGTCCCAGGCTCGTTCGAAGCGAAGTTCGGGGCGTAACTGGACGGTGGTTCCGAACCAGTGGCACCAGGAGAAGGTGTTCTCCGAATATTTTGTTGGGTAGCCGGTGCGCTGGCCCTTCTTGTCGTCGAGGAAGTCGCTGCGGAAAGAAACGAAATCATGCAGTGAGAGTTCTTTTTCCAGGAAGTTGACGGCTGCGTATTCCGGGGCGGTGCAACGCTGTTCACCGGGCAGGCAATACGCGGGATTAGCGCCGAGTTCCACTGGAATTGTCCCTGCGATTGCGGGCACATCCCGCTCGTACATGTACCAGGATTCGCTCGCCATGTGCACCGTCTTCGAGAACTTGTGATACCAGGTGGCGTCATACTGCTGCAGGTTGTTATAGGCGTACTTGCCGCTATTGACGCCGTTGGCGCAGACGTAAAAATTGTTATTGACCGATTTGGTGGTGTAGTCGAG
>Ga0182015_10004240_pt1 | contig 15538 bp, 15 predicted proteins | sample 712P3MmetaG_FD_120478 | JGI IMG/M metagenome (GOLD analysis project Ga0182015, IMG submission 120478) | Permafrost microbial communities from Stordalen Mire, Sweden - 712P3M metaG | ecosystem: Environmental > Terrestrial > Soil > Wetlands > Permafrost | place: Sweden: Stordalen | collected... | reverse complement strand
CGGTTTGTCTAACCGGCCGAATACGTGGATCGCATGGATTCTCCGCTATCTACCGGTCGCGGGGATTTTCATTCTCTATTTTTTTCTAAGGCATCTCATCTTCGGGCAGCCCACCTTGCATCTGACGATCGCTGAGCATCCGCTGGACCCGCTGAAGTCATTGCTCTACGGCCTTCAAACCGCTGTCGCGCCCTTTATGTCGCTGCGTTATGAACCGCCGTTTGATGTTTGGTTTGATTGGCAAATGAGCGTCGCCGCGTGCGCGATAACGACTGCATTGATCGCCGGTGTCTTATGCAGCGAAAAGCGTGTGCGCCGCGCGGCGATCTTCTGGCTCGGTTGGTTTGTGCTGCTGCAATTACCGACGGCGCACATCGTGCAGCAGGAGGCGGCATATTCCGAACGCTACGCCGCGCTGGCGATCCTGGCGCTGCCGGCCGTGGCGGCGGCGGTCGTTCTCGACCGCGCCCTTTCGCCGAAAATCCGGCCGGCCATGGCGGGAATAGTCATGTTCTGGATTGTCCTTCTCGGTTTCGTCAGCTTTCTTCGCGGAGCATATTACACCAATGACGCATCGTTTTGCATTCAATGGCAAAACACCAGCCCGAATGCCGCCGGACCGCACGATGGCTTCGGGCGGCTGGCGCAACAGCGGCGGCAGTGGTCCACCGCCATCGACGAATATCAAAAAGCCCTGGCCATTCAATCCACTGACGCGACCGCGCGGAATAACCTGGCGAATCTCCTGGCCGACGCTGGAGATTTTTCGGGCGCATCAAAACAATATGAATGGCTGCTGAACAAAGGCGGCTCCGGCGCCGACCCCGTCGCCACGATGACCAACTTCGCCCAACTCCTCGGACAGGAGGCGATCGAACGCCACGACTCCGCGATGCGCGATCGCGCCCACGGGCTGCTCGAACAAGCGATTGCCCTGCGTCCCGATTACGCCCAGGCCCACTACATTCTCGGCGAATGGAACATCGCCTTCGGCTCGCGCCAAGCCGCTATCCGTCAATTCAAAATCGCCCTGAATCTGCGGCCGGATTGGAAACAGGTGCAAGAGAAATTGCAAAAAGCTTCAGACGATCCTGGCAACTAATGAATAGTCCTTCATATGAGCAATTCCATCCCTATCGCGTATTGCTTCCCATCGGCACCAAAACATTCTTCGTCCCGCGCTTAATCGTGATCGGCACCACCGATTCCTGAATGCATCGTGCCGCGAATTCTTCGTAATATTTGTTGATAAACGTCCGCGTCGCCCAGGCCGTGCCATCGGCTAATCCGCAGATCGTCGTCCCCGGCATGATCCCCTGCGATTTTTCCAACTCCATAAGCATGTCCAGATCCTGCGCCCGTCCCTGCCCGTCGAGAATGCGGTCGAGAATCTTCCGCATCCACGCGCTTCCCTCGCGGCAAGGCGTGCACTGGCCGCAGGATTCGTGTGCGTAAAACCGCACGCAATTGCGCAGGGCGCGAACCATATCCGTATGTTCGTTCATCACGATCATTCCCGCCGTGCCCAGCCCCAGGCATCCGCCGCGGAATCGCACATCGTCGAAATCCAGCTTGATGTCGAGTTGATTCGGGCCAAGAACGCCCATGGAAATTCCGCCGCAGATCGTCCCCTTGTGTTTTCCACCCTTCATTCCTCCGGATAGTTTGTTGATGGCATAATCCAGCGTGATCCCCAGTTCATCCTCGTACACACCGGGCTTATTCACATGACCCGACATGCCGTAAAGTTTCGGCCCCGGACTGGAAGGCGTTCCCATGCTCTTAAACCACGCCGGCCCCTTCTCAATAATCGGCGGCACGCAGCAAAGCGTTTCGACATTGTTAATAACCGTCGGCCGCGCAAACGCCCCCGCGATCGCCGGAAACGGCGGCTTGTTCCGCGGCCAGCCGCGCTTGCCTTCCAACGCCTCCAGCAACCCTGTTTCCTCGCCGCAGATATACGCCCCCGCCCCCGCGTGAACATAGCATTCGAGTTTATACTTGCTCCCAAAAATCCCTTTCTGCCCGAACACCCCGCGGGCGTACGCTTCCTTGATCGCCTGCTCCGTCACCTTGATTTGTCGGTGATATTCCCCACGAATAAAGACGTACGCGACATCCACCTGCGTCGCGATCGCCGAGATGGCGATGCCTTCCAGCATGCTGTGCGGATCGTAATCGATGAGATAACGATCCTTGAAAGTCCCGGGCTCCGACTCATCCGCATTCACCGCCAGATAATGCGGTCCTTTTTTTTCCTTCGGGATAAACGACCATTTCTGTCCCGCCGAGAACCCCGCCCCACCGCGCCCACGAAGGCCGGATTCCGTCACCGTTTTGATAATCTCATCCGGCTTCATGTCGAGCGCTTTGCGCAGCGCGACATATCCGCCGGTGGCGACATAATCGTCATACCAATGCAGCTTGCGCTTATCGGGATCGGGATCGATTCGTTTAATCAGGACGGGTTCGGTGTAAGACATAATTACTTCCGATAACGCGGTTAGTTGCGCTTGCCGCGGCGATGGAATCGGCCATTCGGCCGTACTTCCAAGTCGGTCACTAAAAGAAGGTCAACAATGTTCATCGAATCATCGGGTTGGTACACATGTGCCGTACGCCCGCTCGGCGAGATGAGCAGAAATTCTCGATGCAGCACGGGAATTCGGCGTCCGTCTGCCAAATGGATAGTGAATTTATGGAAAGGCTCAGCTTTCCAAAGTTCCCGTAATTTTTCACTGGTCATACGCGCTATTATACACAGAATTATCCCCTGAACACCGTCCCTTCATCCACTAGGCAGATTGGATTCCCAAACGGATCCTTGGCATAAAACGATCTTTCGCCCCACGGACGACTCTGAATTTTCCCTTCGATCCACTGACACCCCGCCGCGACGGCCCGATCATACGCGGCCTCCAGGTCGTCTACCGCGAAATACACATGCTCATCATTCGCCTTCGGAATAATCGAATCTCCATCCGCCTTCGCATCAAGACAGGCCAGGATCGTTCCGCCGCAATCAAAATAATGCCGCCCCGGCGATACGCGCTTGCCGGGAATTCCCAGCACACGGGAATAAAACCGCTCGGCACGATCAATATCAGATACGGGGAGAATGACGCGAAAAAGCTTTGGCATCATAGTGGTTTCTTATCCACCGGCGTCGGCGGGTCACGATCGACCACCACTTCATCAATCACCGTTCTTCGCAGCTTTACCTTCGGATCCTGCGGCAACGGCTTCTCCTCAACCTTGCAATCGCGATAAATAGTTTTCGATGCCGACACATCCGTGCCGAGCGCTTTTCGCAAATGTCCAACTTGCCTCCCCAGCCACCCGAGCAAACCGTTGCCGGGCAGGCGATTCGGAGAATTTGGCGCGGGCTCATTCATTTGTCGCCCGGCGTCAGATCGACGCCGAACTCCTTTTTCGCCTGCGAAAGCGCATCTTCGAGCGTACCATGCCACGTATCGCCAATAAATCCGCCCGAATCATCAAGGCGATAAAGCACCCAATTATCCAGTTGCGGCTCGATGACCAGCCTGTGAACCATTCCCGGCATCGGCCGGGTTCCCGTGCCGCGCACGGATCCAAGGTTCATCGCCGCATGCGGCAGGCAGTCGTTGCTGGCCGGCAAGGGACGCGAAAGAATGTGCGATATTTTCCCAGGCATAAGCGGCATCATTCCTGTGACATCGGCATTTCAGTCTCCATTTGCCGGGTTTGCGGATCGTAAAGCTCGATAAACTTCCGAACATCCCCAATTGTCCGCTGGCTGTGCCCGAAAGTCATCATGGCCGTGACCGTTCGGTCCTTCGGCAACTTCAAAACGCTCATCTCGTACGCCGCCACCATCATCCCCGTCCGGCGAACGCCCTGCGCACAGTGCACGAGCACCGGCTGCCGATTCGGATCGGTGGCGATCTCCAAAAATCGATCAATCTGATCCCCCCGCGGCCACCCTCCCAGCGGGACCGGCAATCGCACCACTTCAATCCCGTGCAATTTGCAATAAGCCAACTCATCCGTAAACGGCTCCTGCGTGATCTCCTGATCATCCACCAGCGAAACCACCGTTCTCACATGCGTCTTTCGCACCGCAAGATCAAACTGATGGATCGTCCGCACTCCATCGCGATACAGCGCGCCCTCTTTCACCGCCGCTAGATGATAGGTGTCGAACCACGCCCAGAAAATCCACCACCCCACCGCTGCCAGTATCGCGGCGACCAATATTATCGGACCAAGACTTCTTACCGCTTGCGGCATGGATAAAGGCGGAAGTTACTCCGGCTCGATCTCCTTGTTCTTTCCGTCGGCCGTCCGCAAATCGACGAAGCCGGACTGGCCATCGGCGCTGATCCCCGCACTGCTCAGGCCTTTTTCGGTGTTTCTCGAAACAAACATATTCGCGTCGTCCTTGCGAGCTTCAATCGCCACCAGGGTTCCCGCGCCCGGCGACGCCAGCTTGATCAGTCCCCGATCCGCATCGCAGGTCACGGAAAAAAACGCTCCATTCGCCTGGCTGCGAACCGTCAGCTTTTGAACCGTCAAATGAGCAAACCGCCCGTCCACAGGCGCGACCGGCTCCGCTGCCGCGCCCGCCACCCCCGCCGCCAGCAGAATCAAAAATCCAAGCCGCCAGCGCCGGCAAGACCGTTCCAACCGCTCCACGCGTTGTTCCAGCGTATCCATGGTTTGTCCTGTTGAAAAAATCCCGATCAATGTCCGTCGCCGGTTTCCCACGTCACCGTCGGGTCATGATAATCATGCGCGCTTTGCGGCAACTTTGCGATCAGTTCGTCCACCCGCTCCACGGTCAGATTCTCGTGCAGAACATCATTGATCAGCATCACCGGCGCCGTCCCGCAGGCCCCCAGGCATTCCAGCTCAACCAGCGTAAACCGCCCGTCAGCCGTCGTCTCCCCCTCCTGCAGATTCAGCTTATCGATGAGATGATCCGTCAGCTTCCGAGAATCGCAAATCTCACAGGTGAGCGACCTGCACACCTGAAGCAGATACTGGCCCTTGGGCTTGAGCCAATACTCCTCGTAAAACGTGGCCGTATCCAAAACTTCCGCCGGCGACATTTCCAGAAACCCCGCCACCTCCTCCATCGCCTGCACCGGAATCCAGTTATACGCATGCTGTATTTCATGCAGCGCCGGAAGCAGCACCGCCCGCTTGTTCGGATACCTCGGGAAATATTTCTCCGCCAATCGTTTTTTCAATTCATCCGTCAGATACGGCTCCGCCCGGCGCTCTACCGTTGCGGTGCGACGATTTTCGGTGATCCATGCCATGGGCTAAATGATAAGGTATGAATGCTGATTCGGAAACTTAACGCTCAAATGTTCGACTGACGACAGCATTAAATATTGCGACTATCAGTCGAATTTAGTTCGCCGCACGTCGATCAAAACACATATCCCATTCAAAACAAAATCGCCTTCCCCAACTTCCTCCGCGCCACCTGAATCTGCCCCAGGTGCATCATCACGTGCGTCGCCTGCAATCCCATCAGATCCCCCACCGTCGGAAACATCTTGCGGAAATTCTCGGGCGCGGGTTTGCTCAGATCCGCTTCGGAAAGCGTTTGGGTGAACGCCATCGCCGCCTGATGCGTTTTCACGAACTGATCCACAACCTGCTGCTTCGGCGCAAGCTGCTTCGGATCATCGATGTGATTCGTCTTCTTGTTCGCGAACCTGTCCGCGAAACCTGCCGGCAATTCTGGCATCGCGCCCGGCTTCACCGCGTTAATAATGTTCGTCTCCGCGACGCACAAATGCCCGATCTGCCAGAGCGGATGATTCGCCCCCGAACACGGCCGCATCAGCATCTCCTCCTCGGTGAAATCCGCCAGCGTCATCTTCATCATCTCCAGGGCGCCGTTCTGACTTCTCACCAGCACTTCAATCGCGTTCATGAATTGTCTCCTTCGAGTAAAATAATGATGCGGCCGGGCCGACCGTTTAGCGATCCAACTCCGCCGCGATGACGTTGATGCTTCCCAAAACCGCCACGATGTCTGAAATCATGTGGCCTTCAATCAGCTTCGGAAACACCTGATAATTGATATAGCACGGCGGCCGGGTGCGGGTGCGCCACGGCACATTTTCGCCGGCCGACACGATGTAATATCCCAACTCCCCGTTCGCGCTTTCGATGCACCCGTAAACTTCCCCATGCGGTGCGGTGAAACCGCGATTGGTCATGATCAATTCGAAATGCTGAATCAGCCCTTCAATGCTGCTGTACACCTGGTCCTTCGGCGGAAGCACCTCCTTGCCTTCCGGACTGACGTTAACCGGCCCGCCGGGAATATGATCGATGAGTTGGCGAATGATGCCGAGGCTTTGTTTCAATTCTTCCAATCGCACTAGATATCGCGCATATGCATCGCCCGTGGTCATGACGGGCACCTTGAAATCGACTGCCGGCGCCCCTTGGCCATCCCAATTGTTCGCGAAGCAAAGATATGGCTCGTCCTTGCGGATATCCCGCCGCACCCCGCTGGCGCGAGCCATCGGTCCGGAAAGGCTCCAAGCGATCGCTTCCTCCCGGCTGATCACGCCGACGCCCTTGGTCCGGTCCACGAAAATCCGGTTCTTGTTCAGAAGCGCTTCCACATCCGCCGCCGCTGCAGGCATGTCTTCGTTGACAAACTTCTTCACCATCCGCTTGAAGGTTTCCTCATCCGGCAAATCCATGTTCAGCCCCCCCACCCGCGTCCAACTGGTGTGGAAGCGCTGGCCAGACATGTATTCGACGATGTCGTAAATCGTCTCCCGTTGATTGAACCCATACAAAAACGCGGTGAACGCCCCGAGATCCAGCCCCGCCGCCCCAATGCACAACAGATGCGACTGAATCCTCCCCAATTCCCCCGCGATCGTGCGCAAAACCTTGCACCTTGGCGTTAGCTCAATCCCCATCAGCTTTTCCGTGGCCCCGTGCCACGCCAATTCGTTGTAAATCGGGGCGGAGTAATCCATGCGATCGACGATGGTTACATACTGATTGTAATTCAGATGCTCGCCAAGCTTCTCAAATCCGCTGTGCAGATATCCAATGTGCGGCGTGACGCGGAGGATTCGTTCCCCATCCAATTCCAGCACCAGGCGAAGCGTGGTGTGCGTGGCGGGGTGTTGCGGCCCGAAATTCAAGGTCCAACGGTTTTCCCCATCCGAGCCCCCCATCTCCGGGGGCAATATTTCGCTAGACGCTTGGGTAAGTGTAAACGGCATGGGCGGGATTATAGCGGGACGACCGGATCGTTCCACACCCCCTGATCGCTCAACAATTAACTAGTATACGCTAACTTACTCGATTCTTCCAAATTGTCTTACCGTCTCCTTTGCTGTTCCTTTCGGCGAATGGTAGATTCATTCACGATGCGATGTTCCACGTGGAACAAGCGCACTTCGCATTCTTCAAGGAAAGGAGTCCTTCTCGATGTCAACATCCACCAAAAATAGACCCCGCCTGGGACGAGGATTGAGCAGCCTGATTTCCATCTCCAATCTCCCAGTTGAATCGGAAGTGAGTGAAGTTGATTCCGTAGCGGTGCCCGTCGCGAGCCAGAAAGCAAGCCTTTCCGCGGCACTCTCCGGAGCTCCCCTACTTATCCCGATCGATTCTATTCGGCCTAATCCTCATCAGCCGCGTAGAACCATCAATGAGGCATCCATCACGGAGTTGGCGGCCAGCATGAAATCCTCAGGGATCATCCAGCCTCTTGTTGTCCGCCGTTGTACTGATGGCTTCGAATTGATCGCAGGACAACGCCGCTGGCGGGCAGCCAAGCTCGCGGGATTGACAGAGGTTCCCGCCTATACCCGCGACGTCGATAGCTATGCCCAAGCCCAGATGGCGCTGGTCGAGAACATTCAGAGAGAGGATTTAAATCCCATCGAGCGCGCCCAGGCATATCGATCGTTGATGGATCAACTTGGCCTGACACAGGCCGAGTTAGCGACGCGCATGGGAGAAGAACGGAGCAGCATAGCCAATTATCTTCGACTCCTGGATCTCACGGAGACCGTTCGGAGCTTGGTCCGCGATGGCCGTCTAAGTACGGGCCACGCAAAGCTCTTGGCTGGCGTATCCGATATCTTGGAGCAGCAACGTCTTGCTGAGGTTGTTATATCGCAAGACCTTTCCGTCCGAAATCTCGAACAAATGCTGAAATCGGAAACCAATGGGAAGAGCTCGCATAAAACGCCCGTCGTTTCCCCGCATCTGGCCGATTTGGAAAAATCTCTCGCGCGGCAGCTTGGCCTCCGCGTTCAGGTTCGCTCCAGTACCAAGGGACGCGGTCGATTGATCCTCCATTACAGCTCGCTCGATCAATTTGATGACCTTCTTCAGAAACTCGGAGCAAAGCCCGAATAATCACGTTGCTTGAGTCCCCTTGCCGCGATGTTCCACGTGGAACATCGCGGCCTGCAAAGGCCCCTCTCCAGCATTTGAACCATAAATTAGCGATCGCTAACTAAAATGGACGCCGTTTGGCGTTGGGCCGGCAAAACCCTAAAATCCCATCCATGTCCGCAGACCCAGCCAACGGCTCAATCGTCGACCTGGCCATCATCGGCGGGGGGCCCACCGGCCTCTTTGGAGCGTTCTATGCCGGGCTCCGCGGAATGTCCGTCAAAATCATCGATTCCCTCGATATCCTCGGCGGGCAACTCACCACCCTCTACCCCGAAAAAGATATCTTCGACGTCGGCGGCTTTCCCCAGGTCCTCGCCAAGGACCTCGCCCAAAGCCTCATCCAGCAGGCCGGCCAGTACAAACCGACAATCTGCCTCGGGGAACGCGTGAACGAGATCAAACGGGAAGGGGAGATGGGCGCATTTAATCTACAAACGAAGACCAAAGTCCACCTCGCCCGCGCGGTTCTCATCGCCGCAGGAGTGGGGGCCTTCGAGCCGAAGACCCTGCCGCTGCCCAACGCGCCGCAATATGTCGGGCACGGGCTGCATTATTTCGTCAACGATCTCCAGGGATTCCGCGACAAACGCGTCCTGATCGTCGGCGGGGGGGATAGCGCCGTCGATTGGGCCAACATGGTTTCTCCGCTCGCCGCCGCCACCACCCTCATCCACCGCCGCGACGGCTTTCGCGCGCATGAGCAAAGCGTCGAGCGCATGCGCAAAGGAGCCACCAAAATTCTCACCTTCTTCGAACTCAAACAGATCGCTGGCGACACGCGAATCGAACAAGCCACCATCTATGACAATCGCACCAAAGAAGAGCAAACCCTGAACGTCGATGCCGTCCTGGTCAATATCGGATTCAGCAATTCTCTCGGCCCTATCAAGGACTGGGGATTGGAGATCGAAGGCGGATCAATCAAGGTTGATCCGATGATGCAAACAAACATCATCGGCATCTTCGCCGCCGGCGACATCGCCGTGTTTCCCGGAAAACTCAAGCTGATCGCCACCGGCTTCGGCGAAGCCTGCACCGCCGTCAACTTCGCTAAACATTATCTCGACCCCAAGGCCAACATTTTCCCCGGCCACAGCTCAAACATGAAGAGATAAGAAACGAATGAGGGGTACGGCTATTCTTATCGCGTTCTTTCCGGCTGCCAGAGTTCACCCAGCGATATCTTTAAACCCGCAAAAGGGGGAAAAGCAATGCGCGCCTGCCCAATTCAAGCCGCACCCCGACCGGATCCTCACCCGTTCGAGAAGCTGCCGGGCCGTCATCTTCATCGTGCTGATAATCGACATATCGACCTCGACAGTAATTATATCCGTTTAACCCCTCGGCCAGAAACGCATTTGCCCCGTATAATCCGCTACCATGCCCCAAATGCTCCGCCGTGGGTTCCCGCTCATCTTTTTTCTGGTGTTCGCGCTCGCTCCAATAGCGGCGGGGGAGCCAACTACCCAACCCGATCCGCCCGATGCCCTCCTGCCCGCCGTCTCCGCCCGCGGGCCGCTGGTGTTGCATTTGCCCGGCATCGGCGGGCCGAGGATGTGCGATCATCGCATGCTGGCCGGTCTGCGCGATGGGGGGGTCAAAGCGAATTTTGTCATTTGCGACTGGACCGAGAATGATCCAGGAATCGCCGCCTTGCAGGGCTACGCCCGAAATCACCGCCAGGCGCAGCGCATCGCCTATCTAATCTTGGCCCACCTCGCAGCCGACCCTGATTCACCGATTTATCTCACCGCCCACAGCGGCGGCTGCGGCCTGGCCGTCTGGGCGCTGGAAAAACTTCCCCCCAATGTGAAACTGCAAACGGTATTGCTGATCGCGCCGGCGTTGTCACCCACTTACAATCTGACCATGGCCCTGCAACACGTGGACGGCAAAATGTACGCCTTCTCCAGCACTCTCGACACCGTGGTTCTCGAAACCGGCACCCGCCTGTTCGGCACGATCGACGGCGTGCAAACCGCCGCCGCCGGTTTCGGTGGGTTCGTCCAACCTCCCGGCGCCGATCCGCTTATTTATCAAAACCTGATTCAGCGCACTTACCAGCACGATTGGGCAAGATACAATGACTTCGGCGACCATATCGGCGCGATGTCGCGCCCTTTCGCCAAAGCGATCCTGGCCCCGCTGATCGTCCCCGCCCAGGCATCAACCACGCAACCGAGCGATTCATCGGCACGCGCTGAAACCCGAAATCCGAAATCCGAATGAACGTCGTCATCGTGTTTCGGATTTCGGATTTTGCACCCCGCCATTCCCCGCGCCGCTGGACGCCACCCGCCCACCCGGCTACATTGCCCGCCGCCACTACAAAGGAGTCCACGAATGGCCAAGCCACGGCGCCGACGAAAGATCGGCAGCAAGAAACGCAAGGCGCGTCGCGATCGCCGCAAGCGATAGACGCTTGCCGCTTTGAAACTCGATTTGGATCATCCTCGCCGCGATCACACGCGGCATGGATGGTCCTTTTTCGTTTATTAAGATTCTCGCGATTTCCTTTCCCATCGGGCACGCTTTTGCGATATTGAACGTAGACATGCGCAAAAGCTCCCTCAAACCCTCCGCTCCGGCTGAATCGGTCGAAAGTTCCAGCGATGTTCCCGATAGCGCTAAGTATTTCAATCGCGAAGTCAGCTGGCTCGATTTCAATCATCGGGTGCTGGAACTCGCCCAGGACAAATCGCTTCCCTTGCTCGAGCGCGTGCGATTCCTGGCCATCTTCTCCTCGAATCTCGACGAGTTCTTCATGAAGCGGGTAGGGGGGCTGCAGCGCCAGCAGCTCGCCCGCGTTTCAGGGGCAACTATCGACGGCCTGACGCCGCACGAGCAGCTCCAGGCCATCCACGCCCATCTCCGGCCAATGCTCGAGGAGCACGTTGCCTGCTGGCTGGAAGATCTAAAGCCCGCTATCGAAATGCAGGGAATATTCATCCGTGATTACGATGCGATGGAAGCTCTTGATCGATCCGCCGCCGATGATTACTTCAGCAAGCACGTCTTTCCCATCCTGACTCCCCTGGCCGTCGATCCCGCCCATCCCTTTCCCTTCATTTCCAACCTGAGCAATTCCATCGGAGTGATTCTTGAGCACCCCGAGCGCAAGGAAAAACTTTTCGTCCGCATTAAGGTCCCCGAAAATCTCCCGCGCTGGGTGCCGCTAACGACAAAATTTAATTTTGTCCCGCTGGAACAGGTCATCGGCGGAAATCTTTCGCTTCTCTTTCCGGGAATGAATGTCGTTGAATATTCCCCATTTCGCATCACCCGCAATGCCGACATCGAAATGGATGCCGAGGATGCCGACGATCTTCTCCAAGCCGTCGAACAGGAACTACGAGCGCGCCGAATGGCACGGGCCGTCCGCGTCGAGTTGGCCCAATCCATGTCGCCCGCCATGCGCGCGTTCATCATCAGCGGCGTCGAGGTCGATGATCAGGATATCTATCCCACCCGCGGCCCGGTCGATCTAACCGACCTGTCCATTCTGGCCAACCTCGATCTGCCCGACTTGAAATACAAACCCTGGACTCCCGTCACACCGCCGCGTCTCGTCGGCGAGGATGTCGATATCTTCCAGGTCATCCGCGCCGGCGACCTTCTCGTGCATCATCCCTACGAAAGCTTCTCCGACAGCGTCGAACGCTTTATTGCCGCCGCCGTCATGGATCCCAAGGTCCTGGCGATCAAGATGACCCTCTATCGCACCGCGTCCGATTCGCCCTTTCTGCTGTCGCTGATTCATGCCGCCGAATCCGGCAAGCAGGTCGCCGTCGTCGTTGAACTCAAGGCCCGTTTCGACGAACAGCGGAATGTCCAGGTCGCCACGACCCTCGAAAACGCCGGTGTTCACGTCGTCTACGGGCTTCTTGGCCTTAAGACTCACACCAAGGTCGCGATGGTCGTCCGCGAGGAATCCGACGGCCTGCGCACCTATTGCCACATCGGAACAGGCAACTACAACTCCCGCACCGCGCAATCGTACGTCGATCTCGGCCTCTTCACCTGCCAGCCCGCGATCGCCGAAGACGTCATCGATCTTTTTCATTATCTCACGGGCCGATCCCTGAAGCGCGATTATCGCAAGCTGCTGGTCGCCCCGGTGAACATGCGCGAGCGTTTCATTCTCAAAATCCATCGCGAAATCGAACACGCCCGCGCCGGCCGCGAAGCGCGCATCGTCGCCAAATTTAACGCCCTGCAGGACCCCAGGATCATTAACGAGCTTTACGCCGCCTCGCAGGCCGGCGTGAAGATCGAGCTTTTCGTCCGCGGCTTCTGCTGCCTCCGCCCCGGAGTCGCGGGAATGTCTGAAAACATCACCGTCGTCAGCATCCTCGGAAAATTCCTCGAGCACTCCCGCATCTATTATTTTCTCAACGGCGGCGACGAGGAATTCTTCATCGGCTCCGCCGACTGGATGAACCGCAATCTGGACTGGCGCGTCGAAGCGATCGCTCCCGTCGAAGCCCCATCCCTGCGCGAGCGCCTCCGTGAAATTCTCGAAATCATGCGCACCCATACCGAACATTCCTGGCAACTCCACCCGGATGGCGCCTGGCGCCTGCGCACCCCCCACAATGGCGAGCCCGTCGGCGATGCCCAGGCGGCCCTGATGGCGCGGACGATGCAAAAACTCCCCAAAAGATGAACTTCACCCTCATATTTAGCGGCGCGTGCGCAGCACCGCGGGTTCGCCAAACTCCTCGCCCCCCTTTAGAATAACCCCGTCATGTCCAAGCGCGACGACAAAGAAATTCCTCTCCTGAAATACCTCGATTCTCTCGTCGACAACCTTCGCAAACTGATGTCCGCCGCCGTTTCCGGCGAGGATGACGACGCCGTCCACGATGCCCGCGTCATCACCCGCCGGCTTAAAGCCGCCACCGATCTCGTCAAAACCGTCGTCTCCGGCCGCTGCCGCCGGCCATTCGATCGCGTCGGCAAATCCCTGCGCCGCCAGCTCGGGCCGCTGCGCGATCTGGATGTCATGCTCGAACATCTGGGCGAATTCAAACAGCCAAAATTGCAGCCGGCGGTCCAATGGATGCGCGATCGCCTGACCGCCCTCCGGCAAGAGGCCGTTCAAACCGCCGGCGACAAAACGCCTCCCGCCCGCATGCTCGCGCGCCTCGGCACGTGGTGGGGCCTTCGGCACGACATCGAAGCTGCGCGCGATTCAATTCCCGAATTGCTCACCCAATCCGTTCATCTCCAACTCGATGCCTTCGTCGAACAGGCCGAAGACCTGATTGGCGTCCGCCGAAATGATCCCCACCAGCTTCGCATCGCCGGCAAGTCGCTGAGATACACCCTGGAACTGGCCCGCGAGAACGGCATTCGCCCGCCCGCCTCCGTTGCTTCGCTTTTCAAGCGAATGCAAACCGCCCTGGGCCTCTGGCACGATTTCGTCGTGCTGGCCGAGCGGATCATGCTTGAATCCGTTGAATGCGATCTGGCCCTGCACAATCCCCGACTACAGGGCGATTTGCTTACCGTCGCCCAGCAATGCCTGCGAAAATCCGAATCGCAACTAAAAAAGATGGCCGACCTCTGGACAACGCGCGGCCACTCGCTCACCGACATCATCCGCCAATCCTTCCCCCTGACCCCGCATCCGAGCGAACAGATACCCCCCAAAGAATCCCCTGCCCCCGAACCCACTGCTGTCCCGGCTGCATAAGAAATTGAACCGCCAAGACGCCAAGACGGATTTCTATCTCAAATCAGAAATTCCAAACTCAATATGTGTGCGTCTGCGGTACATCTATGGGCAAAAAATGCATTTTTTATTTTTTCCTCTTCCCTTGGCGTCTCGGCGTCTTGGCGGTTCAATCCGTATTTCCAAACGAAATCGGGGCGCCGCTTCCGAAAAAGCCGCGCCCCAATCATAGTCAAAAGTTGTACGAGCTCTCACGGCAGGCTGATCGTCTCGCCCACGCGCAAAGCGCTGGGAGACAGGCCCGGATTGGCGTCGGCGATTTCATGCCACTTCTTCCCGTCCCCATAATGGGACGTCGCGATTTTCCAGAGCGTATCGCCTTTCTGGATCGTATACGTTTTGCCCGAAGCTTCTCCGGCCGCGGATACGCCCGATGAAAGTGCCGGATCAGGAGTCATCGTTTGCATCGGCGCCGGCGACGCATACGCCACGGGTTGCGGCGCGGCCGAAACATCCAGCGCAGCCGAATCGGTCATCGGTTTGCTCGCCTGCTGCTGACAACCCACGGCCAACAATAACGAAGCCAAAATGGCGGGAATTCCAAATTTCACGGCATGCTCCTTTGCTCGATAAAATTCAATCAATGGCCGCTTCGGGCCCAATCCAACCCTCCTCTTATCGGACGATCCTCGCCCGTCCCTTTAAAATTCTGCGACAAATCCCCACTTCGTGAGCGTTGAGTGTTGTGTGTTGAGCGTTGCATTCCTTTCCCCCTTATGATCCCCGCATGCTCCAGAGATTGATCATCCTCGCCCTGGTGATGGCCGCCATCGGCATCGCAACCTGCGGCATCATGATCCTCATCATGGCCCGGATGCTTCTTCGCCCGCGACGCATGACCGATCCCCGCGCCCTGATCCTCCTCCATCGCCTCTCGCCCGCGGACCTGGGAATGGAATTCGAAAATGTTTCCTACACCGTCATCGATGAATGCAACGGCAAACAGCTTCGCATCGCCGCATGGTGGATTCCAACGCCGAATTCACATGGCAAATGTGCCGTGATCCTTCACGGCTATTCCGACGCCAAAGTCGGCGGCATCGCCTGGGCGCCGCTGCTGCGCTCACTGGGTTTCAACATCCTCGCAATCGATCTCCGCGCCCACGGCGAAAGCGGGGGGGCATACTCCTGCGCCGGCTTCTGGGAGCGGCACGATGTGAATCAGGTCATCGATCAGACCAAATCCGCCCGCCCGGCCGAAACTCGCCAAATCCTTCTGTTTGGCATCAGTCTCGGCGCCGCCACCGCCGCCGCGGCGGCGATCCTGCGAGATGATCTCTGGGCCGTCATTCTCGAAGGTCCCTTCGCCGACTTCCACACAGCCGCCAAACTTCATGCGGATCGCCTCGGCACTCCCGG
>Ga0182015_10004239_pt1 | contig 15559 bp, 12 predicted proteins | sample 712P3MmetaG_FD_120478 | JGI IMG/M metagenome (GOLD analysis project Ga0182015, IMG submission 120478) | Permafrost microbial communities from Stordalen Mire, Sweden - 712P3M metaG | ecosystem: Environmental > Terrestrial > Soil > Wetlands > Permafrost | place: Sweden: Stordalen | collected... | reverse complement strand
CGTCCAACCTGGCCATCATCGGCCGCTACATTCTCACGCCCGCAATTTTCGACTGTCTGGCCAACACTCCGACCGGCGCGGGCGGCGAACTTCAACTCACTGACGGTATGCGCCTCCTCCTCAAGAAAGAAAAGATGTATGCCTACGTCTACGAAGGTCGCCGCCACGATACCGGAGACAAGCTGGGATTTCTCAAAGCCACCGTAGAGTTCGCCCTCAAACGTGAGGATCTCGGCGACCCCTTCCGCGAATACTTAAAAGGATTGAAACTATAAGGCTTGGAGGAAACCAGGAGCGTCATCCTGAGCGAGGATTTTCGCGAAGGCGAAGCAAAACCGCAGTCGAACGATCCCTACCCCGTTGACACCACCAACAGCCGGGCTGGGATTTCCCGATACCGGCCGACCTCGATCTGCAATTGACTTTTGCGCGCAGACATTAGGCGCGCAACGATTCTTGGCTGGCGCAGCGCTTCAGCGCTGCGATAAGGATTCCACGATGAATGTGAGCTTCAGCCCCTGAGGTACAACTTTACCCGCCCAACGAACTCCTCAATTTCTTCGACTTCTCCTCCACCCCCCGCGCCAATTTCTCCTTATGCCTCTCAAGCTTCTTCGCCACCGCTGCATCCCCCAACCCAATCATCTGCGCCGCTAGAATTCCTGCATTCGTCGCCCCCGGCCTCCCAATCGCCACCGTCGCCACCGGAATCCCCGCCGGCATCTGCACCGTCGCCAGCAACGAATCCATCCCCTGCAGTGACGTCGATGGAATCGGCACTCCGATCACCGGCAAGGACGTATGGGCCGCGATCACCCCAGCCAGATGCGCCGCCCCGCCTGCTCCCGCTATGATCACCTGAATCCCCCGCCCCGCGGCCTTCCGCGCGAAGTCCGCTGTCCGATCCGGCGCCCGGTGCGCCGAGGTCACATCCATTTCATAACTGATCCCAAACTCCTCCAGCGCCTTCCCGGCCTCGCGCATGATCTCAAGATCAGAATCACTCCCCATCACAATCGAAACTAAAGTTTTTGTCATGACTCCTCTTAACAAAATTGTCATCCTGAGCGAGGATCTTGCCTCGCGGATGCGAAGCAAAACCGCAGTCGAAGGATCCCTTTCACTTTCACGTTCCCATCACCCGAGATACGGCTGGAAACTTCCGCTGGGGGGGCCCCATTTCTCGCCTCTTTTGCGAGAAGTGGGGATTCTCCTCAGCGCTTCTTCAACGCCCGCCCCGCAATATCCCTGCGGTAATGCGCCCCCTCAAAGCGGATTCTTGCGCATGCCTCGTACGCCCGCTCCATGGCCGTCTCCAACTCCGCCGCCCGGGCTGTCACTCCCAGCACTCGCCCGCCGCTCGTATAGAATTCCCCATTCAGCTTCGAAGTTCCCGCGTGAAACACCTTCACACCCTCAACTGTCCCAGCCTCATCAAGCCCGGTTATCTTCTTCCCCGCCTTAAACGTCCCCGGATATCCTCCCGAAGCCATCACCACGCACGCCGACGCATCCATCGACCACTTGAAATCGCCGTCGCTCACGCGTCCCTGAATCGAAGCTTCCAGCGCATCCACCAAATCGCTCTCCAGTCGCATCAGAATCGGCTGAGTCTCCGGATCCCCAAACCTGCAGTTAAACTCCAGGACCACAGGACCCCGCGCCGTCATCATCAGCCCACAGTAAAGCACACCTTTATATTCCGCACCCTCCGCCTTCATCCCCCTGATCACCGGACGCGCAATGTGATGCACCAGCCAATCTCGCATCTTGTCATCGACAATATCGGCGGTCGAATAGGCCCCCATGCCGCCCGTATTCGGCCCAGTGTCGCCTTCGCCCACCCGCTTATGATCCTGCGCCGCCACCAGCGGCACAACGCGCTCTCCGTCGCTCAGCACCAAAAACGAAAGTTCGTCGCCCACCAAACATTCTTCCAGTACCACCCGCGCGCCCGCTTCGCCCACCATCTTGCCGCTCAACATTTCCGCCGCCGCGCTCGCCGCTTCTTCTTTGCTCGCCGCGATTACCACTCCCTTGCCCGCCGCCAATCCATCCGCCTTCACCACCACCGGGGCGTGGAAGTGCGCCAGCGCCTCCCGCACCTCCTCCACCGAATCACAGATCGCATACGCGGCGGTGGGAATGCGATGCCGCTGCAGGAACAATTTTGCGAAGCTCTTGCTGGATTCCAGTTGCGCCGCCGCCTTCGTCGGCCCAAAGACCGGCCACCCACGCCTCGTGAACTCGTCCACCACACCCAGCATCAGCGGCAACTCAGGGCCCACCACCGTCAGATCCGGCCGCACCTCCTGCCCCAAAGCCACCATCGCATCCAAATTCTTCAACTCCACAGCCAGGCACTGAGCCTCGTCCGCGATCCCACCATTCGCCGGCGCACAGTAAATCTTCGAAACCCGCGACGACTGCCGCAGCTTCCATACCAGCGCGTGCTCCCGTCCACCGTTGCCCAGAACTAGAATTTTCATAGCCAGAGAAAGTAAGGTTAGGGGAGAGTAGCAAAAGCTGTCAAACCAGCCATCGGATGATCTCTTCTAGAACTCGGTCTACCCAGTGTTCCTCTGTGTCCCCCGTGTTAAGCATTTTGCTTCTCCGCCTCTTAACCACGCTTAACTCCATCGTATAATCTCCCAATGATCACGGTTTCGAAAGAAGACTATCTCAAAGCCATTCTCGAGGCCGAGAGTGAAGGCGAATCCGTCATCTCTGCGCGCCTCGCCGACTGGCTGAAAGTTTCTGCTCCGGCCGTTACCATGGCCGTGCGCCGCCTGAAAAAAGACGGCCTCGTTCGCGTCCAGGGCGATGGTCACGTGCGCCTCACCGCCGCTGGCCGCAAGATCGCCCGCAGGCTCACCCTTCGCCATCACCTCATCGAACGCATGTTGGCCGAACTCTTCGGCATGGAATGGTGGAAGGTCCATGACGAAGCCGAGCGCCTGGAGCACGCCGTCTCTCCAGATTTCGAAGCCAAACTCCTCGCCAAGCTGGGCAAAGGAGGAATCTGCCCGCACGGAAATATGAGCGAGATGGAAAGCCCCGCCAGTCGCCGTCATCGCGGACTCCTCCTGCTCGCCGATGCGCAACCCGGTGTCAGCTACACCGTCAGCGGAATTTATGAGCGTGACCGGCGCTTGCTCGAATTCCTCGAAGCTCGCGGCATTCGTCCCGCCGCAAAATTGCGCATCCTCGAACGCAACTACGACCAGACCCTAACCCTCTCCACCACCTCCGGAAATGTCTCCCTGGGCCGCGCCGCCGCCGAACGCGTCTGGCTCTCCCCTGCCGACCCCCGCCCCGCCAAGTGAACCCTGTCCCCAGTGAACACCATGTCATCCTGAGCGCAGCGAAGGACCCCTGCAACCCGCCTGCGGCGTCACTAGGGCCGTTCTACGCGCACTCCGCGTTTTCCGCCGAAATCCTAGTTGAGCGGGACACTTCCGGGCCGAGCGTCCTTCGGATCCGCCCCTTGCGCCACCGTGGAGGAGCGCCCTTCAGGGCCGCGTCACCTTCGCTCGAAAGCGAAGAGGCTTGAGCCCCTTTGGTGCACCGCAAAACTACTTAACCATAGTTCATCCATTGGTGTATACTTGCGCTAATCTCTACTGGGGAGAGTTTTCCGCCATCCCACCGGCGGAAATCGACTGCAGGCTCCAAACACTCCACCCGATGAAGCCCGTCGCCACTCAAAACGAAGAGACCGTAGTCATCACTCACGAAGACGTCGACCGCGCGCACGATCGTGTCCGCGTCTCCGCCGCCCGCGCCCAGCACGGATTCTCCTCCAAAGCGCGTCTCCTCTGGCTTCTCGCCGGCCCTGGCGTCCTCGTCATGCTCGGCGAAAATGATGGCCCCAGCATGCTCTCCTACGCCGCCACCGGCGCCAAGTTCGGCATCGGATTCTTCATCCCCTTCGTCGCCCTCACCTTCTGCATGGCGATCGTCGTCCAGGAGATGACCGTCCGCCTCGGGGCCGCCACCCATCGCGGCCACGCCGAACTCATCTTCGACCGCTTCGGTCCCTTCTGGGGATGGTTTTCCATGATCGACCTCGGCATTGGCAACTTCTTAACCCTCATCACCGAATTCATCGCCATCCGCGCCGGCCTCGGCTTCTTCGGAGTGCGCCCCTGGATCGCAATCCTCATTGCCCTCGTCATCCTCTACGCTGCCCTGATGAGTCACCGCTACTGGACCTGGGAACGCATCACTCTCGGCGCCGCCGCATTCAACTTGATTTTCATTCCCGTCGCGCTCATGACTCACCCCAACTGGCACTCGGTCGGCCATTCCCTGATGAGATGGCAGCCGCTCCCCGGTTTCAACAAGGACACTCTGCTCATCGTCCTCGCCGATATCGGCGCCACCGTCACTCCCTGGATGCTTTTCTTCCAGCAGAGCGCCACCGTCGACAAAGGAATGACCACCAAAGACATCCGCTTCGGCCGCGCCGACACCATCATCGGAGCCGGACTCGCCACCGCCGCCGCCATCGCAACCATTCTCGCGACCGCTCCGTTGTTCGCCCATGGAATGACCGCCGACAATTTCCAGGCCGCTGAATTCGCCCAGGCCCTCCAACCCCTGATCGGACGCTTCGGCGCTTCCCTGTTCGCCCTCGGTATGGTCGAGGCCGGAATCGTCGCCGCCATCACCATCTCCACTTCATCCGCCTATGCCTTTGGCGAAGTCACGCACAAACCGCACAGCCTCAACCTTCCCATGGGTGAAGGCAAATCGTTCTACGCCGTGCTCACTTTATGCGCCATGGCTGCCGCCGCTATCGTCCTCATTCCCGGCCTGCCTCTGGTCTACGTCGTTTTAGTCGTAAACGTAGTCGCCGTCCTGGCGATGCCGCCAGCGTTGGTATTTCTTTTTATGCTCGTGAACGACAAAGAAATTATGGGCGACCTCGTCAGCCCGCTATGGGCGAACATCCTGTCCAGCGGCGTGGTCTTCGTCCTGACCACTGCCGGCATCCTCTTCGGCATCAGCATCGTCGCCCCCAACATCTTCGCCGCTCTCGGAGGGAAATAGAGAATTGGCTAATGAAAGCCATTGGTTCCAACTTTCTGCAAAAACAAATCAGCTGTCATTCCGAAGGCCATCTTTTGGCCCGAGGAACCTGCTTCCCCCCGAAGCTCAACAGATACCCGGCTTGACCGAATCGATGGACTGCCTTATGACTAAGAAATTCGATAACCCTCCGCACACCATCTCTACCGCCGACGAAACCCTCGTTCTGTCCTCCCTCGAGCACGATCAACTCGTCGGCGCCAAAAAACACCACATCCCCCGTCGCCATCTCAAAGGCCCCGAACTCCTCGTCCTCTGGTCCCTTCGAATCTATCTTCTATTCATGATGGCAGTAGTTGCCTACCAGGTCTGGACCGCCGCCCGCTAGAGCTTGTCTCGCAAATGATTCGGGGAAACACGGTGGAGGAAAGCAGGCATGAATCCATGTGGGGACAGCCGCCCTCGGCTGTCCAGTCGAACGAAGCTCGACTACCGGACAAAAATAATATTGTCATCCTGAGGCAGCGGAGTTCTCGGCCCCGCGAGAACTGCCAACGAAGAGCCTGCCCTGGGCCTGCCGAGGGGACCTATGCAATCTCCTCTGCGCCGCATGACTGCAAACCAGTTTGGTTTCCGCTCCGCTGCAGGCGAAATTGAGATTCCCTCTACGCAATCCGCTTTAAAACGACTAAACTTATTGGTTCCGGTTTTAGCTCCAGCCCGCTGTGCGGCGCCATCCGTCTCGCGGCATCTTTCATCAGGAAGGCCATCATGTCCTTAGATAGTTTCAGTAGCCGCTCCTCCCTCAAAGTCGGCAACAAAGAATACGAAATCTACCGCCTCAACGCGCTCGACAAGCAGGGCATTTCCACGAAACATCTTCCGTTCTCCTTGCGCATCCTGCTTGAGAACTTGCTCCGCACTGAGGACGGCCGCAACGTAAAGAAAGAAGACGTTCGGGCGCTCGCGGCCTGGAACAGGAATTCCCAGCCCGACAAGGAAATCGCCTTCACTCCCAGCCGTGTTCTGCTCCAGGATTTCACCGGCGTCCCCTGCGTCGTCGACCTCGCCGCCATGCGCGACGCCATGCAGCAACTCGGCGGCGATCCCGCGCTCATCAATCCCCTCCAACCCGTCGAACTCGTAATCGATCACTCCGTCCAGGTCGACGAATTCGGCACCACCAGCGCCTTCGACGTGAACGCTCTCCTCGAATTCCAACGCAACCAAGAGCGTTACTCGTTCCTCCGCTGGGGCCAAACCGGATTCCACAACCTCGCCATCGTCCCTCCCGACACTGGCATCGTCCACCAGGTCAACCTCGAATACCTCGCTCGCGTAGTCTTCGTGCAAAACACAGAAGGGAAAAACACCGCCTACCCCGACACGCTAGTAGGAACAGACAGTCACACAACGATGATCAACGGCCTCGGCGTTCTCGGATGGGGCGTCGGCGGCATCGAAGCCGAAGCCGCCATGCTCGGCCAGCCGGTCTCCATGCTGATTCCGCTCGTCGTCGGCGTGAAGCTCACCGGACGCCTGCGCGAAGGCGCCACCGCTACGGATCTTGTTCTGACAATTACCGAGATGTTGCGCAAGCACGGCGTCGTCGGAAAATTTGTCGAATACTTCGGTCCCGGCCTGCGTGATCTTCCGCTCGCCGACCGCGCCACCATCGCCAACATGTCGCCCGAATACGGTGCTACCTGCGGCATCTTTCCCGTCGACAAAGAAACCTTGAAGTACCTGAAACTCAGCGGCCGCAGCGCGCAACAGATTGCCTTGGTCGAAGCCTACTGCCGCGAGCAGGGACTCTTCCACGATGAAAAAACTCCCGCAGCCGAATACTCCGAACTTCTTGCCCTCGATCTCGCGACCGTTGAACCCAGCATCGCCGGCCCCAAGCGCCCACAAGACCGCGTCGTCCTCTCCCAAGCCGGAGATTCTTTTCAGAAAGCTCTGCCCTCGCTGATCAAACCAAAATCAGCAGCGAAAACGGCGGGGGCCCCACTTCTGGCTTCCGTTCGGAGAAGTGGGACTGGTGTCCCCGCCAAAGAACAGTGGGAGCAGGAAGGCGGCAGCCCCGCGGCGATCGGCGTCGAGGATGCCAACGTACACGAGCACGTTTCCGCGAATGTAAAGAATTCACTCAAACACGGCAGCGTTGTCATCGCCGCCATCACCTCCTGCACCAACACCTCGAACCCCTCAGTCATGATCGGCGCCGGCCTGCTTGCCAAGAAAGCCGTCGAAAAAGGCCTGTCCGTTCCGCCCTGGGTCAAAACTTCTCTCGCTCCCGGATCAAAAGTCGTTCGCGATTATCTCGAAAACGCCGGCCTCACCCCGTATCTCGAAAAGCTGAAATTCCACATCGTCGGCTACGGATGCACCACCTGCATCGGCAACTCCGGCCCTCTACCCGATGAAGTCTCCAAAGCCATCGACGAAAAGGATCTGGTCGTCGCCAGCGTCCTGTCCGGCAATCGCAACTTCGAAGGCCGCATCAACTCTGAGGTCCGGGCCAACTATTTAATGTCGCCTCCACTCGTCGTCGCCTTCGCCCTCGCCGGACGCATCGACACCGACCTTCGCAAAGACTCCATCGGCAAGGACAAGGAAGGCAAGCCGGTTTACCTCGCCGACATCTGGCCCACGCAGCGTGAAGTCGAAGAAGCCGTCGACCATTCCGTCACCGCGGAAATGTTTTCCAAAAGTTACGCCGAAGTTTTCGCCGGAGACGATCGTTGGCGCGGCCTCGCCGTCCCCAAGGGCCAGACCTACGCCTGGGAGAAAGATTCCACCTACATCCGCCGCGCTCCCTACTTCGACAACATGAGCCTCGAGCCTTCGCCCGTCGAAGAAATCGAAAACGCGCGCGTCCTCGCTGTCCTCGGCGACAGCGTCACCACCGACCACATTTCGCCCGCCGGCTCCATCAAGAAAGACGGCCCCGCCGGAAAGTATCTGCAAGAGCACGGCGTCAAGCCCGCCGACTTCAACTCCTACGGTTCGCGCCGCGGCAATCACGAAGTCATGGTCCGCGGAACTTTCGCCAACGTCCGCCTGCGCAACAAACTCGTCAACGTGGAAGGCGGATCCACCCGCCACCTGCCCACCAACCAGGAAATGTCGATCTTTGACGCCTCCCAGAAATATCAATCCGAGCACACTCCGCTCATCATCCTCGCCGGGAAAGAATACGGCTCCGGTTCCTCCCGTGACTGGGCTGCCAAAGGCCCGCGCCTGCTCGGCGTCCACGCCGTCATCGCCGAGAGTTACGAGCGCATTCACCGCTCAAATCTGGTAGGCATGGGAATCCTCCCTCTGCAATTCGAGGCGGGCAAGAACGCCGAATCGCTCAAACTAACAGGAGAAGAGATCTTCGAGATCACCGGCATCCGCGACGTAGTGGACCACTTCGCCGCCGGACGCCAGATCGAAGTCCGCGCCACCGCCAACGGCAAGACCACAGAGTTCAACGCTGTGGTCCGCATCGACACCCCGCAAGAAGCCCTCTACTACGCCAACGGCGGGATCTTGCAATACGTCCTCCGCCAGCTGCTGGCAGCGAAGTCGACTCCGCCACCCGTGGGGGTGTGACGCGTCGCCGTCTGAACAATGGTTTTGGGAAGGGCACCGCTTCAGCCCTGCCGCACGTATCCTAAGAAATGCGGGCTTTAGCCGCTGAGGCACTCGTTCGCCCCGCCATGAAGCGCCGCACATGGCTCGCTCCAAAATACACGAGCGATCCTACACACACCGCCATCAATCCCATCCGAACATACATTGCGGTCGCCATCGAGACTCCAACCCCGCTTCCAATCGCGAAGAAAGCGATTATGCACGCCGGGCACTTCGGCAACAGCGCCAGCACGCCGCCAGAAACGCTCCCTCCAGCGACGTCGAGAAAACCGCGCGCCGGTCGGACGACGCGGACCCCGTCTCCCCGATCCGCACCCCCGCCCCTACGCCCTTCCCTCGGGTCGAAATTCCTTTACCGCAACCGCAGCTACTCACGGATGCTTCTCCCCCGAGCAGCACGACGACCCTGCGCCTTTCCGAGCCACGTACTGCGCCTTCGGATCTACGAAGTAACCCTCCGTATATCGATCGTGATGCCGAACCCATGCCATCGTGAACGCCAAGCCATCTTCGTCCCGTCCCTTCGGCGCAAGATCGAGGAAGTTGTAAGTGCCCACCAGAATGTCGAGCCCGCGTGCATAAGTCGAATAGGTGTGGAAAATCTCACCCGCTTCATTCTTATAGAAAACGCTTGCCCCCGGCGCTTCCTCGCTGGCGAACCCGCTCATCTCGTAGTTGTAGCTCACCTTGCCTTTCGCCATCTCCTCTTTCGTGAACGACACATGGTAGTCGCGGTTAAATTCGTTCTCGAATGACGATACCCATTGGAACTGCCAGCCCATCCGTTTCTTGAACGCCTCAATCTGGGACAGAGGCGCCCGCGAAACCACGGCCAGCGTGACATCGCGATTGGCGAGGTGAACCAGACTCCCGCCGAAATGATCGGCCAGGTAGGAGCAGCTCGGACAACCCTGCTCCCATCCCGGACCAAACATAAAGTGATACACGATCAATTGGCTTCGGCCGCCAAACAGGTCAGCCAACGTCACTTTGCCGTGCGGGCCATCGAATACATATTGCTTTTCAGCCTTCTCCCAAGGCAGTTCGCGCCGTTGCTGGCTCAATTGATCTCGTAACTTTGTGAACTCCTTCTCTTTCCGGAGCAACTCTTTTCGACTTGCAATCCATTCCTTGGGAGACACAACCTCGTGTTCCCGAACTCCCGTGCGGGTGGGTAGTGTGGTCATACGCATTCTCCTCTTTATTATCTGTGTTCCTCTGTTGTCGCTCGGGCCCCAAATCGTTATCTCGCAGCCAAATGCTTTCTATGTTTGCGCAAAGCTACCCGCCCCCCGCCCGCGTTATCCTTCTCAGCGATCTCCTTGATCCGAAGGAGTTCGCTTGTCCAAAGCTCCTGAAACGGACCCACCCAGCGTTCGTATATCTGCCGGATGGGCACTACGTTCAACGAATTCACCCGTTGCCTTCCCGACTCCCGTGTGTGCACCAGCTGCGCCTGCCGCAGCACCTCGAGATGCTTCATCACCCCAAAGCGCGTCAAGTGCGGAAACGATTCCACAATCTCGGTCGTCGTGCGCGGACGAGCCCGCAAGAGATCCAGAATCGCGCGCCGCGTCGGGTCTGAAAGTGCCTTCCACACCGCGTCGAGTCCGGCCGCTGGCCGGCCAGCGATCTCCATCACCGCTGCTCGCAGTCCTTCTTTACGTTGCTCAACATGTGATTCCAGCCCGTGCCCACATTTTTTCGGTGCTCAGGATCGATCATCCCGATCGCGCGATGCCGCAACGCCAGCCGGCAACCTCCCGAGACGGGTTCGATCTTGACCTCCACGTGATTAATTGCCGGATACGACATGAACATCGGCCCACAGAGTTCCAGCAAGTTTGGAGCCTTAATAGCTTGTACGAAACCCCACAAGTGTCCGATCCCGTTTCCTCGATCCCGATACCACCGTCCCCCCGGCTTGGGCTCCAATTCTAGCTCCAGCGACTGCCCGTCCTGCCTGGTATTGCCTTTTCCGAGGCGATGCAAAACTGCTGCAAACGCCTTTTCCGGCGTGGCCTTCATGTCGATATGCTGCTCAACGTCGAATGTCAGGTCTTCCACTGTCATTGCTGTAGTCTCCTCACGTAAGCAATATTACGTGACCTAATAATAACGTGACTAAATGGTCACGTCAAGGGGATTTGGAGAAAATGAGAATGACTATGGGTCTTGGGAGCGCCGCGGAGGCCGCGTTCCTGAGAAGGACAATGTCTGCCTCGCTTTGTGGCGCGGTATCAATTACGTTCACTTATGTGTGAACCGGGATGAGCGCGGTCGGCGGATTGCGGCTCGGCAGAATGTCGATCTTACCGGTGGTTTGCTCGATGGCGTCAAGGGCCTCGGCGATTCGGTTATTGGCAATAGCGATCACGGCCCGCTCGGTTTGTTGGTCGCCGCGATGGCATCGCGGTCGAGGAGTTTGCTTGCTTCCCGCTGCGCCTGGTTGCGTTGTGACTCGAGCTCAGGGCGCATTCGTTGATTCGCTGGCTTGCGTTGTTGTTCGAGATCGGCTTGCACCTGCGCTGCTGTTGTCCCGCCCGAACAGGCCCCACTCTGATCTTTGGTGGGATTTGTGGTACCTGGCGTGCGCATCTCCTTGTGTTGGCTTGGCAACCGCCGCCGCTCCCGGTAGGACTGAGCCGTCTCGCGGTCAGACATTTCATACTAGGCACCGGGCATGGTGATTAACAATTCGCGCCAAGCACGAGGTCGAGGCCAGAAAATTGATTTAGAAGGCACTATCTCTTCAGTTTGGCAGGGGAAGAGGACTTTCGTCATGGTAACGCGGCGGCGGGTGACCCACCGTTCGGTTTATGAAGGGTGGGATTTCGTCGGCTCGGGACGGCAAGACAGGTCGCGAGATCCAATGGCGCCGCTTAGCGTCTCATCGCATACTGGGAACCATGGAAATAGAGAGTCCCGTGTTGATAGGCAAACATATTCGCCTCGAGCCCGTTGCCCATCACCATATCGACGGTTTGGTCGCCGCTTCTGCAGCCGATCCCACCCTCTACCAGTGGACTCCCGTCCCGCAAGGCAAAGCCGACGTCGCCGCATACATCAACACCGCCCTGGCCTGGCGCGATGCCGGCACCGCCGTGCCGTTCGCGATCATTCGCCTGGATGGCGGTATGGTCATCGGCTCGACACGCTTCTGGAATATAGAGCGGTGGGCTTGGCCGCAGGGACATCCTCGGCACGGCCGCCAATCCCCCGACGCTTGTGAGATCGGTTACACGTGGTTGACGCGCTCCGCCATCCGCACCGCCGCCAATACCGAGGCCAAACTTCTCATGCTGACCCACGCCTTCGAGACCTGGCAGGTGCTCCGCGTCTGCTTTCACACCGACTCCCGCAACCAGCGCTCCGGCGCCGCGCTTGAACGCATCGGCGCGAAGTTCGAAGGCATTCTTCGCGGCCACCGCATGGCACTGGACTTCATCCCTCGCGACTCCGCGCGCTATTCGATCGTGGCCACAGAGTGGCCGGGGGTGAAGCAGCGACTAACTCAACGACTGCGGATCGACTAGCGCCCGTGTGGAGCGGACACGTTTTGCTTCGCCGATTGGCCCCGCATTCCGCTGTCATCCTGAGGCAGCGGAGTCGCGCGCAACGCGAGCGACTCCCCCACGAAGGACCTATGCAACTCGATGTCACCATCCGCGGAAGCAGTGAAACAAAAGAATCAGCGAAAGAAAAAGGGATGTCATTCCGAACCCGGCGCCAGCCCGGTGAGGAACCTGCTTATCCGGCATCCGATCCCATGCAATTTCGCGGCTGAACCTCGATGATCGAACTCAACAAAACGTGTGGAACGTTCACTTCAACTCGCTGCCTTTGATTTGCTTTTATTCCAAACTGTATTGGATGTGGATTCCGCGTTTCGACATCTCCTCCAGAAATAGGTCGGCGGGCACATCGCGCTCCTGCAACACTCCTCCGCGTTTCGTGATCGCTCCCAACGCCAGCATCTGAATCACGATCGACGCCGGGAATGCGGTGGTGCGCATCATCGCGCTCATGTCCGTCTTGGCATCGTAGTGGTCGACCAGAGTGAAGGTAGCCACTCGGCCCTTGAGGCGCCCACCGAGCAAGCCGCGCACGCCCGGCGAACGCAGTGACTCGTGCGCCTCCAAACGCATGATGCAGACATCGGGCCCCTTGCCGGCAAATTTTCCCTCGAAGATTTTCGACATCACCGCGCGCGGCGTAATGTCGCTTCCGTTCACTCGCATCTTGTCGCTGGAGAAAAGCCCGAGCGCCTTCAGTTCGCACAACAGATCGTAATGCCCCGGATAGCGCAGAGTTTTCTCGAAGCACTCGCCAACCTTGCCTTCGAAGGATTCGGGCAAAGTGGAGGTGCCGCCGGAAGTCTGAAAAGCAATGAGCGGCGCGAAACCCGGCATGTGGAATTCCTCAGGCTCGGTGAGCGGCTCCACCGTCACCAGCTTGCCTTTGCGGAGAATGCGAGCCGGTTCGACATATTCGTTGATCAGACCTTCCACGGAAAAAACCAGTTGGTAGTGGAACGGCGGCATGGGTTTTTCGGGAAGGCCTCCTACATAAAGTTTGAGCGCGTCGGCGCGGCCACCGAGGCGGCGAACGAGTTCTCCGCCGAGGATGGAAGCCATGCCGGGAGAAAGGCCACAGTCGGGTGCGATGGCGACATCACGTTTCTCCGCGTGGCTGGCCAGCGCAAGCTCCTGCCGGACCACGGTATTGTTTCCGCCCAGGTCGGCAAAGTGGCAGCGCGCTTCGATGGCCGCTCTCGCCAGCCCGAGGTTCAGCCGGTAAGGGACTGCGGAAAGCACACCATCATGGCCGCGCATCAGCTTGGCGGCGGCTTTATGACTGCTGGCGTTCAGCGCCACTGCGCGTACTTTTTTATCGCCAGTAATTTTGTTGACGCGCGCCGCCACATCGCGCGCGCGTTTCAGATCGCTGTCGGCCAGCGAGACGGACTCCACTTGCGATTGGCGCGCCATGTCGTACGCCGCCGCCGATCCCATCATCCCGGAACCTATTACCAGGAGTTTCATGCGTACACCTCGCGTAGATCGGAAACACTTCACTCTACGCTTCCCTCCCGAGGCTCGCCAGCCAGCGTGCGCTGAAATCTCGGGGGAGCGGGCGACTAGCCCGCTCGGTTTGACTCATCGACTGCTCCCGCGTTCCGACCTCGACAAGACGTGTAGGACGGACACTTCTGTCCGTCGGCATTGACCTTCAGTACTGTCAACCTGAGGAAGCGGAGTCGCGCACAACGCGAGCGACTCCCGCCGAAAGACCTATGCAACTTTGCCGCGACCTCCTCCACGCGAAGTCGGGCAAGAAACGGGAGGGGCGCAACCGCTGCTATAATCAACAATTGCGCTCATGTCCACGAAACGCCTGATCCGATCCACAACAGTTCTATCCATCCGCCGGAATGGCAGCGTAGTGCTTGCCGGTGACGGCCAGGTTACGCTCGGCGAGTCCGTCATTAAGCATACGGCGAAGAAGATCCGCCGTTTGTACAACGACAAAATCCTCGCAGGATTCGCCGGTTCCACCGCCGACGCCTTCACCCTTTTCAGCCGCTTCGAATCGAAGCTGGAGCAATATCACGGCAACCTGGGACGCGGCGCCGTCGAACTCGCGAAAGATTGGCGCACCGACAAATTCCTCCGCCATCTGGAAGCCTTGCTGTTGGTTTGCGACAAAGAGCAAACTTTTCTGCTCAGCGGACAAGGCGACGTGATTGAGCCCGATGGCGGAGTGGCGGCTATCGGCAGCGGCGGTCCCTACGCGCAGGCTGCGGCCGAAGCGCTCGCGCGTCATACCGAACTCTCAGCTCGCAAGATTGCCGAAGAAGCCATGAAGATTGCCGGCAAAATGTGCATCTATACAAATGATGTGGTAACCATTGAAGAACTGTAAGAAAGTGGTCAGTGACCAGTGATCAGTGTCCTGAAAAGCCGACGCGAGATCCTGGCCACCAGCCACTGACCACTAATTTTATGGCCATCTATCTCCCCTCCTCCGCTGCAGAAGAACAACTCGCACTCGACGAACTCACCCCGCGTGAGATCGTCGTCGAACTCGACAAACACGTCATCGGCCAGAAGGACGCCAAACGCGCCGTTGCCATCGCCCTGCGCAACCGCACCCGCCGCCAAAAACTAACCCCCGACCTCGCCGAAGAAATCATCCCCAAGAACATAATCATGATCGGGCCGACGGGGGTGGGAAAGACGGAGATTGCGCGGCGACTGGCGAAGCTGGCGAATTCTCCGTTCTTGAAAGTGGAGGCTTCGAAGTTTACGGAAGTTGGATATGTGGGGCGCGATGTGGAATCGATGGTGCGCGATCTGGTGGAGATTGCGATCGACAATGTGCGCGAGGAAAAACTGGAGGACGTTGCGGACAAGGCTGAACTGAATGCGGAGGAACGACTGCTGGATATCCTTCTGCCGCCTGGTCCTCCGAGCCGGCCGGGGGAATCCACCACTACCGCGGGCGGAGTGGTGATCGATGGAAACACAGCGCTGGCAGAATCTTCCTCACGGACGCGCGAGAAATTGCGACAGCAATTGCGTGAGGGCAAGCTCGACGAGCGGCAGGTAGAGATCGATGTGCGCGAGCGGAATTTCCCGACGTTCGAAATTATGAGCAACCAGGGCGTCGAGGAAATGGACATCAACATCAAGGACATGTTGCCGAACATCTTTGGCGCGCGGACCAAGAAGCGGAAGATGAAAGTGAACGAGGCATTTGAATATCTGATTCAGGAAGAGGAACAGCGGCTGATCGATATGGATCACGTGACGCGAATGGCGATTGATCGCGTGGAGAATTCGGGGATCGTGTTTCTGGATGAGATCGACAAGATCGCGGG
>Ga0182015_10004238_pt1 | contig 15561 bp, 10 predicted proteins | sample 712P3MmetaG_FD_120478 | JGI IMG/M metagenome (GOLD analysis project Ga0182015, IMG submission 120478) | Permafrost microbial communities from Stordalen Mire, Sweden - 712P3M metaG | ecosystem: Environmental > Terrestrial > Soil > Wetlands > Permafrost | place: Sweden: Stordalen | collected... | reverse complement strand
TCGTCGGCGTAGAGGACTTCGACACTCGGTTTGAACAGAAATCGCCGCAGGGCCGCTTCGTTTTGCGCACCTTTGCTGCCGAAAGAAAACCCAGCGCGCAGTTCGGCAAGCACGATGAATGGCAGCCAGACTTCATCGGCTGATTCGACGGACTCTGCTACGCGTAGATCGCCCTGGACCAGGTCAGTGTAGCGATTCGTGTCGAGCGCCATCCTCAACGCCAAAGATCCTCATCCACGGTGTCCTGCGCGGCAATGGCTTCGTCAAATTCCGGGTCGTGCTGCCAGGTACCAACAATGTCACTCAGATCTCGCTTTCGGGAGCGCTCGCCACTGACACCGGCTCCCCGAGCCAGGGCTTCGATCGCAATTTCGTTCAGACTCTTGCCCTGTTCCTGTGCACGCCGGCGGAGCGCGGCATCCAAAGTGCCTGGCACCTTGCGGATCGTATACTGCATGCACTTAGTGTAGGCGATGCAGGCAAATGATGCAAGCAGAGAAGGCCCGGCACCCGGCGCCGTGTGGGCTTTAATCGCGGGAGCGCTTGCGGATTTCGATATTGAGGCGCTTGATTTTCTGGTTCAGAGTCGAGAGCGGGATGCGGAACTGCTCGGCGGCCTCGGTTTGGTTGCCGTTGCAGCGATCGAGCTTGTCGACGATGATGCGGCGCTCGATGTCTTCCATGATGTCGAAGAGGGAGGCATCGGGGCTGTGTTCGAGCAGGCTCGATGAGTAGCTGGAGCCGGTGAGGTGGCCGGGGAGCAGGTCGGCGCCGATGGTGCCTCCGGAGGAGAGGACGACACCGCGCTCGATGACGTTTTCGAGTTCGCGGACGTTGCCGGGCCACTCGTAGTCGACGAGAGCGCGCATGGCTTCGGGAGTGAGCGCGCGCGGGGAGAGGCCGTTTTCGTCGGAGTAGTACTTGAGGAAGTGAGTGACCAGGGCGGGGATGTCTTCGCGGCGGCTGCGCAGGGGCGGCAGCTCGATGGCGATGACATTGAGGCGGTAGAAGAGGTCTTCGCGAAAGCGGCCCTCGCGCACGGCCGTGCGCAGATCGACGTTGGTGGCGGCGATGATGCGGACATCGACCTGGATTTCCTGCACGCCGCCGAGGTGCATGAAACGGCGATCCTGGAGAACGCGGAGGATTTTGGCCTGGGTGTCCATGCCCATGGTGGCAATCTCATCGAGGAAGAGCGTGCCGCCGTTAGCGACTTCAAAGAGGCCCTTCTTGGCGGCGACGGCGGAGGTGAACGCGCCTTTGACGTGGCCGAAGAGGGTGGATTCGAGAAGATCGGTGGGCATGGCGCCGGTGTTGACCGGGACGAAGGGCTTGTCTTTGCGGGTGGAGTTGGCGTGGAGGGCTTTGGCGATGAGCTCCTTGCCGGTGCCGCTCTCGCCCTGGATGAGGACGGTGGAGCGAGTAGGCGCGACCTGCGCGACGAGGTCGAAGATGCGGAGCATGACGTCGCTCTTGCCGACGATGTTGGGGAAGTTGTAGCGCTGGCGGAAGGCGCGCTTGAGCTGGACGTTTTCTTCTTCGGCGCGATAGCGTGCGACGGCGGTGCGGATATCGGCGAGGAGCTTCTCGTTGTCCCAGGGCTTTTGGACGAAGTTCTGGGCGCCGCCGCGGATGGCGTCGACGACGTTGTCGACGGTGCCGAAGGCGGTGATCATGATGACGGGCAGGTTGAGTTCGCGCTCGCGCAGGGTGCCGAGGATTTCAATTCCGTTGCGGCCGGGAAGGGCGAGGTCGAGCAGGACCAGATCGAAGGGCTGCTCGGCGATGCGTTCGAGGCCCAGCTCGCCGTTTTCCGCGCTGTCGACGGCGTAGCCTTCCATGGACAGAAGGGTCTCGAGCGATTCGCGAATCGCGGCTTCGTCGTCGATGATGAGAATGCGCGGGAGGGAATCCGAACCAGCAGCTTGAGAATTATCCGGAACCGCGAGGGTGCCTTCAGACATGCGCGGGTTTCCTCAGCAAGGGAAACTCAAGATAGAAAGTCGTGCCCAGTCCCACCTGACTCTCCACGTGGATTTTGCCCGAGTGTTCCTGAATGATGCCGTAGGTGACGGCAAGGCCGAGGCCGGTGCCGCGGGGCTGGCCATCGCGGCGCGCAGTCTTGGTGGTGAAGAAGGGATCGTAAATGCGGCGCAGGTGCTCAGGAGCGATGCCCGATCCGCTGTCGGCGATGGAGATGCTGACGTGGCCGTTGACTTCAGTGGCGATGCGCAGGGTGCGGCTCTCACCCGGGGATGCGGCCGCTCCGGCCATGGCGTCCTTGGCATTGAGGAAAAGGTTGAGGAAGACCTGCTGGAGCTTGCCGGCGTTACCCATGATGGCGGGAAGGCCGGGCATGAGGCTGGCCTCAACGGTGATCTGGGCGGTTTTGAACTGGTGTTCGAGCAGCGTGAGCGTTTCGCGGATGATGGTGTTGACGTCGGTCTCGCGGTATTCGGCACCGCTGGTGCGCGAGAAGTTGAGGAGGCCGTTGACGATCTCGGAGGCGCGGAAGGTCTGCTGGGTGATTTTGTCGAGCAGGGGGGCGAGTTTGGCATCGCCTTTGACCTGGCGGGCGAGCATTTGCGCGTAGGAAGAGATAACGGCCAGAGGGGTGTTGACTTCGTGGGCGACGCCGGCGGCGAGAAGGCCGATGGAGGAGAGCTTCTCGGCCTGGGCGAGCTGGCCTTCCATCAGGGTCTGGTCGGTGATGTCGTCGATGAGGATGATGCGGCCGACGGTGCGGAAATCGCGGGAAACGAGCGGCGCGATGGCGATGTTCGCGATGCGGGTCTCTTCGGCGCGGGTCTCAAGGCGGAATTTGTAGAGATTGTGGACCCCGGGCTGATCTTTTACGCGGCGGAATTCCTCGACGAGATTGACGGGGAAGACAGCTTCGAGGGGCTGGTGCAGCGCCTCCTGGCGGGCGAGGGCGAACATGACTTCCATCTGCGAGTTCCAGCTCTCGATGCGCTCTTCGGGATCAAGGGCGAGGATGCCGACGTTGATGGATTCGACGATGTTCTCGTTAAATTCCTTGAGGCGCTCGTACTCGATGATCTTTTCTTCGAGGCTGGCGTAGAGGGTTGCGTTCTGTAGCGCGATGCCGATGTAGCCGGCCAGGGATTCGAGCAGTTCCATATCTTCGCTGGAGAGGAACTCACCGCCCTGGCGTCGGCCGAGGCCGATGACGGCGATGGTGCGGTCCTTTACCTGAAAGTCGCGCACCTGCCATTCGCGGGCACCGGGAACACCGACGCGACAGGGGAGGAAATAATTCATGTCGAGCAGGGCCGCGGTGTTTTGTTCGGCAGGACTGAGGTTCAGCGCCAGCTGGGGATTTTCAAGGAACAGATGGGTGCCGGCGTTGGGCTCATCGAAATCGAGGAAGCCGAGGTCGAGGCGGCCGTGTTCCAGCGTCTCGGGTAGCCCGTGTTGGGCGGCGAGGCGGTATTGTCCGGGCGCGTCCTGGAGGAAGACGGCGACGCGATCGACGAGCAGGGTGCGGGGCAGGCGATCGACGATGGCATTCAGCAGCGGTTCGAGATTGGTGAATGAGCTGAGGCCGCGGCCAAAAGAGATGAGGGTGGTGCGGTAATCGTAGCTCTGGCGGTCGAAGAGGCGGTCGACGCGCATCTGGATGGTTCGCTTGAGGGGCTCGAAGAGCAGGGCGGCGACGATGATGGCGGACAAGAGTCCCCAGATGCCGAAGCTGCGCAGGCGTGCCTGCGCGAGAGCGGCGGCGACGGCAAGGAGCCCGAAATAGACGCCGACGAGGGCGGCGGTGGCGAGGGTGTAGGTGACGCCGCGCTTGAAGATGAGGTCGACGTCCATCATGCGATAGCGCACGATGGCCCAGCTGAAAGTGAGCGGGAGGATGACCATGCAAATGCCGGCGATTTTGGTGAGGGCATCGGGCATGGCGATGTCAGCCATGTAGGGAATGGCGGACAGGAGCGTGAAAGGAGCGACGGCGAGCAGGGTGCCGCGGGTGAGCCACTTGAGCTGCTGGCGTTCGAGGGGGGCTTTGGTTTCGCGGTAGTGTACGTAAAAGACGGCTGCCGCGAGCACGTAGAAGAGCGCCTGATGGCCAGTGGCTACCTGGTCGAGACGATGGCGCAGGACTTCGGTTGCCGACCACAGCTCGATGGCCATAACCTGCAGGCCGATAATTGCGGCCGCGGGCAGATAGATCAGGGGCACGAGCCAGCGCCGGCGCTCACGGTGTTCGGCGGAAAATGCCAGCGCAAAATGCAGGAAAAGGGCTGGCTGTAGAGCGTTTGCGCCTGTCTTGCTCCAGTAGACAATCCAGTCGAACTCGTTGAACTTGCCGGTGGTCCAGAAGGAGTAGAGGACGAAAGAAACGAGGCAGAAGATATAGAAGTGGGTGGAGTGGGCGGCGGTCCAGCGTCGCAACAGCACATAGAGGCCGATGCCGAGATAGACCAGAGCGATGAAGCGGAAACCCTGGTGGATGCCGCGGTCCTGCATATCGAGGACGACAGGGACATCGGGCAGGCGGATGCCGTTGCGCTCGAGGGTGTAGTGGATGGTGTTGTAGGCCCGGGTGCGCCAGATTTCGCGGGCCAGGTCCGCGCCCACAGGGGTCGGCTGGTCGTTGGCTGCAATGAGCAGGTCGCCAGGCTTGACGCCGGCACGCTCGCCGGGACTGTCGGCCGGGACGCGCTCGGCTTTTAATCCGCCCTGCGCTTCGATCCACCAAACGCCATCGGTGGGCGACTGGTAGCGGTTCTCCTGCACCAGATTGAAACCGGCACACACCATCGCGGCCCCGGTGAAGAGGGCCAGAAGCACAGCGGCAATGCGGGTTTGAAACGTGCGTTGCATCACGAGGTGTGGTGCTCCGGAAGCGAACACCTCTGGGGACCCAGCACTAACTATTGTCTATCCCGGATACAAAATTCGGGAGAAGATCGGACTGTAGAACTAGTCATGTGCAACTCGGGTGCCACTGGGGTATCTCGGATGCCGGATTCTTACGCCCGCGTGTATGTCTATAGACGGCGGGCACATATGTTCGAACGCAGAGGGCGGTTTCAGATTGATGCGCCTGGGTTTGCGGGCGATTCTCTGAAAAGCTGTCAGTGGATATGAAAAACCATATCGCCGAAAGGGTTCTGAGGATGCCACTTTGAGAGCCACCGAAAACTCAGTGGTGGTGCTCATCGGCTCGCCGGCTCGTAGCCCAGAGAATGCCGCCAAGAAAGATCACGATAAAGCTGCCTATCACCAGAAAAACCAAGGTCGTTCTCCTTGCAGAATCGACGCGAAGAGCGCTCCTGCCTCAGCATACCCGATGACTGCTTCGCGCGCGTGCACAGGTATGCTCCACGACCGGCGGTCAACGCGATAGAGTAAATCCGGGGAATTTCCGATGAAGAGGTCAACTGGGGCCTGGGGGTTTCCGTTCGCACTTCTCCTGGCCTGCTGGGCGATGGGGGGGGCGGGGTTTGCTCAGAACGGGACTCCAGCCGGCGCAGGTCCGGCAGCGCCGGCCGCGACGCCAGGCACGGGCACCACCAATCCGACTCTTTCACTGGGGATGGCGGAGTTGCAGGCCAACCGGGCGCGCCAGGCGCTGATCGATTTTCAGGAGGTCCTGAAAATGGATCCCGGCGACACGGCAGCGAACCTGCTGGCTTCCACGGCGGCGGTGGAACTCTTTCAGGGCCAGCTCGCAGTGCAGTACGCGGAGAAGGCGCGGCAGCTCGACCCGCGGAACTGGAAGATTCACACCACACTGGTGGCCGCGTATTCGTCGGCCGGCATGAAGCAGCAGCGCGACCAGGAGCGCACTTTGCTGCACGAGCTGCACAGAACGGGGGCTCCTGACGCGCGCATGGCGACGGGATTTCTGGTGGAGATGTTTCCGCTGGGCAATGACCGCGTGGATGCCATCGAATATTTCGAGCCGATGGGCAAATTTCACACGTATTACCGTTTTCTGGTGCGGCGGGAGGATGGGCACCGGGTGTGGGAAGTGGATATTCAGAGCGACGATTTCGACCAGAAGTCGTGGGCGGCGGCTCATGCAACGGAAGCGGCCGCGGGCGAGCGGCAGTTTCAGCTGACGGGACATGGCGACGACAACCAGGAAATCGACTACCGGATGTTCTCCGGCCATCCCGACTACGACGATATTCGCGTGATGGTGGTGGAGGCTCTGCGGGCGCATCCGATACCAGGCGGGCAGGGCGGATGAAGCCGGGCAGGCAATCTAGATGCCTTCGCCCATGCTGACGAGGCCGGAGCCGGCCTGCTCGCTGCGGTACTGGTCGCGCTCCTCTTCCTCGACCGTGAAGGAGCGGACCTCATCGAGGTCGCGCGCGGTCAGTTCGAGCTGGCCATCGAGGACATCGACGCGGAGGCGCAGCCGCTTGACCTCATCGGCGAGCGCGATGATGACGTGCGAGAGCGGGTCCTTGATCTGGTTGGGATCGGTGATGAGGACGCGCTCGCCGTTCTGATAGACGATGTGGGCGGGGACGCCAACGACGGTGGAGTTGGGCGGGACGTCGTGCAAGACGACGGAGCCGGCGCCGACGCGGGAGTTCTCACCGATGCAGATGTTGCCAAGAATTTGCGCGTTGCTGCCGGCGAAGACGCCATCGCGCAGCGTGGGATGCCGTTTGCCGTGTTCGTGGCCAGTGCCGCCGAGGGTCACACCCTGGTAGAGGGTGACGTCGTTGCCGACGATGGCGGTTTCTCCGATCACCACGCCTGCGCCGTGGTCGATGAAGACGCGGCGGCCGATGACGGCGCCGGGGTGGATTTCGATTCCGGTAAGAAGGCGCGCGCATTGAGAGAGCAGGCGTGCGATGAGGCGGAGCTTGGCTCGCCAGAGGCGCACCGTGATGCGATGCATCCAGACGGCGTGCAGGCCGGGATAGCAGAGCACCACCATCAGCCACGAGCTGGCCGCGGGGTCGCGGTCCAGGATGGAGCGGATGTCTTCGCGGATGGTGGAGAACATGAAGACAGGGTATAGAAGCCTGTAGCCTGTAGCCAGTAGCCGATGGCGAGAGCGCCCGCGGCCTGTCGCCTAGACCTTGGCGGGCGCTTCGAGGGGCTCGGCTTTGAGTTGCTGCGCCTCGTTGCGCAGACTCTCGAAGAGCACCGAGGAAATATATCTCTCGCCGAAGTCGGGAACAATAACGACGATCAGCTTGCCGGCGTTTTCGGCGCGCTTCGCGACCTGGATGGCTGCGTGAACGGCCGCGCCGGAAGAGATGCCGACGAGCAGGCCTTCTTCGAGAGGCAGACGACGCGCCATGGCGATGGCGTCGTCGTTCGAAACCTGGATGACTTCGTCGATGAGTTTCGTGTCCAGCACTTTCGGGACGAAGCCTGCGCCGATTCCCTGAATTTTGTGGGGTCCGGGTTTGCCGCCAGAAAGCACGGGGCTGTCAGTCGGCTCGACGGCAATGGCTTTGAAGGAAGGCTTTCTGGGTTTGATGTACTCCGTGACGCCGGTCAGCGTGCCGCCGGTGCCGACGCCGGAAATGAGGATGTCCACCTGGCCGTCGGTATCGTTCCAGATCTCGGGGCCGGTGGTGTTGAAGTGGATCCTGGGGTTCGCGGGGTTCTCGAACTGCTGGAGCATGTAGCCGTTGGGCGTCTCGGCGAGGATCTGCTTGGCCTTGGCGATGGCGCCGTTCATGCCGTTGGGGCCGGGTGTGAGCACGATTTGCGCGCCGAAGGCAAGGAGCAGCACGCGGCGTTCGAGACTCATGGTCTCGGGCATGGTGAGGATGAGTTTGTAGCCTTTGACCGCGGCGACGAAGGCGAGGCCGATGCCGGTGTTGCCGCTGGTTGGCTCGATGAGGACGGTTTTGCCGGGATGAATCTTTCCCTCGTGCTCGGCCGCTTCGATCATGGCGAAGCCGATGCGGTCTTTGACGCTGTTGACGGGGTTGGCGCTTTCGAGCTTGGCGACGACGCGTGCGTGGGCGCCGGCGGCGACACGATTGAGCTGCACGAGCGGGGTATTGCCGATGAGGTCGGTAACGCTGCTGGCGATCTTCATGGATGAGTCCTCGACGGGGATGAATCCTGGCGTCTCCAGTGTAGATGCGGGACGGAGAAAGCGGATTCGGACGCCGTTATGCAGCGAGTTTGACCAGGGCAGCGGCGGAATGCAGCCTGCGCTCGAGGTGGCGTTCGAGGGCCTGGGTTGCAAACAGGCGGAGGTCGGCGGCGCGGCTCGCGGGCCATTCCTCGGCGGCAAGAGCAGCGATGGGAGACTGAAAGATGCGACGGGCCAGCAGCAGCGAGGCCGCGGAAAGGATGCGGCTGCCGGCTTGTTTGTGACGTCGGCAAACCAGGCCATCGGACTGCGCCTCGAACCATGCGTCGTGAGCGCCGAAGGGTTCGCCGCAGACGGTGCAGTGGGTGAGAGAAGGCATCCAGCCAAGGAGGCGTGTGACCCAGAGGGCGAAATACGTCACGGGCATCCAGACCGGGCTGGTGCGCGTCTGGTCGAGGACAGCGAGAACAAGGCGAAAGACGGCTTCGTGGGGATCGTGGTCGGGCAGCGCCTCTTCGAGGACTTCGGCATAGAAGGCGAGAGCCGCGGCGCGGGGGTAGCTGACGGGGTCAGAGAGCGGGGAGGCGATGACTTCGCAGGCGTCGAGGCGGACGAGATCCTGCTTCGGGTTTTCAACGTAGCTGGCGGAGACGAAGGTCATGGGCTCGAGCGCTCCGCCGAAACGCCGCCGTGATTTGGCAGCGGCTTTGGCGACGCCGCGAATCCGGCCGTGGCTGCGTGTGAACAGCGACACGATCTCATCGGCCTCACGGACGGGCCATTTGCGGAGGATCACCGCTTCTGCCTGATGGGCGCTCATGGATTGCAGGTTCCAGACTAGTGGTTATGGAGCGGGAACGAAACCGGGCGGGAACAGGGGAGCGGGCGCCGTCCGATAAGGAATGCGAATTCCGGGCATCAGTAGTTTTTATAGGAAGACATCCCCATGCCTCGCGCGATACCCTGAATGCGAACCGCCAAATCTCTTGCTCAGCACTCAAAATCGCGCCACTCCGGCGAGGATTATTCTGGTGCTTCGGCTTCAACCGGCTGGCGCGGCAGCCCAACCATCATTTCAATCACGATGCAGAGGAGAAGCATGTCGACTGAATATCGGAATTTCCTGGCGCTCTCGTACGAGGAGCTGGAGGAGTTCAATTTGAAAGCCAAGGATCAGCGCAGGAAGCGCGTGGCCCTCGACAAGATTCAGGAAGAGCGGCTGAAGTACCTGACCGATCAAAAGGGAATTAAGGCGGTCACGGTTCTGTTCTGCGATCTGGAGGGCCGCCTCCACATGCTGGATTACGACAAGAAGTTTCTGGTGAAGAGCTTCGACAATCTCACGTTCGATGGGTCGTCGATTCGCGGCTTTACCGCGCAACGGGAGAGCGATCTGCGGCTGGGGATCGACTGGGCCTCGTTTTACTTCGCGCCGGCGGATATTTTCGGAGCCGGGAAGGTGCTGGTGTTCGGCGATGTGATCGACAAGGGCGGAACGCCGTATGCGGGCGACACGCGCGGTGTGCTGAAGCTGTTTGCTAAGGAGCAGTTCGAAAAACACGGATACACGCTGAATGCGGCGAACGAGATTGAGGGGTTCCTGTTCGCGGGGATCGACGCGGAGAGGAATTTTCCGAAGACGGGGCGGTTCGATTACGTGAACACGGGCGGATACTACTACTCGCTGCCCAGCGATCCACTGCGCAGTTTCATCGACACGGTGGCCGAAGTGCAGCGCGCGATGGGATTCGAGAATGAGAAGGACCATCCTGAGGTTGCGCCGTCACAATTCGAGATCAACTACGGATACGGGGAAGTGGTTGCTGCGGCCGATCAGATCCAGCTGTACAAGCTGATTTGCCGGCAGGTGGCTACTCGGCTGGGGATGACGTCGTCGTTTCTGCCGAAGCCGGTGGTAGGAGTGAACGGCAGCGGCATGCATACGAATGTTTCGATCAGCAAAGGCGGAAAGAATCTTTTCTGGGATCCGAAGGGACAGGAGAAGCTGTCGCCAGCGGGATGGGAATTTGTGGATCGGATTCTGACCCACGGGAACGACATCTGCCTGCTGCTGAACTCGAGTGTGAATGCGTATCGGAGGCTGGATCCGCATTTTGAGGCGCCGAATCAGATCAAGGCGTCGGCGGTCGATCGCGGATCGATGATCCGGATTCCGATCGGCAACGAGCGGTCGATGCGCGTCGAGGTGCGTTCGGTGGCTCCAGACTCGAATCCGTATCTGGTGATGCTATCGGTCTTCAAGTCGGGCATGGAGGGAAAGACGTCGAAGATTGCGAACCTGCGTCAGGCGGAACGCTACCTTCCGGACAACATTTATACGGCGCTGGAGGATTTCCGGAATTCTGCGTGGATCACGAAGCTACTGGGTGAGGACGTGAAGGGACGGTATGGCGACCTGAAGCAGGCTTCGGCGGATCGCTGCCCGAGGCTGCTGGGGACGTTTGTGAAGCCCGAGGAAGTGCAGTTCCATCACGAGGTGTACAACCAGTTCCTGTGGAACCAGTTCTAGGACTGGCCGTCCAGTCGGGCGCGTCTGCGGCGCAAAAAACTAAAGACGGAAACTCAAACGCCCCGGTGAAGAGCCGAGGCGACCGTTTCTTCGGCGCACGGTTGGCCTCAAAGCGTTGCGTCAGGAACGGCCGCCCCGATCAGCGGCTCGGGACTGCGTCCGAGGGACTGGCATCGTGCACGATAGTAGTCGGCTGCGCAGGAATCGAAAACGTCGTTGTTCTTCAGTAGATCCTCCTCGACCCTTTCCCTGCGCCGGGAGGGAAAACTGATCCCGACGCGGTCGAGGGTGGATCGCCGCGCGGCTTTTTCCAGATAGTCCTCTTCGCTTTTGAAGTAATAGTGATTGATCCAGGCGCAATCCGCGGTTGGTTTCATATTGAGGCTTCCGTAGATGCGATTGCCATGTTCCCCCACGGCCGGTCCAATGGGGTAGTAGAACCAGGAGTGCGAGTTGCGGCACTGGGCGACGCGCCCGGGCTGGACAAACGGCTTGACGTGGTTGTTGATCTCGACGGCCCGGTGCTGATAGGCGAGGATGACCGGCGCCTCCGGGCGGGCGCGATGATGGGAAGAGCCGAACATCCGCCAGCTCAACGCGACGGCTGGGGAGCGCCGGAACGGCTCCAGAAACGCTCCGATGCTCCGCCCATCCTGGATCACGACGAATTCATCCGCATCGAGAAATCCGACCCAGGCGAAGCGCCCGAGAGCTCTGCGGATGCAGTCCTCCTCGGCGGACGGCGATGCGGGGACTTTCGGCCAGTCCACCAGAGTGACCTGCCCCGCATCCATCCAGGGCTGGATCACTGAACGAAATCCGTCTTCGCTGAAGTTGTTGTAGAGATAGAAGTGATCTACGCCGGCCGCGGTGTAGTATTCCAGCCACTCGGGGAGAAAACGGGCTTCATCGCGAAAGCGAAGGCAGAGGGCAACACCTTTTCCGGAAGCCGCGTTTTGACGGGCGCGGCGTACATCTTTGACGAGACGGCCGAAGCAAGAGGGATATAAGCTCTGCGAAAGATAGATGACTTTGTTGACGAAGGGGTTAAAGCGCAGCTTCTCTCGAATCTCAAAATACAGTCCCACCTGTGCCTCGTTTGGCGAGTATAGCAAGGCTTCCGCGTTCTTTCGGCGCAGACTGCGTGCTCTGCATTGTCTTGTTATGAGCCTATGAATCGCGCGTACAAACTGCGTGCGACGCCGATGTCCGTCGTTCCCTGGATGATGGCGCGGCCGTCGGCGAAGAGGGTCAGAGTGTGCTCGCCACGCTGAAAACGCAGCAGCATGTCATTACGCAGCACGGAGCCGTGAGGACGAAGGCGCTGTTCCATCTCGGCCAGGTCGACGGGGCGCGAGTGCTCGTGAATCTGGACGGAGTTGCGGCCGCACAGCGTGATATGCGGCCGGCCCTCGCCGCGGAGATGCGCAAAGTCGTGTTGCCCGCAGACTACGCAGTCTGGTCGCGGGGTGGCCGCGGAGATTTCTGTCCATTCGCTGGTCCAGACGTCACAGGAGAGAAGCGATCGGCGGATCTTGTTGCGTGCTCCGGCGATCCACTTAAGCGCTTCGGTAACCTGGATCGAAGCCGCCAGGTTGACAGCAGTATTCAGGATTCCGGCCGTGTCACACGTTTCGACCACCCCGGCGGGAGGCTGGGGAAAAATGCAGGCCAGGCAGGCGGTTTCGCCGGGGATGATGTTCATGGTTGCGGCGTACGAGCCCACCGCAGCGGCGTAAATCCAGGGCTTGCCTTGTTCCACGGCGTAGTCGTTGAGGAGATAGCGGGTCTCGAAGTTGTCGGTGGCGTCGAGAACGACGTCGGCTCCCTGCAGCAAATCATGAATGTTGCCGGGAACGAGATCTGCGACGTGAGCATGGATCTCGATCTGGCTGTTGAAGGCCGCGATCTTGCGCTGTGCCGCGTCGGCCTTGGGACGAGAATCGCGCGCGTCCGCCTCGTCGAAGAGGACCTGGCGCTGCAGATTGCTCTCCTCGACAAAGTCGCGGTCGATGAGGGTCAGGGTTCCCACGCCGCTGCGCGCCAGCAGACTTGCTGCCGCCGCCCCGGTGGCGCCCACGCCCACCACGGCCACATGGGCGCGCTCGATCCGGGCCTGGCCCTCGGGACCAACGCCGGAGAACAGGACCTGGCGCGAGTACCTTTCCTGCACGGTCTGAGACGCCGCCGCCATCTCTCAGTAGTATAGAAACTTCAGAGTCGCGCACGGTTTGGCTGGGCGATGGCTACGCTCGCTCCGACCTGGCATCTCATGGTTCAAGGGCAAAACCGAGGATGCGAATCCCGAGGAAGGGCCGTCAAGCTGGGGCGATTGGAGAAAAACTTGCCCCGGCCGAGTGGTGTTAGACAGGAGAGTGATTCTCCGGCGTTGCCGCTGACCTTTCCGATGCAGAACGAGGGTGGTTTGGGTTCGAGAGTATTTGCTGTGCGCGACAATCTGCGACGGGCTCCAGCGTGGACCGTGGAACGACCTCCTGCATCCCTGCTCCGGCACGGCTGGATTCCGTGGCTTTTTGTCCTGATCCTGGCGGCTACGGGCTTGCCTCTACGAGCGCAGCAGCCGATGAGCAGCACGACACAGGGACAGCCGCCGGTGACGATTCAGCCTCTGCCTGCGTCGGTCAATCTGCAGGAATGGGCCGGACTGCCGGTAGTCGATATCCGATTTGAGGGGGTCAACCGGGCTGCTCTCGATCCGCTGCCGGAACGGATGGAACAACAGCCGAATACGCCTCTGGACCCGGTGAAGGTGCACGCCAGCCTGCGCCGTCTGTATGCGACGGGGCTTTATCGGACGATTGCCGTGGAGGGGCAACGGCAGGGCAACGGAGTTGTTCTGGTTTTCAAGGGGACGCCAACGCTGTTCCTGGGCCGCATTGCGGTGAAGGGGGTTACGAACAGCCATCTCAGCAATCAGCTGAATTACTCGACGCGGCTCAATCCGGGAACACCCTATATGGATCAGAAGCTGAGCCACGCCACCGATCTGCTGCAGCAGACGCTTGAGCAAAATGGCTACTATCAGGGATCGATCACTCGGCACACGGCGACGGACAAGGCCGACGCCGAAGTGAATGTCCAGTTCGACGTGCGGACGGGGAAGCCTGCGCGCGTGGGCGATGTGGCTGTGCAGGGCGACAGCGGGATGGACCTGCCGACGTTCCGCAAAAAGGCAAAGCTGAAGGTGGCGTCGAAGGTGAGTTCAGACACCGTGAGCCGGGCTCTGACCAGCCTGCGGAAGCAGTACCAAAAGCAGCAGCGTCTGGAAGCCAACGTGAGCCTTGCGGCCAGCCAGTATCAACGGCCGAGCAACCAGGTGAACTACAGTTTCGAGGCGAACCGCGGGCCCATCGTCAGAATCATCGTGGAGGGTGCGAAACTTAGCAAGGGCAAGGTGCGCAGCCTGGTTCCGGTCTATTCGGAAGGCACGCTGGACGAAGATCTGCTCAACGAGGGCAGCAAGCGCATCCGGGACTATTACCAGCGCCAGGGCTATTTCAACGCAAAGGTGACGCACACTTCGGACGCGAAGGACGGCGTTACGCATGTCACCTACGACGTCAACCTCGGGCCACGGCAGCGAATCGAGTCGGTCGGCATCCGCGGGAACGGCTATTTTGGAGGGTGGCTGCTGAAACAGCGCCTGAGCGTGCAGGCTGCGTCGACGTTTGTGCCCCACGGCATTTACAGCCAGGCGCTTCAACAGGCCGACGTAAACGCCATCACGGCGCTCTACCAGAGCAATGGCTTTACGGATGTCAAGGTCACCCCGGAAGTTCGCGAGTCGTCCACGCCGTCGAAAAAGAGCGAACGCAGTCTGAGGGTCAACTACGACATTGTCGAAGGCGTGCAACAGAAAGTAGGGGTCTACAAAATCGACGGAGTGAGCCCGGCGCAGGTGGCGGAGATCCAGCCGAGGCTGAGCCTGCAACCCGGCCAGCCGTACTCCGGGAATAATCTTGCCGCCGATCGCGACGCGATCCTGGGTTACTTCCTGGATCACGGCTACGACCATGCGCAGGTGAATCTGCAGCAGAGTCCTTCGGCGAAGGACCCGGCCATGATCGACGTCAACCTCCATGTCGTTCCTGGGGATCAGATCTTCGTTCGCAAGGTGCTGATCAGCGGGCTGCGTTACACGCATCCGGGTACGGTGAAGCACCAAATCCTGGTGAAGGACGGGGAGCCTCTCGACCAGGCCAAACTTTTTCAAACGCAGCGTGAGCTTTACAACTTAACGCTGTTCAACCAGGTGACGACCGCGGTCGAGAATCCGGGAGGCGACGAACCAAGCAAGAATGTGCTGGTGCAGTTCGACGAAGCGCGGCGCTGGGACGTGACGTACGGCGGGGGATTTCAGGCGCAGACGGGCACGCCGAGCACGAACTGCCCCAATCCTCTGAGCCTGATCCAGCTCGGCATCAATCCGTCGACGTTTTCATGCAGCCCGAACGGCAAATTCGGGTTGAGCGCGCTGGTGGAACTCGACGTTTCGCGGATCAATCTGTGGGGCAGAAACCAGTCGATCACATTTCGCTCTGAATATGGGTCGCTGGAGCAGCAGTTCACGGCCAACTACAACTGGCCGCGATTCCTGAATCACAAGACTTTCGACTTTTCTTTTGGCGGTGGCTACATCAACGCACAGAATGTGGTCACGTTTGCGTCGTCGACGGCGGAAGGCGATTTGCGCCTGACGCAGCACCCGAACCTGATCGATACGCTGATTTATCAGATTTCGTACCGCCGCGTGAAAGTCGATCCCAACACGATTCAGGTCGCGCCCAACCTGATCCCGCTGCTTTCCGAGCCGGTGCGCGTGGGTGGCCCGGAACTGACCTGGATTCGCGATACGCGCCGGCCGGAACCTCTGGATGCGCAGACGGGCATGTACAACAGCATTCAGGTTTTCGCCACCGACAATGTCGTTCTGACATCCGAGGCGAATTACGCGCATTTCGAC
>Ga0182015_10004237_pt1 | contig 15562 bp, 11 predicted proteins | sample 712P3MmetaG_FD_120478 | JGI IMG/M metagenome (GOLD analysis project Ga0182015, IMG submission 120478) | Permafrost microbial communities from Stordalen Mire, Sweden - 712P3M metaG | ecosystem: Environmental > Terrestrial > Soil > Wetlands > Permafrost | place: Sweden: Stordalen | collected... | reverse complement strand
TGAATGCTGAATTTAGTGTACCACTGTACCGTGCTATGGGACACGTTACGATCCCCCATCCTCGAGCGCAACGCGGTTGATGATCCGCTGGATGAAGACGACCTTGAAGTTGACGTGGCTGGCCACGTCGGGCAGGAACTCGGTGACAAAGTTTCCGATGGGATCGCTGGCCCAGCCGCTGGCGATCCGCTCTGCGCCCGGTCCCCATCCCACTTTTTGATAGGGAACATAGGTGACGTCGACCGCTTCGCTGACGATGGAACCGGCAAAGGTCGAGTAGTTGATCATCCCTTTGCCCGTGTCACTGGTCGTCCAGAAGGGCTGATAGGCGCAGTGCAGGATGCGCCGCATCAACGATGCGTTGGGCATGCGGTGGTAGTGCGGGTCCTGATGATCGATGGAGGGGATGAGAAAGGTGCCCACAAATTCGCCGGTCATGTCCTCGGTGAGAGTCACGCCGCTCAGCTTGGCCCATCCCTTGACGCCCGGCCCGTAGAGAGAATGAGAATCGGTGGCCACAGAGAGAACCGACGTGCCGCCGATGGTGAGCAGGTTGAAGGGATCGACCACGCCGTGAATGGCGATGCGTCCCAGCTCGGCCGGCGAATAAATATGGATGGCGTCCTGGTGCAGGTAAGCGCCGAAGACGTCGCGGTCCGGCTCACAGCAGGTACGCTGCGGAGCGGCTTCAGTACATGCATGCGCGGTGCACCACCTGGGCGGGGGAAGGTAGGTCGGCTCCAGCCCAGGCACGCTCACGCCGGGCAGCGGTCTTGCCGCGGGAGGAAATGTCTCCTGCCCCGCGGCCGGCTCACCGAGTGCTGCCGACGGGAGCCAGGGTGCATTGACGTCGGCGGCAATGTTGGCCATCTCGGTCTGCGGCGTTGGGGCATCTGGCAGCGCGGACTGCGCCCAGCCGGTGACTGCCGAGGCCAGCAGAACGCGACAGAGCAGAACACGAGAACGCCATGCGAGCATCCGGGCACGGCGCGGTCGCGGGACTGCTCCCCTGATCGGTCGTTTCCGGGATCCTCGCGGTCTACCTGACAGCATTTGCGCTGGATGTCCCTCCCGACTGCGGTGCGTGGAGGCAGGTTCGACTTCCGCTTCTCGCTCGCCGCTATCCCTGAGGTTACAGACGAACGTCAGCGCATTCCAGACCAATCCGCGTGCTGTTTGCGGCGATGTTAGGCGTTGATCGCATCGGGCCAGAATTCGAGGAAAAGATTGTTGCCGACCGCGCCCGCAATGGCCGTTCCCCGTGGCGGGGTCGCATCGGGCAGAGCCGTCGACGTTTGCGCCGCTGCCGGGAGGCTGAAGAACAGGGCTGGCGCGAGTTGGAGAACCAGGCAGATTGGCCGGAAGTACTTCAGGGGGCTATCCGTGTTTCACTAGCTTGGAATGCGGATCAGGGCATTTGGGATGCATGGTCCTGTGTTTTTTCGCATCCACTGTTATTGTTTGGTCGGGACGCTCGAGGCGGACAATTGACCGGCGCATCCCGCATCGCAATACTGGATGCAGCAGCAAGGCAGGAGCCAATATGACTGAGCAGGCAGGCGGGCGCTTCGAAAACGCGGGGCGCAAACTGGATGAGAACTTCGGCGGATTCAGCGAGCGCCTTGAGGAAGATGTGAAGCGGGTCGTCACGTTTCTCAACGACAAGGTCGTACCCGAGGTTCGAGAGAACTCCACCAGGGCGCTGCGCATCGCGGCGGAGCAACTGGCGCGGCTGGCGGATCACCTCGAGCGCAGTCGAAAAGCACAGCCGTAGCGATGATGAGCGGAACCTTCCCCCTCTGCGGCGAATCCATCGCTTCTGTACGACGCATCCCTTGCGCCCTGATCTTCGGCGCCGCGCTGTTCCTGGCGGCTGGATGCTCGCATAAGGAAGAGGCGGTGTACACACCGCCTCCGCCTGCAGCACCGGCGGAAACATCTCCGGCGCCCGTTGCGCCTGCTCCGGGTCCGGTTCCGTCGCTTAGTGAGGACGAGCAGTTTGTCGACAGGCATCAGCCGATCTCCTCGGAGACGGGCATAGCGAGCTGGTATGGGCCGCCGTACCACAAGCGCGTGGGCGCGAATGGCACGGTCTATGACGAGAACGGAGTCTCCGCGGCGCATCGCACGCTGCCCATGGGTTCGCTGATCAGGGTAACCAACGTGAAGACCGGCCAGTCGGCGGTCATGCGCGTCACCGATCGCGGACCTTTTGTTGCGGGGCGCGTCCTGGACCTTTCTATTGGTGCGGCCAAAGCTGTTGGTCTGTGGCGAGCCGGCACGGGCGCGGTGCGTATCGACGTGTTCAGCACGCCCAAGCCCATAGACGAGGGCGGCCGCTGGTGCGTGCAGATCGGCGCGTTCGTGCACCAGGGCTCTGCTCTGCAGCTGCAATCGGAACTGCGCCGCCAGTACCGCACCGCCAATGTCATCGAGTTTGCCGGTCCCACCGGGTACTGGGTGCGCATCCGGCCGGAAAATGACGACCGCAGCATCGCCGTCGCGATTGCGCACAACCTGCAGCCCGCGGAGGGCGAGGCCTGGTTGGTTCGCCTCGATTGACCAGCGTCGCTGATAGTCTGGATACCTATGCTCGACCTTGGTTTTGTACGGACAAATCTTGAAGTGGTGGAGAAAAAACTGCGCGAGCGCGGACAGGATCCCGCCGTGCTGCTGGGGGATTTTCGCGAGCTCGATCTGCGCCGTCGCGAGCGCATCACGGAAGCAGAACAGCTGAAAGCGCAGCGCAACAAGCTCACCGAGGAAGTCGCGCGCCTGAAGAAGGCTGGCCAGGATGCCAGCGCCCCGATGGACGAGACCCGCGCGCTGAAAACGCGCATGGATGAGCTGGAAACTGCGGCCGCCGAGTCCGAGACCGAGCTACGCGCCATCCTGACGCGGATTCCCAACCTCACTCGCGACGAGGTCCCCCTCGGCAGCAGTGAGCAACAAAACGTCGAGGTGAAGCGCTGGGGGACGATCCCTGAATATCCGTTTCAGCCGAAACCGCACTGGGAGCTGGGCGCGCAGCTTGGCATTCTCGACCTCGAGCGCGCGGCGAAAATTTCCGGCGCCCGCTTCGCCGTCTACTGGGGCGACGGCGCCAAACTCGAGCGCGCGCTCATCGGGTTCATGCTCGACCTTCACACACGCGAGCACGGCTACACGGAAGTGCTGCCGCCCTTCATGGTGAACAGCAAATCGCTGTTCGGAACCGGCCAGCTGCCGAAGTTTGCCGAAGACCTCTTCCGCTGCACCGACGCGGAGGGCTTTAGCTCAGGCCAGTATCGCGATAACGATCACTGGCTTATCCCCACCGCCGAAGTCCCGGTGACCAACCTTTACCGCGACGAGACCCTCGATGAAGCGAAGCTCCCCGTGTCGCTGACCGCGTACACGCCGTGCTTCCGCTCCGAAGCCGGCTCTTACGGGAAGGACGTGCGCGGCATCATCCGCCAGCATCAGTTCCAGAAAGTCGAGCTGGTGAAATTCACACGCCCGGAAGACAGCGACGCGGAGCACGAGAAACTCACGCGCAACGCTGAAATCATCCTCGAGCGCCTCGGTCTGCCCTACCGTCGCATGCTGCTCTGCACCGGCGACACCGGCTTCAGTTCCGCGAAAACTTTCGACCTCGAAGTATGGCTGCCGGGCCAGAATCTCTACCGCGAGATTTCTTCCTGCTCGAACTTCGATGCCTTCCAGGCGCGCCGCGCCAACATCCGCTACAAGCCAAAAGGGCAGGGAAAGACCGCCTTCGTACACACCCTCAACGGCAGCGGCCTCGCCGTCGGGCGCACCTGGCTGGCTATCCTCGAGAACTACCAGCAGGCCGACGGAACTGTCCGCGTCCCCGAAGCGCTGATACCCTATATGGGCGGGCAGCGCACGATCGAATCGCGCGCAGGAGCTTAGACCGTGAGCGTCGGAAAAACGTTGAAGAGCTATTTCTGGTGGACGCATGAGCGGGGCAGCATCCACTTCGACGTGATGGTGACGCTGATCCTTGCTTTCATCTTCATCACGCCCCACTACATCAACTATGGCGACCGGCCCAAGCCGGACTGGCCGGCCAACGAGATTCGCGCTTCGGTCAATCCGGCGGGCGGGATGATCTACGAGGTTCCCGTGGAGCTGCTCCGGACCCAGGAAGGGGAACCCAGCGATCAGGAGCTGGCCGATGCCATCGCCGCAACTTCAGGTCCCATCACCATCGATCGCCGCGAAGCTGTGAAGGAGATTGGCGGGAGCGTGATCGCCTGGCGTGTGTGGGCTCACCGGTAGTGCGAATCCGACCTGTTCGCAGGCGCTGAAGCGCATCCTAACCATACGGGTTCAGGAGGAACGTGCCTTATTCCATGAAATCGATACGAGTTTGGAGCGCAGTGCTGGTTTTGATCGCGGCCCCAGCAGCCATGCCCCAGGACGCGACACTGGAAAAGGTCCTCGCGCAGATGGACGCCTCCTCGGCGAAATTCCAGGATGTGCAGGCAGACGTCACGGTCGACAATTACACCGCCGTTGTCCAGGATCACGAAACGCAAAAGGGGATCACCGCATTCAGGCGCGTTGGCTCTTCCATGGAGATGGCCATGGTTCTCGACAAAGGGCAACAAGGCGAGCGTGACATCCTCTATAAGAATGGCGAGCTGAACTACTATCAGCCCGCTGTGAAACAGGAAACCATCTTTTCGGCGGGCGCCAATCGCGGTGAGTACGACAGCCTGCTCGCCACGGGTTTCGGCGCCAGCGGCAAAGAACTGGCCGCCGCCTGGGACATCACTCTTCAGGGAATGGAAATCATCGACGGCGTCCAAACCGCCAAACTCGACCTCGTCTCAAAGCAGGCGAATGTTCGTAACAACTTCAGCCACGTGACCATCTGGGTCGATCCGACCCGCGATATCTCGCTCAAGGTGGTCATGCTCCAGCCCACCGGTGACTCGCACACCGCCGCCTACAGCGACATTCGCTACAACGCGCACCTGCCGGCGAGCTTGTTTACGCTGAAGGTGGCGAGCGGAACGCAGGTCCAGCGGCGCTAGGCTGCCGGCTACGAGCCGTTCCCCGTCGAATGCAAAATGGCGATCTTCGTCTGGCCGTTGGAGGCTTCCGTTGCGATGGTCACCATGACGCTGCTCTTCTTGTCGTCGCTGGTTTCGGAAAGCACCGCGCTCTTGTCGCTCTGGAAGACTGACGCGCTCGGTCCCAGCTTGCCCTTGTAGAAATCCACCACTTTGTCCAGCGAGTCGCTGGTGACATACGCGGCGGTGATGGCCGAACCGTTGGGCGTGCTTACCCGCACCGCGCCTTGCTGCTGCGTCGCGCCAGGGTAGATGTCGACGCCGAGGTCCGAAGCGCTCACCGTACCCGCATTGCCGGCTGTCATCGTGCCCGTCGGCGTGGAAACCGTGACCCCGCCATTGCTGCTGACGTGAACCGCTCTCGAGACGCGCCAGATTCCGAACATGACGGCGCAGACCGAGAGAATGCCGAGCCCGACGAACACCGCGACGATGATGAGGATGACTTTCAGCGCGCTGCTGCCGCCTTTTGCAGGCGGCGCTACCGGTTGCCCATACGCGGAGGCCACGGGGGCGTTCGAAGCAGGCGCCGCGGAGACTGAACCCACAGCCGCACCGACGGGTGCGCCGCATTTTGTGCAGAAGGCGTTGTCTCCGGTATTAGCTGTGCCGCATTTCGTGCAGAAGCTTGCCATATTCTTCTCACTTTCTCCGGTAAAGGCGGCACTCCGCAACGGAACCGGCTCACGCGCCGAACCTGCCGCACAAATTCATGAAGCCAATCAAAGCAGCCCCGCGACTGTGCGGGGCCGTTTCCAATCCCTCGACCTGGCCCTTAGACTTTCGTGCTTCCCGCGATGCTCTTCGCGATGCCCGCCGCGATCGGCACCTCGAACATCTTTCCCTGGTAGGCCATGACCATCAGCAGGATCCAGGCGACAAAGAACGCCAGGGTCAGCAGCAGCGAGAGCATGGTCCAGAGCCAGAACAGCCCGAAGCTATACCCGCCCAGGAAGAAGAAGGTCAGCAGGATACGGAGAATGGTGAGCGCGCCGAAAACCACGATGGATTGCGCTGCGTGAAAGCGCACGAAGGGCCGCTTGTCGATGACCAGGAAAATGATCCCGGTCAGCCAGCCCAAGACGTAGCTCAGCAGGGCCGCGACATTCTCGCTCAGGCCGCTCGCTGCCGGCGCCCCCACCGAGCCGCCGGCAACCGGCGCAGGGCCGGCTACGGCTGCTCCGCATTTGGGGCAGAAGGCGACCCCGTCCGCCACCGACGATCCACACTTCGCACAAAAAGCCATACGTCACCCATCCCTTTCTTTGCCCACAGGCAACTTCCGAAATATGGGGAGTAACCGCCGGGAACATGGACCGGACCGCGCATCGGCCTTTCGGCCAGGTGACCACTATACCCTCACTTTTCGCGGCTCGCTATTTTTTTGTCGTAATAGCTGGAAGGGGCGGCTGGTGCCCGGTTTTTCGTTACCGTAGAAACCGTGCCGGAACGGTTCGGCAAGGGCCAGGGGTCCCTTATCGGGAGCCGCGGCAGGGCGCCAGCCAGGGAATTCGGGTACGCTCGCACCCGCTTCTCAGCTAAACCCGCCCGCGTTACTCCTCGTCGTCGCCGATGGGCATGCCTGGCGGTGCGGGAACGGGTTTCGCGGCGACGAACTTGGCCGGATCGTGGAGAAACTCGTCGATGCGCGCGACCTCCATCGCGGTGAAGGAACCCTCTTCGCCCGCTGATCCGCTGGTCGCCAGCTTTGCCTTGAGCGCGGTCACCTCTGCCCGCACCGTAGCCTGCGTCTCGGCCGACGCGGCCGGATTCGCACCCAGCGCCAGCAGCGCTTCCAGGATTCGGTTGTCGACCGCGTGCTTCACTTCGGCGGTCAGCCCCGTTGCGCCTCCGGGGACTTCCGTCGAAGCCAGCGTGGCCTCGATCACCTCCGGCAACGATGGTTCGCCGCTGTCGCGCGCGTGATATTCCACCAGGCGATTGGCGCGTTCCGGGTTGAACACGAGTGCCAGGGTCAGATCCGCTGCTGAGGCCGCTGCCGCGATCGGGTCGAAGGTCAGCCCCGTTTCCGCAGGAAAGCTTTCCTGGGTGCGCGGCAGCCCCGGCGGTTGTGGAGGCAACAGCCGCAACAGCGATTCAGGCAGCGTCAGCATTGCGGGAGACAGCGTTTTGAGCACCGCCGCCAGCGCCGCGCGCTGATCCTTCGCGTCGACTACCTGGGGCAGCATTTGTCCGTCACCCCGCACGTTGTACCGGTAGTCCAGGCCCCCAATTTCTTTCGTCGCCGCCTCCGTTTGATAGCGATGAAAGAGGTAGAGCGGCACCAGCGTGTCTTCGAGTTGCGCCAGCGGCGTGCCGTCGCGGATCGCGTCTTCACCAAAGCGCGCCAGCGCTGCGGCGCGCACCGCGACCACGCGATTCAGCTCCGCAGCGGGGTCTGTGCCGTTGTCCCACAGGTGCGCGTGCGGATGCGCCGAGCCGAGGGGACGCGCGTCCTCGTCGGTGATGTAGATCAGCCCCGTCTGCTCGGAGTCGTGCAGGATCTTCTCGAGGCCCACCGCATCCTCGTAAGGCTTTCCCTCGCGATCGAACTCGCGATACCCGTAATCGATGGCCACCTTGTCCCAGATACCGATGCCGACCGGATACGCGTGCGACAGATCCGGCACGCCGTCGGCGCCTGCCGTCACCCACGGATGCGGATAATCCATCACCGAGACGGTCTGATCCGGAGCGTGCGGGAAACTGCTCGCCGCGAAGTTGTGCGAGAGCCCCAGGGTGTGGCCGGTTTCATGCGCGGAAAGCTGGCGAATCCGCTGCAGCACCATCTGCAGCGCGGCATCGTGATCCGCATCGGCCGGCGGTTTGCCTTTCGCGTACGGAGCCAGCAGCGCTTCGGCGATGAGATAATCCTGGCGCCCTCGCAGGCTGCCCAGCGTCACGTTGCCCTTGATGATCTCGCCAGTGCGCGGGTCGACCACCGCCGCTCCGTAGCTCCACCCGCGCGTGTAGCGATGCACCCATTGGATGATGTTGTAACGGACGTCCATGGGGTCCGCGCCCGGGGGCAGCACATCCACGCGGAAGGTTCCCGGCGCCCAGCCTGCCGCCTGAAACGCCTGATCCCACCAGCGCGCGCCCTCCACCAGCGCGGCGCGCAGCGGCTCGGGAGCGCCGGGGTCAACGTAATACTGGATCGGCGTGACGGCGACACAGGCGTGAGTGCAGTTTGGATCGCGCTTGATGAGACGATGGCGCACGATGAACTGCTGTTCCAGCGGCTCACTCAGCGGCGCGTCGTAATCGCGATACGTCATGGGGAAATATCCGGCGCGCGGCGAGAAGCGGCGCGGCGTGAATCCCGGCCCGGGCAACTCGACAAACATCTGCCGCTCCCGCACTGTCATCGCGCGCGCATCCGGCGTCACCTCAGTTAGGATTCTTCCCGGCGGCGCGAGCTCCTGCGGTCCAGGCGCCGGCGCAAAAGTCAGGTCCGCCTCGACCACCGTGTTCTGCGGGAACGCCTTCGTGTCGTCGAGAACAATCGCCGAGCGCGCCGGGTCAACGCGGTAGTTTCCCTGTTTGCCCTCCGCCAGCGCCTCCGCCACGCGATGGACATCGGTCAGGAAAAACGACGTCGCGTCCACCAGCACGGTTCCATCCGGGTTCTCGGCGTCAATTGTGAACCCGGCGAGCACCGACGTGGGGAACGACTCCGCCACCGAAGCCTGCTCGGCCGGATCGCTCGAGGAGCTGCGAAACTTCTGGTTGGTTTCCACCAGCAGGAGCTTTGGTCCTGTGCGTTCGAAGTGGACGATTTCGCCCTGGGTGATCTGACCGCGATCGAGGCCAGCTCCGCCCAGCTGGCTGGTGCCCACGCTCCACGGCGTGGAATGGGTATAGAGCAAATCCGCCGAGCGCGTGTGCGCCGCGTCGCCGGTCAGCGGGATTTCGAGATACAGCTTGCCGGCCTTCGCGTCCCAGTCCAGCGCCAGCAAGCCTGGAGAGTGCTGCATCGCCGCGGTTCGTTCCGCGATGGAATGCGCGGCGGCTGTCGATGCGGATGCGTCGCCCGGACCCTTCGTCTGGCAGTTTGCGTTTGCGGTGAGGGTCGAAACGGCCAGCGTGAGGGCAAGCAGAAACTTCAGCAATCCAGACATGCTCTCTTGTAGCATGAGCCGCCTGCGCAATCGGCCGGTGCGGCCTAGGCCTGCGGAATTTCCGGCAGGAGCGCGCAGGCAGGCCCATCGCTGGCCGCCGCCCCAGCCGGAAGCGCTGCTCCCTCATCTCCGTCCGGTTCCACAAACGCATCGAAAAGCATGGCGTACAGACCCCGTCGCCCGATGAGCTTTTTGCGGCGCTCGCGCAGAAATCCGAATCGAAACGGAGAGAACTGCTCAACATCCCGCAGAAGCCCTCGGGAAAAGTGCTCATGCGACGCAGCGACTGCCATCAGGATCAGCGATCGCCAGCTCATCCTTAATAGGCCCTTCAGCATCGCGGTGCCGTTGGGCAGCCGCTCCATCCGGTCGCTCACGCGCTCGCTGAAGCGCAGCAGCTGAATCACGCGCTCATCCAGCAGCTCGCCGCGTGCTGCCGGCCCCGAGAACAGCGTCACGGACCCGCGCTTCCTGTCCTCGCGCACGTCCTGCAGATCGTCGCCCAGCTGCAGCAGCACGCCCCACTCGAACGAGACGCGGCTCTCCTCCTCGCTCAGCCAGCCGCGTGCCAGGATTCCATCGGCCAGCACCGACGAGCCGCCCTTGGCGCAGCTCACCTGCAGCAGTTCCGCGTCGGAACTCACGCTCCTGACCTGCGCGATGCTATGCTCCTGCGCCTGATGAATGGCCAGCAGGCAATCGAAGACATCGGGATAGAGCGAGCGCGGGTACTGACCCTCGATCAGCTCCACCAGAGCCCACAGCGCGGCTTCCCGCTCGTTGGCGGCGGCCAGCATCTCGCCGCGCAGCCGCTCCCGAAAACGCCGGCTGAAGTGCAGCTTTGACTCCGCCGTTACATCCTCACCGTCCAGATAGTTGTCGCTGTAGGGATACAGCATGCTGTAACCGAGAATTGACGGCGTGAGCGCTACACGCTCACCCAGCAGCGGCTGCAGTCCGCACGCGGTCCACGCATTGCGTGTTGCCTGGATAATGTCGGCCATGCTCAGGCTGGGGTCGAACTGCCGCGCCCATCGCGCCAGCTGCGTGCCCGCGGGCAGAAAATCGTCGGTCAGCAGCTCGATCGCGGCGTCGTCCAGATCCAGCGCCGCAGCCGAAAATCGCGCGAACGCCGCGGTGACTCGCTCCCGGATTTCGCGCCTCGAGCCCGTGCCGCGGTTCCGGCGAGCCTTCTTCAGCTCGCGCTCCACCGCCTCCAGGCCCTCGTCGTAGGCCTTCTCTCGCCTCCGCTGCTCGCGCGGAGTGTAGCGTGGCGCATCCGGAGCCTGCCCACCCGCGCAGCCGTTCCACGCCGCAGCCGTCTCGGCGACCTGCGCCTCCACCCATGCCCAGCTGTAGAGTCCATTCATCCTGCAGAAGCGTACGCGAAAACGGACCCTCCAGTTCCTCACAGGCCGAGGATCAGAACTCAGATCAATCGCAATGTCAGCAGGGAAATCTGGAGGCGCGGGTCGGAATCGAACCGACGCGTAAAGGTTTTGCAGACCTCTCCCTTACCACTTGGGTACCGCGCCCTGAACAGGAAATCTTACGCCAGAGAGGAACCGCCCGCCAGCGCAGAACGCGCCTGGCATCAGACTGGAGCGGGAGACGGGACTTGAACCCGCGACCCTCGCCTTGGCAAGGCGATGCTCTACCACTGAGCTACTCCCGCTTGGTTCCTCCTGAGTATATCAAGCCGCCCGGAACCGGGGTCAACGCGCGGCTTCCGGATAATCCACCCGCACCGCGACAATTTCATAGGGCCGGAAATGCACCGTCAGATGGTCGCCCTCCAGCCGCAGGGCCGTGCCTTCCGGCTTCTCCAGCAGATTCGTCTCCACCGCTCCCGTCGCGCCCGGAGGAACGCGCAGCGAGACGCTCCCGCCTTTGCCCGCCCACTCATAAAAATGGAAGATGAGCGCGTGGCTGTCTTCCGCCTTCTTCATCGCGGTCAGCACCACATCGTCCGGCGTGACGCCGACGAACGAATGTTCCGCAGGCAGCGACCCCGTGTGCGCCTCAACCTGCATCGCTTTCAAGCGGTAATTGAAGTTGAACCCGTTCCGCACCGTCATCGCCTGCTTCCAGTCGCCCGCATGCGGATAGAGCGCGTAACTGAAATGATGCTGCCCGCGGTCGGCGTTGGGATCGGGCCACACCGGCGAGCGCAACAGCGTGAGCCGCAGCAGATTGCCCACGCCGTCGTAACCATACTTCGACTCGTTGATCAGACTGAACCCGTGGTGTGCATTGCCCAGGTCAGCCCATCGTTGCGCGCCCACTTCAAACTGCGCCTTCTCCCAGCTGTTGTTGCGCGTGGTCGGGCGCTGGATCGTCCCGTAGGGAATTTCGTAGGTCGCAAACGGGCTCGTCGCCGAAAGCGCGAAGGCCGCCTTCAGCAGAACGTGCGTCTCATGCCAGTCGATGTCGTTCATCACCACGACCTGATCCGATCCGGCATCGAGCACGATGTCCTGGGCGAACTTCGAATTCTGCCAGTGCCGCGTGACCCGGATCGATGCGCGCATCGGCCCGCGCTCCATCACCTGCACGGAATCCGCTTCCGTGATGCGCATCGGCGGCTGATCCAGCGTCCCCGGATCGATATTCCACGCATCGTAATCCTTCGGCGTGTCTTTGAAGGCCTCGAGCTCGTTCCCGCACGCGCCCTTCGCCAGCGTCTCAAATCCAGCCTTTTTGTCGTACAGGGTCGTGATGCAGCCCGTCTGCGGATCGACCACCACGCGCAGCGCCGCGTTTTCAAGCGTCGTTCCCGTCACTTTCAGATCGCTGGCAAAGGGCTTCTTCCCGGGCACGACGTGCAGCACCTCATATCCCAGCGAAGGCACATCGCGCGCCTCCACCAGTAGGTGGAAGGTGCTCGTCTCCGCATCTTTCGACAGCACATCGGAAGGCAACACCGTCCCGCGCGCATCCACCACCGACACATCCGCCGCCGTCGCCGGCATTTGTACATCGACGGTTACATTTCCCGACCGCGCCCACGCCAGCGGATTGAACACCAGCACCGGCACGCCCAGGGACACGCGCGTATCGATATGCGCGGCGACCGTCTTGAGCGCCTTCGCGGAAATTTCATTCGTCGACCAGCGCACCGCGTCGTAATCCTTCTGGGCATCCTGGTAGATCACGCCAATGCCCGATCCCGCCGCGAGATCGTGAAACTGATTGAAGGTGATCTTCTTCCAGTCCTCGGTGAGCGCGTCGCCCGGATAGTCGTTTCCATCGAGCCACGCCAACGAGGCGTATTTCTCCGCATTCAGCGCCCACTCCGAGCTCTCCCGCATGTTGCGTTTGTGCTGCGCCTGGGTCGTGAACACGCCACGGTGGTACTCGAAATACAGCTCGCTCTTCCACGTCGGAATGTCGATCGCTCCATCGACCAGCGGCGGTTCCTGGTAGCCCTGCGCGATGCTGCGGTAGTCCCACTCGGGCGACTGCGGCGCCAGTTGCTTCTCGACCTCAGAAAACCACGGCTGCGCGGTGCCGAACTGCATCTTCGGCACAACCTTGCTGCTCTGCATCCAGTGCAGCCCCTCGTCCAGCATGGCGCGCGTCGGGCCGCCACCGTGATCGCCCACGCCGAACAGGTCCATCATGTCGGTCATGCCCGGCGCGAACTTCCGCGCCTGCGCCAGGTCCACCGACAGCCGCACTGGATTCAGATTCGTATTTGCATAATCGTGCGGAAAATACGTCAGCACCTTGCTGCCGTCTGGCGATTCCCACCAGAAAAGTTTGAACGGCAGCTTGTTCGTGTCGTTCCACTCCATCTTCTGCGTCACGAAATAATCGACGCCCGACTTCTTGTAGATCTGCGGCATCTGCCAGTTGTAGCCAAACGAATCCGGATTCCAGCCGATCCGCACATCCACGCCGTAGTGCTGCTGGTACCAGCGCTTCCCAATCAGCAGCGAGCGCGCCGTCGATTCGCCATCGGGCATGTTCAGGTCCGGCTCAACCCACATGCCGCCGACCACCTCCCAGCGTCCTTCCTTCACGCGCTTCTTGATCTGCGCGTCGATCTCCGGATAATCGCGCGCCACCCAGTCGTTGTAGGCCGCGGCCGACTGCGTGTAGGTGTAGCTGGGATACTCGTTCATCAGCTGCAGCGCCGTCGAGAACGTGTTCTTCACCGTGTCGACGGTTTCCGTCCACGGCCACAGCCACGCCGCGTCGATGTGCGAGTTGCCCGTCAGATGCAGCGTCGCCCGCTTCATCATCGGATTCAGCGCTTCCATCGTGGACTCCGCATCGCGCAGCGACGAATCGAACTGCAGCTGATCCGCGTTGTCCAGCGCCTTCAAATCCACCTGCCCGATCGCCTTGTCCAGCGTCGCCTGATCGGTCGCCGCATCCTTTGACAGGCTCGGAATCAGCACCGCCGCCGAGAGAAATTCCTCACCGATATCCTGCGGGCTCGGGCGCTCACCCGAAAACGAAATGCTCATCGGGCTTCCGCTGAAATGCTTGCGATCGACGGTCGCCATGAGTTTCACGGCGATCAGCACGCGATCCCCGGCGCGGGCACGGTCGAACAGAACAATGGGTTCCAGATCGTCGCCCATCGCCACGCGACGTCCGTTGAAATAGACGATCTGCGGCAGCGGTCCGTTCACCCACGCCTCGAAGCGGAACCAGATGCGCGTGCCGGTCAGGTCGTAGCCGTCGAGGCTCTTCGGGACCTCTACCCACTCCCGGAACCAGAGCGCCTCTTCGGGATAGGTCGAATCCGGCTTGGCCACCGGCCACGAAGAGTCATCGACCGAGGGATCTTCAGCGTGCGCGAGATCGCCTACGTGGTAGTGCCACACGCCCGGCGGCAGATGGCTCAGGTTCTCGAGGCGCGCAATCACCGCGCGCTCCGACTCCGGCAGCTGCTTCTCGATGTTCAGGCTCTGCTGAAGAAACTGCCCCTGCGCGCAGCCGCAAAAAAGAAAAATGCCCGCCGATACTCGTACCCAATCCCTCAACACGTTGGATCCTCTGGCTGCCATGCTCGGTTCTCGAGGCACAACCCGCCCAGCCGTTGAGGATAACACTTTGCACTCGGCTGCGTTGGGTTCGCGCTGCTCCAGACGCGGCGTTTTGGCGCGCTGGACGCGCCGCCGAAACGGGCATGGCTTACGCAGCGTGGCGGAGCGGGGCAAGAGAATCCGGCAGCAGGCAACGGCGTACAATTCGGGCGGAATCCGTGCCGAAAAAAGGAGCCTCCGTTGAAGCGCTTCGCTCTCCTGATCCTTGCCTCCGTTTTGGCCTCCTGCTCCTTGGCGCAGCAGCAATACACCCGCGGCATCGGCGTCTACCCCGGCGATCCCAGCGAATACACCGGCCCCGCCTTCGTCAGCGACGGCGGCTACCGCAACCTTGCGCTCCACCGCCCCGCGTATCAATCCAGCGCGTACGACTACAACCTCACCGCGCAGCTGGTTACCGACGGCATCAAGGAGCAAACTCCGCCGCAGTACGTCGTCACTTCCACGAGCAGCGGCGGCATTCTCCCGAAGCAGCAGCGCGAAGTCTTCCTCGACGGCAACATCACTTCGTCCATCGACGTCACCGGCGACCATCCCTGGGTCGAGTTCGACCTCGAAGGCGGAGCGAATCCTCCCGAGCTCGATCGCATCGACCTGTGGCTGCGCCGTATGAACGGCAAACTGCCCGCCACTGGCTGGACCTACATCGTCTCCGGCTCCGACGACCACACGCACTGGACCGAAGTCGGGCGCTCCACCGGCGCCGAATGGCCCAGCATGCACTTCTCCGGTCCCAGTTTCATGCAGTCCATCCCTTTCACCGCACCCGCGCGCAACCGCTACTATCGCGTGGATCTCTCCGCTGACGGCATCAAGACCTGGGGCGTCGCCGAGCTCGCCACCTTCGACAAGGGCAGGGAAGTCCACGTCGCCGGGCCAGAGCACTTCCTGAGTGCATGGATGTCCCCTCTGCCGTCCGCTTTGCCGGGTGCCCCCCGCGGCCCCGAATGGGTCTACGTCGACCTCGGCGCGCCCTGCACCTTCGACCGCGTCGTGCTCGCGTGGATTCTCCGTGCCGCTGAGGGTTCCATCCAGGTTTCCAATGACGCAACGAAGTGGCAAACCCTCCAGCCGCTCCCGGCCAGCCCATCGGGTCTCACCGATGATATCCACCTCGCTGAACCCGCGAACGGCCGCTACGTCCGCGTTCTGATGACGAAGCCCGCCAAGGCCCGGGACCCGTACATCCTCAGCGAGCTCGAAGTCTACGGACGCGGTGGCCCAATGCCGGTGGCGTCCATCTGGGATCCGATGCCCGACGGTTGGACCGCGAGCTATGTTGATCTCAATCGAGGGT
>Ga0182015_10004236_pt1 | contig 15570 bp, 12 predicted proteins | sample 712P3MmetaG_FD_120478 | JGI IMG/M metagenome (GOLD analysis project Ga0182015, IMG submission 120478) | Permafrost microbial communities from Stordalen Mire, Sweden - 712P3M metaG | ecosystem: Environmental > Terrestrial > Soil > Wetlands > Permafrost | place: Sweden: Stordalen | collected... | reverse complement strand
GCCAAGACCAGCGAAGCTGGCGGGGGAGGTTAGCTCAAGCAAGAAAGGAGAGGCTTCGCTCGGAACGAAGCCTCTGCGGAGAGCCGGGTATGTTGGGGAGGGCTGACTTGAGGTTGCCTCCGTGGGAACCCTTCTCCCAGAAGTTCCCGGAAATAACAACCCCCTACTACATCCTGGCCGATAGCCGTTAAGCCATCAACATATTGGGCCTACATTCCGGTTCTTGTCAAGGAAAAAATATCCTCAGCGAACAGCGTTCAGAAACGGCTGCTCAGCAAGCGGTCGAAAAAGTAGGGCGAAAGTGCGGCTATTTCCCGGCGTTGCCGGCTTCTTCTTCGCTCGCGGAGTATTTCTGCTGCGCCGGCGGCAACGGATTCATGCGGTAGAGGATCAGGAGATTGCGGTCGGGGTCGTCAAAGGCGGGAAAATCGGCGACGCGCTCGAGTGAGTACTGGGTGACGAGGTCTTCGAGCGTGCCGGGATCGAGTTCGTTCCAGGTGGCGTACCAGCCGGGCTGATAGACGTGGATGCGGTAAGGGAGATCCCAGGTGCCATAGTCGTCGCAGATGGCGGGCAAATGGGTGATCAGCTGGATGTCGCCGCCGCTAATGGAGAGAAGCAGGCGATGCGGGCCGGGGTGCGCATCGATATAGCGAGTCACGCCGATGGCGGCGTTTATGAGGGTGTATTCGGGATGGCGGATGTAGCCGGCGATGCGGAATACGCCGGTGATGGACACCACGGCCATGACGGCGACAGCCGCGGCGCCACAGATGCGGACAAGCACAGGGCGAGGACGGCGGATGAGGTCGGCGACGCCCAGGGTGAGGACGAAGCACAGAGGATAAATCACCGTTTCGTAGTAGCGCGGCTGCGGGCTGTTATGCCAGCCGGCAAAGAAGATGTATCCGGCAGCGGCGAAAAGCGAGGCTATGGTCAGCGGATTATCCCACAGGCCAGGTTGGCGGGGCTCGGACGCCGCGGCAGAACCGTGCGGGATTAATGCCAGCAGGAGCACCGCGACGGCGCTGACGCAGAGGGTGGGTGAGATCCAGAGCGCACCGTGGAGGGCGTACCAGAACGCGGCAATCCAGCCGCCGATGGTGGTGGGTTGCGGCCAGTGGTTGGCTTCGAAAAGGTATCGGTAGTCCACGCGGTAATGAGGACGGACGAGCAGGAAATACCAAGCGCACCAGGGTGCTGCGGCGGCAGTCGCTGCGATGGCGAGAGCACGGCAGGATGCCAATTGGAAATGGAATGCGCGTGCGATGAGAAAGAGCGTCGACGGAATGATGAAGATGGCGGTGGTCTTGGTGAGGATCATAAGGCAGAGCAGGAGCCCTATGGCGGCGAGCATGAGGGTTTGAGCGCGCGGTGCTGCGCGCGGAAGGCGCAACGCCAGCAACCAGGAGAGCAAGAGGAAGCAGATCAGCGGCGGCTCCAGAGTGGCCAGCCGGCTGAAGGCATAGAGAAATGGGCTGGAGACGAGAAGGGTGACGGCGAGAAAAGCTACCCATTTCTCCGCCTGGGTGCGAACGACAGTGTAGGCGAGGAGCAGGTTGAGACCGAAGACAGCGAGGCCGAGGACGCGGTCGGCGATGAGGCTGACTCCGGTGAAGTGAAAGAGCAGAGCGAGCAGCACCGGCCATACGGGAAGAGCAACGGCGGGGTTGAATTCGCCGTGGAGATACCAGTGGCCGGTGAGGTAGTAACGAATGGCGGCGTTACCGTACCAGCCCTCGTCGGTGTATTTGGAGTAGTCCATCCAGGGGGAATTGTTGGGGAAGTCAGCGAGGAGGTGCGGGAAGTGGAGGCAGAAGAGGGCAAGAATGCCGAGGGTCCAGAGGGCGTAGGGCCAGCGCACAGGTGCAGGTTCGGTGCGGCGAAAGGAATGCGGTTCTCGTGGCGCGACAATTGGGCGCAGCGGGGATTCGCCGCCAGCAGTCTCGCGAGCCGGGTCCTGCAGCGGATTGCCTTCACGAACTCGCGCTGGATTCATGGCCGCGGAGAGCTCTTCCAGATATAGAAACGGGAAAGCGCGGCCGAAGCTGCGGTTTTCCTCAGGTATTTATGGAGTTCTGAGCAGTATACAGAGCCGGCGGGAGCGAACAAGGCTCGAGGTGCGCGACTGGAGCGGTTCGAGCGGAGTCGGCGCGAGAAGTGAGAGGAGCCGCCGAACCCGCTCCCCGGGGCGGGGAGCGGGCTCGGCAGTTGGTTTACTGGACAGCCGCAGTCACGCCCAGGGTGTGAATCTGGCTGCTGGCCGTTCCGGTGACCGCGACCGAGTAGTTACCGGCAGCCGCTGTACCGGTGGCGCTGATGGTCAGCGTGACCGGGGAACTAGCGGTGGAGGTGAGGGGAGCGGAACTCGGGAGCGAGCAGGAAACACCGGCAGGCGATCCGACCACGCTGCACGAAAGGTTCACGGTTCCGGTAAATCCGTTGGTTGGTGTCACGAAGAGGCTTGCTGTCGCACTTGAGCCGGGCGTCACCGCGACGAGGGGGCTAGCCGAGGTAATGGAGAAGTCCGACAACGGATTGTTGAGCGCGGTGCTGAGCGTATAGGACGACGGCGCATAAGTGCTGTTGCCGAGGTACTGAACGGTGAGGGTATTGGAGCCCTGCAGCAGGGCTTCACTGTTCAAGGTCACCGAGAACGTGGAGGACAGAGCGCCGCCTCCCCCACCACCGCCACCTCCTCCTCCGCCACCGCCGCCACCACCACCGCCGCCACCGGAGCTGCCGCAGCCGATGCCGAAGCCGATGACGCAGCCGAAGAGAAGGAGGGTGAGGAAGTTGCGCCACGCACGCCGGCGAGCGGGGATGGAGAGAAGCAGAACGCAAGCCAGTGCCGCGCCTCCGCCCGAGGCAAGGAGATCGAAGGGACGCCACTGTTTTTCAGGCGGGGTATTCTTCGCGGTGGTTGGGGGAACCAGCGCCACCTCGGTGAGAATGTACCCGCCTGCATAGATCTCGACGGCTCCCGTGGGGGCCGCGCCTCCGGCGCTTCCGGTGACCGTGCCGGACAGCGTCACGGTGGTCGTGGGCGAAATGCTTCCGCTCAGGGAAGCTGTGATGGTCGACGTGGTTCCACCCGCGCTCGCGAACGGAATGGTTCCCGAGATGTTGGTCGAGGCGTAGTTCGCATCTCCCGCATAGCTGATGGTGACGGTAGGCGAGCCGGTGGCGGCGGTGGTCGGGATGGTGACGGTCGCAATGCCGGCAGGAGCTCCGGTGGCGGGATCAACGCCCGCCGCGAGGGTCGCACTGGTAACCCCGGAGATGCCGCCAATCGTGACGGTACCCGTAGGAGCAGCGACCGGCACCGTATAGGGGCCGCCGGTGGGGGTGGTGAAACTGCCGTTGGAGAGTGAGATGACGTTTGCGCTGTTCAGCAGGACGATGGTAAGGACATCAGCCTGGCCAGAGGGGAAAGCATTTGACGAAGTGGCATAGCTGGTATATACGCCGATGTCCGGCGTGTCCTTGGTGACCGTGAAGGCGATCGTCGACCCTGAGGATCCCGAAAAGCTGCTATCACCGGAATAGGTGGCGGTGACGGAATGGCTGCCCACCGCGAACGGGGCGTTATATTCGGCGTCGTCCTCCGCGTTCAGCGTGGCGGTGTTCACCGTGCTTCCGCTGTCGGCGAAGGCGACCGTGCCGGTGGGGAGCGTCGTGGAACTGCCGGCTGGCTGGACCTGAGCCGCCAGGATCAACTGCGATCCATAGGAAACCGATCCGCCGTTCCCGGTGGTAATTACGCCAGCACTGTTGAGAATGTTGAAGCTCGTGGTGCTCGACTGCTTCGCCACAGTGACCGTCACCGGCGTCGAAGAGCTGGGCGCGTTGGCGCCGTCGCCGCTGTATTGCACCCAGATCTGGTAGGTGCCGCCGGGCAGGGAATTCACCGCGCCCGAGAATGCGCCAGAGGTTAGGGTTAAAACACCCTGTCCCTGCTGCAGCGGCGTCGTGCTGTTGGTCATCAGAGCCACGGTCCCGGTCGGAGTACCGGTACCTCTGACCGTGCCGCTGATGGTGATGGCCGTTCCCGGCGTGATCGAGGCACCGGTTGTCGGCGAGGTCAGCGTCGTTGTGGTTGCGCTGAACTTGACGTTGCCCCAGTTCGCGACCAGCTGCGCGGCGTCGACAGAGCCGAGGCCGGTAGCGAGGTTATAGCCGGCGGCAGCGTCGTATTCGGGCGTGGTGCCGGTGCCGATCTGACCCTCGACGACGGAAACGCCATAGGTTGGGTCCATGATCGTGATGGGAGTCTTCGCGGCGATGCAGTCGAGAGGCGCGACGACATCGCCACCGAGATCGATGGAGTCGATGTTGCAGGGGACCGAATTCGTGCCGACAGTAACGTCGTGGAAAGCAGCAGGAAACTGCGTTTTTAAGGGATAGAGGACGAAGTCGGCCTGGCCCTGCGGACCATATTTCTCATTGACGAGAGCCATAATGGCGGCAAAGCTGGGCGCCGAGGCCGAGGTCCCGCCCACACCGGTGATCTGATACAAGCCGCTGCCGGTCGGAGTCTGGCAGTCGCCGTCCGAAGCGCAGAGCGGATAGTAGCTGTAGTTAAGCCCATCGGCGGCGAAGAGGGCGACGTCAGGAATGTCGCGGACTTTGTCGGCAGGAACGCCGGTGCCGGTCTGCCAGGAGGGTTTGGGATAACCCGAGGCCGTACCGGCGCAGGCTCCGGCGGCGTTGTAATCGTTGCTGGCGCAAATCGCCGCGCTGCTGGCTCCGCCGCTGCCGCCGGCGATGCTGGTAGCACCCGTGAGGCTGTAGAGATTCACGGCATCGAGGCCGTACTGGCTGTCGTTCCAGGGCTGTTCCGGGATGTAGCCGAGGATCGAGGTATTGGGGGTCTGGGAGGCTGTAGTGCTCCAGTACGTGGCAAGCTGGGTCTGCAGGGCCGAACTGGTGGCGTAATCGCTGTAGTAGAAGTCGGTGCCGCCGACGGCGACGTTGTACGGGGTGGAAGCGAAGCCGCTGACCTGGGCTCCGTAGATGGCGTACTCGTTGTTGTCGGAATCGCAACCCGCTGCGGCGCTGTCACCGGTGGAAACGGCGACGGTGATTCCCTGTGCGGCGGCTTGCTCCCAGAGGCTGGAGAGAAATGGGTTGGTGGAGCCGAGGGCCTCTTCGCAGAGGCCGAAGCTGACGCTGATGACCGGGGCGATGTTGCTGTCGACGGCATGCTCGGCGGCGAGATAGAGGCCGCTTTCGAGCGCAGTGTCGGCAGCGATCACGAGATCGACGGAAGCTTTGGGAGCGACGGCGCCGGACCACTCAACGTCGAGGTAAGCTTCGATGGAATCGTAGTTGGGGCCATCTGGATTGTTGATTCCGTCCACGCCCGGGTCATTGCCATCGATGACGACGGTGGGGGGATTGGCGGGAAGGCCGAACAGAGTGCGGAACTGATTGACGAGGTCGATGTTGACGTTAGCGTCGTTGATGATGGCAATGGTTTGGTTGGTGCCGTCGAGGGTGGTGCCTGTGAACTTCGAGTTCAGAGAGGCATTCGGCAGGTCGTACTGAACGCCGAAATCACCGGGAGCCAGTACGAAGCTGACGCCGGTGCTGTTTCCGTAGGTCCAGTTCGGAGTGGCTTTGTTGGTCTTCGGGTTGTAGGAAGCAGTGCCAAGAACACGCGCCTGACGCTTGTTGGGCGGAAAGTCATTGAGAGATGGGAAACCGGCAACGACCGGCGCGAGAGCTGCGGGAATGTCGGGCTCATTGGCCGTGGCGTAGTGGATGTTGCCGTCGATCTCGTATTGGTGAATCTGGGCGTGGAAGGCGTTGCGGAGCTGGGCGACGTTGCCGTTGAACTCGATGACCTGTTTGCCCGCCTCGACGCCGCTGACCTCGAAACCATGGGATGAGAGCCACGACTCGACGGTGGCGATGTCCTGGTCGGAGGGGCCAAACTGCTGGCCGAACTGGGTGGGCGTGAGCCACTTGTGATAATTCGCAGTCCCCTGAGTATGCACATCGGAGATGAACTGCTTCAGCGTCGCTTCCTGGCTGGCGCTGCGGCTGAGAACCAGATGCATCCGCGAGAGCGGCATGGAGTCGGGCGCGACGCCGCGATCGTTCGCAGCGTTGGCGAGCGGGTGCACGTAGCCATGGAGCGCGACCCGGGCATTCTCATCGACAGGGTCGACGATGCGGTTGGGTACGATGGACTGGCTGGTCTGCGCGGGGAGCACTGCGCCGAAGAAAGTGAGAGAAGCGGAGAGAATTGCGAGGGAGCAGACCCTGCACGTCATCGAGGAAAACATGGCCATCCTTAGCTAAGGGCAAGAGGAGAAATCCACACGCCGCGGAGACCTGCGGCGAACCATAGTCCCGGTGGGAACTCGACAAAGGTCGGGTTCCGATGCGATCCATGATATCCCTGCCGTCGTGATTGCGGACTCCGGAGAAACCGGCGGATTATCATCTGGCGATTGACCTCAGGCCTGGCGTGCTACGGCTTCGGATCGAGATGGAGACTCGCTCGACTTGGCGAGGTCCGGGGACCCGGAAAGAAGAGCCGCAAGCACAGGCACTGCGATGCTTTAGACAGGGAACCTCCGGATTAGTTGCGGCTGCGCAAAAGAAAACCCGAAGAAAAACGCAGCGTGGAGCACGTGTGTGGCGGGGCAGCCGACGAGACTAATCACTGCCGTCACTACCATTGAGATCGAGCCATTTTCCGGCCTTGTAATAGTGAATAACCTCGGAGCGCTCGAGCCGGGCATCGTCGATGGCGTCGTGGTCGATGGTGGCGGCGCGGCGCAGCTGCGGAGAGGCGCGGAGTTCGGCGGACGACCGAACGGCGATGCCCCAGGACGAACCGAACACGGTGCTGCCGGGTTCGCTTCCGAGCCAGGCGGAATCCGGCTGGTTGCGCAGGGCGATGGGGGATCCAACCTGGCCGTCAAAGAAGACATACAGGGTGGTGGTTCCGGCGGAAGAGCAAAGCGCGGCCCAATCGCTGCTGCCGGCAGCGTGAAAGGCGCCGTGGATGACGTTTTCCGGCTGTTTGGCCTCGAAGCTTTGCGGGATCACGCACTGGCGATGACTGAGCTCGGCGGCGACCGGCGCGGGTAGATTGGGGAACGATGCCAGCGGCAGGAGGCGGATGCGGTAGGTGATCGCCTCACCGCTGGCGGACAGCGCCTTGCCGCTCTCGATGCGTTCAGCGCTCGGAACGGGGAGTGGTACGGGCGGCGAATTGCCGACCTGCCCGGGAGCCATCAGGAATCCGGCAAGGAGACCGGCAGCTGCCACGGAATTCATCTGGAGCCGAGGATGTTTGGATAGGAATTCGCATCGAGCCACGCCGAGGCGGAGCGGAGCAGATCGTGAAAGAAGGCGAGGCCTTCATCGGGAAGGCGCACGACGAAGCGGGGCTCCCGGAAGTCGTCGATTTCCGGGATCGGTGCGATGCAATCGAAGAAAGTTTCCTCCTGGGGAGGCGTTTCGGCGGGATTGCCCTGGATGGCGATGGAGAGTCCTTCTCGAAACCAGTAATGCAGCCCAACCATGCGCTGATCGAGGCGCTGGAACGCGGGCGGGAAGCGAGTGAGGCGAAGATAAGCGTCGAACATGGCGAGGGCGCCGGGGATCTCGTCGGCGTCAGCGATAGCAAACACGGCGCGGTCGCCGTCGGCCATCCAGATTTCGAGGCCTTTGGCGAAGTTTGCTGCGAGGGAATCGGCGGGCTCCGACGGGGCTGGAGCGGCCTCGTGCTCTTCCGCGGGTGTGCCGGCGGGCGCGTCGACATCGACCGGGTTGGGAGGATCGGTGAGGTTCACGGCGAGAACGGCGGCGATGCGAATGCGATTGCGCAGGTGCGCGTCGTCGTATCCTGGGGCTTCGGCTATGTAATTGCGGCGGAGCACGGCTGCGCCGGGCCGTTCGAGAAGTGCACGCAGACGAGTGGCGGGGAGGGGGCGCGGCAGAGCCGCAGCTTTCATTTCGAGACAGGGCATGCGTGTCCTCTTATGGGTGGCTGACTGAAAAGTATACGCAAGGGGAATGGAGACTATGCGAATTTCGCGACAGGGACAGGGCTATGGGGGAGCATGTTTGACACCCAATGCGGGCGAAAGTAGCGTCTGAGAGAATGCAGATGTTGGTGCGCTAAGCCGCTGGTGCCGCGGCGGCGCATGCTGGGCGCACGTCGGAGGAGTTTTAGGACCATGCGACTGGGAATTGTGATCATGGCTGCGGGCAAGGGCACGCGGCTCAAATCGAAGCGGGCCAAGGTGCTTCACGAGATTGGCGGAAAGCCGTTGCTGAAGCACGTGATTGCGGCTGCGGCCCAGGTAGTTCCGCCGAACGACATCCTTGTCATCGTCGGACATCAGGCGGAGGCTGTGCAGGCTGCTGTTCGCGATACCGGAGTGCGCTTCGCGGTTCAGGAAGAGCAGCGGGGGACGGGGCATGCCATCCAGATCGCGGAGCAGGCCACGCGCGACTACGACGAGCTGATTGTGCTGTCCGGGGACGTGCCGCTGCTGCGTCCGGAGACGATCCTCACGCTGCGCGATTTTCATCTGCGCGAGCGGGCGGCGATGACGGTGCTGACCGCGGCGCCCACCAAACCTTTCGGGTATGGGAGGGTTCTGCGCAGGTCGTCCGACGCGCCGGAGGTTGCGGCCATCGTGGAGCAACGAGCCCTTCAGCCGGAACAGCAGGGAGTGCGCGAGATCAACTCAGGCATTTACGCCTTCCACCGGGAAGCGCTCTTCAGCCACATCGGACAGCTCCGCGCCGAGAACTCGCACAAGGAACTCTATCTGACTGATATGGCGCACATCCTGGACGACGCCGGAGAGCGGGTCGTGGCGATTGAGGCAGCGCAGGCGGCCGAAGTGCTGGGCGCGAACACCATCGCCGAGATGATGGAGCTGGATCATAAGTTGCGCCTCGCGACCGCTCACCGTCTGATGGCCGCCGGGGTCACAATTCTGCAACCGGAAACGGTGATGATCGACGCCGGGGTGGAAGTGGGAGCGGACACGGTGATCGAGCCCTTCGCACAATTACTGGGAGAGACGCGGGTGGGAAGCGACTGCCGCATCCGGTCTTACTCCGTGCTCGAGAACACGACGCTTGGAGATCAGGTGCTCATTCTGCAGTCGTGTGTGATTGCCGATGCACGGATCGACAAGGGCGCACGCATTGGTCCGCTGGCGCACCTGCGGCCCGGATGCCACATCGGCGAAGGCGCGCATATCGGCAATTTTGTCGAGGCGAAGAAGACGAACATGGGAAAAGGATCGAAGGCGAATCACCTGACCTATTTGGGAGACGCCGAGATCGGCAGCGGCGTGAACATCGGCGCAGGGACGATCACCTGCAACTACGATGGCGTGAACAAATACAAGACGCTGATCGGTGACGGGGTGTTTATCGGCAGCGACTCGGCGCTGGTGGCGCCGATCGTGATCGGCGAGGGTGCGTACATCGGCGCAGGGTCCGTCATTACCAAGGACGTTCCCGCGGATGCGCTGGCCGTCGCGCGAGGGCAGCAGATCAACAAGCTCAACTGGGCGAAAAACCGGCGAGCGCAGCGGGAAGCGCAAAAATCGGTGAGCAGTAAGCAGTAATCAAGGGATAGCGATCAGGCGGCTTCCTGGCCGCTCTGGTGCATGCTCGCGAGTTCGGCCCGCAGCCGCATGCGCGCCGTGAGCGCAGTGCGCAGAACAGTTGGGTTGCTCATCTGGAGGAGCTCGGCGACGTGGGTGGCCGGATAGCCCTCCACATCCATCAGCAGGAAGACGATGCGTTCGGTTGAAGGGAGACAGCGAATCGCCTCCTCAAGCTCAGTGCGCAGAATATTGTTGCGCGGAGGCAGATAGCCCGAGGTGGGAGGCGGGAGAGGCTCATCCTGCACGAGAACCTGTTGCTCGCGCAGCTGCTCGAGGAGCGCAGTATCGACGATGGCATGGTTGGGCTCGTCGACCTGGCGAAAGGCGCGCACGAACGCGCCGCGCAAAATCTCCTCGGCTGCCAGTTCGCTGCCCGTCATGTAATAGGAAACCGAAAAGACGCGATGACGATGGCTGTCGTAGATGTCCCGCTGCCTCTCTTCGAGGCTCTGCGGGGCAATCTCCCGGGACGTCATTCTTGCGAGGTGCCGATCGAATTCGAACAACATGCTATGGGCCGCTCTGGGTTGTGACTCCGGCAGAAGAAGCTTAACACGAACCTTAGATGCAGAGGTACACCGTTTGGGGTAGAGAGCGAGTGGCACAATTTGACGCAAAATCGGCTTTCCGGTAGTCGCGGGTGCCCCAACGGAGCGGATGGGGATGTTACCGATGGGGGTTGACCCGGAATGGTCCACCACGTTCCACGTTCCGGGAATTGTCGCATATTGGCGAATCCATCACGATACGATAGAGCGGAATTCTTCGCGATCCGATAACACCTATGGGCACGTGAAAAGGCCGTTTGTCTGGAGGGGAAGTGGCGTCAGAGCGGATTCTGATTGTGGACGATGAACCGTACGTTCGCACTCTGATGGCTACCATGCTGGAAAAATCCCACTACACGCCTGTGCTTGCCGCCAACGGCCTGGAGGCAATCGAGCATCTGGAGCAAGATCCGCCCTACGATCTGATCCTCTCCGACATTGTGATGAACGGCCTCGATGGTATCGGGCTGTTGGAGCGCCTGAAGGAAGTTCAGCCAGACACGCCGATGGTGATGGTAACGGCGATCCACGACGTGGGGGTCGCGATCTCGGCGATGCGCAAAGGCGCTTATGACTATCTGCTGAAGCCGTTCGAGAAAGAGCAGCTGCTGGTGACGGTGCGTCGGGCGCTCGATTATCGCCGCCTGGTGCAGCAGAACTCGGTATATCGGCACAATCTGGAGCAACTGGTTTCGGCGCGCACAGAGATGCTGCGCCAGGCCATGGCCGATCTGGAGCGGTCCTACGACATCACGCTGGAGGCGCTGGGCGACGCACTCGATCTGAAAGACGCCGAAACCGAGGGACATTCCCGACGGGTGACCGCCTACACCATTGCACTGGCCAGGCATTGCGGCGTGGAGATGGCGCAAACGCGAGTGATCGCCCGAGGGGCTTTTCTTCATGACATCGGGAAAATGGCGATTCCGGACGCTATTCTGCTGAAGCCAGGCAAACTGGATCCGGAAGAACAGCAGATTATGCGCGAGCATTGTGCCCGCGGCTATCAGATTCTGCGCAAAATTCCGTTCCTCGAGGAAGCCGCGGACATCGTTTACGCCCACCAGGAGCATTACGATGGCAACGGCTATCCGCGGAACCTGAAGGGCGAGGATATCCCGCTGGGGGCCCGGATTTTCGCCATTGCCGATACCGTGGACGCGATCACATCGGATCGTCCCTATCGCCGGGCGCGCTCCTATGACGTTGCGCGCACGGAGGTGGAACGCTGCGCGGGAACCCAGTTCGATCCGAATATTGTGGAAGTATTTCTGGGGCTGCCGGACAGCTTGTGGGAGGATCTGCGTTCGGAAATGACGCGGCATCCGCGCTTCTCTCCGCTATCATTTGCTGGGGCGATCGAAGACCTGAAAGTCTGACGATTGGCCTGAAAATCCGGAGCGTGGAGAGGCGGCCATGCCTTTGCTGGGAGAGCGAATCGTTGCATCGAGGCTGAAATCCATGCCCTTGTGGAAACTCGAGGGCGGCGCGTTGGTGCGCCATTGCGAGTTCGACAACTTTGTCGAGGCCATGCATTTTGTGAACAGCGTGGCAGAAATGGCGGAGGGCGCGGGCCATCACCCTGACATCGACATTCGCTACAACAAGGTGCGGCTGGCTCTGATCAGCCATGATGCGGGAGGATTGACGGAGCGGGACTTCGATCTGGCGGCCGGGATCGACAGCCTGGGCTAAAACGGGCGACTCCGGGCGCCAGACGTCCGTTGAGCTGAATTACGTGGCTGCCACTGCGAATCGGGACCGCAACTTTTATTCTTCGTCCCCGTCTGGATGAACAGGTGATTTTCTCCGGGGGTTCGCCGGTTGCCGGAGTCCGGAAAGGGCCTTTCTGTTCCAGAGAACTACGGCCAGACCACCGAGAAGTGCGGAGCCGGCTACGATTGCGCCCGTGAGAAAAGCGCGAAGTCCGCGTCCGAATTGGGGTTGGCCCGTTTTCTCGGGTGGGTTTGGCATTGGATGCGCCGGTCGCAGGGGTTCCAAAACGGGACCATCGTGACCGTCAGAGCCCAAAGAAATATTAAATTGTGTATCCGGCTTGTGCGTTTGGGGCATCAGGGTTACACTATTCTGGAGATTGGGGAAACAGAGTTTTCGCCCGCCGAGCAAAATATTCATTCGGTTTGATGCAGACGGGCATCAGAGTTAGAGAGGATTTGGGCCAGACCGGCGACCGATAATTCCCGGCTGGCGAACAAGTTTATAAGTTGCGTCACTGGCCTCCCGGCACGAACAAATTACCGTTCGTGCCGTTTTTTTTTCTTTTGGCGGGTTGAGCCTCGGTCACGAGCCGGCATTCCTTCTCTTTATCGCCCACCCGGCGGTGGAAATTCCCTGGTAGCATGAGATTTGGAGATTCTTTCCGTGAAGCGAATCGCCTTTAGTCTTGTGCTGGCCGTGCTTGTCATTGCCGGATATTCCGTTCCAGCAAGCATGACGCCGGCCAGTGCGGTGCACGCCCAGTGGTCCGATCCGCAGCAGGAGATTCCTGCCTACCACCCCGAGGCGCCCGCAAAAGGGCAAACCCTGCCCCCTATCCTTTCCGGAAATCAGTTGACGGGAGCGTTCTTCCGGGAGAAGTGGCAGGTCGAGGTTTATAGAGAGGCGGCCCAGATTCCAGGTGTACTGTATCAACTGCCCTGCTATTGCCGCTGCGACCGCGCACTGGGGCACACGAGTCTGCACAGCTGTTTCGAGGGAAACCACGGGGCGATCTGCTCGACCTGCGCGGCCGAAGAGGCGTACGCCTACAAAATGACGAAGCTGGGCCGAACACCCCAACAGATTCGGGAAGGCATCGAACGCAGGGAATACGAGACGATTGACCTGGACGCGCTGGGGCGCAGTTAGACCCGCGAAACGCCAGGTTATCGGTTCGCGCACCGGGTTTTGCAGATTGCTATCGGCGAATGAGTCCGCCATAATCTCCAACCATGACGCGCCTCCTGCGGATTGCCATGCTGCCGTTGCTGTTCTCGTGGAACATCGGCACGATTGCTGCCGACACACCGCGCCGGCCGGGACCCTATGTGCTTCCCTGTTCGGGTGTGAGGCTGACAGCGAGCTACATGGCGGAAGTGGGGGCAGGTGCGGGACCTGGCTTTTCCTTTCACATTGCCAATAACGCCGGCAAGGACATTCGCATGGAGCAGCCCGTTCCGTCGAGCGCACACTGGTACGCGCGGACGGGCATTCGCTGGATGTGGCGAGCATCGGCAGGGCGAGGCGGTGCGTTGGTCGACGCGCTGCGTGAAAAAGGGCCGATGTTCGCCTATCAGCCGGTAGCGCCGCCGGAGCATGCCGAGTATCTGAAGGTCCCCGCTCACGGATCCGAGGACTGGGTGGTGCCGATGCGCGACGACCCTGCGATCGCCTACCGGCCGAGTTGCCCGCGCTGCAACTATCCTGGAGAGACGGAGTATCAGGCAGTGTTCGCTTACGCCTATCTGCCGAATCCGGAAGAACATGCGACGGATTTACTGCGCTGCGGGCTGCGGTCGGCTCCTGTACCGATGCCGCCGGTGGCCCTCCACGCTGCGTCACTGGAGACGCATTAAATTTCATCGCAGCCGCATCCTGTATCCCAAAAGTCTCGTCTGTGTGCGTGAAGTGGATGAGAGCCGGGTGCGCAACACGGCGCAGCGGAGTGGGTTCGAAAAAGCAACAAAGGAGGAATTGAAAAATTCCATGAGAAACAAAATATTTGCAATAGCACTCGGCGGAATGCTCGCGCTTGGCGCGACTGCTGCCGTGTTCGCACAGGACCAGACAGCGACCCCGGGCGGCCAGCAGCAGGGCCAATGGGGTCAGGGCCATCGGGGGATGATGAATCCCGACAAGCAGCTTGAGCACATGACAAAGACGCTCAATCTGACTGCCGATCAGCAGACCCAGATCAAACCGATTCTGACCGAACGTCAGCAGAAGATGCAGGCGTTGTGGCAGGATCAATCACTGTCCCGCGAGGATCGCCACAGCAAGGCAGAGGCTATCCACCAGGACACGCGCTCGCGAATTGAGGCGGTGCTGAACGATCAGCAGAAGCAGCAGTTCGAGGCGATGCAGCAACGTGGGCCGCGCGGTAACGCAAACCGGCCACAGGGCGTCTCTCCCCAGTAAGGAAGAAGCAAAAACCGACGCAGGGCCGCCAAAACGGGGCGGCCTTCATCGTTTGTAACAGGGCGCGGTTTGCGGCGATGGGGTCTCGTTATGTAACCGTTGCTGTTACTTGTTCCCTGAGCGGCAATTCCATAAAGACATTCGCGCGCGCATATTTCGATTCGTGCTCTGGCGCGGGAAGATGGCGAAAGCCGAGCTGCTCATAAAGGTGAATGGCTGCGGCGGCTTTCGTGTTCGATTCGAGATAGAGTCGATGAGCGCCCATGCGGCGCGCCTCATCGATGGCGAACTGCAACAGCATGCGTCCGACTCCACGGCCGCGCACGTTCTCTGAGACCGTCATTTTAGCGAGTTCGAGTTCGCCAGGCGCGATGACGATGAGCGCGCAACAGCCGATGGTTTCACCGGTAGCTTCGGCAATGCAAATCTGACCTCCGGGATTGAGGATGTGCTTCCTCGGGTCGCTCAGCACCTCTCGATCGCCGGGCTCAAGCGCAAAGTATTTACTGATCCAGGCTTCGTTGAGGCGAAGGAACGCCGCTTCGTCGCCGGGGAGGAACGTGCGGTAGACGACGCTGTCGGCGTGCGGTTGCGTCATACGGGGAGATTAGCAAGGTGTTTGCCGATTCGCGATCCGGAATGCAGCCGGCAGGGACCAGCCGACAGCAAACGGCTGTCAATGCGGAGACGGTGATCCCGGCACGACCGTCGCGCCTGGTTGCTGCTGCGCTTCGGCGTGAAACTTCTTGTAGTCGCTGTCGGTGACGTGGATATTCGCGCGACCGCCGATGATGCCGAAGGCGTGGGCAGTTACAGAAACCTCGGCGCTGGTGGGCAGCCACAGCTCATTGTTGACCAGCTTCTGATCGAAGACCAGATGGCTGCCCTTGCTGAGCGAAACGAGGCCGAAGCCGATGTGGAGGTTGTCGTCGAGGCGGGCCACCAGACGGCGCACCTGGCGATCCTTCTCGTCGACCCAGACGGTTCCGGACATTTTGCGCGCGGCCTCTTCGGCCAGGCCATGCGCTTTGGCGTGCGGGTCGCCGGTGAAATCGAAGGAGATGGTGGGCCGTCCGTCGAGGATTTCGCGGCGCGGGCTGGAGACTTTGACCATGGCGAGGATGTGGCTGACGCTGATGACGACTTCGCCGTTGGGGGTTTGGCCGGGCGGAGTATTCTGCGCCTTTTCGACGGCTTTCATCACGCGTTCCTGCTCTTTTTTCTGCTGC
>Ga0182015_10004235_pt1 | contig 15573 bp, 13 predicted proteins | sample 712P3MmetaG_FD_120478 | JGI IMG/M metagenome (GOLD analysis project Ga0182015, IMG submission 120478) | Permafrost microbial communities from Stordalen Mire, Sweden - 712P3M metaG | ecosystem: Environmental > Terrestrial > Soil > Wetlands > Permafrost | place: Sweden: Stordalen | collected... | reverse complement strand
GCTGGCCCACAGCGCCTCCGGCGAGGCGAGCCATGCCACCGCGGCGGCCACTTCGCCGGGCTCGGCGACCCGGCCGAACGGGCTCTGCGCCCGGATGGCCTCGCCGCCCGCGCCGGACAGGACTGACTCGGCCATCTCGGTCCGGACGAAGCCGGGCGCTACGGCGGCGACCGCGATGCCGTGCGGGGCGAGCGCCACCGCGAGGGACTGCGTCATGGCGTGCAGCGCGGCCTTGGCCGCCGCGTAGGCCGGCGCGGTGGGCTCGCCGCGATAGGCGCCGCGTGAGCCGACGCTGATGATCCGCGCGCCGTCCGGCCCCTCGGGCCGGTTCAGCAGATGGTCGGTCACGCACCAAGCCGCGTTGGCCGGGCCCAGCAGGTTGGTGCCGATCGTCTGCTGCCAGGAGGCCTGCCAGCCGGCATACGAGGTGGACGCGATCGGCTGGTGGAGGTAGATGCCGGCGTTGCTGACCAGCACGTCGATGCCGCCGAGCGCGGAAACCGCCGCGGCGACCAGTCCCTGTACCTGCCGGGGATCGGCGATGTCGCCGGACACGACGGCGTGCCCGCTGCCCGGCAGCGCGGCGGCGACCGCGTCGGCGGCCGAGGTGTCCGCCCGGCAGTGCACGGCCACGCGATGACCGGACCCGGCGAGCGCGCGGGCGATCGACGCGCCGATCCCCCGCGATCCGCCGGTAACGAGGGCACGGCGCGCATTCATGGCAAGGGCCTCCCGAGGCAGCGGAGCGGCATCGCGCGGGCACCAGGCTCGGGCCTGGCAGAGCGCGGCAGGGCTGAATTCATGATCACACAAGCGGGGCCGCAGAGCACCACGCGACAGCTGTGACTGCAGCGCCGGGGGAAGCGCCGCCAGAAGCATCGTGCCTGGCCAATGCCACCGTGGGCGCCATGTCAGCACATCGCTGCTGTTACGTTTGCAGGGGATTGCGGGATCAGGTGGGAGGTGCCGATGGGCTTGCCCGTCAGCCAGCGCAGGAACCTTGACGAGATCGAAGACTTCCTGCGGGCGACTGACCCGCGGCTGGTGTCGCTATTGGAGATCTTCACCCGGCTCAACCGCGATGAGGAAATGCCGCGGATCGAGCAGCTGAAGGCCGGCGCCGCGGGCCCGTGGGCCTGGCTGCGAATCCGGCCGGCCGCCGCGGCCCGCTGGCTCGCCGCGAGTTCGGGGGCACGGTTCCGGACTGCCGTGTTCTTCCCGATTGCGCTGGCCGCGATGGCGTGCACCATGCTCCTCGGCATGGGCAGCTCAAGCTCCCACCGGTGCATCTCGGCGCCGCGTGCCGCCGGGACCTCGCAGCTCACCACCAGGCCCAGGGACAAGGTCAGGATCAGGGCAGCTGCCAGGACCGGGACGGGTGCCAGCGTGAAGGCCATCGCCTGCAGCCCGGCACTGTGGCCGGACGCGATGATGGGCCGGTAACACCGGCTGGCTGGCGGGTCAGCGCTGAATGGCGACCAGCTCGGGACGCGCGCACGCCTGGCCCGGCTGCGCGGCCGATCCGGTTGCTCCGCCGGATCCTGAGGCTGCGGCGCTCGCGCCCAGCTGAGCGCAGGTAGTGATCAGCACGGTGCTGCTCGCCGGTGCCGCGCTGCCGCCGATGCCGGACAAGTCCACGAAGTAGTGCGGCCACGGCAGCTGCGGCGTGGTCCAGATCACCCGCTGCCGCGCGACGTCAAACCCCCACGCGACGCCATCCGGTCCCTGGTCCATGCCGAGCGCGACCCCGCCCCGGATGCCGTACAAGCCGGAGGATCCGTGCACGACCCGGCCCCCGGTCCTGTCGCCGGTCTCCGGGTTCACCCCGAACAGCTTGCTGCCCTTGGTGAGGTAAAGCCGCCCCTGCACCTCATCGGCGCTCTCCGGAATTGCCCCGTCCCGGGCCCAGAGCCGCCGCCCGGTCGACCCGCTGTATGCGGTGACTCCGCGCGGCCCGGAGAAGAACACCACGCCATCGAACGCGTCGCTGAGCGTGCCGGTGAACGGGCCGCCGCGCGGCCGGATCAGCCGCTGCGCGCCGGTCCGCAGGCTGATCTGCCGCAGTGCCGTGACCGGCGCGGTGCCCAGGTAGCCGCCAGCCGCGACGGTGACGTAGAGGTCGCGGCCGTCCACCCGCCATGCCTGCGGTACCCGGCCGGTCCGCCGCCGCCACCTGACCTTGCCGGTCTTGTTGGCGTAACTGGTCACTGACTTCGAGCCGATAATCACGGTCGCTGCCGAGCTTGCCGCGACGGCGCCGCCGAACTCTGCCGCCGGGTACGCACGGACGCTCACGCCCGTCCTGGCACTCAGCACAACCTCGGTCCGCGCGGCCCGGCCACGGAGCGGCCGCGGGAGGCTGACCCCGGCGGTTACCACCCCCGGCCACGCCCGCACGGACTCGATCGACGCGCCGGCCGGCATTCCGCTGAGCGCCGTGGTCCACAGCGCGTTCCCGGTGCGGACGTTAAAGGCAACCACGGTCAGGCCGAACCCGATGGCCGCCACCTGGCCGCCCGCCGCCGCGTACGCCTGCCCCTGCGCCAGCACGGTGCCGCCGGTAGCGCTGGCTGTCCACGATCCGGGCAGCAACCGGGTCCAGAGAATCTTGCCTGCCGATCCGCAGCGCCCGCCCTTGCAGACGGAAGACGCGGAACCGGTCGCATGGCCGGGAATGATGGCAGCCCCGGCCAGGACCACCGCGAGGATGGCTCGCCGTGCCCATGCGGCCGGTCCACGTGCCAGGCTCACGCTCGTGTTCGACCCTTCTGACCCCAAGTAGCACGCATCCGGCGCATCGCCGCCAGTCCGCCCCCCGGCTCCCCAACGTAGGCCATTCTGCCCTGCCCGGCAGGCTGACGTGCGCGACTACGGTGATCTCAAAGATGCATAAACGGGCACAGGAGTGCCCGTGCCGCGGCAAGCCGATCACCAGTAGCGTTGGCGTGGGCCACGCGAGCCGCACTAATCGAGCCGCACTAATGAGGAGGCAACTATGACTGATCGAGCACCGCTGCCCCATGACTTCCTGCCGAAGGTGGGGTCGTTCACCGTGCAGAGCGAGGACGTGACCCAGGACGAGCAAATGAGCGAGGCGCAGGTCTACAACGGGTTCGGCATGTCCGGCGAGAACATCTCGCCCCAGCTGAGCTGGCACGGCTTCCCGGCCGAGACCAGGGGATTCGCGGTGACCTGCTTCGACCCTGATGCCCCGACCGGGTCCGGGTTCTGGCACTGGCTGGTCTTCGGCATCCCGGCGTCAGTCACCGAGCTGCCCGCGGGGGCCGGCGGCGCGGACGGCGCCGGCCTGCCGGACGGCGCGTTCTCGGTGCGCAACGACTACGGGACCAAGGATTTCGGCGGCGCGGCACCCCCGCCCGGCGACCCGCACCGGTACGTGTTCACGGTGCACGCGCTGGACACCGATGCCCTCGACATCGACTCGGACGTCTCCCCCGCGGTAGCCGGGTTCAACCTCGGCTTCCACACGCTCGCCCGGGCCACGATCATCCCGGTCTACGGGCACTGACAGCCCGTGGTGTGCCCGGCCCGGCCACTGGCCGGCCCGGGCACGCGCATGCCTGGCCTGACCGACGCCGGCGCAGCCTCGGCCTGGTCAGCCGGCCAGGCTGTCGAGCACCCGGCGTTCCTTTTCCGCGTCCAGGCCCGGTGCGGGGCGGCCGGGCGGTGGCGCCGCCGGGTAGCCTTCGGCCTGCATCCACTGCCAGGTCGCGGCGATGGTCTCGTCGATGGGCCGGCAGGTCAGGCCCGCTGCGTACGCGGCGCTGACGTCCCCCTCGTGCATGCCCGCGGCCTCCCCGGTCGGCGGCAGCCAGATCGGCAGCTCCGTCCATGCCTCGATGCCGGCCGCCTCGATCACCTCGGGGGAAACCCAGACCAGCCGGGCGCCCGATCCGGTCGCGCGGATCGCCGCCTCCAGCAGGCTGGCCATGGTGGCGTGACCGGGCTGGCTGACCGTGTTGAAGGTGCCGCCGAGTCCCCGGCCGGCTGCCGAGAGCATCCAGGCGGCCAGGTCCCGGCAGTCGATGAGCTGCAGCGGCCGTTCCGGCGGCCCCGGTGCCAGCACGTCACCGCCCCGGTCGATCCGGCCCAGCCACCACGGCATCCGGCCGACGATCTCGTACGGCCCGATGATCAGCCCGGCCCGGGCAAGCAGCGCCCGGGCACCGAACGCCTCAACCGCCGCAAGCTCGCCGCCCCGCTTGGCCGCCGCGTAGTCCGCGCTGCCGGTGTCGGCCGGGTCGCCGTCGACGACAGGCCCGCTCTCGTCCAGCCCCGGCGGGGTCGGCCAGCGGTACACCGACCGGCTCGACACGTACCCGTAGTGGCCGGCCCGGTCCTTCAGCAGCGCGGCCGCATCCCTGACGACGGCGGGCGCCCCGCTCCAGGTGTCGATGACGGCGTCCCACGTTCCGTCGCCGAGCGCGGCGCGGAGCCCGGCCGGGTCCGTCCGGTCGGCGTGCAGCGCGAGCGCCCCGGCCGCTGACGGCCCGCTGATCCCGCGGGTCAGGGTGGTGACGTCGTCACCCCTGGCGAGTGCCGTCTCCACGACCGCCCGGCCGACGTGGTGGGTGCCGCCGAGTACCAGAAGCCTCATGTCAGGCATCCTGCCCCGGCGGCGGGTACCCGGTCACGCCTGTTCATCCACGGCGTAGCCATTCCGTCAGCGGTTAGCATTTGTCCGGCGGGAACCGGCCTTTTCCGAACCGTCAATGCGCCGGCCCTCGTCAGCGCATGTCAGCCGCCGGTCCAGTTGGCGGGCGGGCGCTGAAACCGTACTGCCCTGTTCGTCACCCGGCCCTGAGACAGGTGATTAGGCCATGCCCGGCACCCGCTTCGATCACGTCGCCGACGACTACGACGCGGCCAGGCCGTCGTATCCGGAAGAGTTCTTCACGGCGATCGAGGAGATCACCGGGCCGCTGGCCGGCCGCCTGGTGCTCGATGGCGGTGCCGGGACGGGCATCGCGAGCCGGCAGCTCAGCGCCCGTGGCGCCCGGGTCGCCGGATACGACATCGCGGAGCGCATGCTGTGCCGCGCACGTGCCCGCAGCCCCGAACTGAGCTTCGTCCTCGCCGACGGCAGCATGCTGCCGTTCCGGGACGGCTGCGCGGACCTGGCCTGTTTCGCGCAGTCCTGGCACTGGCTTGACCAGGAACGCGCTAGCCGCGAGCTGGCCAGGGTGCTCCGGCCGGGCGGGCACTGGGCCGCCTGGTGGAATCACGCCGCGGCCGATGGCGAGGAATGGTTCGCCGCCTATCAGGACGCCAAGGAGGCGGCGTGCCCTCTTTACGAAAGGTCTCCGGCCTATACGGACTGGAGCCTGGAGCCCATCGCGCGGAGCGGGCTCTTCGAGCCCGGCGGAAAAATCCTCGTGCCGTGGACGAGAACGGTGGCGGCGCAGGACTGGATCACCGACGAGCGGAGCAAGTCCTACGTCAACGCGATCCCGCCAGCGGAGCGCGAGCAGTTGCTGGCAGCGGTCGCCCGCATCGTCGGCCAGCGTTTTCCGGACGGCCAGATGACGGTCCCCTACTGCACCAGGGCCTGGATCGCGCGGCGGCGCTGACTGGGTCCGCCCCCCTGACGTCAGCCCGGCGTTTGCGCCGTGCCGATCTCAGCCCGCCGACCCGTACGGGTGGTGGCCCCGGCTGCGCGTGCCTACTCCCAGCCGGCCGCCCGGTCCGGGATGGCCGCCCCCGGCTCCCGGCCGAACACGTAGGAGTGCGCGGCGGCGAGCAGCCGGGCATGATGGTCAAGCAGGCCGGCCGGGGCCAGCCCGTCCTCGATCATCTCGGCTAGGTCCGCCCGCATGTCGGCGAGCGCCTGATACATGCCGGAAAGGACCGACTGGCTGTCCGCCAGGCCTTCGAAGTCACGGTCGACCCGCCCGACGATCTGGTTCCGGACCAGCAGGTCCGCCATCTCCTGCGAGCAGCCAAGGCCTGCCTGCATCAGGTCGCACCAGCGCCGGCCGGTCTTCCTGATGCTGCGTCCAGTCCGGTAGCCAGCGAAGATCGATTCCCACTGGCGGGCGATGAACTCGTCCCACCCGAGGGCATCGACATCCTCATCGTCATGGTCGTACAAGGGGCCACCATCGCGATCGCGCGCCAGCCGGGCGGCGGGCGCTCATAGGGATGCGACATGTTCTCCGCAACGAGCGGGATCATACCCGGGCAGGCTGGCGAGCTGATCGAGCAGCCACCGGGACGAGAGGACCTTGAGCAGGCCCTGGACCTCACGGCAGCCGGCCTGCTCAGCCGGGATGACTAGGTCGAAATGCTCCGCCGCCAGCGGAACGAACGCCAGGCCGAAGGCAAGCGCGGCAGGCTCGCTGGCCACCCCGACATCAGCCAGCCCGGCAGCGATGGAAGCGGCGACCTGCAGGTGCCCGGTCGCCTGGGTCTGATAGCCGGAGATCTGGGCCGCGCTGATGCCGAGCCTGCCGAGTTCCCGGTCGAGCACCCGGCGTGCTTCCGATCCGGGTTCCCTGTTCACCAGCCGAAGGCCACGTCGCAGGACGTCACCCAGGCCGGCGATCTCACCGGCGAGGTCGGTGCGGAGCACCAGGCCCTCCCGCCAGGAGCAGAAGCCGACCACATCGGCGCCCTGGCGCCGCAGCAGCTCGCGGGCGGGGCCGGTGTTGTACTCGCCCGATGCGCCGCGCAGATGTGCCCCGGCCACGTGCACGAGCTTGTCGGCGGCCAGCTCGAGCGCCTCCTGGCTGCCGCACGGCCACCAGGTGAAGGCAATCGGCGGGTCGAGCAGGGCAAGCGGGGTCTCCAGCAGGGGCATCGCCGGGTCACAGCCGGCCAGCACCAGGGTCGGCCGCGGCGGGCCGATTGGCCGGACCTGCCGGACCTGCCGGGCAGCCTGACCACCGGCCGAGCTGGCAGCCTGACCGCCGGCCGAGCTGGCGGGCCGGGCCGCTACCGGCCGGCCGGTGGCCGGCTGGCCGGTGACTGGGCCTCCGGCGACCCCGCCGGCGGGCAGGAATCCGGCCCTGGTGGCGGTGGCGCCCGCCAGCGGCAGGGCCACGAAGGCCTCTCCCATCGGCGCGAGCGTGACCCGGGCGCCTTCGCTGCCGAGCGGGGCGACCAGCAGCGCGTCAACCGGCGGGGGCAGCTCGCCCGGGCCGAACAGTTCCTCGACGGTGGTGCCCAGCGCCCGTGCCACCGCCAGGGCGACGCGCAGGGACGGGTCGGAGTGCCCCGCCTCAACCGCGGAAACGGCCTGCCGGGAGACCGCGGCCATGCCGGCCAGCTGCTGCTGGGAGAAGCCCCTGGCCTGGCGGGCCAGCCGGAGCCGCATGCCGCTGCCGCCCGCGCTGCTGCCGCTCGCCGTGCCGCCTGTACCGCTGCTGCCGCCGTCAAGGCCGCCGTTGCCGGCCCTGCCGTTGCGGGTTTTCATGCGCCAACCTGCTCGCCGCGCGGCGGCCGGACCACGGCCGCGCCGTCCGGGCCGAACCAGGGCGGGTCAAGCGCCGTCACCACCAGCTCGCTCCCGGCCGCAGCGGGCCGGTCAGGAAGATGGCATGTCACCACCGCGTCCGCGACCCGCAGCTCAGCTTCCCAGCCCGCCCCGGCCGGGCGGGCGGCCTCGACGGTCCCGGTCATGACCAGCCCGCGGCCTGGCTCCGCGCCCGGCGCGATCCGCTCGGGATGGATCCCGGCCAGCGGCGCCGCATCCGAGCCGCCGACGGGCACGAATCCCAGGTAGCCAACCAGCTCAGCCACCCGCCGCGTGGCGGGACGCCGGACCACCTCGTCCGGGGCGCCGGACTGCAGCAGGCAGCCCCGGTCGATCACCGCCAGCCGGTCGGCGAACGCCTGCGCCTCGGCAAGCTCGTGCGCCACCAGCACTGACGGCACCTGCCGTGCGGTGACAAGCTCGCGCACCAGGTTGGTGAGCAGCCGCCGCAGGCTGGAGTCCAGCCCCGCGTACGGCTCGTCGAGCAGCAGCGCGTCGCAGTGCGCGAGCAGCAGCCGCCCGAGCGCGACCCGGTGCGCCTGGCCGCCGGATAGCCGGGCGGGCATGGCGGCCAGCAGGTTCCCGACGCCCAGCACCCCGGCGAGCTGGATCAGCTCAGCGCCGGAGCGGTCAGCGGCAGGCCCGTAGCCGAGGTTGGCCCGTACCGACAGGTGCGGGAACAGCCCGGGATCCTGGCGGAGCAGGCCGACCCTGCGCCGCCACGGCGGGACGGCGGCCAGCGGCGGTGCCGTCGAGGTGAGCACCCGCCCGGCCAGCGTGATCAGGGCCCGGCGCGGTCGCACGAGCCCGGCGATCGCCTCGAGTAGCGTCGTCTTGCCAGCGCCCGACGGGCCGAACAGCGCAAGCCGCTCCCCCGGCCGCACGCGCAGTTCGGCGCGTACCGTGAAATCCCGGCGGTCAACCTCGACGTCGGCCTCGAGCACGAGCGCTCCAGATGTAGGCGGCCAAGGGCAGCGGCAGGGCGACCACCAGCAGCACGAGGGCGAAGGGCAGCGCGGAGGCCAGGCCAGTCTCCTGCAGCGTCGTATAGATCTGCAACGGTAGCCCGTACGGATGGTAGGCGATGATGATGACGGCCCCGAAGGCACCCATCGCCCTGGCCCACGCGATTGCCAGGGCCATCGCCAGGCCCGGCGCGGCCAGTGGAAGGGTAACCCGCCGGAACACCCGGCTCGGCCGGTCGCCAAGTAGCGCCGCCTGCTGCTCCAGCCGCGGATCGACGGCGCTGAAGGCCGCCTGCGCCCCGAGCACGTAATACGGCGCCGACTCGTACACCTCGGCGATGACCAGGGCAAGGAAGGTGTTGGTCGCCGACAGGTGCACATGGCCGAGCAGCTGACCGATTGTCGTGTACGGGCCGACCATGAAGACCAGCACCAGGCCGATCACCAGCGGCGGCAGCAGCAGGCTGCAGAGCACCCCCGCCTCCCAGACCCGCGGGAACGGGAGCGTGCCGCGCGCCAGCATCCAGGCCAGCGGCGTGCCGAGCAAAAGCAGCACAGCCAGGGTCACGGCCCCGGACTGGAGGGAGACGACGAGCGGGTCGAGTGCCCCGGGCGCCGTCAGCGCGCTCACGATGGCGCTGCCGGACAGGTGGGTGAGAAGGGTGATCACGGGGCCGAGCAGCGCGATCCAGATAATGCCCGCCCCGGCGATGGACGCGAATCCGGATACAGAGCGGATGGCTCGCGGGACTGCCGTTACCCGGCCCGGCCCCGGCGGGCGGTGCTGCCCGGAGGGGTCCGCCCCCTGGACAGCACCGCCGGCGGCTGCCGCCGGGCTAGCCGCCCAGCTCACTCGTTATCGCAGCCGGGACCCCGGTGCCGGTCACCGTCGGCTTCAGCAGCGTGAATCCCCCGTCTTGTACTGAGCCAGGCCGGCCGGAGAAAGGGTGTACTTGACGAACGCGATCCCGGCCGGGGTTGGCTTGCCGATGGTCGTGATGTCGAGCACCAGCGGCGAGCCGGTCTTGGGTGTCTTGACGCCACCAACCGTGATCGTGATCCCCGCCTTTGCGTACTCCGCGGCATCAGCGAAGCTGCTGAGGTTGATAGCGGTCGGCAGCTTGATGTAGTGCAGGTGCAGTTCGATCGCCTGAGTGTAGTACGCGCTTGCGGCGTCGAGCTGGCCGGAGGTCAGCGTCGAATCCAGGGTGGCCTCGTTATAGATCTGCGACGACGTGGACGACGCTATCGGCGAACCGACGATGTTCGTGACCGTGTCCGCCGGCAGGTGGTAGTGCATCTGGGCCAGCTCGAGCATGTAGATGAACGACCGGCCCTGCGGGTCGATGTTGGGATCGGTCCTGCCGAGCTTGAATCCGGGCTTCTGCATCAGGGTGAACAGGTCCTGGATCGGCTCTTTGCCGCTGGAAATGGCCTCGAACTGGCTGGCGTACTTGCTCTTGGGGTTATAGGCCAGCACGATCGAGTTGCCCGCGTACTGGATGTACCACTTGGTGAACTTGGGCATCAGCGGCATGATGTTGTCGCCGCCGACGCTCTCGAAGACGTTAGGGCTGATCTCGCCGGAAGCGATGTCCGACTCCAGGTCGCCGGAGGCCCCGGCCATGCCGGAATACCCGAATCCCGTGGCCTTCGTGAAGGCGGGGCCGGCGACCTTCTCGTTGAGGAACTCAAGCGAAGACGCGTAGGCTACGTTGGCCGTGCCAGAGGCCGCCGCCGGGCTGCTCGACGAAGACGACGGGCTGCTGCTGGACGAGGGCGACGAGCTGCCGCAGGCGGCGAGCCCGATGCATGCAATGGACAGCAACGCGCCGAATCGCGCGCCGCTTTTCTTAGTAATGGCAATCATCCCCTGAAGATAGCCAGTGCAGCTTGCGCAACGCAAGAAAACAGGACAGGTGGCATCGGGCTCGGCGCGCGTGCCGGGCCGCCAGCCGCTGGCGGCCCGGCGGCCGGAACGCAGAGCGGGCACGCAGGCAGCCTTCAGCCAGGACTCAGGATGAGCCGCTTGCCTGGGAGAGTCACCGTTGCGACACGGCGAGCCATAACATGGAGCCCGGCGGCGTATTCCGGCGGTAGGCTCCCGCGCGCACAGTCCCGCGGGCACGGAACGGCCCGGGCAGCTCGGCGCGAACGAAACGACCGCGCTTGACGTTGTCACACCAGGAGAATCCTCACCGATAAGGCAGGGCAGGAATGGGCAAGGCACAGCGGAACCGGCAGCAGAACGCCCGGGAAAAGATAGCGGCCCAGCAGGCCGCCGCCCGGCGCGCCGAGGTCCGCAAGCGGATGCTGCTTACCGGCGGCAGCGTCGTCGCGGTGCTCGCCATCGTGGTCGCGTTCGTTGTGATCAAGGCGTTCAGCGGCACAGCGTCCGCCGGGTCGAACACCGCGACGGCCAACGCGAGCGTCGTCAGTGACCTCACCAGCGTTCCCGCCAGCACGCTGAAGACGGTAGGCAAGGGATCTGCGCTCACCTACAACGCCAAGCCCATGATCCCGATCACCGGCCCGGCCCTGACCGAGAACGGCAAGCCCGAGGTGCTCTACATGGGCGCCGAGTACTGCCCGTTCTGCGCGACCGAGCGCTGGGCGATGGCAGAGGCGCTCAGCAGGTTCGGCACCTTCACCGGCCTGAAGTTCATCCACTCGGACCCCACCGATGTCTACCCGAACACGCCGACGCTGACGTTCTACAAGTCGACTTACACCAGCAAGTACGTGGCCTTCACGCCGGTCGAGGAAACGACCGTCAGCAAGCAGACGCTGCAGACCCCGACAGCAGCACAGGACGCGCTGGACGCCAAGTACGACGTGCCGCCCAATACCTCGGAGGCGGGCTCGATACCGTTCGTGGACATCGGCAACAAGTTCATGCTGAGCGGCGCGCAGTACGATCCGCAGCTGCTGCAGGGCAAGAGCTGGGCGCAGGTGGCCGCCGCGCTCAAGGACCCGTCGAACCCGATCGCCCAGGGCGCCGACGGCGCTGCCAACACCTTCACCGCCGCCATCTGCAGGCTCACGAACAACCTGCCGGCCACCGCGTGCACGCCGACCGTCAAGGCCATTGAGGGCACCTTCTGATGGCCGGCTCCAAGCCGGCCCGGCCCGGCCGCCCGCCGGGCCAGGTCGGCGCCGCTGGCAACGCCGCCGCTGCAAGCAAGGCCGGCGGTGCAAGCAGGGCCGCCGGTGCAAGCAAGGCCGGCGGTCCAAGCAAGGCCGCCGGTTCGCCGGGCCAGGCAGCCAAGCCGGGCGGCGCCGCGGGCAAAACCGGTCGGACGGGCGCCTCCGGGCAGAACGGGCAGGCCGCTAAGGGCGCCGGCCGCAGGCCGGCCACCGGCGGCGCGGCCAGGAACACCAGGCCGGGCCAGGCCGGCAGCGGGGCACGGGCCGGCCGCGCCGGGGATGCCGCGGCCGCCAGGAGCGACGAGGCCGCCGCACGGCCGGCCACTACGGCCGGCCCCCGGTGGCTGCCGCTCACCACCTTCATCCTCTCGCTGCTCGGCCTCGGCTTGTCGGTCTACCTGACGATCACGCACTACACGGACACGGCACCGGCGGGCTGTCCGGTGAACTCGACGATCAACTGCGTGAAGGTGACCACCAGCCCCGAGTCGATCATTTTCGGGATCTTCCCGGTGGCCGTGCTCGGCCTTGCGTTCTACCTGTTCATGGCCGTGATCAACTCCCCGTGGGCCTGGCGGCTGGATCTCGACATCGTCCGGTGGGCCAGGCTGGCCGGGGTGATCATCGGCATCGCGTTCGTGCTCTACCTCATCTACGTCGAGCTGCTCAAGGTGGACGCGATCTGCGAGTACTGCACCGGCGTCCACATCATTACGTTCCTGCTGTTCGGCCTGATCATGTTCAGCACTGCCAGCAGAAGCACGGCAACCGGGAAGACCGTCAAGCCCTAGTCCGCAGGCGCACCCCGCAGGAAGAGGCCGAGCAGCCAGATGAGCAAGGCGACACGGAACAGGCAGCAGCCCGCCCGCGAGCGGATCGCCGCTCAGCAGGCCGCCGCCAGGCAAGCGGAGGTCCGGAAGAGGATGCTCATCACCGGCGGCAGCATCGTGGCGGTGCTCGCCGTCGTGGCCGCCTTCGTCGTCATCAGGCTCAGCGCGGGCACGTCCGCCGCCCCGGCCGGCCCGAATACCGGCACCGCGCTGCCCGCCAGCGTGATCAGGGACGTCACCACCGTTCCGGCCAGCACGCTGAACACGGTCGGGGCCGGCTCGGTGCCCGCGACGGTCCAGACGCCCGTCACGAACATCAGCGGGCCGCCGCTCACCGCGGCGGGCAAGCCCGAGATGCTCTACATCGGCGCCGAGTACTGCCCGTTCTGCGCCGCCATGCGCTGGTCCATGGCGGTCGCGCTCAGCAGGTTCGGCACGCTGTCGCCGCTGCGCGGCATCCACTCATCCGGCACGGACTCCTACCCGAACACGGCAACGCTGACGTTCTACAAGTCCAGTTACAGCAGCAAGTACCTGACCTTCACCCCGGTCGAGAACGAGACGATCGACCACTCGCCGCTGCAGGCCACCACCTCCGCGCAGCAGGCGGTCTGGGCCAAGTACGAGCCGGACGCCGCCACCCGCGGCTATCCGTTCATCGACATCGGCAACAAGTACATGCTGACGGTCATCTACAACCCGCGGGTGCTGGCGGGCAAGACCTGGAGCCAGATCGCCGCCGCGCTGCACGACCCGTCCAGTCCCATCGCCCAGGGCGCCGACGGCGCGGCCAACTACCTGACCGCGGGCATCTGCAAGATCACGAACGACCAGCCGGCCAGCGTCTGCACATCCCCGGCGATCACGGCCCTGGCGGGCAAGCTGTAACTCGGGCCGCCCGGGAATCTCCCCGCGAGAAGTTTGTTGAGACTAACGAACTATCGATAGGCGGCGAGGGGTGCGGTTGAGTCAGGGGCAAGCGGGATCAGCGCCAGCACGGAACGCCGGGCAGCCGGGATCAGTGCCAATCCGGGACAACGAGCAAGCGGCGCCAGCGCCAGCGCAGGACGCCTGGCTACGGCGGCTGGCCGGCTATTGCTGGCAGCACCGCCGTCTCGAGATCATGGCACTCGGCGGCTCGCTGGTGGCCACCCTCGTGCAGGCCATCATCCCGCTGATCATGGCGTGGATCGTGGACAGCACCATCCTCACCCACGCCCATCCGGTCTGGCTGGGCGCCAGCCTGCTCATCGTCGCCGGGCTGGCCAGCTTCGGCGGCGTCTACATCCGGCGGTACAAGGGCGGCCAGCTGTCGCTTGATGTCCAGCACGCCATGCGCACCGAGCTGTTCGAGTCGCTGTCGCGGCTCGACGGGGCCCGCCAGGACCAGCTGCACACCGGGCAGATAGTCAGCCGTTCCATCTCCGACCTCAACATGGTGCAGAGCCTGCTCAGCATGATCCCGATGCTGCTCGGCAACGCGCTGCTCTTCGTCCTGTCGATCAGCATCATGGCCTACCTGTCGCCGGTGCTGACGCTGGTCGCGCTCGTTATCGCTCCTGCGCTTTGGCTGATCGCCATCGCGTCGCGGCGCAAGCTCTTCCCCGCCAGCTGGGACGCGCAGCAGAAGGCGGCGGATGTCGCCGGGGTGGTCGACGGCGCCGTGACGGGCGTGCGCGTGGTCAAGGGATTCGGGCAGGAAGAGCAGGAAATCGAGCGGCTGGAGGACGCTAGCACGACGCTGTACTCCTCCCGGGTACGCACCGTCCGGCTGACCGCCCGTTACAACCCGGCGCTGCAGGCCGTCCCGCTGTTCGGCCAGGTCGGGATCCTCGCGCTGGGCGGCTGGCTGGCGATCCACGGCTCGATCCAGATCGGGGTCTTCCTGGCCTTCGCCCTGTACATCGGGCAGATGGTGGCGCCGGTCCGGGCGCTGACCGGGCTGATCACGATCGGCCAGGAAGCCCGGGCCAGCGTGATCCGGGTATTCGAGGTCATCGACTCGCGCCCGGTGATCACCGAGCAGCCCGGTGCGGTGGACTTGCCGCCGGGGACGCCGGACATCGAGCTGGACGATGTCGGCTTCGGGTACCTGCCGTCTGAGCCCGTGCTGCGCGGCCTGTCACTGCGGGTGCGGCCGGGTGAGACCCTGGCCCTGGTCGGCACGTCCGGCTCGGGAAAGTCGACCATCTCGCTGCTGCTGCCGCGCTTCTATGACGTCAGCAGCGGCGCGATCCGGGTTGGCGGCCATGACGTGCGCGGGCTGACGATGGAGTCGCTGCGGGCCTCGATCGGGCTGGTGATGGAGGACAGCTTCCTGTTCTCCGAGTCGATCCGCGCCAACATCGCCTACGGCAGGCCGGACGCGACGCTCGCGCAGATCATGGCCGCGGCCGGGGCGGCCGAGGCGCACGAGTTCATTACCAGCCTGCCGGACGGGTACGACACCGTGATCGGCGAGCAGGGGCTGACCCTGTCCGGCGGCCAGCGCCAGCGCGTCTCGCTGGCCCGGGCGCTGATCACCGACCCGGCCATCCTGATACTCGACGACGCCACCTCAGCGATCGACGCGACGATGGAAGCGCAGATCCACGCCACCATGCGCAAGGTCATGGCCGGGCGGACCACGGTGCTCATCGCGCACCGGCGGTCCACGCTCCAGCTGGCAGACCGGATCGCCGTCCTGGACGATGGCCGGCTGGTCGACGAGGGAACGCACGGCGAGCTGACGGCGCGCTGCGCGCTGTACCGGCTGCTGCTGGCCGGCCCCGGCGAGGATGCCGAGGGCGTCGATGCCGGTGAGCTCGCCTATCACCAGAACTCCGGCCGGGCCGGTCCGGCTGGCCGCAGGCCGGCCGGCGGGGGCGTCACGCCGGCCCTGTGGAAGTCCCGCGGTGACGCGCCTGCAGCCGCCCTGGGCAGCAACGGCGGCCAGCTGGCCCGGGCGGCCGGCGCCGCGATCGGCCGCGGCATGGGCGCCGCGGCCCGCGGCGGCCGCGGTGCCGGCGGCGCGGCGGCCGGGAGCATGCTCGCGGGCATCCCGCCGACCCCCGCGCTGCTCGCCAAGGTCGACGCGCTGCCCCCGGCCGACGAGCTGCCCGGGGTCAGCAAGGCCGGGGCACGGGCCGGCGATCCG
>Ga0182015_10004230_pt1 | contig 15594 bp, 10 predicted proteins | sample 712P3MmetaG_FD_120478 | JGI IMG/M metagenome (GOLD analysis project Ga0182015, IMG submission 120478) | Permafrost microbial communities from Stordalen Mire, Sweden - 712P3M metaG | ecosystem: Environmental > Terrestrial > Soil > Wetlands > Permafrost | place: Sweden: Stordalen | collected... | reverse complement strand
AGAGTGCGTTGCCGACCGGCGATTCGCGCGGTTCGTAGTGGGTCGCCATCGGCCCATCGGCGTCAACGGCACCGCCGATGGGCCGATGGCGACCCACTACGAACCGCGCGAATCGCCGGTCGGCAACGCACTCTATCCGAACGTGCAGTACAACCCGGTCCTCAAGGAATGGCGGCGTCGCGACAATCCGTATCATGCGATCGGCGACCCGAAGTATCCGTACGTCGTCACGACCTATCGCCTGACGGAGCACCACGCTTCCGGTGTGATGAGCCGGCAGCTGCCGTGGCTGGCCGAACTCCAGCCGGCCGCGTTCTGCGAACTCTCGCCCGAACTCGCGGTCGAGAAAGAGATCTGCAACGGCGACTGGGTGACAGTCGAGACCGCGCGCGGCGACATCGAAGCGCGCGCCCTGGTGACCGGACGGATGCAGCCGTTCCGTCTGGGTCCGGGCCGTTTCGTCCATCAGATCGGGATCCCGTATCACTTCGGCTACGAAGGTGAAGTCCGCGGCGACTCCGCCAACGACTTACCGCCGCTCGTGGCCGACCCCAACGTCACCATCCACGAGGGGAAGGCGTTCACCGGCAACATTCGTCGCGGCCGGCGCAGCCCGTTCTCGTCCAGCACGCCCGAAGCCGAAGCCGTGCCGCACGCGGAGCGGACCCCGTTCGGCAGCCCCGAGCGGCCCGGACCGATGCCGGGACCCGGTGCCGAGGGCGGGATGGTCGCGCACGAGGTCGTTCCCGCGGCTCAGATCATGGAAGCGGCCCGCATCGTGCACCGGCGCGAGGAACAGCACGCCGCCGCCCAGAGAGAAGGCACCGAGTGAGCACGCCTGAGCACGGATTCTTCACCGACGTCACGCTCTGCATCGGATGCAAGGCGTGCGAAGTCGCCTGCAAGCAGTGGAACCAGCTCCCGGCCGACGGCTACGCGCTTTCAGGGAACTCCTACGACAACACGAACGGTCTCTCCGCGACGACCTGGCGTCATGTCGCCTTCGTCGAACAGATGGACCGTGTCGAGCCCTCGGCCTCGCGCTGGATGATGATGTCGGACGTCTGCAAGCACTGCACCAATGCCGGTTGTCTCGAGGCGTGTCCGACTGGCGCGATCGTGCGCAACGAGTTCGGCGACGTGTACGTGCAGCCCGATGTCTGCAACGGCTGCGGCTACTGCGTTCCGTCCTGTCCCTTCGGCGTCGTCGCGATCCAGCCGGAGGCCGGGATCGCACAGAAGTGCACGCTCTGCTACGACCGTCAAAAGGACGGGCTGGAGCCCGCTTGCGCCAAGTCGTGCCCGACCGACTCGATCACGTTCGGTCCGATCGAGGAGTTGCGCGCGCTCGCCGAGGCACGCGTTGCCAAACTGCAGGCCGAGGGGCGAGAAGCGCATCTCTACGGCGTCGACGGTCCGGAAACGCGCGATGTCGGCGCGCTCAATGCGTTCTTCCTGATCCCCGATCGCCCCGAGGTGTTCAACCTGCCGCCCAAACCGGTGCTGCCCTCGAAGTTCCAGCGCGCGGCGTACACGTCGGGGCTGCTCGGTGCGCTGGCGCTCACCGTCGTCGGGCTGGCCGTGTTCCGGCCGAAAGCCTGGAACGCCTAGTGGACTCAGGCGAGAAGCACGGCGCGCAGTTCGCGGCCGGCGGGGCGTACGGGCCCGACGCCGTTGCCGCCTCGATGCAGCGCGGCGACGGCGGCTTCGGACGCGATCAGCAAAGCTATTACGATCATCCGGTACTGCAGAAGCCGCACTGGAAGTGGGAGATCATCACCTACTTTTTCGTCGGCGGGATGGCGGCCGCGAGCTCGGCCCTCGCGGCGCTCGCCGTGTCGGCCGGCGACCCCGACGACGCTGCGCTCGTGCGCAACGCGCGTTACAGCGCACTTGCCGGCGCACTCGCGAGCGGCGCGCTGCTGGTAAAGGATCTGGGGCGTCCCGAACGCTTTCTCAACATGCTGCGGATCGTCAAGCTCAAGTCGCCGATGTCGGTCGGCGTCTATGTCCTGAGCATCTTTTCGATGAATGCCGCGTTGCGCGCGCTCGACCAGCTGCACGCCGACGGTTACATACCGTTCGCGACACCCGGATGGCTCGCGAAGCCGCTCCGCGTGATGACCGGGGCGCCGTCGACGGCGCTGATGGCCTGCTATACCGGCGTGCTCGTCTCGGCGACGGCGATCCCGGTGTGGTTTACGGGACGCCGGCACATCCCGGCGATTTTCGTCTGCTCGGCCGTCTCGACCGGAGCCGCGCTTCAGAATGGGCTGCTCGCGCTGAGCGGCGGCTCCGCGCGCACGGCAAAGAAGCTCGCAATCGTGGAACTGTTCGCGTCGTGTGCCGAAGCAGTGTTGCTGCTGCACTGGCGGCATTCCGCAGGCGAAAGCGCAAAACCGCTCTTCCGCGGTGCCCGCGGCCGCCGCTTGGAGCGCTTTACGCTGGTCGGGGGTCTGGCGCTGCCCGCGCTGCTGCTGCTGCCATCCGTGCTCTCGCGCCGCGCCAGACACGACCGAATTCTTGGGCTGGCTGCGGCCGCCGCGGCGCTTTTCGGCGGCTACGTTCTGCGCGAGAGCATCGTGTACGCCGGACGCGATTCGGCGAACGACCCGCGTGCGTATCTGCGTCACCCAGAATAACGGCGGCCGGCTCAGCGCGTTTCGGCCGCCTCCGCCTTCGAGCGGCCGGCGCTGAGCCGCACGCCGACGAACGACCGGTACGCCGCGACGATGAGCAATCCGCCGATTGCGATCGGCAGCATCGTCTGCAGCGCGAGCTGGGAGGTCGGCGCGGTCAAGATCGAGAGTCCCGTCTCGGGCGACGGATAGCCGGGCAGCAGGTACGGATAGAGCGTCGCGGCCGCCGATGCGAGCAGCCCGGCCAAGAACAGCGTCGAGGCCGCGAAGAGACGCGGTGTGCGGCCTTGGAGCACGAAGGTCGCGACACCCACGAGCCCAACGATCGAGCACAGCGGCGCGACCGCGATCCCAGGCATCGCGAGCAGGTTCGGTACCGGTGAATGGACCCGAAACGTCGCGATCGTCATCACGCCGGTCAGCCCGAGAACGAGCGGCCAGAGGATCCGAATCGCGGTCAGCGCGCGGCGGGCGGGGGGACCGTCGACGCGATCCGCTATCCATGCCGCGCCATGCTGGGCCAGGGCCAAGACGGCCAGGAGTCCCACCCCGACGGCATACGGGTTGAGCAAGAACGTGAACGTGCCCACGAAGTAGTGCGCAGGACCGAGCGGGACCCCGCGCAGCACGTTCCCCAGCGCGACGCCGAGCACCAGGATAAGAAGCGCGCTTGCCGCCGCGAACGCCACGTCGAAGAAGCCGCGCCAAAGATCGCTCGGGAACTGCCCCCGCAGCTCGAAGGCGATGCCGCGAAACATCAGCAGCCAGAGCAGCACCATGAAGGGCAGATAGAAACCGCTGAACGACGACGCGTAGACCTGCGGGAAGAGCGCAAAGAGCGTCCCGCCGGCGGCGATGAGCCAGACTTCGTTGCCGTTCCAGTAGGGCCCGATGCTCTCCAACACGGCTTCGCGTTCGGCGTCGTCGCGCGCGACGAACAGATTGACTGCCCCGACCCCGAGATCGTAGCCGTCGAGCAGTACGTAGACGCCGAGCATCACGACCAGCACCAGGAACGCGAGTACGATCATGGCGCCACCTCCGCGTGTACGGCTGCCACGACCGCACCTTCGGGGCCGCTCGCGATCTCGCGCAGCACGATCAAGATGAACAGCACGCCGAGCAAGAAGTACATGCCGGCGAAGCCGAGGATCGTGAAGATCGTCTCGCCGGCCGTCACGTTCGGCGAGGCCGCAGCGGACGTTCGCATCAGCCCATATACGATCCACGGCTGACGCCCAACTTCGGTCACGATCCAGCCCGCCTCGTTCGCGATATAGGGAAACGGCATCGCGAGCATCAGCAGCCACAGAACCCACCGGCTGCGCTCGAGCCGCTTCAGGAACAACAGCAGCACTGCCAGGCTGCCGAGCGCGACGAAGATCGTCCCGAGCCCAACCATGATGTGGTACGCATAGTAGGTCACCGCGATCGGCGGCCGATCCTGGACCGCGTATGCCGTGAGACCCTTGACGTTCGCGTTGAAATTCCCGTAGGCCAGAAAACTGAGCACGCCCGGAACGAAAATGGGATCGATCAAGGTCTGATTCTGCTCGTCCGGCATGCCGATGATCGCCAGCGGCGCGTGTTGCTCCGATCGAAACAGCCCTTCCATCGCGGCGAGCTTCGCCGGCTGGTACTTCGTGACCGCGGATCCGTTCAGATCACCGGTCGGAAAGATCGTCAGGATCGAGAAGACGAACGCGACCGGCACGCCGGAGCGAACGAAGAGCGCGCCGTACGCCTGTTGACGCTGGGCGAGGAGGTAGTACGCACCAACGCCGGCGACGAGGAAGCCGCCGGTCACCACGGCGCCCGTGATGGCGTGCAGAAATTGCCCCCAGGCGTAGTCCGAAAGCAGCAGCGCTGCGAGGCTAGCCAGCTTTACCTGGCCGTCGCCGCCTACGAGATATCCCACCGGATGCTGCATCCACGCGTTCACGGTGATGACGAGGAAGCCCGACAGCCACGAGCCGGCCCACACCAGCACGGCCGAGGCCGCATAGAGTCGCGGCGAAACGAAGCGGCGTCCGTAGAGAAAGACGCCCAGGAAGATCGACTCCAGGAAAAATGCGAAGATGCCTTCCATTGCCAAGGGCTGGCCGATGACGGCGCCCGTGCGCGCCGAGAAGGTCGCCCAATTGGTTCCGAACTGGAACTCCATCGGGATTCCGGTCACCACTCCCACGGCGAAGTTCACCGCGAAGATCTTGGCCCAGAACCGGGCCGCCCGATCGTAGCGCGGATCGCCCGTGCGCGCCGCCGCCAGCGTGTACCACGCAATGAACGGCGCCAGCCCCATCGTTCCGATCGGGAACAGGTAATGGAACAGGATTGTGAATGCGAATTGGATGCGATCGGCGACTACCGCGTTTTCCATCGGCCCTCCGGTCCGCCCAAGTCCTGCGCGGCTCGGGAGCCGGCGACCTTTCGGGCCGCCTGGCGCGATAACTCGCGAAAGCCGGCACCCACGTGTTTCCCCGGCCGCAGGGTGGGTATTGCGTAGCCATGAGAGCTACGTGGAAGGCCCATGAGAAGCACGGCGAGCTGACGGATCGCAGCGATCTGCCCGACAGCGTCTTTGCCTACCCGCGCGAACGCAAAGAACCGATGACGGACGCGTCGCACGTGCGCAACGCGGTCGCGCGATTCGATCAGGTCGAGGGCGTCTCCGATGCCGAACGCAGCCTGGCGTTCGCGAACATCAAGAAGGCCGCCGAACACTACGGCGTCGACGTGTCCGAGACCAGTTGGAAAGAACTCGGCCGCCGGCCGAACACCGGACGGACGACCGCCGACCGGAACCGCTCGGCCCGCAAGGCCGCCGCGACGCGCAAGAAGTCCGCCCCAACGCGCAAGAAGTCCACCGCAACGCGCAAGAAGTCCACCGCAACGCGCAAGAAGACGGCCGCGCGCAAGAAGACGACGCGCAAAGGGACGGGAACGAAAAAGAAGACCGCACGACGGAAGAAGTCCGGCTAGCGAGCGGTCGCTCGAGAGTCGCCGAAGGGCCGTCAATCGTCCTCAGAGGCTTGCCGACTCGGTTAAGATTGCCGATCTTGGGGCGGCTTTGCATACCCGCTGAATGAGGCCGCCGTGCATGTGGGTACGACGTACGTCGTGGCAACGTGACAACGAGCCTGCGGCACGCGTGGCGAGTTTCAGAGCGCCGTGTCGGCCCGCTCTTGATTGTGGCCCTATGCGCGGTCGCCGCCGTCGGAATCGTCGACCCGGGCGTCCCGCTGCCGCGGCTCGCGCTGATCGTTCCGATCGCGCACTTCGTTGCGGTACTTGGCGATTGCGCGACTGCGATCGTTCTCTTTGGGATATGGCGCTACTCGCCGACGCGTCGCTCGACTTTTGTGCTCGCGCTGTCGTTTGCGACGAGCGGGGCTCTGGCATTCCTCGCGACGCTGGTGCTTCCGCTCCTGCCTGACGATCCGCCGGTCCTGGACGCGTCGATTCAGACCGGGCTTTGGCTCTACGTTTTCGGGCACGTCGCTGCTGCCCTCGGAGCCGTCGCCTACGTCTTCTTGCGTCGCGCGGGGGGATCAGGATCGCCATCGCGGCGCTTTGTACTCGTCGCCTTGGCGTTCGCGGCCACGGCCGTGAGCGGTAGTGCTCTCCTTTCCTTTGCGTACGGCTATCGTCTGCCGACTCTCACCGGCGAGCATTCATTCACGGGCCTCGCCTCCTCCGGCGTCGGCCCGTTCACGGCCGCGCTGCTGGCGGTGGCGGCACTGTTCGCATTTCGGATTCCAAGACCAAACACGATCGATCGGGCGCTCGCGCTCTCGCTGGTCGCTCTGGCGCTTGATATGACGCTCCTCTGCGTGGGCGGGCATCCGTACACCAGCTCCTTTTACGCCGCGCGATTGCTGCTCGTACTCGGAGCATTATTCGTCCTCGTGGCGGCCGTGCGAAGTCTGGTCAGTTCACGGATCCTTTTGGGCAACGTTGAATCGACGCTTCGCCACGTAGAGAGTGAGTCCGCGGGCCGTGCCGGCCGCATTCGCGCGTTGTGGCAGATGGCATCCGATTCAGCGCCGCTCGAAGACGGTCGATTCAGCACCACGCTTCGGATAGCGGCCGCTGCCCTTCGGCCGGGGAGGTCGATGCGTGGCCGCTTGAGCCATCTTGTGGGCGGATCGATCGTCATCGACGCGACCTCATGGCTTCCGTCCGAGGCGGCCGGTATGTCCGAGGTGGTCTACCCAGGCGCGATCTTTCCGCTCGAACGCACGATGGAGAGCCTCCTGCGTGACTCGGGGAGCGCGCGGGCCTGGGACGATGTGAGTTTCCTGAGCGGCCGCGGAATGCTGTACGAGGACCTCGAGTTGCGCAGTTTCATCGGGGCACCGATAACGATCGCTGGGCGGACGAACTTCGTCACGTTCGCGTGTTGCGACACGATGACGGGCGAACCGTTCGCCGAAGACGACATCGCGTACGTCGACGTCGTCGCGTCGTTCTTTGCCAGCCGCTTCACAGCGCAGGCGCAGTTCGACCGGATCCAGTTTCAAGTCGAGCACGATGCCCTGACGGGTCTCCAAAACCGTCTGCAGTTTCGCCAAACGATTCGCGATGCGATTCGCGGCGGCAAAGAGTTCACGGTCGCACTGCTCGATCTCGACGGCTTTCGGCACGTCAACGAACGTGAGGGGCCTCAGACCGGTGACGACGTCCTGGTCGAAGTAGCCGCCGATCTGGCCTCGGTCGAGGCGGGCAACACGGTCGCGCGCCTGAGCGGGGATGAGTTCGGAATCGTCCTCCGCGACCGGGGGGCGATCGACGCCTCCACTGCCGGCCTCAAGCAGTACGCCGACCTTTTCCTCGGTCCATTTCAGGTGGGCCAGCGCAAAGAGGCCCGGAGGCTTGGTGTCGGAGCGTCGATCGGCGCGGCGCGCTTTCCCGCCGACGGCTCCTCGAGCGAGGAGATCATGCGCCGTGCTAGGGTCGCGCTCGAAGTCGCGAAGACTCGCGGCGGTTCGACGACGATGATCTTCGATCGTCTCATGGAACGCATCCTCGAAAGCACGCATCTGCGAATCGTCGAGTTGTCCGACGCGATTGCAAATGACGAGTTCGCGCTCCTTTACCAGCCGACGTTCGTTTTATCGACGCGTGCGGTCGTCGGCGCCGAAGCCCTGATCCGCTGGAACCACCCGCAGCGCGGACCCGTCCCGCCCGCTGAGTTCGTGACGTTTGCGGAACGCCAAGGTTTGATCGGCCCGCTTTCGCGCTGGGTGTTTCGCCGGCTCGTGCGCGATCTTACCTCCGGCGTCGTCCTCCCGGCCGGCTTCCGGGTGTACTTCAACCTTGCCGCCGAGATGCTCGACGACGTACCGTTCATCGCCGAGCTGCTCGAGGAGTTGCGGGCGTGGCCCGGCCTGATCGATCATATCGGAATCGAAGTGACCGAAACGACGGCCATGCAAAACGCCGAGCGTTCGATGCACACGATCGCGCTTCTTCGCGGTTGGGGCTTCGCTGTAGCGATCGACGACTTCGGCACCGGCTACTCGTCGCTGTCCTACCTCAAGCGTCTGACCGTCGACCTTATCAAGATCGATCGTTCGTTTATCAGGGGCTTGCCGGCCGACGAACAGGACGGAGCTCTCACGGAGATGCTCCTGCGGATCACCGATCGGTTCGGTTTCGCGACCCTGGCCGAAGGCATTGAAACCGAGGCCCAAGCCGCATGGCTCTTAGCGCACGGCTGCCGTCTGGGCCAGGGCTATCTCGTCGCGAAGCCGGGCTCGTTCGAGGCACTGTTGCAGCGCATCGCTACGCCTGCCGTCGCCTGACGACTATGCCCATCCTTCGGTTGAAAGGAAGACGATGCTGACATCTCCGAGCGGGATCACGGGACTTGACGCCATCTTGCGGGGCGGTTTTCCTATGGGGCGCACGACGATCGTCGTCGGTGGACCGGGAAGCGGTAAGACGGTCTTGGCCATGCAGTATCTGGTGAACGGTGCTACCACGTTCGAGGAGCCAAGCTTGATGATCTCGTTCGAGGAATCGCCGGCTGCGCTCCGCGCGAATTTCGCCAGCATGTCGCGGGCGTTGGTGGAGGAACCCGGCGACCGTTTGCAGCTGGTCGACGGCCGAATGCCGGAAGATGCATTGGAAGCGGGCGCGTTCGACCTGGGCGGTCTGATCGCTATCGCTTCCGCGATCATCGCCAAGCACGGCGTGAAACGGATGGCGATCGACGGTATCGACGCGCTCTTTGCCCTTTCCGAGCGGCCGTCTAATCGTCGCCGTGAGATTCTGCGCGTGCTCAATTGGCTGGCGGACATCAAAATGACCACCTTGCTGACGATCAAGAGGAGTAGATACGAAGACAGCATTCCAAGTTACTTCGGCCTGGCGGAGTATGCGGCGGACGGCGTCATCGAGTTGCAGAAAACGATGTTCGGCGAACTCGCACGCCGCACGCTGTCCGTCGTCAAGATGCGCGGTGCCTCATATGACGGCGGAGCGCACTCGTATACGATCTCGGACCAGGGCATCCGCGTGCTCCACTCACCTGCGCGGACCGAGACGATGCCTCAGAACTTGGACCTGCGCGTTTCCACCGGTGTCGAACGCCTCGACACCATGTTGCTCGGGGGGTATCGGTCCGGTACGACGACCCTGATCTCCGGGTTACCCGGTACGTCGAAGACGACGTTGGCCGCAGCATTCTTGCAAGCGGGCTGCCGAGCCGGAGAGTCCTGTTTGTTCGTCGGCTTCGACGAGCCGGCGGAGCAAATGCTCGTCGATATCCATTCGGTGGGGCTCGATCTGGACGCCGCGATTCGCTCGGGTCTCTTACGCGCGGAATCCTTCGCCGCAGGCGCCATGATCGCAGACGAGCATTTCTTGACCATCGCGTCACTCATTGAAACGCAGAAGCCGAAGCGGGTCGTCGTCGATCCGATCTCGGCGCTTGAAAAGGCGGGCGGCCAGGAAATCGCCGACACGACCATGGAGAACCTGATCGTCCTTTTGAAATCGCGGGGGATCACTGCCGTGGTCACTGCCGCATCGGATTCGCAATTGGGCGAGATTGAGAATACGCCGACGCGCGTCTCGACGGTCGCCGACGGGTGGATTCACCTCAGCTTCGCAAATCTGGGCGGCGAGCGAAATCGCACCCTCACCATCGTGAAGGCGCGCGGCACCGGCCATTCCAATCAGATGCGCGAGCTGCTGCTGTCAGCTGACGGGATCGATCTTGCCGACGTCTTCTCGGCCGGCGGCCAGGTTCTGGTAGGAACGGCCCGCGCTCAGCGCAGACAAAAAGAAGCCGTCGACAAGGCGGCGCAAGAGGAGAGCGCGACGCGCGAACTCGAGCGGCTCGACCGCGAAGCGCAAAGTTTGAACCGGCAGTTGGAAGAAGCCAGGCGAGGACTCGACCAATTGGCCGACTACCGCGCGCAGTTGCTCAAGCGAACCGCGGTGAGTGGACGGGCTCACGATCGTGAGACGGATCTCACGTACTCGTTACGGCACGGAGATTCCCCGGCGTGATGCCGGCGTCCGGACCGACCCGGCTGCTGCTTTTCGTAGTGAACGCCAGCCCGCGCTCGATGCTGGCTATCGACAATCTGCATCACGCAATCACCGAACTCGCGGATCGAATCTTCGTGCTCGAAATTGTGAACGTGTACGACGACCCGGAGCGGGCGCTTGCGGAGCGGGTAATGGTCACGCCCACGCTGCTCGCTCCAGCCTCATCGCAGCGCCTCGTCGGGGACCTGAGCGAGCTGAACCAATTGCGATATTTCCTGCAGATGCTGCCGGCGGCCTGATCCCGGCTCGCGTCAGTGCAGGAGGACCGACGTTTCGACCGCGGTGCCGGGGCGGAACACGCACGAGCCGCCGTTACGCGGCAGCGAGACGCGCACCGCGACACGCTGCGCGACTTTCACGAAGTTGGTCGGCGAGCTAAGCGCGGGCAGCGTCGAGAGCGCGTTGAGTGCGACCGGTGAGAACCCGATCACGGTGCCGCGGAATTTCGCCCCGCCGCACGCATCGACCGAGATGTCGACCGGCATCCCGGCCTTGATGCGCGCCAGCTGGGTTTCTTTGTAGTTCGCGGTCACGAAGATGCGGTCCGAAGGGGAGACGGTGACGACGACCTGACCGGGTGCGACCGTCTGTCCTTCTTGCGCGTTGCGTGCTGCCACCCAGCCGCCGACCGGTGAGACGATGTGTGTGCTGGCGAGGTTGAGGCGCGCCATCTCCACCTGCGACGCCATGGAGTCGGCCTGGGACTGCGCGGAATCCGCCGCGGCAATCTTATTGGGCACGCGCGCCGGAGCGGACATCTCATCGAGTTTGCCGGCCGCGATGGGAACCTGCGCGCCGGCGGCGGTGGTCCCGGTCGTCGCGGCGGTGGCGGTGGCGCGCTGTTGAACCAGATTGGCTTCCGCCGTGCGAACCGCCGAGCGCGCTGCGGCGGCTTGTGCGACGGCCTGATCGTAGGCGGCGCGCGTGCTGGCGACAGCCGCGACCGCCGTTTCCAGGGCCGAGGTAGAAACGTAGCCTTGGCGTGCGAGGTCTTCGTTGCGGGTGCGATCCGCGAGCGCCTTGGTCCACGCCTCGCGCGCGGCCGGGACCGCGGCGTCGCTCGAGGTGACCTGCGAGCGCGCCGACTCCAGCTGCGCTTGCGCGACGGCGATCGAGCGGCCGGCGGCGGTCGCTTGCGACTGCGCCAGCGAGACCCCGAGCTGTGCGGCTTGCACGCCGCCGCGCTGTTCGCGCACCTGCGCCGACTGAAGTTCGGCTTCGAGCGTCGCGGCCTGGCGCGCGGCCAAAGCGGCGGCTTGCAGGGAAGCGAAATTGCGCTCGGCGACCGCGAGTGCCGCCCGTTCGTTGGCATCGTCGAGCAGCGCCAGCAGCTGCCCGCGGCGGACGGGCTGGTTTTCGTCGACCAGGACGCGGTCGACGCGTTCGGTGATCTTGCTCGTCACCAGAACCTGGTCGGTGTCGATCAGCGCGTCGTCGGTCGAAATGCGAAACCGATCGAAGAGGAGCCAATGACCCGCGAAATAGAGCGCCGCCAGGACGACCACCAGGGCGATGCCGTTGCGCATCCAGTTGCGGCGCGCCGGCTCCGGCGCGAGATCATCCATGACCGTTGTTCGTGCGGTCGACTTCTCGGTTCCCTTCCCATCGGCGGTCATGGTCATGTGGACTCGAGTTCCTTTCCGCGGACGAGATGGAACAGCACCAGAAAGGGCAGCGCCCCGACGAACAGCAGCCCGACGATGATGAAGGTTTCGGAAAACGCGGCCGTGATCGCTGCACGATTCACGAGCTCGCCGACGACGGACGACGAGAACGCCTGCGCGTCGTTGTCGTTGTAGCCGTGGGAGATGAACCAGCGGTACACGGCGCCGAGCCCCGGATCGGTGAGCACGGCGCCTTGCCGCGCGCGCGCGCCGAGCGTGCTCGTCGCTGCGATCTGGGTGTTCACGATCAGGGTGCCGAGGATCGCGAACCCAAGTCCGGCGCCGATTTGCCGCACGATGCCGCCCAGACCGGACGCAGCGTCGAGCAGCCTTTTCGGGACCTGGGTCATCATGAGCATGTTGAGGGGAACGTAGAGCAGCCCGAGTCCGATCCCTTGCACGAAGCGCGGCAGCAACGCGTCACCGAAGCTGATGCGGTCGCCCAGAGAAGCGAGCCAGAACGTCCCGGCCGCCGCGACGGCCAGGCTCGAAGCGGCCAGCAGCGAGGCCGGCACCTTCGCGGTCAAGCGACCGGAGAACTCGGTGCCGATGAATCCTCCGATTGCCGTCGGCACCATGACGAGGCCGGCGTAATCAGGAGAGTACCTGAGCACCTCCTGCATGTAGAGCGGAGCCACCAGCGCCGTGCCGGTGAAGCCGACACCGGTGAGCAGGGCCAGGATGAGCCCGACCGCAAAAGTGGGAATCGCGAGCGGACGAAGATCGACGAACGGTATGCGTGCCGCGAGCTGCATACGCACGAAGATCGTCAACATCACGACCGCCAGCGCCAGCGCAGCGACCACCTCCGGCGAGGCGAACCAGTCGTCGTGCGGGCCTTCTTGGATCACGAATTGGAGGGCCAGAAGGCCGACGATCAAGACGCTCAACGAGGTCCAATCGAAGCTGCTGCGCTCGCCGCGCGCACTTTGCTCGCGCACGACGCCGGAAACCAGCCACATCGCGAAGAGACCCAGCGGGATGTTGACGAGGAAGATCCACGGCCATGTGAAGTTCGTCAAAAGCCAGCCGCCGAGCGCGGGCCCCAATGCCGGCGCGACCATTGCCGCGGCGCCGTAGACCTTGAAGGCCGTGGGGAGCCGCGCGGCCGGGTAGGCGTCGATCAGCGCCGCCATCGCCAGCGGAATCATCAGACCGCCGCCCAGACCCTGGAGGGCCCGCATCGCAACCAGTTCGGCGAGGGTTCCGGACAGCGCGCACAAGAGCGATGCCGCGGTGAAGATCCCGATCGCCAGTAAGAGAGAACGCTTGCGTCCGACGTTTGCGGAAAACCATCCCGTCAATGGCATTACAAAGACCGCGGTGATCGGATAGATCGACGCGATCCACGACGCTTCGTCGACGGAAACGCCGAGATTTCCGGCGATCGTATCGAGTCCCACGGTGACGATGGTGCCATCGAGCAGGGCCATCCAGGTCGGCAGCAGCACGGCGAGCGTCACCCAGCGCAGGGAGACCTCGGACGCATTCGCCGGTATCCGTGCCGGCATGGACGTGCTCAGAGCGGCCCGCAATCCCATCACCTTCACGATAGTATACGGTATCGTCAGGACAGGGGCCTTACGGGAGCGCAGGCCGGGATAAGCAAGCGACCGAAACGCAGTCGGCGATGCGGGTGTGGGCCGTCTTCGCAACCTTGCTCGTCGGCTGGCTCGCCCTCGGCGAACGCGCGACCGAGGCGATGCGGGGCGGCCTACCATCTGCCGCATGCGCGAACGCCGCGCCGGTCCCGGGAGCCCTGCGCCTGCCCACGCGCGTCCCGCCGGGCGAGCCCGTCGCGGTCGAGCAGCGTCTGCTGCGCTATCTGTCGTCGTATGCGTACCGCGACCTGGGCTGGTGCGTCGACAAAGCGGTGCGCGACACCGGGCCGTACCTCGACCATGTCATGTACGGCACGCACACGGCCGTGCGCATTTACTACTCGCCGGAAATGATGGCGTGGCTGCGCGGCGGACGGCGCGGCGTACCGGCCGACGGTGCGGTCATCATCAAGGAGCAGTACGGCGCGAAGCCGGCGGCGGCGTTCGCGGGGCAAGGCGACGCGACGCTGCGGCCGACCGATTGGACGATCATGATCCGGCGCTCGTCCGCGTCGCGCGACGGCTGGTTCTGGGGCGAGGTGTGGACGACGATGTTCGGCACCCAGCCGCTGGCGACGACGGTCGCCTATCCGAACGCCGGCTTCGGACTCTACTGCCTGCGCTGTCACGCGTCGGCTGCGCACGCCTTGACCTTCTCGGCGCTGGAAAACGTGCGCGGATTTCCCGGCGAGCCGCTGCGGTACCGGGTCGACGACTCGTGGCGCTTTCCGCTGCCGGCGCCGACACCATGCGTCGAGCACGACGAACACCAAAAGAATCGGGCGCTGGCGTCGGTTCGCGCGCGCTGCGCGCCCTCGACACCGACGCCGCTCGCCGTGCAGACCTTCCCGCCTGAATCACTCGACACGAATCTGGCTGCGGCCCACGGCGGGACGGCGTTTCTGACGTCCGCGCAATGCATGGGCTGCCACAGCGCGGCGGCGGGTGCGCCCTTCGGGCCGACGATGTGGGTGACGCCGGCCCCGTCGGCCGCGCGCCAAGCCGGGCTCGACGTATCGGAATACGGTGAGTGGCGCTGGTCGCCGATGGGGCTCGCCGGACGCGACCCCGTCTTTTACGCGCAGCTTCAAAGCGAGCTGACCTATCTGCGGACGCTCAAACCGGCGCGCGTCGCCGATCGCCTGCAAACGGAGACCGACAACACCTGTCTCCACTGCCACGGCGCGATGGGCGAGCGCACGCTGCAGGCGCGTCACCCCGGCGCCCGATTCGATCCTGCGATCGTCTTCGACGGCGTCGCCTCGCATCCCGATTTCGCGCTCGGCGGCCTGGCCCGCGACGGCGTCAGCTGCACGATCTGCCATCATGCGGCGGCGACGACGACGCCGCCCGGCGAACAGCCGCTCGCGCACTTTCTCGCCGCCTCGATCAACGGCGACTTCCGCGCCGGTCCGGCCGACCGTCTCGACGGCCCGTTCAGGACGACCGACGTGGCAGCGCTGCCGATGAAAAATGCGTTCGCGATCAAGCCGGCCGGCAGCGACTACGTTCTGTCCTCGCAGCTCTGCGGCAGCTGTCACACGATCCGCTTGCCGGTCGTCGATGCGCCGCCGCGCGCGCGCGGCGCCGAGGCCGCTCACGACATCGAGCAAGCCACCTACGTGGAATGGCTCAACAGTGCGTACCAGACCGAGTTCCGGCCCGGTTCCAAGCAGGCATCCTGCGTCGCCTGTCACATGCCGGCCGGGATTGCCGATCCCGAGCGCGGCGTGGCCATCGCCCACCTCGCGTCGCGCATCGCGCTGGTCCAGGACGACACCTATCCCGCGACCAGCAATGCCGCGCCGGCCGACCAGCTGCACGTCGCCTTTCGCGAGCGCGGATACCGCCGCCACGAGCTGCTCGGTTTGAACGCCTTTCTGCTGGAGACGTTTCGGCAGCACCCCGACGTGCTCGGCGTGCGCACGGCCGACTACATGTCGGGCTCGACCACCGGTCTCGCCGACGCGATCGATCACGTCGTGCAGCAGGCGCGCGCGAAGACGGCGCGCGTCGCGGTGCGCGCGCAGGTCGAAGGGCGCACGCTGGCAGCCGAAGTGGAGATCACGAACCTGACCGGGCACCGCTTTCCGAGCGGGGTCGGGTTCCGGCGCTCCTTCGTCGAGT
>Ga0182015_10004229_pt1 | contig 15595 bp, 10 predicted proteins | sample 712P3MmetaG_FD_120478 | JGI IMG/M metagenome (GOLD analysis project Ga0182015, IMG submission 120478) | Permafrost microbial communities from Stordalen Mire, Sweden - 712P3M metaG | ecosystem: Environmental > Terrestrial > Soil > Wetlands > Permafrost | place: Sweden: Stordalen | collected... | reverse complement strand
TGGGAGTGCGAGTTGGCGCCGCCACCGTGACGGTTCTCGAATGAGCCGGTAAAGCCACTCCATGCCCGCTCGCCGCCAAAGACGCGGTGCTCGAGGAACTGTTCCCGCAAGAACGTCGAACGAACCGCCGACGCCGATCCCGACGCCACATTTCGTCGCGTCGAGATATTCCTCGAGCCAATATTCTTGCTTCGGACTACCGAGCCCCACCAACAAAGCATTAGCTTTGCTCGCGACGATCGATGCGACAATCGTCGGACTCTGCCCGGGTGCAAAGTATCCGTCGCGCGTACCGACGATCGCCACGCCGGGATGGCGGTTGCGCAACGCAATTGCCGCGCGTTCCGCGACACCGGGAGCGCCGCCGAAGAAAAAGAACCGCAGATCGCCCCGAGCGGCGGAACGTTCTGCCAGCGGCTCGATCAGATCGACGCCGGTTACACGTTCGCGCAGCGGTCCGTGGCGCGCGCGCGACGCGAGCAGCAAACCGATCGTGTCACAGATCGAGAGCGCGGACCGCTCCACGAGCGCGCGAAAGCGCGCATCGCGTTGCGCGTACATCGTCATCTCGACGCCGAGCGTAACGACGAGTGCCGGCGTCTCACCTTGCGCGAGAGCAGCGATGCGCTCGACCGCCTCGGCGCGGCTTACGGCATCGACACGGCAACCGAGGATGTGGATCGAAGGTTCCGTCAGATCACTCCGGCCGGAACGGAGCGATCAGCGGCCGCAGCACGGTCTTGAGGCTCTCGGGCATCGGACCCATCGGCGAACGGCACTCGCCTGCGCGGAACCCGTACTCGTTCATCGCCCACTTCACCGGAATCGGACTCGGGTGTGCAAAGAGCGCGGTGAAGAGTTCTTGCAGATCGCGATGGATGCGACCGGCCGTTTCGATGTCGCCGCTATCGTAGGCGGCGGCCATCGCGCGCAGTTCGCGACTGCACAGATGGCCCGCCACGCTAATGCAACCGTACGCCCCGAGTGCGAGTGACGGCAGATAGAAGTAATCGTCGCCCGAGAGCACGGTGAAGTCTTCGCGCACGCGGTCGCGCACGAGCGCGGTGAACTGCTCGACGTTGCCGCTCGATTCTTTGATCGCCACGATGTTGGGGTGGCGCCGAGCGAGTTCGTGCACGGTCTCCGGCAGCATGTTGACGTTCGTGCGGCCGGGGATATTGTAGAGCACGATCGGGAGTGTCGTCGCTTCGGCGATCGCGCCGAAATGCCGCAACAAACCGTCTTGCGGCGGCTTGCTGTAGTACGGAACGACGGCCAGAATGCCGTCGACGCCGGTCTTCTCCGCCTCTTTCGTGAGTTTGACCGAGTGGTGCGTGTTGTTGCCGCTCGTTCCCGCGATCACGGTCGCGCTCGCTCCGAGCGCATCTTTGATCGCCCCGAAGAGCGCCAGCTTCTCATCCGTTTCGAGCGCCGGCGACTCGCCGGTGGTACCGCTGACGATCACGCCGTCGTTACCGCGGCCCACGAGGAATTGCGCGATGCGCACGGCTTCGTCGACGTCGACCGCGCCCTTGCCGTCGAACGGCGTGATCATGGCGGTAAAGAGCCGTCCGAGCGCCTTCACGACACCACCGCCGCCGTTTGGGGACCCAAGGCGAAGAAGTCGTGCAGCGCCTGCTCGGCGCGACCGGCGCCCTCATCCGGGACGAGCACCGAAATCGTGATGTTCGAGTCGGTCGAGTGGATGATCTCGACGGTCGCTCCGGTTACCGCGCGTACGACGCCGGCCATGACGCCCGGCGTGCCGCGCATGCCGGCTCCAACGATCGAGAGCTTCGCGCAGTGCATCCGCACGCGCAGCGCAAGGTTGAGGTTATGCAGTTCCGCGCGCACGCGCTCGACGTTCTCGTCGTCGCACACGAAGAACACACCGGCGTCGTTCACGTTGATCATATCGATGGAGATGCTCTTCGCCGCGAGGCGGTCGAACAGCTCGCGGTCGAGCGTCGCGCGGCCGCCCTCATCGCTGAGGCCCTGGATCACGCGGAAAAACGAGACGTTGCGCAGCGCCGTGATCCCGGTGACCGGGCGGTCGCGATCGATCGGCGCATCGTCGTCGATCAGGGTGCCGACGTTGCTGCGCAAGCCCTTCACCGCATACGGCGTTTTGGTGGCGTGCGCGAGTTCCGCTGCTTTGGAATGCATCACTTTCGCGCCGTTGCCGGCAAGTTCGACCATCTCGGCCGGCGTCACGCGATCGATGGTGTGCGCATCGGCGACGCGCCGCGGATCGGCGGTGAAGACGCCGCTGACGTCGGTGTAGATGTCGACGGACGACGCGCCGAGTGCATCACCCAGCGCAATCGCGGTCAGATCGCTGCCGCCGCGACCGAGCGTCGAGACGCCGCCGCCGCGGGTCGCGCCCTGGAAACCCGTAACGACCGGGATGATGCCCAAATCCAGCGCGGCGCGCACGGCGCTCGGATCGACGTGGAGGATGCGGGCGTCGCCGAACGTGTCGTCGGTGAGCACGCCCGCTTGGCCGCCGGTCATCGCTTGCGCGGGCGCACCGAGCGAGGTCAACAATTCGGCGAACACGGAGGCGGCGATCATCTCGCCGACGGCCAGCAGCAAGTCGCGATTCGGGCCGCCGCGCACGGGCCCGATCAAGCCCAGCAGCGTGTCGGTGGCGTAGGGGTCCGGAGCGCGGCCCATCGCGCTGACGACGACGACGACCCGTTCTCCGGCGCGCGACGCTTCGAGCACGCGCGACGCGGCGATCTCGCGCAGCTCCGGCGTACTCAGCGATGACCCGCCGAACTTCTGAACGACGACGCTCACGATGCCACCGCCGCGAAGCGACCCTGCGCGACGAGTAACTCGAGGATCTGCACGCCGTTGGTTGCAGCCCCCTTGCGAAGCTGGTCGCCGACGATCCACATCATAAAGCGGGTCTCGTCGTTCTCGGTCTCGGCCCGCAGGCGCGCGACGTGCACGACGTCGGTGTTTTCCACGTCGAGCGGCGTGACGATCCCGCGGTCGTGGAACACGACCCCCGGCGCGGAGGCCAACGCATCGCCGAGTTCTTCGAGGCTCGTCGGCCGTTCCGTTTCGAAGAACACCGCTTCGCTATGCGCGCGGCGCACGGGTACGCGCACGCACGTCGCGGCAACGTGCAAATCGGGACGGTTGAGCGTCTTGCGCGTCTCCTGGGCGACCTTGTCCTCTTCACCGTTGTTTCCAACGCCGCTGAACGAACCTACCTGCGGCACGACGTTGTGCAAGATCGGCGCGGCGAACGTGCCGTTCGGGGCCTCGCCGGATTCTTCGCCGGCGAGCGTGTCGAGGCCGGCACGCCCCGCGCCGCTGACGGCTTGATAGGTCGACACGCGGACCGACTTCAGCCCGACCGCGCGTTCGATCGGTGCGATCCCGACGCACAGCACGATCGCCGTGCAGTTGCCGACCGGAAAGATGCGATGGCTCGGATGGATCGACTGCGGGTTCACTTCGGGCACGACCAGCGGGCAGTCGGGATCGAGACGGAACGTCGCCGAGTTGTCGATCACGATGATGCCGGCATCGGCGAGCGCTTGCGCCATCTCGGCGCTCGCGTCGTCGCTCGACGCGAAGAACGCGACGTGCGGCCGGTCGGCGATGATGCGCTGCGCCGTCGCCACCGCGACCGGCAGCGACGCACCGCGAAACGTCACCGCATCCGTGCGCTCGCGCGAGGCATACGCCAGGAGCGTTTCGACCGGAACGTTCCGTTCCTCGAGCACGCGCAGGATCGTCTCCCCGACGACGCCCGTCGCACCGATAATTGCGACCCTCACGAAGGTGCCTCCGGAAAAAGCAAGGATTCGAGTCCGATCGTCAAGCCGGATTGCCGGCGTACGTTGCGCACTGCCAGAACGATCCCCGGTCCGAACGAGTCTCGCGAGAGCGAATCATGGCGGATGGTGAGCGTCTCGCCGAGCCCGCCGAAGAGTACTTCCTGATGCGCGACAAACCCCGGCAGACGAACGCTGTGGATCGGTACGTTTTGCGGACCGCCGGCCGCGGCGATGCGCCGCGCCGTCAGCTTGGCCGTGCCGCTGGGCGCGTCTTTCTTCGTCTCGTGGTGCAGCTCGATGATCTCCACGTGCGGCATGACCTTGGCCGCTTCCGCCGACAGCTTCATCATCAAGACGGCACCAACCGAGAAGTTCGGAACGAGCATGCCGCCGACGCCCCCTTCCTCGCAGTCGTCTTCGAGTACGACGATGTCTTCGTCGGTCCAGCCGGTCGCCGCGATCACCGGTGAGATGCCGTTATCGATCGCGCCGCGCGCGACGTCGATCGTAATCGGATAGACCGTGCAGTCGACGACGACGTCCATACCCACGGCATAAAACGCCTCGAGCGTAGCGTGGATGCGCGCTTCGCCGCCGCACCCGATGTGTTCGGCCAGACGCTCCCCGGCGAAATCGCGGTCGAACGCGGCAACCAGGTCAAGGCCGTCCGCGGCATCGATTGCCGCGGACGCCACGCGCCCAAGCCGGCCGAGCGCGCCGGCAACGCCGACGCGCACCGAACTAGACTCGCTCTAAGGGGGCGTACTTGAGCATGACCATCTTCTGTCCGACGTTCGGGAAGTTGATGGTCAGAAGCCCGTCGGCTCCCGCTCCGGCGATATCGACGACGAGGCCCTCGCCCCATTTGGGATGACGCACGCGATCGCCCGCGCTGAGATTGAGGCCGACGCCGGCACCGGCGTTTTCGTGAATCGAGACTTCGCGCCAGCGGCCGCCACCCGGACGGGGCCCGATGCCGATTCCGCCGATCGCTTCGATCGACGGCATCTCATCGATGAACCGCGACTTCGGATGCGAGAACGTGTTGCCGAACAGCGTGCGCCGGGCGGCATATGAGAGATAGATGCGATCCATCGCGCGCGTCATGCCGACGTACGCGAGGCGGCGCTCCTCTTGGAGCTCGACATCGTCGGTCAGGGCCTTCGTATGCGGGAAGACGCCCTCTTCGAGGCCGGTGAGGAACACGATCGGGAACTCGAGGCCCTTCGATGCGTTCATCGTCATCAAGGTGACGAACGACGATTCGGGATCGAGCGTATCGAGGTCGCTCACCAGGGCGATGTTGGCCAGGAAGTCATCGAGCGACGTTCCCGTTTCCGGATTCGCTTCGAACTCTTTGGCAACGCCGATCAGTTCTTGCATGTTCTCGACGCGGGCGCGGCCTTCGTTCGTATCGTCGCCCTGTAGTTCGCGCAGATAGCCGGAATCTTCCATTACCGCCGTGAGCAGATCGGAGATCGTAAGCGTCTTCGCCTTTTCGCGCAGGTCGTTGATCAGTTCGGCGAAGCGCTCGAGCTCGCGCTGCTTCTTCGGCACCGCACGCTTGAGGAGCGACGAATCGAACACGGCCTGGCCGACCGAAACGCCCGCGGCGTTGGCGGCATCGAGTAGCGAAGTGAGCGTCTGCTGACCGATCGACCGGCGCGGCACGTTGACGATCCGGCGGAACGCGACGGCATCGGACGGGTTAACGATGTAACGCAGGTACGAGAGCATGTCTTTGATCTCGGTACGCGCGTAGAAGCCGACACCGCCCACCACGCGGTAGGGGATGCCCTCAGCCAGGAAGCCTTCTTCGAAATAGCGCGATTGCGCGTTCGTGCGATAGAGCACGATGAAGTCGCGATACGCGGAGCCCTCGCGAACGTGCTCCTTGATCTTCTCCATCACGTAGCGGACTTCGGCGCGTTCGGACTCGGCCTGGAACGCGGTGATCTTTTCGCCTTCCGAACGCTTCGTAATGAGCGTCTTTTCCGCGCGATCCGGATTGTTGAGGATCAACTCGTTGGCTGCGGCGAGAATCGACTGCGTCGAGCGATAATTCTCTTCGAGCTTGAACACTTTCGCGCCCGGGAAGTCTTCCTCGAAGCGCAAGATCATGCGATAGTCGCTGCCGCGCGCGGAATCGATCGACTGATCGTCGTCGCCGACGACCGTGATGTTCTTGTGTTCGTCCGCGAGGGTCGCGACGAGTTTGTACTGCGCGTAGTTGACGTCTTGATATTCGTCGACGAGCACGTAGCGAAATTTCGACTGATAGCGGACGCGCGTCTCTTCGTCGTTCTGGAGCAACTCGATCGTGCGCGAAATCAGATCGTCGAAGTCGAGGCCGTTCGATTCTTGCAGGCGGCGCTCGTATTCGCGATAGACCTGAGCGTAGCGCTCGCCGATGAACGACGGGTGCTTCTCTTCGTAGACATCGGGCGACCAGAGATTATTTTTCGCCTTGGAGATCTCGCCGAGGGCCGCGGCCGGGATCACCTGGCGCTCGTCCATGTCGAGATCGTGAAGGATGTCGCGGATGATCTGTTTCTGATCCGTGTCGTCCATGATCGCGAAATTACTCGCGATGCCGATCTTCTTACCGTCACGGCGCAGCATGCGCACGCACATGGCGTGAAACGTGCCGACCCAGAGATCGCGGGCCGGTGCGCCGGCCATCGCTTCGAGGCGCGATTTCATCTCGCCGGCAGCCTTGTTCGTGAACGTCACGGCAAGGATGCGATCCGGGAAGACTTTTTTCTCGGTCAGGAGGTAGGCGATGCGGTGCGTGAGCACCCGGGTCTTTCCCGAACCAGCGCCTGCAAAGATTAAACACGGCCCATCGGTATGTTCGACAGCGGCCTGTTGAACATCGTTAAGGGCTTCCGACTCGACAATCATCCAATCAATGTTCGCCACGCGAGGGATTTTCGCCTAGGATGGGGATGTCGAGGCTTGCTTGGTGCTTCTAAAGCTTCTCAAGCGGAGCATATTTGAGCATCACCATTTTCCGCCCGACGCTGGGAAAGTCGATAGTTAGCAGGCCATCGCCGCCGCTGGATTCGGCCTTGACGACGACGCCGTCACCCCACGAGCCGTGGCGCACGCGATCGCCGGGCGTGAGGTTCATCCCGACGCCCGCACCGGCATTCGCGTGAACCGACACGTTGGCCCAGCCCCCGCCATTCGGCCGCTGGGGCCGCACGCCGGGGTCGGCCGGGACGCCGATGACTTCGACGGAGGGCATTTCAGCGATAAACCGCGATCGCTGATGCGGGAGCACCGAGCCGAAGAGCATACGACGGGCGGCAAACGAGAGGTACACGCGGTCCATGGCACGCGTCATGCCGACGTAGGCCAGGCGGCGTTCCTCCTCGAGTTCGACCTCGTCGGTGAGCGCGCGCGTGTGCGGAAACACGCCTTCTTCCAGACCGGTGAGGAAGACGATCGGAAATTCGAGCCCTTTCGCGCCGTGCAGCGTCATCAGCGTAACGTACGACGCGTCGGGGTCGAGCGCATCGAGATCGCTCACCAGCGCAATGTTGGCGAGAAAGTCCTCGAGCGTCGAGCTCGTCTCCGGATTCATCTCGAACTCTCTAGCGACGCCGATGAGCTCTTGCAAGTTTTCAACGCGCGAACGGCCGTCGTTGGTGTCGTCGGCTTGCATCTCTTGCAAGTAGCCCGACTCCTCCATCACCGCGACGAGCAGATCTGAGATTCTGAACGTCTGCGCCTTTGCTTGCAGATCCCGGATCAGCTCGGCAAAGCGCTCGAGCTCGCGCTGCTTCTTCGGCACAGCGCGCTTGAGGAGTTCCGAATCGAGTGCGGCTTCGCCGACCGGGATATTGGCCTTCGCCGCGGCAGCCGCCAGCTGGTTAACGGTTTGCTGACCGATCGAGCGGCGCGGCACGTTGATGATGCGACGGAACGCCACGGCATCCGCCGGGTTCAGAATGTAGCGCAGGTACGAGAGCATGTCTTTGACTTCGCTGCGAGCGTAGAACCCGACGCCGCCCACCACGCGATATGGAATGCCTTCCGCTAAGAATGCCTCTTCGAAACTCCGCGATTGAGCGTTGGTGCGGTACAGAACCAGGATGTCGCTATATGCCGCGTCTTCCCGCGTGTGCTCTTTGATCTTCTGGATGACGTAGCGCGCTTCTTCGCGATCCGACTCGGCGTTGAATGCGGTGATCGGCTCGCCGGCCGAACGATTCGTGAACAGGGTTTTCTCGGATCGAGTTGCGTTATTGACGACGAGCTCGTTCGCGGCGGCCAGGATCGTTTGCGTCGAACGGTAGTTCTCCTCGAGCTTGAAGACTTTCGCGCCCGGGAAGTCTTCCGCGAAGCGCAAGATCATCCGATAATCGCTGCCGCGCCACGAATAAATCGACTGGTCGTCATCGCCGACGACGGTGAGATTCTTGTGTTTTTCGGCGAAGAGCGACACGAGCTTATACTGCGCGAAGTTCACGTCTTGGTATTCGTCGACCAGCACGTAGCGAAATTTCGACTGATAATAACTGCGCGCGTTTTCGTCTCGTTCGAGCAGCTGAATTGCGCGCATGATCAAATCGTCGAAATCGAGGCCGTTCGATTCACCGAGCCGGCGCTCGTACTCGCGATAGATCTGCGCGTAGCGCTCGCCGATAAACGAGGGATGCCGTTCTTCATATTGATCCGGCGACCACAGGTTATTCTTGGCTTTGGATATCTCGGCCAGTGTCGCGCCCGGAGAGATCTGGCGTTCGTCGATATCCAAATCGCGCAGAACGTCGCGCACGATCGCGCGCTGGTCGGTCGCATCCATGATCGTGAAGCCGCGCCCGATCCCGATCGACGCACCATCGCGCCGCAATATGCGCACGCACATCGCGTGAAACGTTCCGACCCAGAGATCGCGTGCGGGATCGCCGACCATTTCATGCAGGCGCGCCTTCATTTCTCCGGCGGCTTTATTCGTGAACGTAACGGCGAGAATATTCCACGGGGCGATGTATTTCTTGTCGAGCAGATACGCGATGCGATGGGTGAGCACGCGCGTCTTTCCGGAACCCGCGCCCGCAAAAATCAGGCACGGGCCATCGGTGAACTCGACGGCAGCGCGTTGTACATCGTTGAGCTGCTCCGTCGCGACGATCATCCGCTAAAGATTTCGCCGTACGAGCGGCGCTTGCCTATAGTTAGCGCGCGATGCGTAAGGGTTGCTGCTGCGAATCCGCTAGCGAAATCACGCTCATGAGATAGGCGAGCGTCGATTCGGCGCCCATGTTCGGGCTCACGCCGTTACGGTCGATCCCATCGCGGCACCCGCCGTTGGTGACCATGAGAAAGCCGTGCGTGTTGCGGCCGAAATACCAATCGCCGGCAACGGCCGCGAGCGTCCGGTAGCGCACGTCGCCGGTTACGGCGAGCGCTGCCAGCGCGGCCGAGACCAGAGCTGCGGCTTCGAGCGGTTGCTGACCGAAGCGAGCCCGGACGCCGCCGCGCGGATACCAGCCGTCGTTGCCGATCGGAACGAACATCCCGTCTTCCACCACGACGGCGGCGTAAAAGTCGAGCATCGCGAGCCCGTCGCGAAGCAAGGCCTGGTCGCCGAGCACGGCGCCGGCGCGGATAAGTGCCTCGCAGAGCCGCGCATTGTCGTAGGTCATCGTGTCTTCGCACCACTGCCAGTCGGGCGCGGCGAAGGCGCGAAAGGCCTCGGAAATCGGGGTTGCTGCAGCACGCAGCGCGTCGGTGATGTGCGTATCTCCAGGCTCCGCCGTGGCCACGGCGGCCAGCCCCAGGGCGCTGTACGCCAGTGACCGGAGGTGCGGCAGCCCGCCCACGTGCGGGAGCGCGGCGTCGAGCTGTTCCCGAGCGACGCGGCGCCAGGCGTCACGCGGCGCCCGCGCGATGCAGTGCCCGAGACCCCAAATCGCTCGGCCCAGCGAGTCGTGCGTGCCCCGATGGTCTTGCCAGCGGCGGTCGTAGCCCATGAAATTGTGGAACCACCCGTCCGGCAACTGCGCGTCGAAGAGAAACGCGAGGTACGTCGTGACGAGCTTGGTGCCGATCTGCTCGGTCGCGCGGTCGCGCGTCGCCTCGATGGCGACGATGAGCGCGCGCGCGACGTCGTCGGTGCAGTAGCCGAACGAGCGGTTCGGAACGTCGAAGCGCGCGTGCTGAAACATGCCGACGTCGTCGGTCATCGTGACCAGATGGTCGAGAACCGGCCGGCGCGCGCTCGGCATGCCGTTAAGCCGAGGTCGCGAGCGCGGTGCGGCGCTGCGGCAGCAGCGAGGCGAAGAGACTGCCGTACTCTTGTGCGACGTGCGGCCAGGTCATCTGGCGCCCGAAGCGGTAGGCGCGGCGCTCGGTGCTCGCGCGCAAAGCGCGATCGTCGAAGAGCGAGTTCATCGTATTCGCGATCGAGACCGCGTCGCGGAACTGCACGAGGAACCCACGGCCGTGCGCCAGCAGTTCTTCGGCATATAAATACGGCGTCGACACGATGGCTTTCCCGAGACCGACCGCATACGCGAGCGTGCCGCTGACGATCTGCACCGGGTTCAGGTACGGCGTGAGATAGATGTCGGTCGCTTGTAAATACTGCACGAGTTCATCGAACCCGAGATAACGGTCGACCAATCGGACGTTGTTGCCGAGACCATATTCCGCGACGAGTTTCTCGAGCGATTCGCGGTAGACTTCGCCTTCGTGACGCCGCACGACCGGATGCGTTTGTCCGAGGATGAGGTAGAGCGCATCGGGGTGTGTCGCGGCGACGTCGCGCATCGCCTCGATCGCATACTCGAGACCCTTGCCGCGGTTGATCAAACCGAAGGTCGAGACGACTTGGCGGTTGCGCAGGCCGAGCGTCGTCTTCGCGCTCTCGGTGTCGCGAAACGGAACGTCGGGCACGCCGTGATGGATCACGTTCACCTTCTGCGGATCGATGCCGTAACGCTCGATCAGAATATCCTTACCGGTCGCCGAGAGAACGACGACGGCGCTGGCCGTTGCGCAGATCGTGCGCACGACGCGCAGATGATCGGGTGTCGGCTCCGGCAGCACGGTGTGCAAGGAGACGGTGACGGGCTTGCGGACGAGCGCGATCAGGTCGATGATCCATTCGCCGTTTTCGCCGCCGAAGAGGCCGTACTCGTGCTGCACGTTGAGCGCGTCGCACGGATGATGGTTGACGATGTCGGCGATCTCGCGGTAGGAACCGCGATCGTCTTGAATCAGGTTCGCGACGACGGTCGGCGGGTAGTCGCGCTGCGGCGCGCCCGGTTCTTCGATCGCGATGATCTCGCTGTGGCCCCCGAAGCGCTGATCGTAGCTATCGACCACATCCTTGGTGAACGTCGCAATGCCGCACTCCCGTGGCGGATACGAACCGAGGAAGAGCATCCGAGGTGCGTTCACGAGAGGTCCCCCCTGTGGCGGCCGGGTGCGACCGGCGAATGTGAAAGAACGCCCTCGTAACGTGACCTTTTCCGGGGGCTATCATGCGGACAAATCGCTCTGGGGTGCTGTACCCCACCCGATAGTGACGCAAACGACCTTTTAACGTGTCGCCGGGATACGGGCGTCTTCGCCGACAGTGGCATTCGGCGCGATGACCGCGTCGTGGCCGATGACCGAACCCCGGCCTACTACGGCTCCCGCGCCGATACGCGCCCGGCTGGCGACAATCGCCCAGTCCAGGCTGGCGCCGGCTTCGACGACCACGCTATCCCAAAGGAGCGAGTCGGCGACCACGGCACCGGAACCCACCTCGCAATCGTCACCGAGAACCGTATACGGCCCGATCCTCGCGTCCGGGGCAACGCGGACGTTGCGACCGACGAAAATCGGCGGGATGATGGCAGAGGGAGGTACTTCCTTAGCACCCGGACCGTCAGCGTACGGTTGCAGACCGAGCGGCATCGTACCATCGAAGATGTGACGGTGCGAGGCGAGATAGGCCTCGGGCTTACCCAAATCGATCCAGTAGTCGCCGGTGGTGTAGGCGTAGAGGGGCTTGCCGGCCGCGATCAGTTGGGGAAAGGTCTCGCGCTCGATCGAGACCGGCCGGCCCGCGGGGATCACGTCGAGGACCTCGGCTTCGAGGAGGTACGTGCCGGCGTTGACCTCATCTGTCGGGGCGTCTTCGCGCTTGGGCTTCTCGACGAAGGCCGTGATCCGGCCGCTCGCGTCGTGGACAACGCAACCAAAAGCCGACGGATCGTCGACCCGGATGAGGTGGAGGCTCGCGAGCCCGCCCTGCTTCTCGTGGTTGGCGCGCATGGCGCGGAGGTCGAGGCTCGTGAGGACGTCGCCGTTGAGCACAAAGAACGGGCCGGTGATGAATTGCTGGACGTTCTTGAGGGCGCCGGCGGTGCCGAGCGGCGTCTCCTCGATCACATAGCGGATCTTGAGGCCGAGTGCGCTGCCGTCGCCAAAATAGCTCGTGATCGCCTCGGGCAGGTAGCCCGCGGGCAGGATCACGTCGTCGATGCCCGCTTCCTTGAGCCGGCGGAGCGTGCGTTCGAGGAACGGCACGTTCATCACCGGGACCATGGGTTTGGGCGTCTCAAGGGTGAGCGGCCGCAACCGCGTCCCCTCACCACCGACCAGCACGACTGCCTGCACCGAAAACAACCCCTTTACGGAAAGACGGTAGCGGGCGGCGACGTGGGCGAGCCCGGCCCTCTATCTTACCGCTTCGAGCGCGGTTTGCATCACGGCAACATCGCTGTAACGCTGATATGCGAACGTATGTTCGTGAGGTGGCAGTGCAAGCAGTTCGACTGGCCGGCCATGCAAGCCGCGATTGATGGCGGAGATGGCTTCACCCGCTGCCGCGCTCGTTTCGGGATCGCCCACGCGACGTGGGTCAAAGCGATCAGGCGCGGCGACATCCGAGCTGCGCTACCGGGACGGCTCTATGCCGATGAACGGCAACGGTTCGACTGGGTCGCGATTCAGGCCCATTATGACGCCGGGAACTCCGTCCGCGCGTGTGTGGAACATTTCGGTTGCACGATGGGTGCGTGGGAAAAGGCGCGGCAGCGCGGCGTGATTCGCACCCGGCGACCGGCCTCTTGGACCGTCGAGGAGGCCCTAGCTCACTCAAAGGCACGAATAACGATAAAGAGGCACTTGCTTCGGGCTGGTATACTTGAAAATCGGTGCGATTGGTGCGGCCTCACCTCGTGGAGGGGCCGTCCCATCTCAATCCAAATTGACCACATCAACGGCATTCGCGACGATCATCGGTTAGAGAACCTTCGGATGCTCTGCCCGAACTGCCATAGTCAGACGGAAACGTTCGCCGCGAAAAATATTAAATCGAATAGTAGTCCCGGTTCGTCTAATGGTAGGACAGCAGCCTCTGAAGTTGCCTATCGTGGTTCGAGTCCATGACCGGGAGCATCACGCGGCCCTATCGTCTAGAGGCCTAGGACGTCGCCCTCTCACGGCGGTAACACGGGTTCGAATCCCGTTGGGGCTAAATCTCAAAACCTCGCTACGCCGGGGTTTTTTTTTCAAGCCCTCGCCAAGTAAGGCTCCGGCGCCAGCGAGTCGAAGCTACAGACTATGACGCCTTCTGACGACCCGCCGCGCCGCGATTCGAGCCGTCTCAGGCCGCTACGCACGCGCGTCATTGGCCTGCGAGACGACTCGGACGCATTCGATCGAGACTACTTCTTCAGCCTCTCGCCGGGTGAGAAGATGTCGATGGTCCCGGCGATGTTTCGTGAGCAGTGGCTCCTGAAGGGCGGCGATGCAGAGTTACTCAGACTTCGAAGAGATACTGCTCGCCTTCAACGCCGCCGGCGTTAGCTATCTTATCGTCGGCGCCTTCGCGGTAGCCGCTCATGCCCGCCCCCGCGCCACCGGCGACATCGATCTTTGGGTCCAGTCGACGCTCGAAAACTCCGCCCGCATTTATGCTGCCCTAGCGGCGTTCGGCGCGCCGCTCGAGCACATCGACGAGCGAACATTCGTCGAGCCGGAGATCATCTTCCAAATCGGCGTCCCACCGATTCGCGTCGATATCCTCACATCGATCGACGGCGTCACGTTCGATGAAGCATGGAAGAATCGCGTGGCTGGAGCAATAGGAGCGGTGCCGGTTCAGGTACTCGGTCGTTCCGACTTGATTCGAAATAAGGTCGCAACCGGCCGACCGAAAGACCTTGCCGACATCTCGCTGCTCGAAGGAGACGTACAGCCATGAGCCCGAGGAGCCCGAAATCTTGATCGCCGCCCGATAACGGATTAAATACGGGGACGGTGTTTATTGGAACGTCCGGTCCGAATGGCGGACAGACCACGTTTCTCTCCCATGGCGAGCTCATGTTGCCTCAAGGTCTGCGCCTTGCAAAATTCGATGTAACGTTTACTGTAGTGAACAAATATTGATCATCTGCGTTCGGTTTGAAATGAACTCATCGCACAGCGCAATTTCGGGTACAAACTCAGCCTGGGTTCCATGGGCATTGTGATGCTTCCAGGCGCATCTATTCCGGCAGGCCGGCTTCGCGCAGGCCGCGGTAGAGCCGCTCTTGACTTGCGAGATACTGCGCGTTATCCGACGTCGACAGCTCGCGAAAGCGGGCGATCGTGCGGGCCCTCGTGTCGCGCAGCGACAGATAACGCGCGAGCATTTCTCGGGCTTGCTTCCGGTGTCCACCGAGTGCCAGCTCGGCCACGAGATAGGCATGGCTAATTGGGTAGCCCGGGCTGTCGGCAATCGAGCGGTGGAACCACCCTATCGCTTCCGCGTCGTTGCGCAGCATGAAATTCGCCTCTCCGAGAGTCTCGTAGAACGCATACTGGAGCCGGTCGCGTGGGCTGAGTTGAAGCGCACGTTTCTGCGCAGCGACGGCCGCACTGGGCGAGCCTAACTCGAGGTACGCTATCCCCATCGTGCTGTATGTCGCGACGTAGCTCGGGTTCAGGGCCAGCGCATGTTCCTCTTCGACGATGGCTTCCTGCGGGTCGCCCGTGGCAACGAGCAGCCACGCGCGGCCGTGGTGCGCCATGAACGAATTCTGATCGAGTTCCAGCGCCCGCGCCAGTAGCGAACTCGAACGCCGGATGTCCGCCGCCCGAACGGGGCCGACGTCCTGGGTCGCGGCACGCAAACCATACGTCTCGCCGAGCACCGCTAATGCATGAACGTTGTCGGGATCCTTGACCAGCGCTCGCTCGCAGAGGCGATAGCCGGCCGCGGCGCCGGCGCGACTCGAGGTAAGATTGAGCCGGATCGCATCGCATTGCATCGCGAGATCTTCGGCGTCCGGATTCGCAGGGTGGGCCTCGTTGATGCGCGCGGCTTCGACATTGCCGAGCTCAATCTGCGTCGCGTGGGCCAGGCGCGTGACGATCGCTTCCTGCATCTGGAGAAAATCCGTTCGACCCGAATCGAACTGGTCGGCCCACAGTTGCGAAGCGGTTGCCGTATCGATCAGCTCAGCGTCGACGCGAACCCGCTTGCCGACCGGCAGCGCGCTCCCTTCGATCGCGTAGCGCACGCCGAGATCACGTCCGATGCTGCGCGTGTCGAACGGCTTGCCCGCATAGGTCGCGGCGGTCGCCGAGCCGATCACGAACGTTCCGGGGATCCGTGAAACGTAGGTCGTCAGAGCCTCGGTAATCGCGTCGGCAACATAGTTCTGTGACGCGTCCCCGCCGATATTGGTGAACGGCAAGACGACGAGGGAGAATGGTGGCGTCGGACCGCTGCGAGCCGACGTTCGCCCGAACCAGAGCAGACCGGTCGACGCAGCCAGAGCAACGACCGCGCACGCCACGAG
>Ga0182015_10004228_pt1 | contig 15596 bp, 11 predicted proteins | sample 712P3MmetaG_FD_120478 | JGI IMG/M metagenome (GOLD analysis project Ga0182015, IMG submission 120478) | Permafrost microbial communities from Stordalen Mire, Sweden - 712P3M metaG | ecosystem: Environmental > Terrestrial > Soil > Wetlands > Permafrost | place: Sweden: Stordalen | collected... | reverse complement strand
TGGATCGATATGGCGGAAGTCGCGGTGCATGTAGAGACGGGTGATGTCGGCGATGGCGCCGGCGAGTTCAACGCCCGTGGGCCCTCCGCCGATTACGACGAAGTTAAGGGGCGGATGCGTACCCTGCTCGACCATCTGCCGCTCGGCGAGTTCAAAGGCGAGCAGGACGCGGCGGCGAATCTCGGTGGCGTCTTCGATGGTCTTGAGGCCGGGAGCGAGCGGGGCCCAATCATCGTGGCCGAAATAGGAGTGTGTGGCGCCGGTGGCGAGGATGAGGTAGTTCCATGCAAGTGTCGCGCCGGAGGCACAAGTGACCAAGTGCGCAGAGGTGTCGATGCCGACGACTTCATCCATCAGCACAGCGGTGTTTGGCTGGTCGCGCAAAATGGTCCGGATGGGCTGTGCGATGTCGGCGGGCGAGAGGACAGCGAGGGCGACCTGGTAGAGCAGAGGCTGAAAGGTGTAGTGATTGCGGCGGTCGATGAGGGTGACATCGACGGGCAGACGCGCGAGGCCGCGTGCGGCGTTAAGGCCAGCAAAGCCGCCGCCGATGACGAGAACGCGGGGACGGGGCATGGGAGGCGGTTGACCGGGCTCGGGCACGGGGGTTTGGGACATGGTCGGGACCTCCTGCTCTTGACTAGTGGATGCAGCTCGAAGGGTTTAAGTGACAAAGAGGCGGGGCGAAACTCCCAGAGTTTGGGATGAAGCGCTGGTTTGGGAGTCGGCGAGTCCCAGTTGGCGAGAGCTTGATGAAAGATCGTCTCAAGGCATCCCTCAGGGGCTAAAGCCCGACTCTTTTCGATCGGCATAATCGGCACGACTCAAGCCACCCCAGCGACGAAGACTTGTCGCCGGGGACCCCGGCAAGTCGTGCCCTGATACAGGGCCATCTCGGATGATTCAGGAGGCTGGGGTGAACTTGCAGACCAGCAGGGTCATGTCGTCGTACTGGGGAGCGCCGGCGGCGAAGTTTGTCGCCTCATCGAGCAGGGCGCTGAGCAGCCGCTCGGCGCGGAGTGCGGCATAGAATTTGAGGCAGACGATCATGCGCTCCTCGCCCCATTCTTCCTGGTCAACGGTCATCGATTCGCTGATGCCGTCAGTGAAGGCAAGCAGAATATCGCCAGGCTGGATGGTGAGACTCGACTCCTCGAATTCGGCGTCCGGCAGCAGACCAACGACGGGACCGGACAGCTCGAGGCGAAGGACTTCGAAATTCGGGCCGTTCGTTCTTGATGTGGGACGGATAATGACAGGCGCATTGTGACCAGCATTGACGTAGCTAAGCAGGTGAGTGCGGGGGTCGTACTGCGCGTAGAAAAATGTGGCGTAGCGGTTGATGGCCGAGGCTTCGAAGACCAGCAGGTTGATCTCGCGCATCATGGCGGCGAGGTCGTGGTTTGAGGTTCGGGTCATGCCGCGGAGCGAAGCGCGGAGGCTGGCCATGAGCAGCGCAGCGGAGATACCTTTGCCGCTGACGTCGCCGATGGCGATACCGAGGGGGCGTGAGCCATTGGGGCCGGGAGGGAGCTCAAAAAAATCATAGTAGTCTCCGCCGACGCCAAGCGCGGGGCGGCAATGGCCGGCGTAGTCGAGGCCGGGGACGGCGGGGAGCGTCTGCGGAAACATGCGCTCCTGCACTTCCCGGGCAATTTCCATCTCGCGGTTGATGCCTTCTCGGTGGGCAGCTTCGGCGGCGAGCGAATGGAGGAGCTCGCTGTTTTCGATGGCCAGCCCGGTATGGAGGGCAACGGATTGGAGGAGGCTGCGGTCGGCTTTGGAGTAGGGCTCCTCACTGCGCTTGGGACCAAGAGCGAGGACGCCACTAAGGCGCGTGCGTCCGGGCAGAGGAATCAGAATTTCAGCGCCGAGTTTCCGAAGGGCGGCGCGTTCAGCATCAGTGGCGGCGACGGCCCAGTCCTGCGGACTATCGAGACGCAGGTTGGGCGCGGGACCCTTGGCACGCGAGAGGGCGTTGATGGTTTCAGAGCCAGCAGAAAGGCTGATCGTGTTTCCAAAGTCGATTCCGGTGGGGCCGACTCCGGTGGCTAATTGCAGGTGGAAGACGTCGCCGGTGCGCAACAGGATGGCGATGCGATCGACGTGCATGGCGTCGCCGATGCACTTGGCAACCGTATCCATCAAGGGGCGGGTATCAGTGAAGGTCTGCACCTGCTGGGCGAGTTCGGCGAGGATCTGCTCTGACGAGTAGGACTCGCGGAAGAAGCGCTTGTCGATGAAGGTGGAGACGCTCTTGGCTGCGCGGAAGCGCCAGGCCATGAGGAGCAAGCCAAATGCTGCCGCCGGGACTACGTCCTCGACCCGTTGAGCATTGTGGGCGAAGACTTTGGAGAGAAAATATCCAAAGCTGGTGCCGAGCGCGATGCGGATGATCCAGATCCCTGTGCGGGCAAGGGCGTATTGCGAGCCCTGACGCAACAGATTGCGGAGTTCCATGGCGCGTTGCACGACGACGGCGTAGGCGAGAGAGAGGGGGAAGAGCGTGAATATACCGAGCGCGGAAAGCAGTAGCCAATCGGGAACACCGGTGCCGGGGTCGTGGCCGGAGAGGAGGTCGTACACGATCAGGCCCGACATGGGGAGGGATCCGACGAAGGACCCCCAATAAATGATCTTCAGTCGGCGGCGCTGGTCGGGGACGGTTTTGGGATTGAAAGCCTTGCGGGCGATGGTGACAAAGTAAAGGGAAATGGGGACCATGAGGAGCCAGATCTGCACCTGGAAGTACTTGAGCAGAAGAGGCGACAGCCAGGCGACCGATTCAAAGTTGAAGCCGAATCCGAAGAGCCAGACGATATCGAAGACGTTGAACGCGGCGATTGTGGCGATCACGATCCACTTGGCCCAGGGGAAGCGGCGGTCGAGGGGGGCGCGCTCAGGGAAGTAGATCCCAAAGAGCATGATGGAGAGTGGTCCGGCCCCCTGAATAAGAACGTTCCATATCCCAGTGACAACAAAGAGGGGCGGGGTCCAGTAGCCAGACTTCATGAAAATGATCGAGAAGTACATGAGGATCCCGAGGAAGAACCAGGCATTCTTGTCGGTGGGTTTCGAGAGGACTACCCAGAAGCCGAGCAGGAGGCCGCCGAGCGGGAAGGCGATGTTGAGAAAGTAGAGCGGTATAAGCAGGCGGAAAAAGGAAGGGACCTGGGGTGTAATCGACTCGAGGCGGATGGCGACGGTGCGAGGCGCCGCGCCATGCGGAATAAAGGAGACGGTAAGCGAAGCGCCGGACTTTGCCTTGCTCAATTCCTGCAGATAGATGTCATAGCCATTGAACGGGCGGCCATTGATGGCGGAAATCTCATCGCCCCAGTGAATGCCGACACTCGACGCTTCCGGCATGATTCCGGAGACCACGTTTCGGTGAAAGCCGAAGTACATGGGCATGCGCGGAACGGTTGGATCGTAGGTGGACTGGATGGAGAAGACGACGGAACTGATGTAGCAGGTGAGCGACACCGCCGCAACCAGCGCGAGAAGAATGTATTGGAGTCGTGGGGAGCGCATGGGCGTTGTGCTGAGATGCCCATGCTAGCAGATGGCGGGGGATTAAAGGCACAGTGGGCGAAGGAGTTGGAGCCGCTTCAAGGACGGCCCCGGGGTTCGTTTCAGGGGTGCTGCTCGATGGCGATATTCACGCTGGCGGTGTTGCCTGTGGCTGCCAATGCCTCAAGCGTGGTGGGAATGCCGGGGAGGGACGCGGGGGTAAAGTTGACCGTTCCGTCGACGGCCGAAGTGGCGGTGGACACCTGCGTTGCGAGGAGATTCGAGGGCGGGCAGACCTGGTGTGTGTCGCAGGGAGGCGCCCACGCATTGAGCGCCTGGTAAAGCGCGACAGAGCCGCCGGCCATCGGGTTTCCGTCCATGTCGAAAATGCGGAGGGCGATCTGGGCAGGGGTGGATTGGACGGACAGGCTCTGGCTGACGCCGGAGACGGCCTGCATGGATGCGTACTCGGGGCGAGCGCCGAGAGCGGTGTATGTAACGCACTGGCTGGTTCCGTTGAGACAGGCGTTGATGGTGGCCAATTGACCCTCGGCGAGCGGGCCGACAGTAAGTTGACGCGTGGCGAGGCCACTTGGGTTGGTGATGGCGCCGGACGTGTCCTGTGCGGTGAGGCCGGAGGTTCCGGATTGCCAGAAGACCGATTGACCTGCGGCGGGCTGGCCATTGTTGAGGACGAGCGCCTGAACGGTCCACGGCAGGGTTACGCCGGCCGCGATCGAGAGCGAGGGCGTGAGCGCGGCAATTACGGCAGGCGTTCCTCCGGAGAAGTGGGCCTGGAGGCTGGCGCCGTTGGTGAGCGCGGCCGTGACGATGGAAGGGTTGGAGTCGATGGCGGTGACGTTGACTGCAGCACGGCCGTCGCCCGTAGCGGTGACCGCGCAGGTGGGCAGGCCGCATGAAAGAGCGGCGGTTCCGGAGATCACAGTGTAGAGAATCGTGACCCCGCCCGCGGGGTTGAGATCGGATCCGAGGGCCTCGATTGAAAAGGGAAGCGGCACGCCGATGGGCACGGTGTTGGCGGGCGCCGAGAGGAGCGTGAGCGAGTCGCCGGTACCAGAGTCGTAGCTGACACCGCCGCCGAGAATGGTTGCCGCATAGTAGCTTGGCTGGTCGTCGATTTCCACGTCGACCGAACCGGTGATGCCAGTGGCCGCAGGAGGAGCGACGGCGGTGATCTCATTCGGAGAGATGCTGGTGACTATGGCCGGCTGGCCTCCGACGAGTACCGTGTCGGTGGTGTGAAATCCCATGCCGCGAATGACGATGGGGCCTCCGCCCGCGGGGAGGCGCGGCGGGGTGATCGAGTCCGCATACAAAAGGAATCCGGCGTAGGCATAGTCGGGTCGGCCGTCTCCACGCTCGTCGGCAATCCCGATGCGCACGATGTCGTCGCCCGAGGCGGCAACGCGCAGCCAGGTTTCGCCGGGAGCAAGGCCGTTCAGCCCGGGTGCGGCGCCTACTGCGTTGGCGGAGACCGCGTCGAAACCGTCCCAGACGCCGATTGCGGGCATTGCTTTCGAGTCGGTTGGCGCGCCAGTCTCGTCGAGGGCCTGCGTGACGATGGTGAAGACGCGGTTTCCACGCACTGGAACGCTGAACCAGTCTGTCTGGCCCACCTGGGAGATGCGGCCCATCCACATGCCGGAGCCGGGTATGACTCGCGGCGCGTTCACGGTTCCAATGGCGTCTTGATAGCCTCCGGATGCGGAGTCGGCAAGGTTGACAGTGAGGGTGGTTGAGCCGCCGGGCGCGAGCGCGGGGACCGAGAGCGTGGGAAGCGTTCCGGAGGGTGTTGGCTGGTCGTCGGCATAGGGGCCGACCGAGGCATTGAGGATGTAGAGCGGGTTGATGGCCTCAAAGGTGACCTGATAGCCGGCGGAGGAGACGCCGGGTGGCAGTGGCATGGCACTGAGATCGAAGGAACCCTGAAGCGAAGCATCTGTCGATCCCCATGTAGTGAGGGGCGTGCCATTGGAATCGGTGTATCCGTTGACGGGGTTGCCATGATTGCCGCTGAACGTGGCTCCGGAGACTGCGGTGACTGTGTACTGGAAAAGCGGGCTTCCGTTTCCGTCAAGCGGGCGGGCGACCACATTGACGCCTTGCATGCCATAGCCGCCGCGGAACGTGATGACGCCCTGAATGGAGACGGTGTTGGCCGCGGTGATTTGCTTGCCGGGAAAGGCGGCGAGGTTTGCAGCGGTGATGGGATAGATGCGGTTGAGCGCAGCGATGTCGTCGTATCGGAGCGAGCCGGGATTCGGAATGCAGTCGCCGCCGGATGCCGAACAGGTTCCGCTCATCGGCTGCATCACCGGCCAACCCTGCGTTCCCCCTGGGAGCGAATCTGTGAGCGCGGTGGGGTTGACCTGTGAGTAGTCGAGGCCCAGCACACGACCAAATGCGCGTTCAAGTTCGAAGCTCATCATGGTGACGAGTGCGGGAGTGGTGGCGCAAAGGCCGTTGAGCACGATAACGGCGTGGGCGATGGTTGCGTCGGGGTTGATGGTATCGAGCCAGACGAATACACCATTGTTCTGGCAGGTGTCGGGCTCGCTCGTCCTGCCGCCGAAGATCGCATCGATAACCGAACCGTCGGCGTCGTAGATCACTGCCAGAGGATAGTTTGTGGCCGAGGGCGTGACGTCGGCCGGCGCCGTGATGACGCTGTTGGTGTCGGCGATGTTCAGACCGTTGACGTCTTCGTTCAGCGAGCCCTTATCAGTGAGCGTCACGCCCGAAGTGAGCACCGCGCTCCACATCGAGGCTGCCGCATCGACCATGGCCGTGGCCTGCTGATTGGAAACGGTGAGGCTCAACGGCCCCTGGTCGACGTAATAGGCCACCTGGCCGGCCGCCCAATGCACAGGCTGGCCCAGGGCTGCGGAGTTGAAATATGTGGGTCCCGCAACGAATTTGGGACCACCAGCGCTCATTGACCGAGGAAGGATGCTTGCAAACAGTGCAGCGGAAAGCGATAGAAGGGTAAGGCGACGCAGGAATGTTAAATGAAACAAGCGCATGGCTGGTGCTCCCGAGGTGCACTCCCACGCCCCCGGAGGCGATTGAGCGGACGAGCCGGACAGAGGCCGGACAAGGGCCGGAAAGCGGTGGCAGGAGCTTTATCGGCTGTAGCGAAGTGAGACTAAAAGCACGAAAATAATTCGTGGTGACTCAGATTGAGGTCGGTCATCACAACCCGATGTGAGCTGGCCGAGAGTGCGTTTGCCAACCACAGAAGAATGAAGCAGAAGCGGATTCGAAGCTTGGGTTGGGATAGACGCCGGCACGGTGAAATCAACAAAAATGAGACGAATCATGTGACTGAAGTTGGAGCACAGCGGCAGCGAATTAAACCCGAAGAGCGCAGACGGAGTCGTAGGGGTGTGGGGGAATGAAACAGCCGGCGATCTCAGCTGCAAACCGACGTAATGACCCATTCAGGTCATTTTCCTGGCCTAAGAAATCTCGCTACGATCAATTGCTGGCCATTTCTGTTACCTCTGGGAAGAAAAAGCAGGGTGAAATGGTGAAGGCGCACGAATGTCCGATAAGCAAGGTACGAGAAGCGAAGAGCACTGGCGGGGAGGGCACCATCGGAAACCAGGTGCGTCTAGGCGATCTTCTGATCCGTGCCAACCTGATCACCGAAGAGGATGTTCAGAAGGCACTCGCGTGCCAGCGCGAGTGTGGTGGACGGCTCGGCGACAACCTCGTTGCGGTAGGGGCAATCTCGCAGAAGGACCTGAACGCCTTTGTCTACAAGATGCCGGCCGGACCGCCGGACATTGCATCAACAGGCCTCGAGACATCGGATCTGATTTCGCTCTTGATGAAGCTGATCTACACTGAGCGGCTGGAGACGGTTCGTCAGTTCAAGAATGCAATCAAGTTGCCCTATCACCTGGTTATCGAATTAGTGCGGCTGGCGGTGGACAACAAGCTGCTGCGCAACCTGGGAGCGGGGCGCTCCGACAGCCCTATCGATCTTGGCTATGCGTTCACTGAGGAAGGTCGGCGCTTCACGCTGGATGCACTGGAGCAGCTTCGCTATGCGGGTCCTGCGCCTGTGACGCTCGACGATTTTACTCACCAAGTATGTTTGCAGCGGCCCACAAACGAGCTGGTCACTTTAGAGAGCATCACGGCGGCGATCGCGGGCCTGGTGGTCTCGTCAGACTTGCTGGAGCAGTGCGGGCCTGCGTTGAACTCGGGCCGCGCGATTCTTCTCTATGGAGCACCGGGCAACGGCAAGAGTTCAGTAGCGCGACGGTTCGCCAGTGTCTATAAGGACGTAATCTACGTGCCTTATTCGGTGACGGTCGACGGGCAGATCATTCGCGTGCATGATCCCAGCATTCATTTTCCAGTGGAGCCTTCAGGAGGGGACGATGAGGGCGAGCACACGTTCGTTCGGGAGGAAGAGGTGGACGAGCGCTGGGTTCCCTGCAAGAGGCCGTTTGTGATCACAGGCGGCGAGCTTACGCTCGACATGCTCGACCTGCGTTACGACACAACGGGCAATTACTACGAAGCGCCGCTCCACATGAAGGCGCTGGGCGGTTGCTTCATGATTGACGACTTCGGCCGCCAGCTTGTGAGTCCGACCAACCTGCTCAACCGCTGGATCGTGCCGCTTGAGAATCGCGTGGACTATCTGAAGCTGCACACGGGCAAGAGCTTCACCATTCCGTTTGAGGAGCTGATTATCTTCTCCACTAACCTGGAGCCCGAGGACCTGATGGATCCCGCATTTCTGCGGCGGCTTCCGTACAAAATCGAGGTCGGGCCGCCGAGGATCGAGCTGTATCAGCGGATATTCGAAATGGAGTGCGAACGCCAGGGCTTGGAGCTCCCCGGGTATGTCTTCGACACGATAGTGACCGAGATTCGGGAGAAAAACGGAATGGATCTGGCTGCCTATCAGCCGAGATTCATTGTGGACCAGGTGGTGGCCACGTGCCGGTTCCTGGGGGAGCCGGCGCATTTTGAGCCGCGGTTCATCGACTACGCGGTCAGGAATCTGGGAGTGCGGCGAGGGCATTGCCAGGAGGCCCATTCTGCTGCATCGCATCCCGCTGCAGGGCATCCGCCTGCGACGCATCCAGGGGAGGCGCGACCGGAGCCGCACGCGGGGCCGGCACTGGTTGGGCGGCACTGAGCCGGAGCGGGTTTGGGAGCACTGAACCGATCGTTGCTGGTGAGCCAAGCACCTAACCCGCATTTCTCACAGTCGGCGCGACAACCCAAAATTCAGGGTCTTGTGGGGTCTCTGAGGGCCAGGAGGCCCTCAGGACAGCCGGTCTGGAGATCGGCGCTACGGCTTAAGGCGATGTGTGAGAAATGCCGGCTAAATCTCCGGGTAAAAACTGAAAAATGCGTCCAGGCTCTGCTTGAGCTGCTTCTCTATCTGCTCGCGCGAACCCTCGATCACGTGCATGGTCACATGCGCCTCATGGCCGTTCGCCAGCTTGAGGGTAGCGTCCTTTATTTCTGTCACTTCGCCTTCGGGCAGCAGGCGAAGACCGTAGATGAGAGTCAGATTGGCCATGATTCTCATCATAGAAGGGTGCAGGGTCCAGGGTTCAGGGGTCAGGAGAGCGGTGAACCGGTGAAAGGGTGAAGAAGTGAAAGAGTGTAGCGGGGCGGTGACCGGGTTTTGGGGGAATTTAGAATGGGTAGGACGGAAAGAGGAATTATGAGCGAGATTCGCGAAACGGTAATTCTGGGCTCGGGATGCGCCGGGCTGACGGCTGCCATTTACACAGCACGCGCGGGGTTGAAGCCGCTGGTTCTTGAGGGACACGAGCCGGGCGGGCAGCTTTCGATCACCACGATGGTGGAGAACTTCCCCGGCTGGCCTGAGGGCATTCAGGGGCCGGAGCTGATCGCCAACATGAAGAAGCAGGCGGAGAAGTTCGGCGCGACCTTCGAGCACGGCCATCTGAGCCGGGTGGAGTTGGGCGCGCGGCCCATCAAGCTGCACTCATCGGGCGGCGAGATTCATACTCGGACGCTGATTGTGGCTTCGGGCGCGAGCGCGCGCTGGTTGGGATTGCCGAGCGAGCAAGCGCTGATCGGCCATGGAGTTTCGAGCTGCGCCACGTGCGATGGGTTTTTCTTCCGCGGCAAAGACATTGCCGTGGTGGGCGGCGGCGATTCAGCGATGGAAGAGGCGCTGTTCCTGACGCGATTTGCCACCAAGGTGACACTGCTGCATCGGCGCGACCAGTTCCGTGCCTCCAAAATCATGCTTGATCGTGCGATGGCGCACCCAAACATCGAACTTCGCACAGACACACTGGTGGAAGAAGTGCTGGGAGTGGACGAGAAGGAAGTGCGCGGCCTGCATCTCAAAGACGCGAAGTCAGGCGTTGAGAGCGAACTTACGGTCAGCGGCCTCTTCCTCGGCATCGGCCACGAGCCGAACGCGAAGATGTTCGAAGGCCAGATGGATCTCGACCAGGACGGCTACATCAAGACTTCAGGCAACGTGCTGACGACCCTAAACGGGCAGGTGATTCCGGGCGTATTTGCCTGCGGCGACGTGCAGGACCGGCGCTATCGACAGGCGATTACGGCGGCGGGTTCAGGCTGCATGGCAGCGCTTGAGGCGGAGAAGTATCTGGAAGAGTTCGGACACTGAGGACATTGCCCGCGGCGCCTGGCGTCGATCGGGCGCTAACCACGACTGGGATGCGCACCGAGCGGCCTACCAGTTGTGAAATACGAAAAAGGCCGCGCCCACCAGGCACACTGCGGCTGCGGCGTGGTTCCAGCGCAGATGCGTTCCGAAGTAGAGTGTGGTGAAGACGGCGAAGACTGAGATGGTGATGATCTCCTGCATCACTTTGAGCTGCACGGGAGAGAACCGCGCCGCGCCGATGCGGTTTGCCGGGACCTGGAGCAGATACTCAAAGAAGGCAATGCCCCAGCTGATGAGAATGACCTTCCAGAGGGCCTCTTGCCTGTACTTGAGATGGCCGTACCAGGCAAAGGTCATAAAGATGTTGGAGAGAATCAGCAGGATTACTGTACCCATTCTCCGATTAGACACGAGTCGAGTATTGCGGGTTGTCTTTGCGGCTGGAAGGTGAGTAAGGATGGAATGACAGTGCTGGCCGAAAACCTGGAACATATTGAGGATGCAATTGCGTCTGCGTGCCGGCGGGCGGGTCGGCCGCGCGGCGGAGTCGAGCTGATGGCTGTTTCGAAGACGTTTCCCGCGGAGGCGATTGCCGGGGCTGCAGAGCTGGGGCTCAGGCTGTTTGGCGAGAGCCGTGTGCAGGAGTTTGCCGCCAAAGCGCCTGAGCTGGCGGGGTGGCGTGCGGAGGGAAGCAATGCCGCGGCGGATGTGCCGATTCTTGTGCACCTGATTGGGCATTTGCAGACGAACAAAGCGGTGCGGGCGGCAGAACTGTTTGATGCGGTGGATTCGCTGGATTCGCTGCGGCTGGCGGAGCGGCTGAATGAGGCTGCAGGAAAGCTGGGCAAGCGAATTCCTGTGCTGATCGAGGTGAAGCTGAGCACGGAGGAGACGAAGGCTGGACTGGAGCCTGATTCCCCAGACGCGGCGGCGTTGCTGGAGCGGTTGCCGGACCTTGAGCATTTACAGGCGCAAGGGCTGATGACGATTGCACCGTGGGGTGTGGAAGAAGGTGTGACGCGGGAGTGCTTCCGTAGCCTGCGTGGGTGGCGAGAAAAGTGGGCGGCGGCGTATCCAAAGCTGGATTTGCGCGTGCTTTCGATGGGGATGAGCGGGGACTTTGAGCTGGCGATTGCGGAGGGCGCGACGCGCGTGCGGATCGGGACGGCGCTGTTTGGGAAGCGGCCACCGATGGCTGAGCAGCTTAAGTCGTTTCCCGAGGAGCCTGCGGAGTGAGCGGCGCGGCTGGCTGCTTGCGGGCTGTGCCGGGCGGAGTGACGCTCGCTGTTCGCGCGCAACCCGGCGCGAAGAAGACAGCGATTGTCGGCGTCTACGGTGACGGCGACGCGGCGCAGCTCAAGATTCAAGTGCATGCGCCGCCGATCGAAGGGCGGGCCAATACCGCGCTGATCGAATTCCTTGCGGACTTTTTTTCTTTGTCTCGGAAGAATGTCGAGCTAGTGAATGGGGAGCTATCGCGGAGTAAAGTGTTTCTGCTGCGGGGAGTGACGCCGGCGCAGGCGCAAACCGTGCTGAGCCGATCAGTGTTCATCGATGACTGTCAGGAGTTCTGCTGAATTGAGCGGATCTTTACTTCCGCTTCTTCGACCATAGCCACCATAGATACCGTCCCCAGATAGCGGCAGCAATTAGGACCAGGAAGACCGGGGGATTCTGTCGAGCGGGCATGGTTTGTTTCTCCCTTGTGAAGTTCGAATCTATCTCCGGGCGGCAGCTAGGGCGGCGGAGAGTGCTTCTTCGGGCTCGGGGCGGACGCGGAAGTCGGCGTGGGCCTCGGCGAAGAGGATCTTTCTGTCCCTGGCGATCACGTAGGTGCCGGGGATGGGCAGCCGCCAGCTCTTCTCGCCGTTGATGAAAGGCAAATTGACCAGGATGGAGCGGTAGTACTCCTGGTGATACTCGGGGATGGAGTAGACGAGGCCGAACTCCGCGGCGACGAGGTTGCCGGGATCGTGAAGGACAGGGAAGGGCAGGCCGTGCTGGCCGGCCATGAAGTCGGATTGGCGCTGGGTCTGCGGGCCGATGGCGACCATGAGGCATTCGTGCTCGCGGAGTGTGCCGTAGAGGTCGCGCCAGGCTTCGAGTTCCGTCACACAATAGGAGCACCAGCGACCGCGGAAGAACTTGATGACCAGCGGGCCGAGTGCGAGCAGATCGGCGGAACGAACCAGCTTGCCGGTCGCGTCGTTGAGGGCGAACTCGGGAGCGACTGCGCCAACGGGCAGGATTTTTTCTTCGATGCCGGAGGCAAAGAGCTCGGCGACGGCTTGTTCGCCGACGGCGAGGCGCGCGGCCGGGACAAGGTGGCGGGTGTTGGCGGTGATCTCGTCGAGTTGGTCCTGGAGGCTAGTTGCGGTCATGGTTGTGCCCTAAATGAATGATGTGAATTCAAAGGTACAACTTCTCGCAGCCGAATGTATGAGCCGGATGCCCCGCTTCTCCATTTGATCCCGGCGCTTCTGAAGTTTTGTCAGCATTTTCGGGTGGGATGTTCCTTGGCTGCTGACGATGAGCGCCCCGATTTTTCCTGAGCATCGCTCATGCAGACGCCACACCGAAATCGTCTCCTCGATTTGCTCGACCGCCGCAATTACCTTTCCACCCTTCAACTCCACAATGACATCAACCAGTCCGGGCTTGCAGACAATAAAGTCGGCAACTTTCTGGTCTCTCTCGAAAAAGCAATCTGCGCAGCCAGCGCGTCCCATGCGGCAGCGTTTGTCTGCATGAACCAGCATGACCCTACTGCCATCCGGATTGCTAAATGTTGCCGATTTGCCGCTTTCGGTTGGGGTTGAAATCCTGGAGCCTGACTTCCATTCAAAGCATGGCCCGGCGCTAGTCCCCATACTGAATCTCCAGCAACTGGCCGAACTCGTCACTGATATTTTCAGAGATGTCGTCAAGGACATCCCCGTTGATCAGGCCTGTTTCTCCGTCCATGATGGGATGGAGAATGCCGTCCTTGCCATCGAAGGCGTATGCGGCGAAGTCGCCTTCGTTGATCCAGTATTGCTTTGGAATAATCTTCTCGATTTCGGTGGTCTTCTCTGGACGCGCTTTGGCAGCTTGGCCAGCTTTGATAAGGTCGTTGAATGCAGTGAGGATGTAGGGGCTGTGAGTGGTGATGAGCCACGAAGCATCCAGTATGGGCTCGTTTGCCATTCGGGTAAATATCCGAACCAGCTCATATTGAGTCGATGGAAAAATGTTGGCTTCCGGTTCCTCGACAAAGAAGAGGCGCTTGTGGAGAGCTTGTTGGAGACCAAGTGACTTGGCAACAGCACACGAAAGTGCTACGAACTCGCGAAGGCACATCACGAGAGGCAAGAGTTCCTGTGTCCCGGATGAAAGGTACGAAAGCGGAAGTTCGCGCCCGTCAACTGCGAGAAATATCTCGGAGTTTCCCCTCTTTACCACTTCTCCACGAAGGATACGATTACTCTCCTCATCGATCCATTTTGCGAGCGAACTTTCCAAACCAATTTTTGGAACCCTCTCCTGGTAGTCGAAGGAGAAGTCCTGAGCGAAGCGCAAAGTAAATGGATCGCTCCTTTGGCCTGTAGCTAGAATAGCTTTTTGCGCTGTCACATAGAACGAGCGCGTTGAGGTCATGTACGAGTATATGTCCGCTTCGCTGCTCTGTAATTCCCTTAGATCGTCTTTAATCTTCTGAGCGTAGTGATTGAAATCTATTACGCTAGACGAGTTCTTTTCCTGTTCTAAGCTGCGGAAAACCCTGTTGTAACACTGCTCGATTTCTTTTGAAAGCTCGAGTCCAATGGAGCCACCGCCAGCACCTCGTCGTCCCAATTCCACCTCGAAAGCGCCCACGCTATGGCTACGCCCGAGGGAGAGTTTGTATTGACCGTCTTCGTATGTTATCAGGGCGTTTGGTTCGTAACCGAAAGCAGGAAACCATGGACTGAATTCCGACAGTACATGAGCATGAAATGAAGCATAGTCGCGTACTTCTCTCATCGACTGTTCTGCTTGCTCAACTACAACCTTTTGAAAAAAATATGCAAGCTTGCAGAGTAGGCTCTTGCCGCTTGACTGCGGGCCGATGAGGACGGTGATCTTGCCGAACTCAAGCTTGGCTTCTTTGATGACAGAGAAGTTTTTGACCGTGAGGGTGCGCGTCGGGCGTGGCTGATTCCCGTTGTCTGTCATCGCGACCCTCCTTGAAGAGTTATTCTACCGCCCAAACTTCTGGCGCGCGCCCAGGCCCATTGCGCCCATGCCGCCGCGCATCATCTTTGCGCCCAGGCCGCCTTTGCCCATCTGCTTGAACATTTTGGCCATCTGGGCGTATTGGCGAAGGAGCTGGTTTACGTCTTGGACCGTGGTGCCGGAGCCTTTGGCGATGCGCTTGCGGCGCGAGCCGGAGATGATCTCGTGGTTGCGGCGCTCCTTGGGGGTCATGGAGTTGATGATGGCCTCGAGACGTGTGAATTGCTTTTCGTCGACCTGGCTTGCGGCCTGCTGCATGCCGGCGAAGGGGCCGACCGAGGGAAGCATCTTGAGGATCGACTCCATCGAACCCATTTTCTTGATCTGCAAGAGCTGTTCACGGAAGTCGTCGAGCGTGAAGCCGTCGCCGAGCAAAGCCTTCTTGGCGAGGTCTTCGGATTTTTTGCGGTCGAGCGTGGACTCGGCCTTTTCGAGGAGCGACATCATGTCGCCCATGCCGAGGATGCGGCCGACAATGCGATCCGGATGGAAGGGCTCGAAGGCGTCGGGCTTTTCGCCCACGCCGATGAACTTGATGGGTTGGCCTGTTACGTGGCGAATAGAGAGCGCTGCCCCGCCGCGGGCGTCGCCGTCCATTTTCGTCAGGATCACACCGGTCAGTCCGAGACGGGAGTGAAAATCCTGCGCGGAGTTGACGGCGTCCTGGCCGGTCATGGCGTCGGCGATGAAGAGAATCTCAGACGGGTTGAGCAACTTTTTGAGGCGCTCCATCTCGCTCATCAGCTCTTCGTCAATGTGCAGGCGGCCGGCGGTGTCGACGATGAGCGTGTCGCAGCCCATGATGACGGCTTCGCGGCGCGCTTCCTTGGCCAGGCGCTCGACAAGCGCCGAGCCGGGGGCTTCGCCCTTGAGATCGCCTTCATAGATGCGGCCTTCGATGGACTTAGCGACGACTTTGAGTTGCTCACGCGCGGCTGGCCGGTAAACGTCGACCGAGACCAGCATGGGACGGTGACCACCCTTCTTGAGCCAGGCCGCGAGCTTGCCGCTGGTGGTGGTCTTGCCGGAACCCTGCAGTCCGGCCATCAGAATCACCGTGGGCGGCTGCGACGAGAACTTGAAGCGTGCCGTGTCTTTGCCGAGGAGGGTGATGAGCTCGTCGCGGACGATCTTGATGACCTGCTCGGAGGGAGAAAGCGCG